>Ga0209322_10000305_pt1 | contig 28098 bp, 28 predicted proteins | sample Rifsed19ft1_FD_184013 | JGI IMG/M metagenome (GOLD analysis project Ga0209322, IMG submission 184013) | Soil microbial communities from Rifle, Colorado, USA - sediment 19ft 1 (version 2) | ecosystem: Environmental > Terrestrial > Deep subsurface > Rock core/Sediment | place: Rifle, Colorado... | reverse complement strand
CACGAGAGGGTCAAGAACGTAAGGGACATCTTGAAGGAAGGCGACGAGGTCCTTGTGAAGGTCATCGAAATCGACAGGGACGGCAAGATAAGGCTTTCCCGAAAGGAAGCCCTCGAAGAGAACGCTTAAAACAGCAATCCATCCATGAGGGGCTATCACCCTGAAGGCCCCTCCTGGATTCCGGCTTCAAAGCCGCTTTCTGAAAATTCCCGGCGCAAGGGGTCTCTCCGATGTCCTTAGTCCAGAAGACCAGATTAGAAAGCGGCATTGCCGTCATAACCGAAGAGATGCCGGACGTCGAATCGTCCTCAATAGGCATCTGGGTTAACACCGGCTCCCGCTTTGAAACCCGCGACATAAACGGCGTCTCGCATTTCATCGAGCACCTCCTCTTCAAAGGCACGGAAAAGCGCACTGCCCTCGACATCTCGCGCGAGATAGAGAGCGTGGGCGGCGTATTGAACGCCTTCACCGGCAGGGAGTACACCTGCTTTTTCGCCAAGATATTGAACAAGGACCTGCCCACGGCGATAGACCTCCTCTCGGACATCTTCATCAATTCCAGGTTCGACCGGGCCGAGATGGACAGGGAGCGCCTCGTCGTGCTCCAGGAAATAAAGATGGTCGAGGATACGCCCGACGACCTCATCCACGACATATTCGCCGAAAGGTTCTGGGAAGGCCACCCGCTGGGCTGGTCGATACTCGGACCCGCGAAGAACATAAAGTCGATGGACAGGGCGAGCGTCCTTAAGTACTTCAAGGACCAGTACTCCGCCAGAAACATCTTCATCACGGCAGCCGGTGGCTTAAGCCACTCAAAGGTCGCCCGCCTCCTGAAGCCCGCCTTCGGCTCTCTCAAAAAGAGCGAGGCCCCCGCGCAGCTCATGACGCCTGTGGCAGAGCCGGGCGTGAAGCTCATAAAGAAAGACCTCGAACAGGTACACATGTGCCTCGGAGTGCCTGCCCCGCCCCAGTCCCACCCGGACAGGTACAAGCTCTACCTCATGAACACCATTCTCGGCGGCGGCATGAGCTCGCGCCTCTTTCAGGAAATACGCGAAAAACGCGGGCTCGCCTACTCGGTCTATACATACCTCAACCTCTGCAGGGACGCCGGCGCCCTTGTCTGCTACGCTGGCACCACGAAGGACAAGTTCGCCGAGGTATCGGGCCTGGTCCTGAAAGAGTTCGAGCGCCTCGCAAAGGACCTTACCCCCCAGGAGCTGAAGAACGCGAAAGAACAGTTGAAGGGCGGCATGCTCCTGGGGCTCGAGACAAGCGACAACCGCATGATGAAGCTCGCCAGGGACGAGATATACTTCGGCAGGACCGTGCCCGTAAAAGAGCTGGTAAGGGAAATAGACAGGGTAACGCTCGCCGAGATGAAACGCGCGGCGGGAGAGCTACTCTCCCCTGAACGCATCACCATGACCGCGATGGGCAAGATATCATCACGACACCTGCCCTCGCAACTCAAGGCGATGGCGTGAGATGGATTCTTGAGAGAACCTTTTTACAAAAAGGTTCTCTCAAACTCTCTCCAAAAACTTTCAGTTCTTCCCATCCTGCCCCCCCGGTAGTGCTTGGGGGGGGCAGGATGGGAACCAAAAGTCTTTGAAAGGGGTCTGGGGGAAACTTTCTACAGAAAGTTTCCCCCAGGAGGCCTCTCAGGCCCGTCAGCCTTGCGCTGCGAGGCAGGATATGTTATTTAAATATAAGCGGATTTTATGAGGATACTGGTCGTAGAGGACGAGAAGAAGGTAGCTGCCTTTATCAAGCGCGGGCTTGAGCAGGAGAGCTACGCGGTGGACGTCGTAGAGGACGGCGTCGAGGGGCAGAGCTTTGCCGAGATGAACGACTATGACGCGATCATACTCGACATCATGCTGCCCGGGAAGAACGGGCTCGAGGTATTGAAGGATTTGAAGTCAGCCGGGGTGAGGGCGCCGGTGCTGCTGTTGACGGCGCGGGACTCTGTCGAGGACAGGGTCAAGGGGTTGAACGTCGGCGCTGACGACTATCTCACAAAGCCTTTCGCCTTTGAGGAGTTGCTTGCGCGCCTTAGAGTGCTCATGAGAAGGGGCGTATCAGGTACGCCTGTGCTGAAGTTCGCTGACCTTAGCCTTGACCCGGCGACAAGGAAGGCGAAGAGGAATGATGTCGAGGTCGAGCTTACGGTAAAGGAGTACGCGCTCCTCGAGTATCTTTTGAGGAACCCGAACAGGGTGCTCACGAGGACGCTCATTGCCGAGCACGTCTGGGACCAGTCATTTGACAGCGAGACGAACGTAGTCGACGTGTACATAAACCACATCAGGTCGAAGATCGACAAGGACTTCCCCAGGAAGCTCATCCACACCGTGCGCGGGGTGGGTTATGTCCTCAAAGACGAGTAATTCCCTTCCTTTTTTGATATTTCCCCGAATAGTAGTATAATAAAATGAGGTACTTCCCTGATGGGAAGGCCCTTATCCGGACGTATGGATGTATGCTCTCAAATACCATAAAAAACGAGTTGAAGAGGATCTTCGGCGACGGGAACGTCTCTTTCGCAAAGGAAGAGCTTCTCTGTTACGCCTACGACGCTACGAATACGCCCCATCTGCCTGACGCGGTCGTCTTCCCGTCCGGGCCTGATGAGATAGCCCTTATCTTGAAGATGGCCAACTCCGAAGGCTTTCCCGTGATACCCCGGGGGGCCGGGACAGGCTTTTCCGGGGGAAGCATCCCTGTGAAGGGCGGGGTCGTCCTCTCATTCGAGAGGATGAAGAGGATATTGGAGATCGACACGGATAACCTCGTCGCCGTGGTCGAGCCGGGCGTTGTCACATGGGACCTTCAGCAGGCCGTCGAGAAGTCAGGCCTCTTCTACCCGCCTGACCCGTCGAGCCTCAAGATGTCCACTATCGGGGGCAACATAGCCGAGTGCGCGGGCGGGCCCAGGGCCATAAAGTACGGCGTGACCAGGGACTATGTCCTCGGGTTGGAGGTCGTGCTGCCCACCGGCGAGATAATAAATACAGGCGTGAGGACTGCAAAGGGCGTCGTGGGCTACGACCTCACCAGGCTCATGGTCGGCTCGGAGGGCACGCTCGGAGTCATAACGAAGGCTACATTGAGGCTCCTGCCGCTGCCGGAAGAGACTGTGACCATGCTCGCGCTCTTCAATGACCTCAAGGACGCCGCAAAAGCGACTGCCGCTATCATCAGGGCAAAGGTCGTCCCGTCGACCCTCGAGATAGTCGACAGCGTCTCAATGAAGTGCGTCGAGGAGTACGCCAACGTGGGCCTGCCCAAGGCAGGCGCGCTGCTTCTTATTGAAGTGGACGGAAATAGCGAGGCCGTCAGGAAAGAGGCGGAGGCTGTCGCCGGGGTTTGCCTCGACAACGGCGCTATCGACTTCAGGACGGCGAGGGACAAGAACGAGGTAAAGGACCTCTGGAAGGCGAGGCGCGCCATATCGGCCTCCCTCTTCAGGGCCAAGCCCAACAAGATAAACGAGGACATAGTCGTTCCCAGGTCCAGGATACCGGATCTCGTCGAAGGGATAAAGGATATATCGGAGAAATATAGCGTCCTCATCGCGAGCTTCGGCCACGCGGGAGACGGCAACATACACGTCAACGTCATGTACGACAAAAAGGACGCGGCTGAGGCGAAGGGCGCCAACGACGCCGTGGTCGAGATATTCAAGCTAACGCTCGCTCTCGGCGGCACCATCTCAGGAGAGCACGGCGTGGGCACGGCCAAGATGAAGTACCTCGAGATGGAGCTTGGTCAACAGGCCATCGAGGGCATGAAGAAGATAAAGGCGGCCCTCGACCCCAAGGGCATCCTCAACCCAGGCAAGATATTCCCGGAAGCAAGTAAAGATACCGCCCCGTCAGGGGCTTTTGCAAACTGAGCCGGTCCAAAGATGAAGCGTCTCGAACTCCTCAGGGATGAAATAGATAAATGCGTAAGGTGCGGCACCTGCCGGTCCACCTGCCCCGCCACAAAGGTGCTCGGCGTTGAGACCGCCTCCCCGAGGGGCAGGGTCTCGCTCGTCGACGCCTATTCAAGGGGCGAGATAGGCCTCACCGAGCTCTACCTCAAGCACCTCAAGGACTGCACGCTCTGCGGGGCATGCCGCTCGAACTGCCCGAACGGGGTCGATACGGTAGCCATATTCGCGGCGGCAAGGGCCGAGGCCATTGAAAAGAAGGGCGTGCCGCTCGCTGCCTCGCTCGTCTTCAGGAACCTCAAGGACTCTGGGAAGGGCATAATGGGCCTCGGGCTAAAGCTCGCCGGCAAGCTCCAGGGCCTCCTCTTCAAGGACTCAGCGGCTGGCATCGGGCTCCTGTCGCGCTTTTCATTGCCCCTTGTTGGCAGCGGAAGGCTCGTCCCGCCTCTCGCCGCGACCTTCTTCCTCGACCTCCCTGAGGTCATGGCCGCCTCAGGCATTGAGGCAAAGTCCGGCAGGCCCAAGGTCGCCTTCTACTCGGGCTGCGGCATAAACTACCTCATGCCCGGGCTTGGGGTAAAGTCTCTCGAAGTGATAAAGAAGGCAGGCGCCGAGGTGTCCGTCCCCCAGGGCCAGGTCTGCTGCGGCATGCCGGCTTACGCGATGGGCGACCTCAAGGCCGCCAGGGAGATGGCTCTTAAGAACCTCGAAGAGCTCGAACGTACAGACGCCGACTTCATAGCGACCTCGTGCGCCACCTGCGGACACGGCCTCAAGCACCTGATGCCTGATCTCCTCTCGGACGAACCCGGGCTCAAGGCGCGAGCTGAAAAGGTCGCCTCAAAGGTAAGGGACATCTCCGAGCTCCTCATCCATGAGCTCGGCTTCAAAAAGGGCTCTTCCGAAGGCGAGAAGCGCATAGTAACCTATCACGACCCGTGCCACCTCGGCAGGGCGCAGAACCTCCGCGAGGAGCCGAGGGACATAATAAAGATCTCCGGCAACGCCACCCTCAAAGAGATGAAAAACCCGTGCCTGTGCTGCGGCCTCGGCGGAGGCCTCATGTATAATAACTACGAGCTCTCAATGGACATCGCCCGCATAAAGGCCGAGAACATCAGAAACTCCGGCGCTGAAATAGTCGCCACCGCCTGCCCCGGATGCATGATCCAACTGAGAGACGGTCTCCACAGGTTCGGCGTGTCAGCAAAAGTCAAACACGTTATCGAGCTCCTGTAAATTGCAGGGCGCTGAAAACCTTGAGAGAACCTTTTTTGTAAAAAAGGTTCTCTCAAACTCTCTCCAAAAAACTTTCAGTTCTTCCCGTCCTGACCGCCCGGTAGTACATGGGGGGTCAGGACGGGAACTAAAAGTCTTTGAAGGGGGTCTGGGGGAAACTTTCTACAGAAAGGTTCCCGCAGAATTCCAGCGCCCTGCGCAATAACAAAAGGCGGGCTTTATAGATGACATATTTTGTGTTTTGCATTCACAACCACCAGCCCGTGGGGAATTTTGACAGCGTCATCGAGGAGGCCTATCAGGATTCCTACTGGCCGTTTCTTCGCGCCCTCTCGAAGCATCCTGTCGTTAAATTATCCCTTCACAATTCGGGTTTTCTCCTTGACTGGATAGCCGAGAGGCACCCCGAGTATATTGAGCTCTTGAGGGAGATGGTCTCGAGGGGCCAGGTCGAGGTAGTCGGCGGAGGGTATTACGAGCCTGTGCTCTCGGTCATACCCGAGGAGGACCGGGTAGGGCAGGTGAGGATGCTCTCTGACAGGATAGAGGAGCTTTTCGGCAAAAGGCCCAGGGGCATATGGCTCGCCGAGAGGGTATGGGAGCCCACGCACCCGAGCATCATAAGGAAGGCCGGGCTCGAGTACCTTGTTGTTGACGACTATCATTTCATAAAGGCGGGGCTCAGGAAGGACGAGCTCGGGGGATATTATACGACCGAGGACCAGGGGAACGTAATAAAGATATTCCCGGGCAACGAGACCCTTCGCTATCTCATACCGTTCAAGACAGCGGACAAGTTCGAGGAGTACATGCTGGGCATCAAGAACGGCGGCTTCTTTACGCGCGGCAACGCGGCCATATACGGCGACGACGGAGAGAAGTTCGGTGTCTGGCCCGGGACCCACAAGTGGGTATTTGACGACGGCTGGCTCGAGAGTTTCTTTGAGGCGATTGAGAAGAACCTGGACTGGATAAAGCCGTCGACGCTGGGCGAGTACCTTGACCACGAGGAGCCTGTGGGGCATACGTATCTGCCGAATACGTCCTACATGGAGATGGGGGAGTGGTCTCTGCCGGCTGCCGCGTCCCGGGAGTACACGCGCCTTATCGAGGAGGTATCGGGCTGGGGAGAGACAGGGGAGAGGGTAAGGAGGTTTTTGCAGGGCGGCACGTGGAGGAACTTTCTGGCCAAGTACCCTGAATCGAACTGGCTGCACAAGAGGATGCTCATGGTGAGCAGGGAATTGAAGAAGCGCTCCGAGGGCAGGAAGGACGCGCGCCAGGCCCAGGGCGAGAGGCTTCTCTACAAGGCCCAGTGCAACGACGCCTACTGGCACGGCGTATTCGGCGGGCTGTACCTGCCGCACCTTCGCACGGCTGTCTACGAGAACCTTATTCTGGCCGAGGGCATAGCGGACAACGGCCTTGCGATAAAGGCGGGCAGCCCGGACATCTCGTCCTTTGACCTTGACGCCGACACCCATGAGGAGGTCGCGGTAAAGACCCCGGAGCTCAATATATTCGCGAGCCCCTTCAACGGAGGGACGCTCTTTGAGCTCGACTACAAGCCCAAGGGCGTGAACCTCATGAATACCCTGACGAGATACCCTGAGGGCTATCACTACAAGCTCGAAGAGTCGCGCAATGACGGCAGCGAGAGCGGCACGAAATCCATACACGATATAGTGAAGGTCAAGGAGAAGGGGCTCCACCGCTATCTCAAGTACGACAGGAACCGGAGGAGCTCTTTTATAGACCATTTCTTCGGAGAGGACCTCTCGCTCGAGGGCTTCTACGCCAACTCGTGGAAAGAGGAGGGCGATTTCGCCTGCGGGAAGTACGAGCGGGAGATACTTCCCAACAGGGTCGCGATGAAGAGAAAGGCCCTTGCCTTCGGCAGCGCCCACGCTGTCGAGAAGAGCCTTTCGACCTTCGGCTCTGACTCCTTTGAGATGAGCTATATTGTGACCGGCCCTGGCAGCGCAACCGGCTTTTTCGGGGTCGAGCTGAACCTCGTACTGCCTTGCTGCGACGGACCTGCCTCGCAGTACCGCTCAAACGTCGACCTCGAGGAGAGCGGAGGGATAGGCCTCGGCAGCGCCGGTATTGCGGAGGGCGTCCAGAGGTTGAAGCTCGTCGACATGTGGAAGGGCCTTGCCGCGTCCATAGAGCTCAGCAGGCCCGCCGCGCTCTGGAGGCATCCGGTACATACCGTATCCCTCTCGGAAGGTGGCTTCGAGAAGATATACCAGGGCTCCTGCCTTTTATTCCTATTTCCCGCCGCCTTTCCCCTGAAGGTCTCATTCAAGGTCAGCGTAAAGAGCCTTTCTGAATAGACCTGGTCCGGGACCTGTGGTAAAAGTATATTGAAACCACTTTCCCGGAGGCCTCAGGATGCCCGCGCACAGGCAGGAGCTCGAGCGAAAAATCAGGAAGATAAGGCTCGTCATCTTCGACGTTGACGGGGTGCTCACCGACGGCAGGATAGTATTCGACGCCGCCGGGACCGAGACGAAGTTCTTCGACGTCAAGGACGGCCACGGCATAAAGCTCCTCATGCGCGCCGGCATTGAGACCGCGATAATAACGGCAAGGGAATCGAAGGTCGTCTTCCACAGGGCGCAGGACTTAGGGATCGCGCTCGTATACCAGGGCGTGAAGGACAAGAAGCTCTCGCTCGACGATATCGCGGCAAAGACCGGCATAGCCCTCTCGGAGATGGCCTACATGGGAGACGACATCATAGACCTGCCGGTGCTTACCAGGGTGGGCCTCTCGGCGACGGTAGCGGACGCGGTAGACGAGGTCAGGGCGATGGCGGACTTCGTATCCGGCAAGCCGGGCGGCAGGGGCGCTGTAAGGGAGCTTGTCGAGCTGATTTTAAAGACCCAGGGCAGGTGGGACGAGGTGGTGAGGCCCTACTACGTATAGGCCGCCTTTAAAAATTGTTATTTTTCCTGATCTCTGACCTCAGAAAAACCCCCGGGTTTTTAGATGGCAGCCAAATACTCAGACTCAGGGACAAAAGCCCTTTACAGTCAAAAAGGCCGATGGTATAATTTTTGCTAATAATCCTCCCGGGATTAAATATCTCGTTGGAACTTTTTGAAATTATTAGTGTTTTTACGGGCTGTCAAGTGAGTGCCCATGAACCGTAAGATACGGGCCTCCCTCAAGGCCTTCATAGTCCTCTCTGTCCTCGGGCTGGCGTTGCTGGTCTTTATCCATTACAAGACCCAGGAGCCCCCGCAGAAGTTCAAGGAGGACGAGAAGGTACAGGTAAAGATAGACAGGATACACTACTCGGGCACGAAAGAGGGCAGGGTCGAATGGGAGCTCGACGCCATGAGCGCCGAGCGCTCCAGGGAAGAGGACCTTACCCTCTTCAAGGACGTGAAGATAACCTTCTTTGCCGACGACGGCACGCCCTATGTGCTCACCTCCAGGCAGGGCACCTTCAAGGAGGGCGCCGGCGAGATAAAGGTAACCGGAGAGGTAAAGATAGAGTCTCCCAAAGAGGGCTATACTCTCAAGACAGACAGCCTCAAGTACATGATAGGCACCAAGGAGATCACCACCCCTGACAAGGTCGCAATGACCTCCGGAAATATGGACCTCGAAGGCGTCGGGTTGCTGGTCAGGATAGACTCAGAGGAGTTCCGGCTTCTCAGCAATGTCAAGGCGGTCTTCAGGAACCCGGCCGTGATCGGAAGCGGCGGCAGCCCTGAAGGCCCGGCCCTAAGGTAATACGATGTCGATATCCAAAAAGGCGGTATTGCCGCTCCTTGCCGCGGCCCTTCTGGCCCCGGCCTCCCTTTCCCTGGCCAAAGAGGCCGATATTTCCAATGACAAGCCGAGAAGACCCGTCACCGTGACGTCCGACTCTATGGAGGCGAGCGCCAACGAGAACAGGGTCGTTTTCAAGGGCAACGTGGTCGCGGTGGAGGACTTCACGCTCTGCTCCGACGAGCTCCAGATAATGTATGATAATAATAAGGAAGTCTCCCAGATAGAGGCCGCCGGGAACGTCAGGATATTCCAGGACCAGAAGACCTCTACGTCCTCGAAGGCGGTCTACGACAGGAAGGAGAGGGTCATTGTCCTCACCGGAGAACCGCTGGTGAGGCAGTGCTCGGACACGATAAAAGGCGACAGGATAACCGTCTACCTGGACAAGGACAACGCCCTTGTCGAGAGCGGGGGCGGCGGCAGAGTGAAGGCCGTCATCATGCCGGACAAGAACTGCCCTGAGGACAAGGCATCGGAGAGGCCCGTAAGTGAAGAAGCTCGCTGTAAAGGGACTCGTTAAATCCTTTAAAAAGAGAAGGGTCGTCGACGGGGTAAGCCTCGATATCGAGCCCGGCGAGATCGTCGGCCTCCTCGGCCCCAACGGCGCCGGCAAGACGACGACCTTCTACATGATAGTCGGGCTCATAGCCCCTGACGAGGGCTCTGTCTCCTTCGGCGACAGGGACATAACGGCCATGCCAATGTACGAGAGGGCGAGGCTCGGCGTGAGCTACCTGCCGCAGGAGGCCTCGGTTTTCCGCAAGCTCAACGTCGAGGAGAACGTGAGGGGGGTGCTCGAGTACCTCGACATCCCGAGGCCTGAGGTCGAGACGCGCCTGAAGACGCTCCTCGAGGAGCTTGGCGTACTGCACCTCGCCAAGACAAAGGCGTTCGCCCTCTCCGGCGGAGAGAGGAGGAGGGTCGAGATAGCCAGGGCGCTCGTCAATTCCCCGTCGTTTCTCCTGCTGGACGAGCCCTTCTCAGGCATAGACCCCATAGCGGTGGGCGACATACAGGACATAATGCTCGACCTCAAGAAAAAGGGCATAGGCATATTAGTCACCGACCACAACGTCGGCGCCACGCTCGGCATCTGCGACAGGGCGTATATCATTGGCTCAGGCAAGCTCCTCAAGGCAGGCACGCCGACCGAGATACTCGATTCAAAGCGCGTGAGAGAGGTTTATCTCGGAGAGCGTTTCAGACTTTAGGCTGCTCATAAAGTCCATCTGCTTTGTTGGCTTCAGAAGCTCGTCGCTGCGACGTACATGAAGAGTACGACTCGCTCCTCGCTCCCCGATTTAACTGGGGCCTCGCATATGGAGCTTTTTGAGCAGCCTGAATGAGGCTGGTTTCGCACCCGGCTTAAAGACATTGGAAATTCGCAAGCACCCCGGAGCATCATGGCCTACGAACTAAAACAGGAACTCAAGCTCACGCAGAACCTGGTGATGACGCCGCAGCTGCAGCTCGCCATCAGGCTCCTGCAGCTCTCGAGGCTCGAGCTTGTCGAGATGGTCAGGGAAGAGGTGCAGACGAACCCCGTGCTCGAGGACGTATCCACCCCTGACATGGAGGCCGGCGGACAGGAACAGTCTCCGGAGGAGCCTCCCCAGAAGACCGAGATGGACTGGGAGGCCTATATCGAGGAGCAGAGCGAGTACAGGCCCGGCCGTATAGATTTCAGCGTGCGCGAAGAGGAGAACGACATCATGTCGAACATCTCCTCCTCGGGCGGCAGTCTCTCGGAGCACCTCCTGTGGCAGCTCAGGATGTACGGCTTCACCGACGAGGAGATCCAGGTCGGCGAGTTCATAATAGGCAACATCGACGACGACGGCTATCTGAGGCTTGTAGATAGGGGCTCGCTTTCAGACGACGAGTACGAGGCGGCCTCCCTGGCGGAGATAGCGCGCGCGACGGGCGCTGTCCCCGAGGACGCCGAATGCGTGCTCGGCATCATCCGGCAGTTCGACCCGGTGGGCGCGTGCTCCAGGACGCTCCGGGAGTGCCTCCTTGCGCAGGCGAGAGGCCTGCCCATACGCGACAGCGTCGTGGAGGAGATAATAGAGGGCCACCTCGAGAAGCTCGCGAGGAAGAACTACAAGGGAATAGCGAAGGCCCTGGGGCTTACTCCCGAGGAGGTCTTCGAGGCCGCGAGGTCCATAAACAAGAACCTGAACCCCACGCCCGGCTCGGGCTTCGGGGCCGACGAGTCGAGGACCATAATACCCGACATATACATACACAAGGTCGGGGACGAGTACGTCATATCCCTGAACGAAGACGGGATGCCCAAGCTCAAGATAAGCCCGTACTACAGGCAGCTCCTGAAGGCCGGAGGCTCGCAGGCCGACCAGGCAAAGGTCTACATACAGGACAAGCTCCGGAGCGCGGTCTGGCTCATAAAGAGCGTGCACCAGCGGCAGCGCACCATATACAGGGTCGTCGAGTGCATAGTGAAGTTCCAGGGGGCGTTCCTGGACAGGGGATTGAAGCACCTGAAGCCCATGGTCTTGAAGGACGTGGCGGTCGAGATAGGCGTGCACGAGTCGACCGTGAGCAGGGTGACGTCGAGCAAGTACGTCCAGACCCCGCGCGGGATATTCGAGCTCAAGTACTTCTTCTCGACCGGCATCGCGGGCAATGACGGAAACGAGGCCGTCGCGACCGAGTATATAAAGGAGAGGGTAAAGAAGATAATAGAGTCGGAGGACTCGAAGAACCCGCTGAGCGACAAGCAGATAGTCGAGATATTGAAGGAATCAGGGATCGCGGTCGCCAGGAGGACTGCGACGAAGTACAGGGAAGCCCTGGGTTTCCAGTCCTCGACCAGGAGAAAGGTCCACTATTGAGGCCCGCCTCCACACCCCGCCCGTCTTCGCAGCCCCATGCTCTTATAATGTTGACTTTTTCCCTCTTAAAGATTAAAAATATATGGTTTCACGCAGAATTCGCCTATTCGTCTTCAGCTCTAAACTCATACGGAGGTCAGGTAAATGCAAAAGAGCGTCACATTCAGGCACATGGAGTCCTCAGAGGCCCTGAAAAAATATGCCGAGGAGAAATCCGACAGGCTCTCCAAATACCTTCTGGAGCCTATTGAGATACATTGGGTGCTTTCCGTCGAGAAGATAAGGCACATAGCCGACGCCACCATGAACGCCAACGGCACCACCTTCAAGGCCCAGTTCGACACCCAGGACATGTACTCGGCAATTGACACGGTAATAGACAAGCTCGAAGGCCAGGCGATGAAGCACAAGGAGCGGCTCAAGGACCACAAGCCCCATAACGGCGAGCCTTCCTCCATAAGGTATTCCGTGCCCGAAGGCGAGGGCGCCGCAGGGCTCCAGAGAAGGCAGATAGTGAAGAAGGAGAACCAGTTCGTGAAGCCCATGTCCGTCGAGGAGTCGGCCATGCAGATGGACATAGCGGACAAGGACTTCCTCGTCTTCACGGACCAGGCGACCGGCACGACATGCGTCATCTACAGGATGAAGGACGGCGACTACGGGCTCATAGAGACTACCAGCAAGTAGCCCGGACGACCCCTGTTCGCTTTGCTTTGTCAGGGCCCGGGCTTTGAGCCCGGGCCTCCCGCACCACCCCCCGTATAGGTGTAGCCCATGAGACTGGCTGATGTCCTGAGGGAAGACCACATCATCACCGACCTCGAAGCGCGAGAGAAGAATGATCTGCTTGCCGAGATGGTCACCGACATAGCGTCCCTTGAGACCGCCCTCGACAAGGAGGCGGTCTTGAACGCCCTCCTCGAGAGGGAGAAGCTCGGCACCACCGGCATCGGGCACGGGGTAGCTATACCCCACGGCAGGGTAAAGGGCCTGAAAGAGATAAAGGTCTTCTTCGGCAGGAGCAGGAAAGGCGTCAACTTCGATTCCATGGACAGGCTGCCCGTTCACCTGTTCTTTATCATCATGGCCCCCGAGAACTCCGCGGCGGCGCACCTGAAGGTACTCGCAGGCATCTCGCAGCTCTTGAAGAACCAGGAATTCAGGGTCAGGCTGCTGAACGCCGACGGAAGATCCGAGATATACAGGACCATTATCGAGGCCGAGAGGAAGACCGGCATCAGTTAGCGGGCTGTTGAAAAACAGCAATTTAGTCGGCCCGGGAGAGGTTTATGGGCGTACCAGTCAAAGAGCTACTCGAAGGCGTGCAGCGCGAGAGGCTCGGATTAATGCTGATAGCGGGCGAGAAGGGGCTCACGAGGGAAGTGACCACTTCCCGCATACAGAAGCCGGGCCTCCTTCTTACAGGTCTCCTCGAAGAGCTGCACGCCGACAGGCTCCAGATATTCGGCGCCGCCGAGATCAATTATTTGAAGCGTCTCGGGGCCGACGAGCTCGAGGACGTACTCAAGGTCTTCAGGCCCGAGCTCCCGGCCATCATAGTCGCGAGGGGGCTGGAGCCCCCCGATTTCCTCGTCGAGCTCTGCAGGAAGAGCAGCATCCCGCTTTTCAGGACCCAGCACACGTCTTCCGTCCTCATCGAGAGGGTGACGAAGTACCTCGAGGAGAGGCTGGCCCCTTCCACGACGCTCCACGGCGTCCTCGTGGACGTGCTCGGCGTAGGCGTCCTCATAATAGGAAAGAGCGGCATAGGCAAGAGCGAGTGCGCCCTTGACCTCGTCGCGCGCGGCTACAGGCTCGTCTCCGACGACGTGGTCATCATAAAGAGGATGCCGCCCTCAATCCTCTTCGGGACCAGCTCCGAGCTCATCAAGTACCACATGGAGATAAGGGGCTTGGGGATAATAAACGTCAAGGACCTCTACGGCATCACCGCCATCAGGGAAAGAAAGCAGATGGACATAGTCGTGGAGCTCGTCAAATGGGATAGCGAGACCGAGTACGACAGGCTCGGCCTCGAGGAGAACACCTATAATATACTCGGGGTGGACCTGCCGTACCTCCGTGTGCCGGTGAGCCCGGGCAGGAGTGTGGCGACCATAGTCGAGGTCGCGGCGAGAAACCAGATATTGAAGATAATGGGGCACCACCCGGCAAAGGCGCTCGAAAGAGAGCTCGACAACGCCATGAAAGGGTTCAGGAAGTGAAAGATATAAGGCTCGTGGTCTTGAGCGGCCCTTCGGGTTCGGGCAAGAGCACGGCCATAAAGGCGTTGGAGGACCTCGGCTACTACTGCGTGGACAATATGCCGGTGGCGCTGCTGCCGAGGTTCATGGAGCTCCTTGCCCGCTCGGGCGAGATATCCAGGGTGGCCTCTGTCATAGACGTGAGGGAGAGGGAGTTTTTGAAGGACGTCACGCCCGTATTCGCGGAACTCAGGAGCGCGGGCTATTCCATAGAGGTCATATACCTCGAGGCCTCGGATGAGGCGCTGGCGAGGAGGTTCAGCGAGACCAGGAGAAGGCATCCCCTTGCAGCCGACGAGAGCCCGCTCGAGGGCATAACGAGGGAGAGGGAGGTCTTGAGCGAGCTCAAGACGCACGCCGACAGGGTTTTTGACACCACGGACTTCAACGTACACGAGCTCCGGGACCTCATAAAGGAGATATACTCCGGGCCTGTCTCAAGGGCGACGATGGCCGTTAACCTCATCTCCTTCGGCTACCGCTACGGCATACCTACGGACGCCGACCTGGTAATAGACGTGAGATTCCTGCCGAACCCGTTTTTCGTAAGCTCTTTGAAGCAGCTGGACGGCACGGACGCAATGATAAAGGATTTTCTGCTTTCGAGGAAAGAGGCAAAGGAGTTCCTCGAGAAGTTCAGGGACTTTCTCGGCTACCTCATCCCCCTTTACGGCAAGGAGGGCAAGTCCTACCTGACCATAGCCGTAGGCTGCACGGGCGGCAGGCACAGGTCGGTTGCGATGGTCGAGGCGCTCTCAGAGGGGCTGGGGTCGGATACCGTGATGGTCCGCAAGAGGCACAGGGACATACACAAGTCATAAGGCGAAGGTGAGACATGGTAGGAGCTGTAATAATAACCCACGGCACGCTGGCCCAGGCCCTTCTTTCGGCCGCCGAGTCTATTGCCGGCAAGGTCGAGGGCGTAAGCACGCTTTCCATTTCGCAATCCGACACGACCGAGGGCTTGAGAGACGTACTCACGCTCTCGCTCAAGGGGGCTGACAGCGGCCACGGGGTGCTCATATTCACCGACATGTTCGGGGGGACGCCCACGAACATGGCCCTTTCCACCTTTGAGAAGGGCAGGGTGGAGGTCATAACAGGAGTCAACCTGCCGATGGTATTAAAGTACCTGAGCCACCGCTCCGAGAAGGGGCTCTATGATCTCTCGGTCCTTCTGCGCGACTACGGGCAGAAGTCCATCGTGCTCGCGGGCGACATGCTCAAGGAGAAGAAATAGTAATAACTTATTGATTTTATTAAATAATAATATAAGGCAGGGCCCGAGGGGCCTGTTCAGGAGAGATGGTAATCCTCATCAGAGTAGACGACCGGTTGCTGCACGGGCAGATAATATGCTCGTGGGTGCCCTTTACCCGGGCCCAGGCCCTCATGGTGGCCTCTGACGAGGCCGCCGGCGACAGGCTTGTCTCGGACATAATAGCCGCCTGCGGCAACAAGGAGCTGCATGTCTACGTGAAATCCTTGAGGGACGCCGTCGAGTACGTCGAGAACGGCCCAACGGAAGAGCGCATAATGCTCGTTGTCGGGGACCTCAGGGACGCCATGAGGCTCTACGACGGGGGGTTGAGGTTCAATGATTTGAACCTTGGCAACATACATCACGAGGGCAGGCGGATAGCGCCGTCGATAACGGTCGATCAGGACGACGAGGAGATAATGGACCGTTTCGATGCCCTCGGCGTCAGGATAGAGATAAGGGACGTGCCGAAGAACGAGCCAGTGGAGTACAGGCGGAGATAGTCCGGTCAGCCGGGCTCTATGTTTTCAAGCGTTAACGCCGGAGGTCTTTGACGGAGATGGATAGCGGACAGAATGTGGACACCCGCATAGAGAAGGTCTTCACCATACCGAACAAGCTCGGATTGCACGCGAGGGCGGCCTCGCTGTTCGTGCAGCTCTCGAACAAGTTCGCCTCCGAGATCCTGGTCAGGAAGAACGACCAGGAGGTGAACGGCAAGAGCATAATGGGGATACTCATCCTGGCCGCGGCGCAGGGCGCCGATATTACCCTGCTGGCCGAGGGGCCGGACGCCGAGGAGGCCGTAAGGGCCCTCGGGGAGCTCATAAACACCGGTTTTGGCGAGGACTGATGCCGGAGCAGAGAAAACAAGTCGTATTGATGAAGGGCATAGGCGTGTCTTCGGGCATCGTCATCGGGCAGGTCTACGTCCTCGAGAGGGGCAAGGTCGAGCCTGCCCAGTTCTGCTACCTTGACGCCTCCGAGACCGAGGGCGAGATAGAGCGCTTCAAGAACGCGATGCGCGCTTCGCGCGACCAGTTGACGCGCATCAAGCAGAGGATGGAGAAGGACGGCAAGGGCAAGGAGCACATCCGCATCATCGACGCCCACCTCATGATCCTCAAGGACAACATGCTCATCAACGACACCGTAAAGGTGATCCGCGATCAGAAGGTCAACGCCGAGTGGGCCCTGAAGACCGTCCTTAACGACCTGATGGAATACTTCGAGAAGATGGAAGACCCCTATCTCAAGGAGCGCGCCATGGACATTGAGCACCTTGTGAACAGGGTGCTCTTGAACCTCATGGGCAGAAAGCACGAGTCCGTCTCCGCCATAAAGGAGCCATCGGTGGTGGTCGCGCACGACCTGGCCCCGAGCGACACGGCGCTGATGACGAAGGGCACCGTGCTCGGCTTTCTCACGGACGTCGGCGGCAAGACCTCGCACACGGCCATCATGGCCCGGTCGCTCGAGATACCGGCCGTCGTCGGCCTCGAGTCCATCACGCGAAAGGCCGAGAGCGGGGACACTGTCATCGTCGACGGCACCACGGGCACGGTCATCCTGAACCCCTCGGATAGCGTCGTAGAGGTCTACAAGAGGAGGAGGGAGCGCTACGAGAACTACGGCAAGGCCCTCTTCCACTACAAGGACCTGCCCAGCGAGACGACCGACGGCAGGAGGGTCAGGCTCATGGGCAACATGGAGATAGTCGAGGAGATAGACGGTCTCATAGAGCACGGGGCTGAGGGCATAGGCCTGTACAGGACCGAGTTCCTATACCTCAACAGGAAGGACCTGCCCACGGAGGACGAGCACGTAAAGGCCTACCGCCAGGTCGCCAAGAAGATGGCGCCGCACCCGGTAGTCATACGCACGCTCGACATCGGAGGGGACAAGTTCCTCGGCACCGAGGCCCCGAAGGAGATAAACCCGGCGATGGGGCTTCGCGCCATAAGGTTCTGTCTCAAGAACATAGACATATTCAAGGTCCAGCTCAGGGGGATACTGCGCGCCAGCGCCCACGGCGACATAAAGGTGATGTTCCCGATGATATCGGGCATAGAGGAACTCAGGAGGGCAAGGCAGATACTCGAAGAGTGCAAGAGGGAATTGAAGGCCGAGGGCAAGGCCTTCAACCCGGACATAGAGGTGGGCGTCATGATAGAGGTCCCCTCCGCCGCGATGATCGCCGACCTCATCGTGAAGGAGGTGAAGTTCATCTCCATAGGGACCAACGACCTCCTGCAGTACTCGCTGGCCATTGACAGGGTGAACGAGCACGTCGCCTATCTCTACGAGCCCTTCCACCCGGCGGTGCTCCGCATCATAAAGAGCGTGGCCGAGGCGGCTAACAAGGCCTCGGTGAGCGTGAGCGTATGCGGCGAGATGGCGGGCGAGCCCGAGTACGCCCTCATACTCCTGGGCTTCGGGGTGGACCAGCTCTCCATGAACGCGTACTCAATACTCCGTGTAAAGAGGCTCATACGCTCCATAAGCCACGCGGAGGCGAAAAAGATATGCAAGAGCATCCTCGGTTTCGCCACGGCCAAGGAGGTCGAGGGCTTCATAAACGCGAAGCTCCCGGGCCTGTATAAGGAAGAGTTCTGGAGCTGAACCCGTCCCCCGGCGAGGCGCTTTTTTGATTGACAAACCTTTGAAAAGGCTGAATAATAGAGAATTCTCTGCCTGTACACATTGAAAAGGAGGCGCAAAATAATGGGAAAAAGGGAGTATCTTTTCACTTCGGAATCAGTGACCGAAGGACATCCTGATAAAGTAGCTGACCAGATATCCGATGCCATACTCGACGCGTTGTTGAAGGAAGACCCCAGGAGCAGGGTCGCCTGCGAAACGCTCGTCACTACCGGTGTAGCCATAATAGCCGGCGAGATAACGACCAAGGCCCGCTTAGACTACCAGGACATAGTAAGGGAGACAATAAAGGACATCGGCTACACCGACGCCTCGATGGGCTTCGACTACAAGACCTGCGCCGTCATGGTCACCCTCGACAGGCAGTCCCCGGACATCGCCATGGGCGTGGACAGCTCCGAGGACAGGGAGCAGGGCGCCGGCGACCAGGGCCTCATGTTCGGCTACGCGTGCGACCACACCGAAGAGCTCATGCCCATGCCCATCGCGCTTGCCCACAAGATAACCCAGAGGCTCGCCGAGGTAAGGAAGAAAGGCATACTCTCCTACATAAGGCCGGACGGCAAGAGCCAGGTCACCATCAAGTACGTGAACGGCAGGCCGACCGCCGTAGATACCGTCGTCGTCTCCAGCCAGCACTCCCCAGACGTCACGCAGGCAAAGTTGAGGGAAGGCATCTTAGAAGAGGTCATAAGGAAGGTCGTCCCGGCCGAGCTCCTGACATCGAAGACAAAGTACCACATAAACCCGACCGGCCAGTTCATCGTGGGCGGCCCCCACGGCGACTGCGGCCTTACCGGCAGGAAGATAATCGTCGATACCTACGGCGGCCACGGAAGCCACGGCGGCGGCGCCTTCTCGGGCAAGGACCCCTCGAAGGTCGACAGGAGCGCTTCCTACCTCGCGAGGTACATAGCCAAGAACGTAGTGGCGGCCGGGCTCGCGACCGAGTGCGAGGTGCAGCTCGCGTACGCGATAGGCGTGGCGGACCCTGTCTCGGTCATGGTCGACACCTGCGGCACAGAGAAGATACCTGTAGAGAAGATAGAGGAGCTCGTGAAGGCGAACTTCCGCATGAAGCCCTCGCAGCTCATACAGGACTTGCAGCTCCTGCGACCCATATACAGGAAGACGGCCGCCTACGGCCACTTCGGCAGGAAAGAGGCCGGGTTCAACTGGGAGCTTACGGACAAGGCCGAGGCCCTGAGGAAGGCCGCCGGCGTCGTCGCCTGAGTTATCGATTTTCAGCCGTTCCGGAATGACTTTAGCGCATCCCGCTAAGGTCATTCTTTTGTAAGGGCAATTAAAAAAAACGAATCTGTGGAGGGAAGATGGATTTCCATGTAAAGAATATGGGCTTGAGCCAGATGGGCAGGAAAAGGATAGAATGGGCTGAGCTGGACATGCCGGTCCTCCGGAAGGTGAAGGAGAACTTCGCGAAGAAAAAGCCCCTGAAGGGAACGACCCTGGCGGCATGCCTCCATGTCACCACCGAGACCGCGAACCTCATGATAACCCTCAAGGCCGGAGGGGCGAACATAGTGCTGTGCGCCTCGAACCCCCTGAGCACGCAGGACGACGTGGCGGCCTCCCTCGTGAAGGACTACGGGATCCCTGTCTTCGCCATAAAGGGCGAGGACAACAAGACCTATTACAGGCACCTCAACGCCGCGCTCGACACCAAGCCCAATATCACCATGGACGACGGCGCGGACCTCGTCTCGCTTCTCCACACCGACAGGAAGAACGCCGCGAAGAACATCATCGGCTCGACCGAAGAGACGACCACCGGCGTCATAAGGCTCAAGAGCCTCGCGGCCAACAAGATATTGAAGTTCCCGGTCATAGCCGTCAACGACGCCTCGACCAAGCACTTCTTCGATAACCGCTACGGCACGGGCCAGTCCACGCTCGACGGTATACTGCGCGCAACGAACCGCCTCTTCGCCGGCGCCACCTTCGTCGTCTGCGGCTACGGCTGGTGCGGCAAGGGTGTCGCCATGAGGGCAAAGGGCATGGGCGCCAACGTCGTCGTCACGGAGATAGACCCGCTGAAGGCCCTCGAGGCCGTGATGGACGGCTTCAGGGTAATGCCCATAGCCGACGCGGCCATGGTGGGCGACATGTTCTGTACGGTCACCGGCAACCTGAACGTCATCAGGAAGGAGCACTTCCTCAAGATGAGGGACGGCGCCCTTGTGTGCAACTCAGGGCACTTCAACGTCGAGCTCGACCTCGTTGGCCTTAAATCAGTGAGCAAGGGCAAAAAGACCGTCAGGGACTTCGTTGACGAGTACACGCTCAGGAACGGCAAGACCGTCTGCGTCCTCGGCGAGGGCAGGCTCATAAACCTGGCAGCCGCCGAAGGCCACCCTGCCAGCGTCATGGACATGAGCTTCGCCAACCAGGCCCTTGCGGCCGACTTCCTCGTTAAGAAGGGCCACACCCTCTCGGCAGAGGTCTACACCGTACCCTACGAGATAGACAAGGAGATAGCGAGGCTCAAGCTCGCGTCCCTGGGCATGAAGATAGACGTCCTCACGCCCGAGCAGAAGAAGTATCTGGCGTCATGGGAGATGGGAACATAGGGGATACAGGGGCATAGGCAAGGCAGGTACGAGGGGCGGTGGGAGTTCTCCCCGCCCCTTTTTTATGCCAGGGAGGGCGTTTTCTCAAATCCCTTTACATAATCGTAAGTTGTGCTAAAATAGCCTTCTAAGGTTGATGGCTGACCGGACGTCCGGCAGTTGACAAGCGCCGCCTATGACAGGCGTTCATGCTTGCGGCAGGACACAAAAATCTTTCCAGGGCGGGCCTCATCCGCCTCAAACGGTCCGGTCCTCCACCTTCCCGGAGCTATCCACCTGAATTTCCTGTATAAAACAGCGTAATCGATTCAGACCATTGTTTTTTGATCCGGACCTTTTCATCTCGGCGGGCGCTGTAAGTGACTAAAATAGACTTGAAGTCAGAGCGTTTCAGGGAATTCCTGGCAGAGGCCGAAGACATCCTCAACTCGATGGGGAAGGGCCTCAACAAGCTGGGCAAGGGCGTAAAGGCCGGCATAATCGACCCTGCCGTATTAAACGGCATATTCCGCTCCGCCCATACGCTCAAGGGCATGTGCGGCATCTTCGAGTTCAGGGAGCTTGCCGATCTTAGCCACTGCCTCGAGGACACCCTCGACCTCCTTCGCCTCGGCAGGGCCGCTCTCACCGACGAGATCCTTTATTCCATAATCAACGCCCACGACCTCATGGCCAAGATACTGGCCTCAAAGGGCTCCGGGGATTTCGCGGGCGAGATAGAGGGCGTCAAGGCCGGCCTCTCGAGGGTGCACGTAAAGAAGACCAGGCCCAAAGAAGAGTTCGCCAAGGAGTTCATCTCTGTCCTCACTGAATATGAGGAGCACCGCCTCAGAGAAAGCCTCCGCGAGGGCAGGAACATATTCGTCGTTAATGTCAGGTTCCCCATAACGAGCTTTGACAAGGGCTACATGGCCCTCACGGAGCTCCTCAAGACCGAATCAGAAGTCATAGCCACGCTCCCTTCCGCAAAGACCAGCCACGACCTGCTTTTCTTCGACATACTCATCGGCACAAGCCGCGACAAGGCGTTCATCTCCGGCCTCGTAAAGGAGATGGCCGACCCCGAGATAAGGGTCCTTGCCGAGCCGTCGCCCAAGCCCGATCGCGAGCCCATGCTCGAGGTCATAAAGGGCACAGGCCAGCAGTCTTCCAGGAACGGCACGCTCAAAAGGGTAAGCAACACCGTCCGCGTGAACATCTCCAAGCTCGACTACATAATGAACATCATAAGCGAGCTCGGCATATTGAAATCCAGCATCTCTGCTCTCTCTACCGAGCTGAAGGGCGACGGCGAGTTCTCGGTCTACGGGTTGGAGCTCTCAAGGGCCGAGAAGAACCTCGAGAGAAAGCTCTCGGAACTGCGCGACAGCGTCCTTGACGTAAGGATGGTCCCAATAGGCCAGCTCTTCGGCAGGTTCGACACCTTCTTGGGAAAGCTCGCGAGGGAGGCAGGCAAGGAGATAAGGATCACGACCCGCGGAGACGACACCGAGCTCGACAAGCTCATAGTCGAGGAGCTCTCGGACCCGCTCATGCACATCATAAGGAACGTCGTAGACCACGCCATAGAGGCCCCTGCGGTAAGGGAGGCCCTTGGCAAGCCGAGGACAGGCTACATAGCCCTCTCGGCGTACCAGAAGGGCAACCACGTCGTCATCGAGGTCAAGGACGACGGCGCAGGCATCGACATCGAGCTCATAAAGGAGAAGGCCATATCAAAGGGGCTTGTCGAGAGTGAGTACGCCGGGAGGCTTTCGCGCCTCGAGGCGCTCGAGCTCATCTTCATGCCGGGCTTCTCGACTGTCGACGTCGTGAGCGAGACATCGGGCAGGGGCGTTGGCATGGACGTCGTGAAGGAGAACATAACCCGGCTCTCCGGGATAATAGATATCGATACCGTGAAGGGCAAGGGCACGAGGTTCCTCCTCACCATACCCATTACCCTTGCCATAATACAGGCCCTCATAATAGAGGAGGCGGGCAGGCGGTACGCGGTGCCGCTGAACTCGGTCGTGGAGATTCTCGAGCTCCGGCCCTCCTCCCTCGCGACCGTAGACGCCGAAGGCTCGATAACGGTAGACGGCAGGACTATGCCGGCAGTCAGGCTCTCCAGATTCTTCGGCTATCCGCCCTCGGGCAGGGAGACGGCCTACGGCATAGTCGCGGGGCTCGCGGAGCACAGGCTCTGCCTCGTTGTCGACCACCTCGTGGAGGAGCTCGACGTGGTGATCAAGCCGCTCTCGCGCATGATAAAGGTGTCCGGGATAGCCGGGGCGACCGACATGGGAGAGAAGGGGACATTGCTCGTCCTCGACGTCACGGGCATACTCGAGCAGGTCATGAGGGAGAAGAAGTCCGGCGCCCTGAAGACGGCGGGCGTATGACCATGAGGCCCGGGATAGAGATGAAGATCGCCGAGGAGGCTTCCAGCCAGCGGACCGTCGCGCCGACCGAGGAGCATTATACGTCGAGCTTCGAGCAGAAGAAGTCCGGCGACGAAGGCACGATAAACATCATCTCGTTCTTCCTCGGCCTCGACGAGTACGCCTTCGAGGTGGCCGACGCGGTTGAGGTGTTGAGGCCCAGGCAGGTGACCGAGGTTCCGAGGACCCCGGACTGGATAAAAGGCATACTCTGCGTAAGGGGCGAGATGGTCCCGGTGGTAGATTTGCGGATGCGCCTCGGACTCGGGGCTTCCGAGAGCAGGCCGTCCTCAAGGATACTGGTTGTCGCGGTCGAGGATACGAAGGCCGGCCTCATGGTTGACAGGCTCTCCGGCGTAAGGGAGGTGCCTCAGAGCCTCGTGGGCCCGCCCGAGGAGGCAGGGCCGAACGCCCTTTTCACGAAAGGCGTGATAAACGCCGGCGAGAGGATGATAAGGCTCCTTGACGCCTGGGCCCTTGTAGACGCCGAGGGGCAATGAAGAAGATCAGGTCAAAGTACACTCAGCCTGATTTCCAGTTCATACGCTTCAGGCTGGGCTCCAGGGAGTTCGGCATAGACGTCTCCTGCGTCAAGGAGATCATGAGGCTCAAGGCCTCCCGGAAAGACGAGGGCGCGCCAGCCTTCATAAGCGGCCTCATCAATGTGCGCTCCATGACGATACCGCTCATTGACATGAGGCAGAGGTTCGCGTTCCCTCCGGATATCACGGAAAATTCAAGGGTGATAATAGCTTCCGTTGAAACTTTCATAATAGGCCTTATCGTGGACGAGGTCTCGGACATAGCCCTCGGCGCAAAGGAGGTCACCTTGAAGCCCGAGCATCTGGGCGATGTATGGGACTCCTGCCTCGAGGCCCTGGTAGACACCGGCAACGGCAAGGTGCTCATCCTTGAGCCTTCGAGGCTCCTTACGGAAGAGGAGAAAAAGGCGCTCTCATGCCCGCCGGCAGGCGTGTAATGCCTGTAATTTGCTTGAAAAAATAGCTGTTTTCATGTTATCTCTAACCAATGCGCATTTTGAAAAATCTCATAAATAGATATTCAAGTCTCAAGACCCTCCTCTTCTTTCCCCTGGTCGTCATGGCGCTCTGGGGCTGCTCGGCTACAGCGCCGGAGCAGTTCAAGAGGGACGCCAGAGAGGTCCATGAAAGCGCCATGGAGGCGTACCTGAGCGGGAGACTCGAGGAGGCAGAGAAGTCCTTCAAGACGATCATGGAGGACCATCCGCTGAGCCAGTATACCCTCTCTGCAGAGCTGATGTTAGGCGACGTCAGCTACGCCGCGGAGAAGTACGAGGACGCGTCCATGTATTACACGAACTTCGTTGCGCTCCACCCGGCCCATCCCAAGGCGCCCTACGCCCTTTTCCAGAAGGGCATGAGCCACATGAAGGACGTGCTAACGCTCGACAGGGACCAGGCGTCGACCAGGAAGGCGCTATTCGCCTTCGAGGACCTCATCGTTTCGTATCCCGAAACGCCCTATGCGGAGAAGGCAAAGGAGTTCAGCGCCTTCCTCAAGAACAGGCTGGCAGAGCACGCGTTCTACATAGCGCGCTTCTACTTCAAGAAGAAGAACTACAAGGGCGCGCTCGGCCGCTTGAAGGAGATACTGGCCGCTTACCCTGACGGCGGCATAAACGACAAGACGCTCTTCTACATAGGCGAATCTTACCGGCGCCTCGGCGAGGACGAGCTTGCCAGGGAAGCGTTCACGACCCTCATAAACAACTACCCGGAGAGCAGCTTCACCACAGACGCCAAAGACAGGCTCAAGGCAGGCTAATGGAAAAAGGCACTCAGCACAATTACGACCTGGGCAAGAAGGCCTTTGACGAGAAGAAGTACGACACCGCCCAGCAATACCTCGAGAAGGTCGCTTCCGAGAGGTCCGGGTACGCGGACGTCCATAACATGCTCGGGCTCATCTATTACGAGCAGTCGCGCTTCGACGACGCCTTGAAGTCGTTCCACATGGCGATCGAGATCAACCCCGGCTACACGGAGGCGGCGCTGAACCTTTCGGTGATATATAACGAGCTCGGCAGGTTCGACAAGTCGGTCGAGGCGTACAGGCTCGCGAAGCAGGGGAGGACCGGCGCGCATTCGTACCTGGACCCGTTTGTAAAAGGCAAGCTCGCCAACATGCACGCGGACCTCGGCACTATCTATAAAGACCTCGGCTTCTACACCGAGGCCATAGAGGAGTACAGGAAGGCGCTGCGCCTCAGGCCCGAGTTCATGGACCTCAAGACCAGCCTCGGCGTGGTCTACAGGGACCTTAAGGACTTCGATAGCGCCGTAAAGGTGCTCGAGGAGACCGTGGGCCAGAACCCGGGATACCCGGCATCGCGGATACAGCTCGGGTTGACCTTCTACGTGATGGGCCAGCACGAGAGGGCGAAGACTGAGTGGCTCCGGGTGCTTAGAGAGCACCCAGGGGACAGGATGGCCCAGATGTACATGAACCTGCTGCTGACCCCGTCGAGCAGGCCTTGACCCGGAGCGTTTAAACCCCTTCCCGCCAGCCTCAAAACCGGTCCATCCTTACATAAATGTCTTCTTTCCATTGTTCTACCCCGTTTCTTTATTCCCCTCCCTTGACCGGAGGGGGAAAAGGGGAGGGTGGATCCGCGCTTGCCAACAGGACGGATAAATGGTATATTTCTGATTATTCTGATTTATATGATTTAGCGGAGGGGGCAATGGCGAGAAAGAAGGCGGCGGGCTGCTGCGGGCCCGTGGACGCAAAGGCGGCCGGATGCAGGGTCGAGGCGGTCGTAAGCGTGGACGAGAGGGGGCAGATGGTGCTCCCGAAGGATCTCCGCGAGAGGGCGGGATTGAAGCCCGGCGACAAGCTCGCGGTGGCGACATGGGAGAAGGGCGGCGAGGTCTGCTGCATAACGCTCGTGAAGGTCGACGACCTCGTGGATATCCTCAAGGACAGGCTCGGCCCTGTCATGAAGGAGATGTTTTAAGGAGGCCGAAATGAAGGAAAAGACAAGGCTCGGCGAGAGGCCGAAGGCGTGCTGCGGAGGCAATACTGAGACCCAATGCGCCCCTCAAAAGACGCCTTTCAGGACAGACTCTGTCCTGACCTGGAGAGACCGTCTCGTGCACCTCAGGTGCAGGGTAGGCGCGTACAGGATGAAGGCAACGGTGGAGCCCGGCCTTTACGCGATCGGGAAGCCTGATAACAACTCGGACGTCTTCGTGTCAGCCAACTACAGGATGAGCTTCGATATCCTCAGGAGCTCCCTTTCAGCCATGGACGCCTGGATACTGGTCCTGGACACCAATGGGATAAACGTATGGTGCGCGGCCGGAAAGGGCACGTTCGGCACTGAAGAGCTTGTAAAGAGGATATTCACGGAAAAGCTCCATGAGTGTGTCTCCCACAGACGGCTTATCCTGCCGCAACTGGGCGCGCCGGGCGTATCGGCCCCGGACGTGAGAAAGCAGACCGGCTTCAGGCCCATATACGGCCCTGTCCGGGCGGCGGATATAAAGGCGTTCGTGGCAGCGGGCTACAGGCCAGCGCCGGGGATGAGACGGGTGGAGTTCGGCCTATGGGACAGGCTCGTGCTCACGCCTATGGAATTGAGGCCCGCCTTGAAGGCGTTTTTCTTCTTCGCGGCGGTAATCCTTGCGCTCTCAGGGCTTTCGCCTTCAGGCATATCGTTTCCGTCCGCGCTCTCGCTCGGCGCGCCTATCATTATACTCGGCATCGTCTCCATTATCGCTGGCGCGTTCATAACCCCGGCGCTCCTTCCTTACATACCCTTCAGGGCCTTCGCGATAAAGGGCTGGCTCGCTGGACTCGTTGCCATGCTTATCGCCTGGCCCATCGTAAACGTCCCCGAAGGGGCCGCCTTTGCCGCCATGTCATTCCTGTTCTTTCCGCTCGCAAGCTCGTACCTGGCCCTTCAGTTCACCGGCTCGACGGCCTACACCGGCATGTCCGGGGTGGCAAGGGAGCTTAAGTTCTCCATGCCGGTCTACACGGCAGGGGCTCTTGTTTCATCTGTTCTGTTCATAACCTTGAAGCTCGGCGAGTGGGGGATAATATGACGTACCTCAAAGGCGTATCTACTCTCGAATATGACGTTAACAGATGCAGGGGCTGCGGCCTGTGCGCGGATGTATGCCCCCACGGGGTCTTCGTCATGGAGCAGAAGAGGGCGAGGGTGACGAATAAGGACCTCTGCATGGAATGCGGGGCCTGCATGAGGAACTGCGAGCACGGCGCGATAAAGGTAAATGCCGGGGTGGGCTGCGCGGCGGCCCTCATAAGGGGCATGATGACAGGCGAGGTATCATGCGGGTGCGGAAGCGAGACGGAGATTGGCAAGGGGGCTTGCTGCTGAAATTAGTTGGCTGCTGCAGGTTCAATTTTGCAAATTGAACCCGTAAATCCGTTCAGCCGTTTACGAAATTGCGGGTTCAGGGTATAACCCTGAACCCGCCGAATGTTTTTAGAATCAAAAACAAAGCCCCCGTTATTAACGGGGGCTTTTGCGCAGCACTTCAATTCAGCCTGACTATATCACGCCGACATCTCTTCTATTGTCTTATACGCCTGCTCCACGGCCTTGCCGATGTTCTGGAAGTCCGGGCCCCCGGCCTGCGCGAGGTCGGACTTGCCGCCGCCCTTGCCGCCTATGACAGGCGCGAGCCTCTTTATTATCTCCCCGGCGCTGTACTTGTCCGAGAGGTCCCTTGTAACGGCCGCGAGGAGCAACGCCTTCGAGTCCTGCGCCGCGGCGAGCACCACTATGCCTGAGCCGAGCTTCTGCCTCAGGGCGTCTGCCATGTCGCGGAGCTCTTTTGCGTCGCCTGAGACTTTTGCGGCGAGCACGTTTACTCCGTTCACTTTGCGGACCGCCTCGAGGAGCTCTCCGGCCGTGCCGGCCTTCTCCTTGCTCTTGAGGCGCTCTATCTCCCTCTCAAGCTCCTTTTCCTCTTCGAATACCTTTCTTATCTTCTCGGGCACCTCGTTCCTGGGCACCTTGAGGAGAGAGGCGGCCTCCTTGAGCGTATCCTCGGCGCGGG
>Ga0209322_10000304_pt1 | contig 28100 bp, 26 predicted proteins | sample Rifsed19ft1_FD_184013 | JGI IMG/M metagenome (GOLD analysis project Ga0209322, IMG submission 184013) | Soil microbial communities from Rifle, Colorado, USA - sediment 19ft 1 (version 2) | ecosystem: Environmental > Terrestrial > Deep subsurface > Rock core/Sediment | place: Rifle, Colorado... | reverse complement strand
GTCTTCACTTGAGTAGGCGCGATAATTGCCAACTGGTAATTACGAGGACGACCAGGTTGGATACGCCCATGGAGATTGCCGGCGCGATAGCCTGGAAACGGGGAATGAGGAGCAGGTCAAGGCTAACGATGATAATCACCTGAAGAATGGTGATTCGGGCAAAGATCTGGGGTTTGTTGAAATAGTAGATCAATGGCTGGGTGGTCACAACGTTAAGCAGGAACGGAATCATGGCGATGGCCAGAGCGCGGAAAACAGGGATGGCGGGAAGATACTCGTCGCCAAAGACCCAAGGAACGAGCGGGTCGGCAATGACAACCGTAAAAAGCATCAGGACACTGATGCCGCCAATCATGGCGGCAACTTTCTTTAGATAACCAAGCATTTCCTCATTTTTCCTGAAAGCGGAAAAACGGGGGGCGACTACGGAAGACAGGCTGCTGACCAGAAGGGCAAAAAGGAGGGCGATGCGGGCGGCGGCGGAATAGATACCGGTTTGAAAACTACCGGAGAGAATGTTGAGCAAGATAATATCGATGCGAGAAATAGTGACCGAGAAGGCGCGGGAAAGAGCAATCCACTTACTGAACTTGAAAATTTCCGTCATCTGGGCGCGGGGGAAAATTGGACGAATGTTACGAAACTCCCCGGAGAAGCCATAGATAAGAGATAGGCCGCAGGAGATAACGTTGGCGATAAGGGCAACCTCGATGTTGAGCTGTTGATTAAAAAATAATCCGGCAACAATGGAGAGTTTAACGATCGAGTCCATTGCCTGAATAAAAGAGGCCTGGAAAAATTTTCTTTCAGCGTTGAAGATACCCAGGGCGAAGCCCTGAAGAACGTAGAAACCAGTGAGGATGCCGATAATAATGAACTGGGTCGTTGTCGAACCGGGGATAAGGTAACGGTTGAACAGACCGGCCGCCATGAGGGCAAGGGTAAGCGTAAGAGTGACGGCAAGCTGAAACCAAAAGGTAACTGAAATCAAGACATTGCGGTTGTCTTTGACTTTGGGGATGAAATTGACCAGGGCCGAGCTAATACCCAAATCCCCCATACTGGAAAAGAGGGTCACCAAAGCATTTAGGGCGGAAAAAATGCCGAAAAGACTGGGGCCCAGCCCGCGGGCGGTGATGATGGAAAAGATCATTCCCGCCACCGCAATTGTCCCGAGCCCGGTAAAACTGATGAGGGCATCCCTCGTCGTCTGGGCGATGAAAATTGAACGAAGCTTGTTGATCACAATGTAATTCTAGCGGAAACCCGGCTGTTTCGCCCCCGATTTATAGGAGTGCCAGAAGTTCCTCTACCGAAAGAGGAATCTGATTGAGAATTCCATTCTTGAGAGTTCCCTTACGGATGGATCTGTGGTTAGGAACAATTATTGTCTGAACGCGCCGGTTGATCGTTCGCTGAAGTTTAATATGGCTACCTTTTTGCGAAACTGTTTTGAAACCAATTTTGAACAAAACCCTTAGTAGTTGATTGGCGGAAATTTGGGGCAGTTTAGGCATATGACACCCTAATGGGGACGAGGAATTGTTTCTGACGCGCTTCGCTAGGGTATCTTTTATCTGGCGTTTCTTCGAGATACAGCTCGATGGCTTCACGAACGTTATTGGTGGCTTCTTCAAGAGTGTTCCCTTGGGTGCAGCAACCCGGCAACGACGGAACCCATACGGAAAAACCACCGTCGCCTTCTTCCTGAAAGACGGCATAATATTGAAGAATTTTTTTTCTTTTTATGTTTGCCTTTTTGTTTACCATGGGTATATTATACTGCGCCCGATCAACACTATCCTAATGGGGCGGTGATGATCGTAAAAACATCCCCGCCACCGCAATTGTCCCGAGCCCGGCGAAGCTGATCAGGGTGTCCCGACTGGTTTGGGAAAAGAACAGTTTTTTTATTTTATCCACTAGACTATTCTAACGCAAAAGGGACCGGTCGGGTCCGCCGGTCTATCTCGAACAGCACAACCTCCATTGACAAATCCTACGGTAAAGCGTAGTATTTAGAAATGAAATATTTCGACATCAAACAGAAACTGGGGGGGCTAAAGGTCTTCTCGATAGAGGATCTGTACGTCGTGGACCCATCGTTTAGGCTCGAAACCCTCTACGAATGGGAAAAGAAAACCTGGGTAATCAAACTACGCAGTAAAAAGTATATCTTCGCGGACTATAACCCTACAAATTATGATCTTTACTTGATTGCAAATAGGCTCTACGATCCTTCCTATGTTTCCCTGGAGCTGGCCTTGAATCACTATGGAGTAATTCCTGAAGCAGTAATGAGAGTTACTTCTGTAACTACAAACAAGACCTTGAGCGTAGAGACAAAAATTGGGATCTTTGACTACAAGTCTCTAGATCCTCGACTATTTTTTGGTTATCAAATAATTACCAATGACGGGACGACTTATAAAATTGCGTCATTGGAAAAGGCAATTGTCGACTACTTTTATCTTAATTCTCAAGTGGCGGAGGTGGACGATATCCGGGGGTTGAGGTTCAATGAAGAACTTCTGAAGGAAAAACTGAACCGGCTGGAACTGGAAAAGATCATGTCTGTTTTTGATAGTGAGACATTAAATACAAGAATAAGCAGATTAACAGATTATCTACAGCTATGATCTCAATTGAAGAAATAAAAAAGTTTTATCCGTCTGATATTCACAAATACGATCGCGGATTGCTGAGGGAATATCTACAATATTTGATATTAAGCATTGTTTTTTCTCATAAAATCGGGAGAAAACTAACTTTTTTGGGCGGAACTTGTTTACGAATTGTCTATAGCTCAAAAAGATTTTCCGAGGATTTGGATTTTGACAATAAGAATCTGACGGAAGAAGAATTTAGACTTTTATCACAATATGTTGCCAAAAAGCTGGAAAAACTTGGTTTGAAGGTGGAAATTCGTATCGTGAACAAGGGGGCTTTTCATTGCAAAATTAAATTCCCCAATCTTTTGCAGAAAAACATGATGTCCGGTCACGACGAGGAAAAGATTTTAATTCAAGTAGACACTTTTGATCAGCAGGTAAATTACGCTACTGAAAGTTTTATCTTGAATAAGTTTGATATTACTAAGCCGATAACAATTGCGCCAAAATCAATAATACTGGCACAAAAACTCTGGACAATTACAAACAGCGCCAGGGCAAGGGGTCGAGATTTTTATGATATTATTTTCCTTATTCAAAATACAAAACCGGACAAAGAATTCTTGACTATAAAGTTCGGAACCGATGAATTGTCCGCGATCAAGACAAAAATTATGGGTTACCTGGAGACGCTCGATTTCGAAAAACTAGCAAACGACATAAAACCGTTTATTTTGGTTGATGGCGATACTGATAAGATCCGCTACTTCAAGAAGTTGTTTGAGCAGACCAATTTGGAATAACCTTGGGGGTTATTATTGAACGTTTTAGCGGCGGACGAGAATCGTTCCCAGCCCGGTAAAACTGATGAGGGCATCCCTCGTCGTCTGGGCGATGAAAATCGAACGAAGCTTGTTGATCACAATGTAATTCTAGCGTAAATGGGCCAAATCAGACTCAACCATCATTTCCACTAACTTTTTGAAATTGGTCTTGGGTTTCCATTTGAGAAGTTTTCTGGCTTTGCGCGCATCCCCGATGAGGGGTCCCGTTTCTGTGGGCCTGATCCACTTCTTGTTTACAACAACATAGTCTTTCCAGTTTAGTCCAACATAATCGAATGCAGCCTTGCATAAATCCTTAATGGTGTGTCCTTTACCGGTGGCGATGACAAAGTCATCGGGTTTTTTGTATTGCAATATTTTCCACATTGCCTCGACGTAGTCGCCGGCAAATCCCCAATCCCGGACTGAGTCGAGATTGCCCAGTTCGAGCTTGCCTTCTGGGTTTATCACCGGTTCTCCACCTTGGCCGAGAGGAATTTGATGATTCTTCAGACCCAACTTTATGGAGGCAGCTGCCAGACTTACCTTCCTGGTAACAAAATCTGGACTCCTTCTGGGACTCTCATGGTTGAAAAGGATGCCGGTAGAGATAAATAGACTAAAGGATTTGCGGTAGATTTGGGCATCGAAATGGGCCAAGGCTTTGGCGGCGGCATAAGGATTGGCCGGTGCAATAGGAGTTTCTTCATTTTGGGGGGTGATTTTTGTAGCGCCATATAACTCGCTCGTACTAGCTTGGTAGGTTTTGGCTTTGGGGCACACATTTCGAACCGCCTCGAAAATACGCAGTGCCCCAAGGCCTGTTTGGTCGGCCGTAGCCAGAGGTTGGAGCCATGATTCGTGGACGTGGGATTGAGCGCCAAGGTTGTAGATTTCGTCGGGCGTGATCTTGGCCAGATACATCGAGAGACAGGCAGGATCAGCCAGGTCGCCGAATATAAAGTTTATTTGATTGCGAATATGGGAAACATTGCCGTAATCAGGTTTGCTCTTACGGCGAAGCAAGCCATAGACCAGGTAACCCTTGTCGAGCAGAAATTCCGCTAAGTATGAGCCATCCTGACCAGTTACTCCGGTAATGAAAGCGACTTTTTTCTTCTTTGTCATAGGGCTACAGTTTACCGAGGAAGCATCTTCTTGTCTAGCTTCGGCGTAAATATCTCCAGAGCGGTGGTCCGGTCAGGATACTTAATCTCTTTGACCGGGGTTAGAAGTTCTTTGATCTCTTCCGGATACTTCACAAAATAGCGGTCGGGTAGGACAATATAGCTAACCGGATTTTCTTTCAGAAATGCGACTATGTCCTCGACCGTTTTGGGCGCGGAGAAGTAAAGGTTGCCGAATGTCTGCCAGAAGGTCGACTCACCGATGACGATCTGTTTCAGTTTGAAAGCCTCATATTGATCAAAAGGAGTCCTCTGCCAGAAGCGAAAATCGCCGTTATGATAATAGCCGTCCCAGACGACAAGCATTGGGGCGTTGTTGTGGCTGACCTGAAAATCGGACAGTTCCTTGAAACCATATTCATAAGCGCGGGCGGAGAGGGCGGGATAGACATGGAAGTAACCATAAAAGAACGACCAAGCGGAATAGAAACCGATTGAAGCAACAACTATGCCATATGGCCAACGCCATTTTTTAGTGATTTGACTAAATGAATCGACAATTCCCAGAGCGCAAAAATAGGTTAAAAACGGCAACATGGTGACAGCGCGGAGAAGATAGCCGGCGCCGTCCTTTGTAAGGGCGGCGGGTATTGGGGAAACCAGAATCCAAACCAGAAAGAAATTTCTGGTTTTCGGGTCAGCGGTCTTGAAAAATCGAAAAGCGCCATAAAGCATAAAAGGAAGAAGAAAGGGATAGAAAGCGCCGACCATGCCAGTAGAGTGTCTGAGGATTGCGTCTCCTTTCAGAAAAAGCCACTCGGGCGAGAAGAAAGAGAGATAGTTTCGGGTGAAAACTGACAGGTTGGCGTTAATCCTGTTTAGAAATAGTTTGTTTGCCAACTGTTCGGGGGTGATGTTGAAAGAAAATATCGACGGGGACGAATCCCAAGAAAGAGCGCGATATTTGTCAGTATCATAGGTAGTATTCACATCCCGCCAGATGGCCAAATCCAAACCCCTCCCCGATAAGGAAAGAAGTCGAAATCGACCAGCGACGGGAATTGATACCAGAGTCACCAAGATAATTCCGGCACATGATAGAATTTTCCTTTCCCCCCTACTCGATACGCGCAACATCACCAGAAAAACATAAAAACTAATTAGTGGAACGATGATCACCATCGACTGGTAATAGGGTAGGGCTAAAAACAAAAACACAAGACTCATGAGGTAACCCCGGATAGTGCTCGCCTTTAGAAAGAAGTAGAGGTGAAGGAGAATAAGTGTAATAATTATCGGGATATTGGAGTATCCGATCCTGCTGATCATAAAGCTCCAGGGTAAAAAGGCTGCCAAAGATGCAGTCAGAAGAGTTGTCGCTATTTTGTTTTTTCTTGCGGTCGGTACTATCAAACAAATTGAGAGTGTGATTATGGCTCCATATACTGCGGCGAGTAGCCGGACCCCGAGCGCTGAATAACCCAATAACCACGTCAATGTGTATGATCTCCAAAATAGCTTGGCAATAAAATCATATGGCAAGCCGGCAGACCGTTGCACATCCACGGTGTTGAGTAAATAATGGCCAACGGCTTCATCGACATAAAGCGACAGCAGGTCAATGCGATATAGCCGCAGAAATAGAGAGATCGAAAAAACTAAGGCTAATATCAAAAAGACGATTTTTTTATTCACTGACGAACATTTTAGTGCTTAATGAGATTTTTTTCTCGTTTGCAGGTCTTTCTCCCGGGAAATCCTCGTAATAGACAACATAGTTTGGATCTTGGTACAAAACCCGAAAGAGCTCTGAGCTTCCAATACTGTTTGCGATTTGTTTGCTGGATCCCCAACTGGTGCCGTAATCCGTCGTATCGTTTATGAATTCGAAGTATGAACCTTTGGGTTTTTGCGGGTATTTCTCGGCAATATACTCAGTTACTTTTTGTGAGATCTTGGCCCGCCCGACGGAGTAATGCGTGGTATAGGTGAGGTGGTTCATGGAGAGATTTAGGGCTAGGTAAAAGAAAATAAAAATAAGTAGCGACTTGCCTCGTTCCGGCAACAGCCAGACGACGCCCAGGCAAAACCAAACTAAAGGCAAACCGAGTTCCAAAGTAAATTTATGCAGAGGGAGAAAAAGCACCGGCAGGAGCGAGGCAATAAATAGAAAGAGATAGGAGAAGAACTGGCGATTCAGTTTTTTTATCCTGCCGAAGAGACAGATACCGAGAACCGTTAAGTTGGCGAGGAGGAGGCCCAAGATTATCCCCCACCAGATTGGGAAATCAGTAAAAAAACGAGCGATGGGTCGGAAGCCGCTGCCGATGTAATCGACGAGCAGTTCAGGTGCGCCGAGTGACCAGAGCCCGTACCATGTCAGGGTATTAATGACTTTGGCCAAGGAAAAATTCCATTGATAGGTATCCCCTAACGCCGGACCAAAAACAAAGAGGCGCAAATAGAGGTAGGGTAAAAGGATCAAAGCAAAGGGTACAAGTTTTTTCAGATCAAATTTTTTCCGTGACCAATCAAGGATTAGCAGAACCAGGGGCAAAACAACAGCTGTTTCCTTTGATAAGAGCGCCAGAACAAAATACACCAGAGATATTGACCTTCTATCATTTAAGTAGCCAGTGATTGTTAGGAGGGAAAAGACTACCAGAGCAATCTCCTGAAAGGCGGAAAGGAAGTAGAGACGGGTGAAATTGCTAACAGAAAAACCATAAATAAAGATGACTAGAAGAGCCTTATGTTTATCCTTTTGAACTTTACAGGCTAATTTGTAAACCAAATAAAGACTTAGGGCAAAGGCGAAAAGGACGAAGAGGTGGTAAGGGACGGGGTTGAGACCAAAAAGATTTTGGGAAAAGGAAAAGAAAACCTGGGTCGATAATGGTCTGTAAAACGAGATGGATTGCTCCGTCCTGGTGAAAGAAAAAAAATTGAGAAATCCACCTAGTGAATCAACTTGAGACACCCTAAGATGAAACCAGTCGTCCGCCGAGAAAAAGACGCTGATAGAAGGAAGAAAGATGGCGATAATTAAAGAAATTAAAATTAACAGGGCGTACTTTTTCATACCTATCGGTCGCCAGTATAAATAAACATAATACTGTTGCTTGGCTCGTCCCGTCTCGTTTTAATACTTAGGTTGCCCGTCCTGGTCGTCGTGGGGTTAGTCCGGAAAATGATCTCAGTCGTCCTCCAGTCGATGACTCGCTGCTCAATCCCGTCGATGTAGACCTTGCCTCCGAACGGCTTTTCGCCGAAATTGCGACCAACGATGGTGATATCCACCCAGGGTTCAGCGGTGTATTCCGGCCTGGTTACCCAGATGGTGGGCTTGTCTCGATAGGAGATGGTAGCCAGGTCAAAGATAATCCGAGAAACATACAATGAGGTCAGCAAAACAGCAAGCAAGTAATAGGTTTTGACCAGGAGAGCCTTTTTTCTCTGGACGATTAGGAAAGCCACCGCTGCCGATAAATAAACCACGACCAGATAATAGCCGGCACCATTCCAAAAACGGTCAGATTGATCGTTAATAAAGAAGGACTGGAAAAAGTTGACGTATCCGGAAAGGCGGTTGATAGAATACTTGATCAACCAGGCGGAAATGATATAGGGCCCAAATTTAAAGGCGTGATTTATAAATATTACCAGTATCTGGATCAGAGAAGATACGAACCAGGAAGTGATCAGGTAAGAATTGATCATCGGCGCATTGAATCTTTTTACGATTAAGGTAAGACGGTGATGGTTCTCTTCCGTTGAAAGTCGCCTCCAACGCATTGTCCCCATGTAGCGGATCACTGAAATCTTGGTCATCAGTGTAACCTGACCAATGGCCATTAGCCAGGCGATCGTGAAGGTGTTCCAAACTTCAACGATCAGGTTTTTCCGATATTGAAGAAGTGTCATCGTCCGGTCGAGGTGGGCAAAAATCTCATAACCCAGCCGAAAACAGGCGAGACTAAAAAACCAAAAGGCCCAAACCCCCAACTTGCTCGTCAAGGCCTCGAGCCCGAATAGATGGAATAGCGGAGTCAGAACGAAAAGAAGCATGCCGATGAGGGCAGACGCCAAAAAAGTGAGGTGGTGTTTTCTCATGAGCAGAAGCCAACCGAAGACAATTGAGAGTTGAAGATAGGCATAAAATTCTGGGGTCCAAAAAATCTCGATGACCGTAATAACGAAGAGTACTAGGGAAAACAATCCGACTCCGGAACCAATTACAAGGTAAATCAGATAAATTAGCAGCGGTGCAGCAAAAATAAGGGAAGAAGTGAAAAACTCCGGAAACTGAAACAGGTTGGCAATTTTCTGAAAAACAAAATAGGCCAGCAGTTGCGGGCTCGAAAATAAGAGTTTGCTGCCATAGACGTGCCTGCTTACAATCCTGGGGTTGGCCCCGCTTAAGGCCACTCCATCACCAGGTTCCCCCCTTTGGGACTCGATCTCTATTTGGTATGACCGGCCTATTGACTGCTCAATTAAGGGGAATCCAAAAGGAAACAATTTTTCTGGCTGGAACTGATCAACCTTATACTCGCCCTGGTAATACCAATCGCTTTGGCCTTGTTCCTTTATCCGAAACTCAAGAGAATCTGAATTAATCCGACCATAAGTATTAAACCGAATCTCGACGGCGCCAAAATTGGCGTATCGAGAATAGTAATTGAGTGTGAGAATATCCCCCATATAGAATGGATCAGGGCCGGTCGGGCTCTCGACCACAACCTGAAGAGAAGTGGGGTTGAAATTGATATTTCTTAAGTAGAAGAAGATATTGATGACAAACAATGAGATTAAGGCAATGAACACCCAGCCTTGAGATGTCAGTTTGACCTTGTTCACCGGTTTACAGCCTTAAGGATAATAAGCAGGCAAGCTGATGCTGTGAATAAGCCGACGGAAAGCAGAAGGGCAAGCGAATAGAGATCGTCCGGCTGATAAATAATGGTGAAGACTCCGTCGACCGGCTGATCAATATACCAGCCGTTGGCATGACCGTTGGCGACGAAGTGGAATTCTTCGCTAACGGCCGGGCGGGAGAACAAGCGTCGCAATTGAGCGAGGACAAGAGATGGGCCGGTTGCAGGCGCCTCGCCCCTGAAAATCTTCCAGCCACGGCTGAAGTTCTCGGAGAGTATCAGAACATAGGGTTCGTCAGTCGCGAAGACTTTTACCCGATACTGGACCTGGCTCTGTTTTTGGTAACTGACCCGGGATAAAGACGAGGCCTGGTTAATCGTTACGAGCCTGTCTGATAGAAAGCTGGGTGTCTTCATGGCGTAGTAGACATCGGCAAGAACAATGTTTTCTTGCTTTTGGTTCTCGGCAAAGATGTTTTTGGCGACGTAGATTTTTGGCCGGAGGTACTGGTCTTTGACTTTATAAACCAAAAGTTTCTCTCCAAAAGTCGAGACCGGTTCGGGATCAATGAATGCATCAACTGCTTTCTCTTGCCAAATTAGCCTGTCCTGATCGCTGAGAACTTCCAGGTCGCGCTGTTTCATGACGTAATCGACCCCGCCCCAGGCAAGGAAGTCCAGACTGCCATCCTTGACGGATTTCTTGATGATGGCGCCGAACCTATCGACGTGGCTGATGCTATCGCAGACAACATTCATCCCCAAGACACAGGGTATAGGGTCAGTTGAATTTCCGGAGCCTTCATCATACCAGCGATAGAGAGAGTTAAAAGGGTTGGCGCCGAAGGGAATAGGCAGGAGAACCGCATCCTGTTTCAGAGACCATTGTTGAAACTCCCCCCAATAGGCCGGGATTTTGACCAATCGTCTTCTCCAACCGAACGACCGAGAGTCGATTATGGTTCCGGAGATAAAGGGGTAACTCTGAATGCCAACCATCAGGAATATTAGAGCCAGAATGAGTTTGAACCTTTTCTCCCTTTGTTCGCCTAGTCTTTTGACGACGATCATGGTCAATGCCGAGAAGGAAAAAATGGCAAAGGGAATGAATTTGGCCCAAGTCTCACGAAACATTATCATCCCCGGGACGTTTTGAACTAGCCAGAGATAAAACCCGGGGACGAAGTAAAACCCAGAAGCAAGGCCAAGACCAAGAAGGTAAAGAGCTAACCAAAAGAATAACTTGATCCTGTCTGATCGTGTCTGACCATTGGAGACAAAGAATAGAGAGAAGAGAACTGCTCCTATCCCCAACAGGGTGGTGATGACCACAACCTGGTGACGATAAAAAGGCCAGAGGTTGAAGTAATCAATACCGAGATGGCTGGACTTTTCCCACCAGGCGCCCCGAAACTGAAACAGGTCAAGCAAGGGGGCGCCAATGGCGGTAAAGGTAAATCCGGTGGGTTCTTCCCTGATTCTCTCAACCACAGTCAGGTTGATGATTCCCTGGAAGAGGAGGATGGGGAAGATCGAGAGTAGCAGGACACAAAAGTACTTGAGTGTGGTTCCTACCGCCTTTTTTTGACTCAACAGTAGATGATAAATCAAGGTGAAAAAGTAAGTTGCGAGGGCGCCGATGGCCGTGGGAACGTTGGTGAAAATGGCTTGGAAGGAGAACAGCCAGAGGTAATTGAAAAGGAGAAAAAACAAACGCCGGGTTTGGAGATATTTGACGGTGAGATAGAAAATCATGGGCATCAGGACCAACAGAAAGGTTTTGGCAGTGTAACCAATGGAGGTGACAAGGTAGAAGTTAAAAAGATAGACAAGCAATCCTAGACAGCGGACGAGACTTTTTTGGGTGAAAAAGGTCGAGAATAGGCCGAATGAAAATGCTACCGAGAGAAAAATGAAAGAAAGAAAGGCCTTCTGGGTGGCTGATGGATCGAGACCAAGACTGCGGCCGAGCCGGTAAAGGACAGCGTTTGGGATCAATAGGGATTGGTTCGCCGGATCACCGTCACGGCCCAGGCCTTCTTTTACCCAAAAAGTGGAGGCCGTTTCCAGCTTGATATCATAGTTAATGAAATTGGCTTCTTCAGCAAAGTAGACAAAACCATTTGGTATCCAAAACCAAGGAAGTGTGGCCAAAAGGATCGTTAGGATAACAAAGGGCACTTCCCGGATTGCCCCGGAGAGGCCATTTTTTAGAGAGGACACTTTTGTTATTGTAAGCTATTATTGAGACTAAAAATCAGAGAAGTTTGACGAGGATTTGTCTCAAGGCATCCCTGGTGAGCTGACGGGGATTATTTTTTACCCGGTCGGGATTAAAACCGTTCTTGATAATCTGTTCGATATCGTTTCGGTTAATGTTTAACTTACTCAATTCTGTTTCTACCCCGACCTCAGTTAGAAGTTGGTCCAGCTTGTTTGCGGCAACTTCAATTGATGGAGTACCGGCAATCAGGGTTGATAATTTTTTGAGCATCTTCTTGACATAGACGACCCCCCTTTTCTCCAAACTATCTGCGGCGGCAATGCTAGCATTAAATCTCAACAGGCTTGATAAAGTCAACGCCACGGCGTGACCATGAGGGATCCCAAAAAAAGAAGTAAGGGGATAGGAAATGGCGTGGCAGGCGGTGGTTTTGGCGATATTGATCGCTTTGCCTGCCAGATGGGCGGCTTGGCTCATGGCCACTCTGGGTGTTTTGGTTGACCTCGTGGTGGCCGTTTTCAGATTTTTCATGGCCAACTTGATTGCCCGAGCGGAATATCGCTTGGATAGCGGGGTGGAATTTACAGACCAATAGGCCTCGATAGCCTGTGAAAGTGCGTCCAAGCCGGAGGCGACGGTTTGCTTGGATGGTAAGTTAAAAGTTAGACGGGGGTCAACGAGAGCGATAGTCGGTAAAATGGAGGTATGCGCCAAAGAATGCTTGGTCTTGCCAATGTAGACGACGGCGAAATGAGTCGCCTCACTACCCGAGCCGGAGGTTGTGGGCACGGCAATAAGAGGTTTGCCCGGCTGGCTGATTATCCGCTTCCCCTTGATATAGTCAGCTGAATCACCTGGATTAGCGGCAAGAGAGTTGACGGCCTTGGCAACGTCGATGACACTGCCGCCGCCAATGGCGATGACCAAATCCGGCCTGGTTTTTTTGAAAAGACCGATACCCCTTTTGATATCCTTTAGTTTCGGGTTAATTTCAAAATCGCTGAAAGTTATTATTTGAGCTTTGGCTAATTGATCGCCGAGGGCCTTTTTGGCGCCGGATGTTTGGTACGAGTTACCTCCGGTGACCAAGAAAATCTTTTTTGCCTTTAGGCGGGACGCGAGCCGTCCAATTTTATTCAGACTACCGACGCCGAAGATTTCCTGCTGTTTCATTTGATGAAAGCCATAAAGGCATCCCGGTTTTGAATAGGGGTAGTGGTAGGGCGGCCCAGGTCCTTGCGCGAACCCGCAACGACTTTGACGATGACTGCTGCCGGAGAACGCAATTTGGTTAATCTTAGTTTACTTAATTTTGATTTGTTATCGACCGAGATAATGTCGCCGTAACCGGCTGATTGAAAAAGTTTTTTCCAATTGATGATAGATGACGAGGTGCATTGCGCGCCAGTACTTTCATAAGCGCCGTTATCTATGACGATGTGAACGAAATTCTTCGGTGCATAGCTTCCCACGGTAGCGAGCGTCCCCATCTTCATCAAAATCGCTCCGTCGCCGTCTATCACGTAAGTCTTTTTCTTCGTGTTCAATTTGATAGCTAAGCCTGTAGACAAGGCGCAGCCCATAGAACCAACCATCAAGAAATCCTGCTCGTGACTTTGGTGTCGTTTCTCTCTGATCTCGAAGATTTCTCTTGATGTCTTTCCCGTTGTTGAGACGATGACGTCACGGCCAATTTTCTCGAGTATTATTTCCAGCGCCTCCTCCCTAGTGAAACCGGCTTCTTTTTGGCCTCCCGTCCCTTCGAGTTTATCAATTTGGTCTTCTTTGAAGATTAGGGCGACTGGACGCTGTTGTTTTTTGGCTTTCAAAAGAAGCGCGTCGATCTGTTTTTCGACTCGACCCGGGTCGACGACTTGGTAAGGAATCTCCAAAACAGTAAGAAGTGAGAGCATGACGCGGCCAATTTTTTTGTGTTGTGGTTCATCCTTGACTCCAGGCTCACCTCGCCAAGATATAAAAAGAAGCATGGGGATGCTATACACCTCCCTGTCCGCCAGTGAGGTCAACGGATTGACGGCGTTGCCCAGGCCGGAATTCTGCATATAAACGATGGGGATTTTTTTTGTGGCCAGAAAATATCCGGCGGCAAGGCCAACGGCTTCCCCTTCGCTGGTAGCGCGGACGTGCTGAACTTTCTGATTCTTGTTGAGGCAGATGATCAGGTCCTTAAATATACTGCAGGGAACCCCGGTATAAAAGGTCAGGCCTTTTTTGGAAAGGAGAGAGAATAGAGTGTCCGGCTTTACCATAGTTTATTCCTCTGAATAAGGAATGAGACTGATAACATCTTTAATTGGCATGCAATATTGATCGGCTAGGAGCGACCGGCCAGTATCTAGGATAGATTCGGCGGTTTTGACCATGGCTGGATAAGCGCTTCTCAGTAGATGATTGGCGTAGATAACGATATTGATGCCGACTTTTTGAAACTCGTCTTCAGTGACATGATTGTACGAACTTGGGACGACCACCAACGGAACCCTGTTGGCAAATTTTCGGTATTCCCGACAAAATTCGAAAATCTCATCTGGGTTTTTTTCCTTACTATGGATCATTATGCCATCGGCGCCGGCGCAGATATATGCCTCGGCCCTTTTCAGGGCGTCTTTCATGCCTGCGCCCAGTATTAAACTTTCAATCCTAGCGATGATCATGAAATCGGAGGTAACCTGGGCCTTTTTTCCGCGCGAAATCTTGTGAGAAAAGTCCTCGACCGAATCTTGGGTCTGGACCACACCGGAATCTGTGCCAAAAAGCGAGTTTCTCTTGGCGCCGATTTTATCTTCAATGATGACCGCCGAGACACCGAGCCTTTCCATTGATTTGACGGTAAAGACAAAATGTTCGGGTAACCCGCCGCTGTCAGCATCGACGATGACGGGTTTGGTCGTAACTTCCAAGATGGATTCGATAGTCTGAATCCTGGAAGTAATATCGACGGCAGAAATGTCTGGTTTGCCCTTCGAAGCAGAATCGGTGAGACTACTTTCCCAAATAGCGTCAAATTCCCGAACTTTCCCATCCTTAACCAGTTTGGTTTTCTCGGCAATTAGACCAGTGAGGCCATTGTGAGCTTCCAAAACCCTAATTAAGGGCTTTACTTCTAGATATCTTCTTAGGAGGCCAAGTCGGTATTGCGGGGTCACGCCCCCCTCCAGGAGATGGTTGATTAGTTTTGTTGATGGCGTGCCTCCGGTAGCATTGTAGTCGGGCTCGATTAATTTTCCACCCCATTCTTTTAAGGTTTCCATAACCCTCTCCCTGGTTTCACGCTGGATACCAGTTTTCCAGTCGTCCCCGTGGACGACGTAGTCGGGTTTTACCAGTTGGAGATTCGGGACATAGTCGAGTGTTTCTTGGGCTATGACCTTGGTGACGCCGAGAATGTTTTCGACAATGAGCTTTCGACTTTCATATTTCAGCAAAGGAACCCGCTTGTAGGAGGCGACAGCTTCATCGGTAAGTAGGCCGATGATGACCTCACCATATTTTCTGGCTTCCTTAATAATGTTGATGTGGCCGTTATGAATAATATCGGCGCACATGCCAACGTAAACTGTTTTTTTTGGTTGGGTCGTTTTTTTTGTCTTCACAGTTTGATAGTGCTCACATATTAGCACGCCAAACAATTATTTCCTATATTTCTCAATCAGGTATTTCACTGAGTTGGTTGTATCGGCGACATCCTTTTCATTTAGATTGGCACCAAGAGGCAAGGACAAGATCCGATCGCCAACAAATTCGGCATTGGGATAGGCGCCTCTCTTGTAGCCGTAAGTTTTGGTGTAGTAGGGATGAAGGTGAATCGGAAAAAAGTGGATACCACTGCCAATGTTCAATTTTATCAACTTGGCGACGAATTGATCCCGATCTATTTTTAGCTTCTCGGGACGGATAAGGATGGCATACAGGTGGCGGGCGTGGTAGGTGTCTTCATCTTCGGATGAAGGGAGGATTAGTTCGGGCAAGCCCCGAAAAGACCGATTGTATTCTTGCCAATATTTGTGCCTGGTTTTGGCAAAGGAATCGATTTTAGAAAGCTGGGTCAAGCCTAGGGCGGCCTGAATGTCAGTCATATTGTACTTATACCCGGGGAAGACGGTTTGATAATGCTTAAAAACCTTGACCGAGTAGCGTTTATAAGCGTCGTGCGAAAGACCATGGAGGCGCATCGTGCGTATCTTTTCGGCCCACTCTTCATTGTTGGTGGTAACCATCCCACCTTCGGCGGTGGTGATATTTTTTGTGGCGTAAAAAGAAAAGACGGTTAGATCTCCGATGCTCCCGACTTCTTTTCCATGGTAGACGGCCTCAATGGCGTGGGCGGCGTCTTCGATGACAACTAACTTATGTTTTTTGGCGATGGCCATAATCTGATCCATCCGGCAGGGGCGGCCATGAAGATGGACCGGTATTATTGCCTTGGTTTTTTTGGTGATTTTTTTTTCTATCTCCGCCGGATCAATGTTCCAGTCTTTAATGTCTACATCGGCAAAAACCGGGGTGGCTCCGCAATGAATAATAACGTTGGCGGTGGAGCAAAAGGTCAAGGGTGAAGTAATTACCTCATCACCGGGACCAACGCCAACGGCTTTCAGGGCCAGATGCAAACCAGCGGTGGCCGAATTTACCGCAATGGCATATTGCGAATGGGTATAGACCTTAAATGCGGTTTCAAACTTCTCCGCTTGTGGGCCGGTGCCAATCCAGCCCGACTCTAATACAGCGGTGACTGCGTCTATCTCTTCCCGGCCAATGTTTGGTTTGCCAAAGACCAAAAAAGAAGATCTCTTTTTAAATCCTTTTAGGCCCTTTTTCCTTTTATCCATATGAAGGCGCAGAATTCTTTTAATATCGGTATCCTCACGAAAAAGTCGTTGACCGCTAAGAGAACGGGAAAGTACCTCCCCGCAGCACTGGGAAAGAAGGCGTATCTTTTGACTTCGATCTCGGTCAGTCCACACCGGGCAAATAGCCGCCGAAGATTAAAAACATGGGTATAGAGCATGCCCGTTTCGGTGGACCAACGGTTGACACCCTGCTTGTTGAATAGCCAGCGGTAGAAATAGAGACAATAATAAAAGGGGTTAAATGGATTAGGTTCCATGGCAATAACCTCACCGCCTTTTTTCAGGGAGGTAACTATATTTTGGAAAATTTCCTTGCGTTTCTTTGGGTCAAAGTGATGAATTACAGCAATCATCAAGGCCTTATCGAATTTACTGCTGTGCTTAGCTGTATTCTTTGGATCTTCAAAACTTGTTTTTTCGATAGTTAGCCTTTTTAGTACCCCTTTTGCTTTGGCCAATTCTTTCAACCAACCGAGAGATTTGGCTGAAATTTCTGTGGCGTGAATGAAACAGCCTTTGGCTAATAAGGGCAGGGTATAACTTCCCGTGCCGGCTCCAATTTCCAACACAAGAGAGTTTTTTCGAGGCCTTAAAAATCTGAAGAACTTTTCTCTTTCTTTTTTTGATGGAAAATTGTCCGATCTTTCCCCCTCTGCGGTTCGTCTTAGAGCGATCTTGTCCCAGAAGTCTTCCTGATGGCGGTTGTGGGTTATTGATTTCATAAATTTTTACAGATTACTGACTACTACTTTCGCGTTGTCAAAACCGAAATGTTTGGTGGCATAGGGATAGCTGTTCCGGGTCAGAAGAGCCAACTTTTTCCGGTTATTATAGAGCGACTCGAGGGTGAGTCTGATGTTTTTTTCGTCTGGTTTGACAAAGAAAGCCACTTTCGGACTAAGAACCGAGGGGAGGGCTCCCATATTGCTACTGATGACCGGCGTGCCGCAGGAAACCGCTTCCATGACTACCCTGGCGGCGCCCTCTTCGTAACGGCTGGGAATAATAAAAACATCGGCGGCTTTGTAATACGGATGGAGGTCGGCATAAGGAACGCCGCCAATATAGATAAGATTGGCGTATTTACGGGCTGCTTTTTCGAATAGAGGCTTTTGGGGGCCAGCATCAGAAATCATGACGACAGTAATCTTGGGATTGAGTTTTTTCATCATTTTTACCAAAGTGTCGCCTCCCTTAATGGGAATCGCCCGCCCAACAAACAGGGCAACAAAGCGGTTTTCCCAGCCCAGCTCCTTTTTTCGTCTTAACTTGCTTTCTGGCTTAAACTTGTTTTGGTTGACCCAGTGGGAAAAAACAACGATCTTCTCCACTGGCACACCAATCCCGACCATTTCATCTTTTGATTCCTGGCTTTCGGCAAAGATCACATCCATGGCGGAGAGGACGAGACAGCTAATTCTGGCAAAAAGAGTGCCTGGTTTCCAACAGTAGAGGGCCATCGTACTCATGGATTTCTTTTTTCCAAATATTTTCCCGAGGATGGCAACAATAAATGTTGCGTTCAAGCCCTGAGCGTTGAGGGTATCAATTTTATCTTGATGCGAGAGGAGGAAAATAAATGAACGAAGCAACAAATAAGGAGTCATGTAGAGAAAATTAAAAAGCGGAGGAAATTTTTCGAAGAAGTGAAAGAGGTTGCCGCCAATCCATTGAAAGCGGTGGATTTCCAGATTCTTCCTTCTTTCGATTGCCGAGCCCCGCAGAGGTGAGGCAATCGGTTGATAAGTTAGGACGTAAGTGAAGTAGTTATGGGTGCGAAGATATTCGTAAAAATCTTCCAGATGGGTTTCAGCGCCACCAACTCCCGGAGGGCTAAACGGAGTAATCAGAGCCACTCGTCTTTTTATCATCGTTGCCCTGGATTATTACTGCAGGGAAGGTGATAATCAAGAGGCAAACGCTGGCTACTTAACCTCTTTTATCTCCCGATGCTCCAAGGCAAGAACGACAACTCGTTTCCGACGGCCTGGTCTATCCAGTCTATCAAGGAAAAGTGCGTAGGTGAAAAAAAGAGCGGCTGCTCTTATTGTTTGGGTAACTGCAATCGATATCAGGACGATGTCCATCCTGTTTAAGAAACCACCAACAACTATTTGATATCTAATGGTGAAAAGAAAGTTAAATAGAAAATGGGTTGGTGCGAGTATTTGGAGCATCGTGAGGTCGAGTAAGCCACTCTTCTTATTTTTCTTTATCTCGTTCCTGAAATCTGTCACGGTGCTCCTGAATTTGAAATCGAATTTGTCCCTAAAGGTATTACCGAGATTGTTGGCAACGACTAAACTTACCATTGATGCCAGGCCGATGACTACCCAGAGATGGCTCTGGTTTTTCGAGTTATATACGCCCAAGATCAAGCCGGCTACTAATAAGTTCTGCCAGATGACGTCTAAGGCACCATCTAACCATGTTCCCATGATTGACATAATACCCCGGGACTTGGCCATAAAACCATCCATCCAATCAAAAATAGACTGGGAAAGACATAGGAATAACCCTACTAAATATCCCAAATGGGTTCCCAGAGTGAAAAAATAGACAGCGGGTAACCCAAAAAGAAAGAAGCCAAGTATCGTGATTAGAATGTGGCTAAGGGGCAGTTTGGCAAAAAGCGGACCGAAAACGTGATAAGAAGAACTTTCAAAGAATTGATAGACGAAATCTGCATCGTAGAATTTACCAGTTTGATTATTTTCTGGTTTAGAGTGTGTCTTTGGCATGAGCCAATTTTAAACCTATCAGGGTGATTCGCAAGACCCGGTGACTGATCATTTAGACCTTGGCCTTGTCCAAGGCAAAGTCATCCTGAGCAGGTACAAAAAGACGTCTGGTTCTAACCTTGATGAAGTGAATGGCGTTGTAAATCTCGATTTTGAGAATATGCAGGGGCAGGAAGCCCCGGCCAGCTTTAAAGTTAATGATAATTTTGACAACTCCGATGAGATAAAGCGGAAAACGGCCGAAGAGTGCAACTAGTTTTTCACTGCTGGCAATTTTATCAACTAGCCACTTAGGGAGAAGGGGAATACTGCTTAAGAACAAGGCGTATTTGTTCCAGAAGTTCTGCCGCCGGTCGGTCCAATAACCCTGCTGATAAACCTCGAACTTGCCCTGGTTTATCATGACGATATCCTTCTCGGTAATCAAGCCCGCTTTGAGAGCGATTTCGTTGATTTTTGCCTTCGGGAAATACAAAAGATAGTAGACGTTAATTATATCTGGCCGGATCCGGTTATAAAGCTGGAAAGCCTCGTAGATTGACTCTTTGGTTTCGTAAGGAACATTGCAGATGTGATCGATCATGGTTGTGATGCCAGCCTTGTGACAGAGATCGAACGCTTTGATGATCTGTTCATTGGTCTCATATCTGGCGTGAACCTCGCGTCTGATCTTTTCACTGGCGGATTGAATTCCGAACCAAAGGATATCGCAACCAGCTTTTTTCATCAGCGAGATCATCTTTGGCGTCAAAAGTTGGGTATGGCCAAAGGCGCCGAAAGGGAGACCGATCTTTTTCCGATACAGTGGCGCGAATTCCGTCATCCACTTTTCATTCATAGCAAAGACATCGTCCTCAAATAGGATGTACCGGGCGTTATACTTCTTCTTGAAGATAAGGAGTTGTTCGATGGCTCTTTTGGGGCTATTGCGGCGGACAAAGGTACCGAGGCCGGCATAGATCTTTTTCATTCGTTCAACACCACAATATGTGCAAATATAAGGACAGCCGCGGCTAGTAAAGGCATAGGGCTCGGTGTAGTAGCTCTTGGGAAGGTGATGCAAAAAGAGTTCCTTGTCGTAGAAAGGGAGAGCATCCAGATCCTGAATCAGTGGCTGAAGGGGGTTTTGGATGACGTTGCCTTTTTCATCCTTGGACCAGATATTACCTACCTTGATCGGTCTGTCTTTTTTTTCGAGCGCCTCAAGGAGTCCGGCCATTGCCTCTTCCCCTTCGCCGACGCAGACAAAATCGACACATTTTTCCTTGATAACCAGTTCGGGAACCACAGAGGAATGTTCACCACCAAAAATGGTATAGATATGAGGGAATCTTTTTTTGATCGCCCGGGCATAGAACAGAGCCCACTGGTAGTGAGCGGTCGTGCAGGAAAAACCGATGATATCCGGTTGGAGTTGCCCAATTCCATCAAGGTTCTCGCGTAGCCAAAAATTTCTGAAATAACTGGCCAGCCTTTTACTCCTGATATAAGCACGGTCAAATTGTTTAGGATCAAACACGAGATCGACGGTGTGACCCCTCTGCTTCAATACAGCTGAAATATAGCAAACACCCGGCATTTCATCTTCCGCGCAACAGAAAACAACTTTCATATTCCATTTATTCTACATGATACCGGTAGCATTGCAATAACCTATACTAATTTAGTCCGAGTTTTGGATAATTTTTGTTTCCCGTGGTAGCTGTCTTGACCGAATTTGTGCCAGAGACGATAAAATAAAAAGTAGGCTAGTGGGTGTGGCATGTAGGCAGCGTAATCCATCAGAATATGGATCAGAAGAGGGAACGTTAGGGCGATTTCGAGACCCTTTACGTCAAAAACTGGATTGAGATAACGGCCAATCAACCACCACACCCAGATAAATTCTAGGCTGTGAAGAATAACATAGACCTTGCCAGCGGCGCTCATATAGTCGTTGTAAAAAAAAGTAACAAGTTTGCTGGTACTGAAATTACGGCCTTTGATTTTCAGGTAACCGAAGATTAAATCGAAGAGGTGGTCGGCATCGATCACTACTCCCGCAAAGATGCTGAAAATGAAGACAAGGGGGGAAGGATAAATTTTCCAAATGAGGAAGGCAACAGCTGAAGACATAAGAAAATGAATTGATTCGTGGTAGAGGATGAACTTATTTGGGCCCATTTTCTCGGTCTTTTGTAAACACATTTTTATTGTTGCTTCTGCTGAACATTGCTTTTCTGAGCCTCGAGAAAGAGGCTGTGATCGCGGTGGATTTCTAATTCGACACCTTTAAGACCTGGCACCCGCCCCCTTCTAAATGACCGGAGTGTTATTTTCCGAAAATCAACCTTTTTTAGTAGTTCTTCCATTGACGCTTTGTTGTATTGCCATTGATGAGGTCGGATGAAATGATGCGAGAGCTTGATTAAGAAGTTTTCTGGCTTGACATCTTTTTCGTGCCCCCACCAAAGAAGGTTCAAGTTCCTGGCAGCGTCGCTCGGATTGTCCTTGTTTTCTTCCAAATAAAGCTGAACCATTTTATCGATATCTGGAACACTGACTCTGACGATACCGCCGGGTTTCAAGATGCGATACATCTCGCCGAGAATGTTTTCCGTTTGCCAGTATTCGAAGTGTTCAAGGGCTTGGGAGCAGTAGACAAAGTCCACTGAATTATCGGAAAGCGGGAGTTCTCTACTAATGTCAACAAGTCTGATCTTCGGCCAGTCCTCGTTGTAAAATTCTGATAATAATCCGAGGCGGAGGAGAAGACGTCTAAGGGCCGGAAATTTTGACAAGAGCGGCAGTAGGCCGCTGTCAAAATTGATCCAACTGTTTGTGCTTGCTGGCCCACTGGCGAGGTTGACTTTTACAATTTTTTTACCCATAAGCCAGATATTAGCATAACCCATGTTGTAAAATAGCAGAATATGAAAGCGAAGGTCGACAAAGAACTATGCATAGGTTGCGCTCTGTGTTCCGGTATTGCCCAGGATATATTTGAGATGGATTATGATGCCGGCAAGGCAGTCGTTAAGAAGGATGCCAAGATTGGACCAGAGAACGAAGAGAATGCAAAAGCTGCTGAGCAAAACTGTCCTGTTGTCGCGATCACCCTTAAAGAAGAAGGGGACTGAACGCCATGCCATTAACTGTTTTTCCTAATTATTCCAACGACTTTTCCCAGATCTTCTTCCGTGAGCTCTGCAAAAAGTGGTAGGCAGAGAATTCTGTTGGAAACAAATGCAGCCACGGGAAGTTCTTCCCGCCACCTTGCTTTCTCATTTTCCTCGAAGTAGTCCATATTGCAGGTCAGAGGGTAAAAGTACTTACGTGCATGAATCCCGTTTTCCTTAAGGCGGTCATAGATCAAGTCTCTGTGCTTAATATCTCTATGAAGCACCGGCATATAGCTATAGTTATATCTTGAGGCAACAAGTTTTTGAAATTTCAGTCCCTTTATCTTTCCCAGTAAAGAGAGATAGAGATGGTACATTTTGTCCCTCGCCCGAATGTCCCGGTTGATCGTTTGCAAGTTACAAAGTCCCATGGCCGCTTGGAACTCGTTCATTTTCGCATTCGTGCCCGGAAGGGCGACTTTTTCCTCGTTGACTATGCCAAAATTTCTGAGCAATCTTTGTTTGGCGTCAAGTTCTTGATTTGGCGAGACCAGCGCTCCTCCCTCGATAGTGTTGAAAACTTTCGTCGCGTGGAAACTTAGGACTGATACGTCACCATGATTGAGAACAGATGAGCCATTGTACTCCACTCCGAATGCATGGGCGGCATCATAGATTACTTTAAGATTGTGTTTGAGTGCGATTTCCTTTATGCGATCGACTGCGCAGGGATTTCCGTAAACATGGACTGCGAGAATGGCGCGAGTATTGTTGGTAATCTTTTTCTCAACTTCCTCCGGATTAATGTTGAATGTTTCCGGGTCAATATCAGCGAACACTGGTTTCAGTTTTTCCCACAGGATGACATTTGTAGAGGCGGCGAAAGTAAATGGTGTCGTAATTACTTCTCCTTCAGTTATATCGAGGGATTTGAACGCCATTTGAAGTGCAATGGTGGCGTTTGTGACCAGGGCTAAATTGTAAACTTTGAGGTGATCCCGAAGTTTGAGTTCCAGCTCTTGTACCAGCTGGCCGTTGTTTGTGACCCAATTATTCGCCCAGATTTGCTGAAGATATTTGTAATATCGGTGTATCGGTGGAAGTTTGGTTCTAGTGACAAAAATCATTCATCGAATTAGGTTAATGTTTTCCAGGATTCTGGTGTTAGCTGTTTCACTACTTTTGCGGGAACTCCCATGACCAGAGAGTTATCTGAAATATCATTAATAACTACCGCCCCTGCGGCGATAAATACTCCCTTACCGATCTTTACCCTTTGAATAATGGTGGCGCCGATACCCACCCAAGTTTCATCCCCGATCTCTACTCCCCCACCAATGGTTGCTCCGGGTGAGATGGTGACAAAATCACCCAAAACGCAATCGTGGTTGATGCTCGCCTTTACATTTAAAATACAATGCCGGCCAATTTGAACGTCAGTGGTCACAATCACCCCAGGGCAAACAATACAGCCCTCACCAATCTCGACGTCATCACCAACGTAAGCGTCCTTATGAATTAGAGTCTCAAACCGATAGCCTCTAAGTTCCAGCTCCTCTACCCAGCGCCTCCTTAAGGGGGACCCGATTCCGGCGATGAGCCCTATGTTTCCCGGGTCGGGAAGGTCGTTGGCATCAATTATGGTAGTGCCCTTCAATTTTTGTCCGCCACGACGAGTGTTTTGTTCGACAAAGCCGCCGACCGGAATCCCCGAGTCATCGAGGTACACACATATCTCCCGCCCCATCCCGCCGGCACCGAGAATGTATACTTTCTCTTGTTTCATTTATTTTTGGATTTAATCGTGGCAAATAAAAGCATCGCAAGCTTAATACAAAGAACGCCCAGGTACAAGTCCGGCCTACAGAGTACTTTTTTCCACTTTCCTTTTTCGAAAAACACCGTGAGGATTCTGTATTTCAAACCAAATTGCTCATCAATCACCGGCTTGAATTTTCCTTTATATTTTTTTGTCCACTTTTGTTTGTATGTCTCGATTCCCCCAATCCAATTACCCTTTTTTAGAATGTAGGCAAAAAGGTTCATTCTTTCTTCGTGATGATAAAGCGGTTGGGATATGGAATCGAATTGGCAACCAATTTGTCTTAGTTGAATATCCAAATCCCAGTCGGCAGGGCCTCCGGAAAGTAATGGGTCGTACTGCTTTTCTGTCTTGAAAAAGTCTTTCTTACGAATAATGCGAACAGCATCGATTGGGGTGGCGTTGTAGAACGGCCGCTCAAAATTCCGAAGAGTGGTTAAGAACTTACTTCCAGTAATGATTTTTTCGGGGATAAACCAGGCGCCGACTTCCGGCTTATGGTTTGCCTGACGGGCGAAGTCTTCCAGTAGCCCCGCAGAGAGCTCCATGTCATGGTCCAAAAAAAGAAGCCACTCACCAGACGCTTTCTTCGCTCCGAGGTTCCGTTGTTCACAAACCTGTGGCGGTTTTCCGCGTAAGGTCAGAAATTTTGCGCCAGAATTTTTGGCGATTTCTGCAGTCCGATCGGAACTTTCATTGTCAGCAATAATGACTTCGATTTTGTTCTTTGGGTATTTTTGCAACTCAATTCCCTTCAAGCAAATTGGTAATATTTTTTTCGAGTTCTTCGTTGGAATGATGATAGAAACTTTAGGAATTCTTTTCATCTCGTATGCCAGCTCCAGGCGTCATTGATAATATCTTCGATCGAATATTGGCTTTTCCAGCCGAGGATCTTTTTTGCCATGAGGTATATTGTACAATCAAAAAAATGAACAAGATCGCCAAAGTTAAGATACTAAGAATTCGGCATTTAACTGACTCGGCTTTCGTGATGAGAGTAGAGAGAAATGGATTCGAATTTATTCCTGGTCAGTGCGTCAACATTGGGTTGACAGATGAGGCGGTCAACCGCGAATATTCGACCTATTCGGGAATAGGCGATAAATATTTGGAGTTTTTGATCAAGGAGGTGACGGGTGGAATCGTGTCCCCGGCGCTTAAAAAACTGAAGAAAGGCGATAAGGTTTCGGTGGATGGTGCCTACGGTCTTTTCATTATTCCCAAACCGGAGGCCAAACAAAAATATCTCTTTATCGGCTCTGGAACGGGTATTGCCCCGTTCCACTCCTTCGTGAAGTCCTATCCCGGTCTTGACTATACTCTTCTGCACGGCATCCGCACCGGGGACGAGCAGTACGACAGGAAAGATTATGATCCAAAGCGGTACGTCGCCTGCGTTTCCCGCGAGAGAAAAGGCGGCTTCCATGGTCGGGTAACTGACTATCTTAGAAAACACTCCGTTAACCCCAAGACGGTCTGCTATCTCTGCGGCAATAGCGAGATGATCAATGAGGCTTACGATATCCTAAGGAGTCAGGGCGTTAACGGAACTAATATAATTACGGAAGTATTCTTCTAGGTGGACGCAGTCCTTCACCTTAGACTATGAAAAATAAAAAACTAAAAATTGCGATATCATATCCGCCGATCGTCAATGAGCGCGGCCAAAAGGCGATGGTTTCCCAGAACAGGAACGTCCAGTACTTCAAGACCCCGACTTATCTTCTGCCGGTAACTTATGCCCAGGCAGCAACGTGGCTAAAACAGCTAAAATTCAAGATCCGTTGGGATGACGGCAACGCTCAATTAAAGACATATGAGAAGTGGTTTGGCGACCTGGTCAAATGGAATCCGGATGTGGTTGTCTTTGAAAGCACCACGCCGGTGATGAAGTTCTACTGGAAGCTAACTGATGACCTGAAGAAAAAACTGCCTAAAACTATCTTCATTATGACCGGTTACCACTCGATGAGGAAGTCGGAAGAGACGCTGGCGATGAGTAAAACCGACGTTGTTCTTAAGAGCAACCACGTCGACTTCGCGCTTTCGCGCCTGCTTCCCTACATTCGGGATCACCGGGATTGGAGAAAGAGCTGTGACATTGAAGGTTTGACGATTCGGATCAAGGGAAGCGAGTATCGCGATACCGGTTCGTTCCGCCAGGTGGAGCCAATTAATAAATCGCCCATCATCGACCGCGACCTGGTTCACTGGGAAAACTACGCCTATGAAAACGGCAACTACCTCCAGACGCCGGGGACGTATGCCACCAGCGTGATTCGCGACTGCATGTTCGGCAAGTGCACCTTCTGCCGCTACAATGGCCCGGAACTGACTTTCACCAAGATGAAGGTGGAAAAGAGTGTCGATGAGTATGAGACGCTCATTAATAAATATGGGGTCAAAGAAATCTTTGATGACTCGGGGGTCTGGTACCGGGGAGCTGACGCGCGAGAATTCTGTAATGAAATCATCAGGCGGGGGCTTCACAAGAAAGGCTGTTACTTTGGCATCAATACCCGCTTTGAATACCTGGATGAGGAAACAATCAAGCTGATGGCGGAGGCTAATTTCCGTTTCGTTTTGATCGGCCTGGAGTCCGGTAGTGACGAGACATTACGCCGACTCAATAAAGGTTATCAGCGGAAATATATCGAGCGCTGTCTCTATTGGATGACCAAGTACGGTCTCCACCCCCATCTGACCGTGATGGTTGGCTATTACTGGGAAACGCAAAAAATGCTTGACGAGACGGTCAAGTACGTCGAGTATTTGATGTATTCTGGCCAAGCCCGCACTCTCCAGGCGACAATCTGTACTCCGCTGGATTACACCCCTTACCACCAGGAGTGTCTTGATAAGGGAGTGCTGTTGACAGCTGACTACAACGACCATGACATGAGCAAACTGATCGTGGCGACACCGATCCCTCACGAAAAATACTACGAAGCGATCCGGCGAATGTATTCAATCGCTTTTTCGCCTCGCTTTATCTGGCGACAGATTCAATTCCTGGGAAGTTTCAAGAAGCGCGATTGGCAATTTCTCTTCACTTACGGCTGGCGGGCAATTAGACGGGTGAGACAGCATATTTATAATCTGACTCAGGCGCATGAAGAAGTGGATTTGGTACTGAAAACGGCCAAGGCAAGGGGTTGAAAAAGAGAATATACTGGTGTTGTGACCAAGAAAGATAAGCAAGAGATGATGGATCTGATAACTGGTTTTCATGAGCAGGTTGTCTACCCAGCCATGGAAACATTGGTAAAAAGCACGGTTGGGAAAAGTGAGGAAAACATAAAGGAAGAACTGGGTGCCAAAATCGATGCTATAGTTTTTTTGTAAAAAGAAAGCCTTGGAGGAAACGCAGACCGTACCAGAAGTGGGTGACAAATACGACCGGGAAAGAGAGAGCGCCTTGAAAAAGTGATTTTGAGCGGGTGTAGATCCAATAGGAATTGCCGGCGACGGCCAGTAGGTAACCTCCGAAGAGATACCAACTGAGGGTGGTTAGGGTGGGGTTAAGCCAGGAGAAGAAAAGAAGATAGACGAGGCCGAGAACCAAGAAAGAAGGACCGAAATAGACCGGGCGCAGCGATGTCCGCGGGAGAATCCGGGCAAAGAAACCGCGGTGGAGACCGAAGTTGCCATTCTGGCGTAAATGAGGCCTCCAGAGTGGCCGGCGATGGTGGTAAACCAATACCTTCGGGTCGTAAATGATTTGCTTACCCAGTTTGTGGACCAGATCCAAACAGAGCTTGGTGTCCTCCCCCGGCCAGTAGTTGCTGTCATAACCGCCCACGGCAAGAAAGTCCGGGCGACAAACAGCCAGATTCATCGATGGATAGTCATCAACAAGCTGCTTCTTCCCCGGAAGAAAGCGATAGGTGTAAGGTCC
>Ga0209322_10000303_pt1 | contig 28163 bp, 26 predicted proteins | sample Rifsed19ft1_FD_184013 | JGI IMG/M metagenome (GOLD analysis project Ga0209322, IMG submission 184013) | Soil microbial communities from Rifle, Colorado, USA - sediment 19ft 1 (version 2) | ecosystem: Environmental > Terrestrial > Deep subsurface > Rock core/Sediment | place: Rifle, Colorado... | reverse complement strand
GTGGGCCAGGTCCGCGTTCCGCTCGACCAGGGACCGGACACTCTCCTGGATCATCGTCTCCGCCAGTCCACCCATCGCCAGGAGCTGCTGCCTCAGCTCCTGCAGCTCAGCCTCTAACGCCCTCGTCATGCCTTGCCTCCTTAGCCGAACCGCCCGGTGATGTAGGCCTCAGTCCTGGGATCCTTCGGGGTCGTGAAGAGCTCTTTGGTGACGCCGAACTCGATCAGTTCCCCAAGCAACAGGAACCCCGTGACGTCGGAGACCCGGGCGGCTTGCTGCATATTGTGCGTCACGATGATGATAGCGTAATCCTTCTTCAGATTCAGCATCAACTCCTCGATCTTGGCCGTGGCGATGGGGTCCAGGGCCGAGCACGGCTCGTCCATCAGCAGGACCTCGGGCTCCACGGCCAGTGCCCGCGCGATACAGAGGCGCTGCTGCTGGCCTCCCGAAAGGGCAAGGGCATTCTGGGCAAGGCCATCCTTCACCTCGTCCCAGAGGGCGGCTTTCTTGAGGCTCTCTTCTACAATGGCATCAAGCCCGGACCGCTTCCGCGCTCCCCAGAGCCGGGGGCCGTAGGCCACATTGTCGTACACGGACTTGGGGAACGGATTGGGTTTTTGAAACACCATCCCCACCCGGAACCGGATCTCGATCGGGTCGACCGCAGGGTCATAGATGTCCTGGCCCTTGAAGAGGACGTGACCGCTGATTCGAAAGCCGTCAATGAGGTCGTTGATCCGGTTGAGACAGCGGAGAAACGTGCTCTTGCCGCATCCCGACGGGCCAATCACTGCGGTAATGTGATGCTCCGCGATCGACAACGACACCTTCTGCAGAACCTGGCGGCTCCCATACCAGCAGTTCAGATCCTGAATCTCGAAGGCCACCTTCATAAATACAGCCTCCGTTGATACCGCTGGCGCAGATAGACAGCCAGAGCATTCATCAGGAGCAGCACCACCAGCAGGACGATAATTCCAGCTGCGGCCGCGGCAAAGAATCCCTTCTGCGGCCGGGAGACCCAGTTAAAGATCTGGATGGGCAGCACCGTGAAGGGAGCCAGCAGTCCATCGGGGAGAAACGCGATATAGGTCAGGGCCCCCATCGTGATCAGCGGAGCCGCCTCACCGATGGCCCGTGACAGGGCCAGGATCGATCCGGTCAGGATGCCTGGAAAGGCCAGGGACAACACCTGATACCGAATCGTCTGCCACCGGCTGGCCCCAAGGGCATAGGAAGCCTCCCGGATCGAGGGGGGCACCGCCCGCAGGGCTTCTCGGCCCGCAATGATGATAATCGGGAGCACGAGGAGGGCCATCGTCAGCGCGCCGGCCAGGAGGCTACGGTCGAGGCCCATCGCCCTTACAAACAACTCCAGCCCCAGAAGGCCATAGATGATGGAGGGGACTCCGGCCAAGTTGGCAATATTCACTTCAACCACGCGAGAAAACCATCCTTTCTTTGCATACTCCTCCAGGTAGATGGCCGCTCCGACCCCCACCGGAACCGCAACGACCGCTGTCAAGATCATCAGGTACGTCGTCCCTACCAGGGCGGCAAGGATGCCGGCCTCCTCCGGTTTCCGCGAGGGGAAGCTGGTCAAGAACTGCCAGCTCAACCGCCCCGCCCCGTCTGTGACCGCATTCAGGAGGAGAGCCGCCAGCGTCGCCAAGACGATCACGAGGGTCGCCACCGCGGCGATCTTGAAGAGTCGCTCCGTCCAGTGCCGGAGGGTTAACATTCGGTACAATTCAGCAGCCTGGGGCCTCACTCGTACCTCTCCCTGATGCGCTCACGGAGCGAGCGACTGAAGAGATTCAGGATGAGCGTACTGAAAAAGAGCATCGTGCCGACCGCAAAGATCGTTCTGTACTCCAGCGTTCCAGTCGGTGTATCTCCCAGGCTGACCTGAACGATGTAGGCGGTCATGGTTTCAACCGGGACGAGGGGATTTAAGGTCAGCCGCGGTTGCTGTCCGGCGGCAATCGCTACGATCATCGTCTCGCCGATCGCCCGCGAGACAGCCAACAGGAACGCAGCGGCAATCCCCGAAAATGCGGCTGGGACCACGACCCGGAGGGCAACCTGCAATCGTGAGGCACCGAGGGCATGAGCCGCCTCCCTCAGGCTCTGGGGGACCGCATACATGGCATCCTCGCTCAGGGAAGAGATAAGGGGAATAATCATGATGCCCATGACCATTCCGGGGGCCAGGGCGTTAAACCCCGACAGGGATGGGACAAAGGTCTGGAGCAACGGGGTGACAAAAAGGAGGGCAAAATAGCCGTACACCACGGTGGGAATGCCCGCGAGGACTTCCAGCACGGGCTTGGTCTTTCGTCGAACCGGCTCCGGCGCGAATTCGCTCAAGTAGATGGCGCACACGAGCCCCACTGGCATGGCGACCAGGATCGCAATGGCCGATGTGAGGAAAGTCCCGGAGAGGAGCGGCAGGATGCCAAAATGCTTTTGGGCAAAAAGGGGTGTCCACTGGGTGTCGGTGAGAAACTCAAGGAGAGAGACCTCTGCGAAGAACTCGACGGTCTCAAAGATGAGGACCGCCACGATGCCAAACGTCGTCAAGAGAGAGAGCGCACCGCAGAGGAAGAAGCTGAACTGGAGGGCCCTCTCGCCAACCCTCTTCCTCCTCGCGCGTAGCAGCATCGTGGCGGTCACCCACCTCGTCTCTTATTTCGCTTCGGCCTTCAGGAGGCTTTCCAAGGTCACACCGACCTGGGAGCCTTTTCCGCCGAAGACGGATCCGACCGCCCGTTTGTCAAACCGCGCGAGCGCCAGATCATAGACCTTGTCAGCCAAGGCAACGTAGCCGACCTCTCGGACCAGGGGCCGCCCAGCCGTCAGGTAGAACCGGACAAACTCTTTCACCTCAGGCCGATCAGCCGCCTTTCGATTCAGATAGATGAAGATCGGACGGGACAAAGGCTGGTACGTCCCGTTGACGACGTTCTCGTAGGTCGGAAGGATTGGACCCTTTCCGTTCTCAGGCTTCTCATCATCAACGGCGACCAGCGTGAGCTTGTCCTTGTTGTGCTCGTAGTAGGCTACCCCGAAAAAGCCGAGGGCCAGCGGGTCGGTGGCGATCCCCTGGACCAGGACGTTGTCATCCTCACTCGCCGTAAAGTCCCCGCGGCTGGAGTGCTCCTTCCCCACGATCGCCTCGGTAAAGTAGTCGTAGGTCCCCGAATCCACACCGGCACCGAAGAGATGGATCTCCTTATCGGGCCAGCCTGGCCGGATCTGGCTCCAACGGGTCACCTTTCCCTGGGCTTCCGGCTCCCATAGCTTTTTCAACTCCTTGACCGTCATGTGCGTCGCCCACGTGTTCTTGGGATTCACCATGACGGCGAGGCCGTCGTAAGCGACCGGAAGCTCGATATACTCGATCTTATTCTTGCCGCATAGTTCTACCTCCGACGGCTTGATGGGGCGGGACGCATCCGAGATATCCGTCTCGCCGTTGCAGAATTTCTTGAAGCCGCCGCCGGTCCCCGAGATCCCCACGGTCACCTTGATGCCCTTGTGGTTTTTCTGGAACTCCTCGGCCACGGCCTCGGTAATCGGAAAGACCGTGCTGGAGCCATCGATTTTGATCAGGACACGCTGGGCCCTAGCCGCGTCGACGCCTGCCAGAGACAACACCAGGAGGGCGATCGCCGTAACAATCCCGTTCTCTACGCTTGCCATCTTCATCCGTGATCTCCTTTCATTCAGGTTAGGCGCGGTCCATTACGGACCGGTTACGGACATGTTACCGCCGTGTTAATTCTCCCTCTCACCTCCTTTCGGCATTCCCGCCGCATGTTCACCGACAGTATGGGCGCGTGAGATGACAGGGAAAGGGCGGTGAGGTTACACGCGGGTTAAAAATGAAAGGAAGACTTATGCGGCGATGGGCAGGGTGAAGCGGACTGTCGTTCCCTTACCGAGTTCGCTCTCGATGTAAAGGTCGCCGCCATGGGCGTGGACCAGGTGCTTGACGATGCTCAGGCCCAGGCCGGTCCCACCCAGCTCCCGGGAGCGGGCCCGATCGACCCGATAGAAGCGCTCGGTGACCCGCGGGAGATCCGTTGAGGAGATTCCCGTCCCGGTGTCGGTGACCACCACCTCGAGATGACTCGACGAGGCCTTCTGGGCTGACAGCGTGACCTGACCGGCCGGCGTAAACTTGATGGCGTTATCGACCAAGTTAATGAGAATTTGCTGGAGCCGATCGCGGTCGGCAAGGGCCGCCGGCAAATCGGGGGGGATCTCGAGGCGAAGGGTGATCTCCTTCTTCGACGCGGCTTCCTGCTGCAGCGCGAAGACCAGCTGCGCGACCTCATCCAGAGGGACGGCGTGTCGTTCAAGCTGCAGGCGACCACTCTCGATATTGGAGAGGTCCAGCAAATCATCCACCAACCGACTCATGCGCTCGGCGTGCCGGGCGACCACGTCCAAGAAGGGACGGGTGCGGCCCGGGTCGTCCACCGCCCCGTCCAGGAGGGTCTCGACGTAGCCACGGATAGCCGTGAGGGGGGTGCGCAGTTCGTGGGAGGCGTTGGCAACAAATTCCTGGCGGACTCGTTCCAGGCGCCGCAGTTCCGTCACGTCGTGAAAAACCAACAGCGTCCCTCCACGGTCGGCCCCGCGCCGGAGCGGTACGGCGTGCACCATCAGCGTCATCGGAGGGCTGTGCAGGGTGAGTTCCCGACGACAAACTGTCCCTGCCGCACACGTGTCACATTCTTGCAGGAGGGTGTGCAGTTCCGGGTGCCGGATGATCTCCAGGAGATGCCGCGTCCCCTCAAGGTCTTGACCCATCCGAAGCATGCGGAGGGCGGCTCCATTCATCAGCACGATCCGTCCCTGCTGATCAATAGCGACCAACCCCTCGACCATGCTTTCGAGGATCCCCGCCGTCCTTGCCTGTTCCTCCTCCACGTTATTGAGCCTCTCTTGGAGCTTTTGACCCAGGGTGTTGAGCGCCCGAGCTAGCATCGCCAGCTCCTGCTCCTCCGGAACGGCAACCCTCCGGCTGAGATCCCCTTCAGCAATCTGATGAGCCACGTCGACCATGGTGGTCACCGAACAGCTCAACCTACGGACCATCCAAAGGCTCAGGACAATGGCGATCCCGAAAGTCACCACGGCGGCGTAGGCGACGAAGGGACGAGCGACAAAGATCCCCACCACCCCGAGGATCACGCCGATGATGAAGAGGTAGGTCAGGATGAGTTTCGTCTGAAGACGCCCGACAAATCTCCGCAACTAATTCTCCCGATCGAATCGGTAGCCAACCCCCTTGACCGTGACGATCCGCCGGGCCTCGAGACCCAATTTCTCTCGCAGGCGGCGAATATGGACGTCCACGGTTCGGGACTCGATCTCAGCCGCCCGATCATAACCCCACACGCGCTCTAACAGGAAGTCACGACTGAGAACCCGGCCCCTGGCCTGGACAAGGGCCCTGAGCAGTTCGATCTCCTTGGCGGTCAGGGAAACCCCCTTTCCCGCCAGCAGGACCTGGTATCGCGCAAAATCCATCGTCAAGTCACCCAACGAGACGACACCTTCCTCGGAGAGGGCCGCTCCCCGCCGAAGAATCGCCTTGACCCTGGCAACAAGCTCTCGGGGACTGAAGGGCTTGGTGACGTAATCGTCAGCCCCCAGTTCTAACCCGATCACCTTATCTGTCTCCTCCGCCTTCGCCGTCAGCATGATGATCGGGATGGCGGAGTCCTGTCTGAGGCGGCGACACACCTCGAGGCCATCCACCCCGGGCATGAGGAGATCGAGGACCACGAGGTCGGGTCGCTCCCGGCCGACCAGGTCCAAGGCGGCCTTGCCGTCCCGGCATCCCACCACCTGGTACCCCTCCCGCTCCAGCTGATACCGGACCAGGTCTAGGATGTCCTGCTCGTCATCCACCACCAAAACCTTGGTCTTCATGGGGTGCCTCCATCTGTTTCCGTATGATACGGCTTCCGCGTCAAAAAGAGCAAACTTTTCCCCTCAAACGTATCGGTCCTCATTCACCAACCCGAGTTGGCACTCACAGGGGATAAAACGCCATTTTACTTGACACTCCCTTAGTCCGCAGAGGATACTGAAGGCCCGCCAGGTCCCTTTCCGACCGGCCTTTAGACAGGGGATCACGTCGACGATGGTCACGAGATTTTCGAGCTTCGAAGAGGGTCGCCACTCAACGCAACCCGAGTCCTTGCCCCGGACTGCCCCTGACCGGGCAGAGGGCGAGGCACGGTGGCGATCGGCCATCCAAGCGGTCAACATCGGGCTGTGGGATTGGGATCTCCGCACGAACGACGTCTTTCTGTCCCCCGAATGGAAAAGGCAACTCGGGTACGAAGACCACGAGATTCCAAACCGGTACGAGGAGTGGGAGAGCCGGTTGCATCCTGAGGACCGCCACCACACGCTCGCCACGCTGAAAGCCTACCACGCACGTCCCTCGTCGGATTACGAGGTCGAGTTCCGCCTACGCCACAAAGACGGGTCGTATCGATGGATTCTCGCCCGGGCGGCGATGATCTTCGACAGCGACGGAAGGCCGACCCGCATGCTGGGCGCGCACGTGGACATCACCGAGCGCAAGCACGCGGAGACAGCACTCCGACGGGTGCACGAAGAGCTGGAACGCGGGGTGCACGAGCGAACGGTCGAGCTGTCGCAGGCCATCGAGATCCTGCAAGAGCAGATCGCCGAACGGCACAAAGCCGAGGACCACTTGCGCAAATCGCAGGAGCAGTTGCACGCCCTCTCGATCCGCTTGCTCTCCATGCTGGAGGAGGAGCGAACCCGCATCGCCCGCGAGACCCACGACGAGTTGGGGCAGGCCCTGACTGCCCTCAAGATCGCCTTGGCCTGGATCCGCCAGCGCCTGCCGGCGGATCAGAAGCCCGTGCACGACAAGGCCGACCAGATGGCCCACCTCATCGACGCGACGGTCCAGGCCATCCGCAGGATCGCGACCGAACTCAGGCCTCGCGTCCTGGATGACCTGGGTCTCGTCGCCGCCCTGGAGTGGCACGTGCGCGAGTTTCAAGAGCGCACGGGTATTGCGTGTGCGTTCACGAGCAGCCCCGAGGACATCGTGGTGGACCCCGCGCGGGCCACGACGCTCTTTCGCATCTGCCAGGAAGCCCTGACGAATGTGGCCCGGCACGCCAACGCCACGCGGATTGACCTCAGCCTGACACAGGTGGGGGCGGCTCTGCGCCTGGAGGTCCGAGATGACGGGCGAGGCATCCCGGAGGAGGCCGTGGCCGATCCAAAATCGCTGGGGTTTATGGGCATGCGAGAACGGGTTCTGCCGTGGGGAGGAGACGTCCGCATCCGCGGGATCCAGGGCAGAGGGACCGTCGTCAGCGTCCACATCCCCCTCGGAAAAAAGGAGGCGGGTCTATCCGGACCCCCCCAATGATCAAGATTCTCGTCGTCGACGACCATGCGATCGTGCGCCAGGGACTGAAGCAGATCCTGGCGGAGACCCCCGACCTGGTCGTGACGGGGGAGGCGGGCAGCGGAGAGGAAGCCCTGCGGAAGGTCCGAACCGGGCAGTGGGATGTGGTCGTGCTCGACATTTCGCTGCCAGATCCGAGTGGCCTGATCGTCCTTCAGCAGATCAAGAACGAGTACCCCGAGCTTCCCGTCCTCGTGCTCACCATGCATGCAGAGGATCAGTATGCCGTGCGGGTCTTGAAGGCGGGGGCCGCGGGCTTTCTCACCAAGGAGAGCGCCCCGGATCAACTGGTCAGCGCCATCAAGCGGGTGGCCAGCGGAGGCCGGTATGTCAGTCCCTCTCTGGCGGAGAAGCTCGTCTCCGACCTGGGGAGCGACCCCAGGAAGCCCCGCCACGAGGTCCTGTCCGATCGCGAGTTCCAGGTACTCTGTATGATCTCGGCTGGCAAGACGCTCACCAGGATCGCCGAGGAGCTGGGGGTGAGCGTCAAAACCGTGAGTACCCACCGCACCCGGCTGCTCAAGAAGATGCGGCTCAAGAATAACGCGGAGCTCGTCCACTACGCCATCCGGAACGGGTTGGTCCGCTAAATCCCTGATATCTGTCGCTCTTTGTTCCCCTCGTTCTCCCCTCACGCCTCCTCTCACCCCCCCAGAGATCATTCATGGCTCTCTCGTGCTGCGCGTAGGCATATCAATACATTGCGGCGAGAAGAATTCAGACGCCAACGGAGTCAAGAGGGCACGGATTTTGCACACTTACACCAACTACCCCACCCAACGCCGTCGAAAGAGGTCCCTGGGATGACCTCGGTGGGGAACGATGGCGAAACGCCCGATCCTGACTAGCAACGACGATCACGGGCGACGTGAGCTCGTCGCCCCGATCCTCACCCGCGCGGGGTTCAGACCCTTTCCGCCCATGACGGGCGGTCGGCGGGTGCTTGTGGAATTTCCTACTCTGTTCCTGTCAATCTCGCGATGAGGTGCGGAGGAGGCAAGAGGAGGAGAAATGGCCAAGATCCTAGTGGTTGATGACGATACCGAACTCAGCCGGATGGTTCGGGAAATCCTCGAAGGGGAAGGATACAACGTCACGACGGTCCATACCGGCCAGGACGGGGTCCGCGCCTTCACCCGCGAGCCATTCGACCTGGTCGTGCAGGATGTAAATCTTCCCGGGGGGGTGTCAGGCTACGGGGCGTGCCAGACATACAAGTCGATCCGCGACACCGTTGCGGTCATCATGATGTCCGGGGAGTTTCACAGCGACCAGGATATAGCCGTCGGTCGTCGGTTAGGGGCCGACGGCTTCCTCCGAAAGCCCTTTCCCCGGGAACGGCTCCTCGAGGAAGTGGTCCAGGGACTCGAGGAGCGCGCGAAGACGCGCGGTGAGCTACCGATATTCACCTGTCGCGGGTGCAAGGCCCTCTTCCCGGTTGGGGACTCACTCCCGCAGGAGGGGAGACTCCGCCTGGCCTGTCCAAACTGCGGCCAGTTTGCCGAGGTCACCAGGAAGGACGTCGTGTGGGAGAAACCCGATGAGCGCAAGGGACCCCAGGGACCCGAGGCCTGTCGGGTCCTGGTCGTCGAGGACAATGCACACTACCGGCAGTTCCTGGCCTCTCTCTTCAAGCGCGCGGGACACGTGGTCCTCGAAGCCAAGAGCGGACGGGAGGGCCTCGAGTTCTCCGAGAAGTGGCAGCCCCACCTCATCATTGCCGACATCATGCTTCCCGACGTCGATGGGCTCGCCATGGCGACACGGATCAAGGCAGATCCCAAGACTGCCGGGGTCCCGATTATCCTCCTGAGCACCTTCAAAGCGGCTGGATATGCAGAGCAGGCAAGAGGGATCGGGGCGGCCTACATGTCAAAACCGATCGAGCCAGAAGCCTTCTTGGAGAGCGCCAGGAGAATGCTTCGGAGGTAAAGCCAACCCGTCGCAGACGGAGCAGCAGACGGTCAACCCAACGGGGACCCGGAGGTTTCACACGGGTGTTGCCGGAGCCGGGGATTGATTCGAAGCAGGGGGAGCCATGCGAACACGCCCGATCCTGATCATCGATGACGATCACGCGCTGTGCGAGCTGGTCGCCTCGACCCTGAGCCGCACCGGGTTCAAAGTCCTGGCGGCCTTCGATGGCCCAACCGGGATCGAGACGGCCCGGGATGCACACCCCGCCATCATTCTCTTGGACATGATGATGCCTGGCCTCGATGGCGTTGGTACGTGCGAGCGGCTGAAACAGGATCCGGTCCTCGGGGATATCCCCGTGGTCGGCATGACGGCCTCCGCGGATCTGAAGTACGCCGAAAGGGTCTTCCGTGCCGGGGCCGAGTTCTTTTTGCCGAAGCCCTTTCGGGCCGAGAGCCTGCTCCGCGTGGTGAGGCTGGCCGCAGAGACAGCCGAGCGGCAGTCCCGGGCCCCTCGCCGCGAACGTCGGGTCCGGCTCGCGGCCGAGATCCTCGTCCGGTGCGTCATCCGTGAGGGCTCGCATCCCTCCCGAGAGATTGTTGGCCGCACGGCTAACATCAGCTTGACCGGTCTGTTGTTGCTTCTGCCTGAAATCGTCGCGCGCGGCAGCGCCATCCACCTCCAGCTCCAGTTCCCGGAAGGATCGCTGTCCGCGGAGGCCCGGGTTATCTGGCACGATCCCCAGCCGGTCTCCGGCAACCGATTCCGCCATGGTATCCATCTCATTCGCTTTGCCCACGATATCGATCTCGTGGAGTATCGACGCTTCCTCAACCACCTCGCGGCGGGCCAAGCGTCGGAGGCAAGATCATGAAGGCCTCCATCTCCACATAACCGTCGTGAATGGAGCACCACCGCACGGCTGGCCCCACACAGAGGGCGCCCACCGAGATGCGTGACAAGACCAACAGGCGTACGGGGATCTACATGGGGGTCTCGATCGCGCTCTGTGTGGGCTCCGTGGTGCTGCGTGGGCCCACCTGGCAGGGCAGCAGAGAGCTCCACACCATCATGGAGGCCATTGCCACCCTCTTGGCACTCATGGTCGGGATGGTGGCGCTCCTGCGCTTCTACACGAAGCAAAGCGACACGTTCCTGTTTCTTGGGACCGGGTTCCTCGGGACGGCACTGCTCGACGGCTACCACGCCCTCGTGACCAGCCAATGGTTTGATCAGCTGTGGCCTTCTCCACCCCCCTCGCTTATTCCCTGGACCTGGAACGCCTCGCGCGTCTTTCTGGCCGTTCTCATGTTCCTGAGCTGGTGGGCGTGGCGTACGAGGGAACACCGGGGAGCCGCCGGGCGGATTAGCGAGAAGGCTCTGTATGGGGCCGTGGGTCTCTTGACCCTCAGTATTTTTGCCTTCTTTGCCTTCTACCCCCTTCCGCGGGCCTACTATCCTGAACTGGTCTTTGGTCGGCCGCAGGAGTTCCTCGCCGCCACCTTCTTCCTCCTCGCCCTTATCGGCTACCTCCGCAAGGGGGACTGGAAGCAAGACGCGTTCGAACACTGGGTGGTCCTCTCGCTCATCGCCGGCCTCATGGGCCAGGCCATGTTTATGTCGCTCTCCTCTCAGCTCTTTGATCCGATGTTTGATGCGGCCCACGTCGTGAAACAGCTGAGCTACATCTGTGTCCTAACGGGCTTGCTAATCAGCATGTATGACTTGATCGCACGCGCAGAAAAAAGTGCCGAGGAACTTTCGCGGTCCAATGACGCATTGCAGAGGGAAATCACCGAGCGGAAGCGGGCGGAGGAGGTCTTTCGCGAAAGCGAAGAGCGGTTCAGGAAGATCTTTGAGGAGGGGCCTGTCGGGATGGCGATCATCGGCCTGGACTACCGATTTGTAGCGGTAAATGACGCCCTCTGCCGGATAGTCGGTTACTCAGCGCTGGAACTGGCCGGACGGAGCTTCGTCGATATCACCCATCCGGAGGACGTCGAGAAGGACCTACACCTCTCCGCGAAGGTCTTCAGCGGACAGATACCCTATTTCCGGCTCGAGAAACGCTACATCAAGAAGAACGGGGAGATTCTTTGGATCAGCCTGACCGCTTCCGTCATCCGAGATGAGGCCGGAAAGCCTCTCTCGGGGCTGGCGATGATCGAGGACATCACCGAGCGCAAGCAGGCGGAGGAGGCCCTGAGACAATCGCGGGAAAACTATGCCGCGCTTGTGAACTCTGTCGAAGGGATCGTGTGGGAGGCGGACGCCCGGACCTTCCAGTTCACCTTCGTGAGCAAACAAGCCGAGAAAGTCCTCGGTTACCCCCTCGAGCGCTGGCTTGCGGAGCCGACCTTTTGGCAGGACCATATCCATCCCGATGATCGAGAATGGGCTGTCGAGTTTTGCGTCAATGCGACCGCAGAGGGGAGGGGACACCAGTTTGAGTATCGGATGATGGCGGCCGACGGCCGCATCGTGTGGCTGAGGGATCTGGTCACGGTGGCGGTCGAGGATGATCGGGCGGTGAAGCTGCGCGGTATCATGGTGGATATCACCGACCACAAGCGCATTGAGGAGATGCGGCAGGCACTCTACCGCGCGAGCCTCGAGATGCAAGAGTCCCTCGGGCTCACGGAGCGATTGAACTCCCTCCTGGAGACCGCCAAGACTGTCTTCGCGCTGGATCGCGTCAATATCCTCCTCGCAGACCCCGAGGGGCAGTGGCTGCAGGCGGTCGCGAGCATTGGGATCACCGAGCCGCTCGACGCGATCCGGGTACCGGTCGGGCCAGAGGGAGGGGCGATAGCCCACGCTTATCTCACCAAGCAGGCCATCTTCTGGGATGGCCAAGGCTCGGTGCCCGAGGAGTTCCGCCTCAAGCCACCCTACGACCGGATAGAGGCCTTTCGATCCCGCGTCTTCGCCAACGTCCCCCTGGTTGTCCAGGGTCGCGCCATCGGCGTGATGGGCGCCGATCGGAAACATAGCCGCCGCCCCCTCGAGCCGGCCACGATGGAGCTGCTCCAGCTCTTCGCCGCCCAGGCCGCCATCGCCATCGAGAATGCCAACCTGTACGGTCAGGCGTTCGAGAAGACCGAGCGGCTTGAGGGGCTGATCCGAACGGGCGCCAAGATCACCGGGACACTCCACGTGCACGAACTCCTCAGCAGCATTGCCGAGGAGGCGGCGAAACTTTTCGGGGTCGAAGGGGCCGGCTTCAGACTCCTGGAGGGTGATCGGCTGACGGTGGCGGGGCGGTACGGCCTCGCCCACCACGTTATGCTCAAGCCCTCGCTCAGGGTAGGGGAAAGCCTCGCCGGCCTTGTCGCCCGAGACGGTCAACCCATCTCGGTCCCGGACTTGCGGGAGGATAAGACCTACCTCCCCGAACACAAGCAGGCTGCCCTGACGCATGGAGTCGCGGCCTTTCTCGCCGTCCCCCTGCGCTACCACGGGAAGATCATCGGCGTCCTCAACGTCTTCGGGAAGGATCGTCGCAGTTTTCAGAGGCAGGAAGTGGACCTGCTCCAGGCCTTCGCCGATCAGGCCGCCACCGCCATCGAGAATGCCCGCCTCTACGAGGGGGTGCAATCGACCAATCGCAGCCTGACGGCTCTGAATCTGGTGGCCCAAACCGTGAACCGGTCCCTCCACCTGCAAGAGATCCTCCAGGCCACCCTGGATGCGACGCTGAAGGCGGTTGAACTCGAAGCGGGCAATATCCGGCTCTGGGATGAACGGGAGGCGTTGTTGACCCTGTGGGCCCACCGGGGGATGAGCGCGGAGTATGTCAACCGGAGGCGGCACTTCAGGCTGGGAGAGGGGGTCGCTGGGAAGGTCTTCGAGAGGGGCGAGGCCTTCCTCGTGGAGGACCTGAGGGACTATCCGGACCTCAACACCATGGCCCAAAGGGAGGGGGTCCGGTCCGTGGCCAGCATCCCGATCCGTTCACGCGACAAGGTGGTCGGTGTCATGAGCATCCTGAGCCACGGCGAACGTCGATTCACTCCGGCGGAGATCGATCTCCTCACCGCGATCGGCAACCAGATCGGGACCGCCATTGAGAATGCCCGCCTGTATCAGGAGGTCGAGGCCACGGTCGAGGCCCGGACCCTGGAGCTTCAACGGACCAATGTCGCGCTCCGGCAGGCGCTCTATCGGGCCGAGGAGGCCTCCCGCGCCAAGTCCCAGTTCCTCGCCACCATGTCCCACGAGCTGCGGACTCCGCTCAACCCCATCATCGGCTTTTCCGAACTCCTCGAGGACCAGCAGTTCGGCGCTTTGAACGAGAAGCAACGTCAGTACGTGAGCCGCGTCCTCACCAGCGCCAGGCACCTCTTGGCTCTGATCAACGGCGTCCTAGACCTCGCCAAGGTCGAGGCCGGCAGCTCCGCCCTCGACCTCGACCCTCTCCACCTGGCCCAAGCTCTCAAGACGTCCTGCGAAGGCATTCGCCCCCAGGCTGCGGCGAAGGGGATCGAACTTCAACTCAACATCGAGTCTGCTCCCCGAACCCTTGTGGCCGACGCGGCGAGAATCCGGCAGATCCTCGACCACCTCCTCTCCAACGCGATCAAGTTCACTCCCACTGGCGGAAAGGTCAGCCTCTCCGCCAGACGCGTCTCGCGTCCAAAGTCCAAGGTCCAAGGTCAACGGGATCGGATGGACGAAGTGGATGCAAACCCTGAGACGTTGGACCACGGCGATCTCGTGGAAATCTCCGTGACCGACACGGGCATCGGCATCAAGACCGAAGATCTGCCCAAGCTCTTCCGGCCGTTCACCCAGCTTGACGCCTCGCTGACCCGAAAGCACCAGGGGACCGGCCTCGGACTTGCCTTGACGAAAAAACTGGTCGAGCTACACGGCGGGACCATCCAGGGCGAATCGGGCGGGCCTGGCCAGGGAAGCACTTTTACCGTGATCCTGCCCCTGGAGGGCCCAGCAGGAGACCAAGTCGAGCGCCAAACCCGCCAAGGCGGAACCGGTGCCCTGCCCGCCGCCTGAAGCGCTCCGAACGTGTCCCCTGTGCCTGCCAAGAATAGCAACAAGAGATGCCCATCCCCGGAGTGGCTTGGGAGACGGCCGGCTTCTATAATAGAATGCAGGGCACGGCCCGTGATGGTAGACCTTGTCCGGCAGTGTGTGAGGTAGGTGCCATGGAGCGGCTTGGCCCCCAAGCAAGGAGAGAGGCAGTGTCCATATCCCACCGGGAACGGGCGGTCAAGGTCCGAACCGTCCTCGCAACGACCCTGGTCCTCAACTGGTTGGTGGCCGCCCTCAAGCTCGGATACGGGTCGTCGTCCGAGACCCTCAGCATGGTGGCGGACGGCTTCCATTCCCTGCTCGACGGCTCTGCCAACATCATCGGCCTCATCACCATAACCGTCGCGGTCCTCCCGGCGGATCGCTCCCATCCGTACGGGCACCGAAAATTCGAAAGTTTCGCCGCCCTGGGCATCTCCTTTCTCCTCCTCTTGGCCGCCCTCGAGATCGGCCAGGGGGCGTTCAGCAGATGGCGGGCGGGGACGTCACCCCACGTCACCCTCACGAGCTTCGCGGTTATGATTATCACGATGGGGGTGAATGTCTTCGTGAGCTGGTACGAGACCCGCGTCGGCCAACGCCTCCAGAGCGAGATCCTGGTGGCCGATGCCCTGCACACGCGAAGCGACCTCTACGCTTCTGTAGCCGTGGTCGCCTCCCTCATCGCCGCCAAGGCCGGATACCCCGGCCTCGATCTGGCCGCAGCCGTCTTCATCGTCGTCCTGATCGCGCGAAGCGGTATTCGGATCATCGGCCAGAGCCTCTACGTCCTGGCCGACGCCTCGCGTCTGCACCCACCCGCCGTGGAGCAGGCCGCCCTCGAGGTCGAGGGGGTCCATGAGTGCCACGCCGTCCGCAGTCGCGGATTCCCCGACGCCATCTACATGGACCTGCATATTCTGGTCGACCCCCAGCTCACCGTGGCCAAAGCTCATGAGATCGCCCACCGGGTCGAGGCCTCGCTCAAGGAGCGGTTCCCGGAGCTGGCGGACATGGTGGTCCATGTGGAACCCGACATCGACGAGGAGCGCCACCGCTCCCGGGAAGGGCGACAACCGGATCCCTCCGTTTCATGAAGGGGGAAACCGCAACCAAGGTCTCCTGGCCCAGCGGGGTTGATACTTTCTCATCGCCTCGTCGGCCTTCCGTGCCTCACCAGAGGTTGCCATCGCTTCCCGCCATCTTCCGAGCGGTAAAGATCCGAAGTGAAGGTGGAAACGTAGATGATCTCGAGCTGATGGGGCGAGATGGCAAAGACGTTCACGGCATCCTGCTCGCCGAGGAAGAAACCGAGGCTCTTCCACTGCTCTCCGCCGTCCTCGCTCCTGATGAGCCCGAGGTCCGGCCGTGCTGCATAGGCATAGAGGGTCCGTGGGTTCTTCGGGTGATAGGCCACCGCCGTTACTGGAGCGCCGGACAGCGCCCCGCTTACGGGCGACCACGTCCTTCCCCCGTCCCGGCTCATTACGAGTCCATCACGGGTGCCGGAAAGTAGCGTATCAGATTGCTCCGGATGGGCCGCCAGACCAAACACGTCCTGAAGCCCTGTCGCATCCACCCTCGCCCAGGTGCCCTCCCTTACCGAAATCCGGTAGAGTCCCGGCGCGCCGCTCACGTTCCATCCGTACAGGGTTTTGCCATCGGCCCCGATTGTCATCGCGTGAAGATCCACCTTTCCTGCGAGGGCGAGAGGCTGCCAGCTCTGCCCTCCATCTCGGCTGACCATCACGCCGATGGGGTTTGGCAGGTGGGATGAGTGATCGGGGTGACCGCTGACGTACATCACGCCCCGCTCTGATGGATGAACGGTGAAGCCCATCAGGTCAGAGCGACCCTCGCCCACGTATTCCCAGCGCTTCCCGTCCACAAGACGGACGAGACCCCCGTGAGTGGCGATGTAGACGATGGCGGGATCGTTCGGATCGACGGCGAGACCGTGAATGTGGTGGATCTGATCGACCGGGCTGAACCGAGGCGGTGCCGAAACACTGGCACTGCTCAAGAGAATCCAGGTGAATCCGATCATGAGCGTCGTCGCCAGTCCTCGCGTCGTCATTTTTCTCCCCGGAGCAAGATCCGCACATCGCGACGCAAACGCTGAAGCGCGTCCTCTTCGGCGCTCTGGTAATAGCCGCGGATACGGGCCTGACGGTCCACCAGCACAAACCGGGAGCTGTGGATAAACTGCTTTCCCGTCTCCCCATGATCCGCCAATACAGTGATGGGCCCGAAAAACCAACTCTTGACTCCCTCCGCCGGATCGACCATGCTTAGCCGAAAGCCCTCTAGGGCGAGGCGGTAGATCGTGCTCTTCTCGCCAGTCAGAAACAACCATCGCTCGGGATCAGCGCCGTAACGCTTTGCGTACTGGGAGAGGACCAAGACAGTGTCCCGTTCCGGGTCCACGGTGATGGAGACCAGTCGGAGATCTTTATCCTCCGCGAAGTCCGCCTGAAGCTTGGCCATCTGGGCAGTTTGCAAGGGACAGGTGTCGGGGCAGTGGGTGTAAATGAAGTTAGTGATCCAGACTCTTCCCGCTAAGTCGGAGCGTCCCATCTTCCGTCCGCTTCGCTCGATCAAAGAGAAGTCAGGCACACTCCCGAAAACGTCCAACGCCTCACCCGGCCGTTTTCCGCTCAACCAGGATCGGATCGCTGGGCCTTGCCAGAACCAGAGGACACCCACCGCCCCGATGAGCACGAGGATGAGAAGCCCCCGCAGAAGCACGACGAGCATTGGTCGCTCGATGAGGTGCCTGTCTTTCATCATAGGTCTCCGATGGTCCTCGACCTCGCTACCTCACAATCGCCTCGAGCAGCCTCCGGGATTCTGGGTCGGTCCAGTCACGGTAGCCTAGCTCCCGGTGTCGGACAATCCCCTGCTTATCGATGAGGAAAGTCGCCGGAATGCTGAACTGCCGGTACAGGCGCAGCACCTCCATGTCGGGATCCAAGAGGACCGGAAAGTCCAGCTTCAACTCCTGCATGAAGTTCTTCACGACACTATTCGATCCGGCATCAAGACTGACCGCCAGGATCTCGAGGCCGCGGCTCTTGTACTCCTGGTAGGCCTTATCTATCGTGGGCATTTCCAGGCGACACGGAGCGCACCAGGTCGCCCAGAAGTTGAGGAGTATTGCCTTCTTCCCGCGGAAGTCCGACAGGCGAACCGTCTGCCCATCGAGACTCGGCAGGGTAAAGTCCGGGGCGAGGTATCCCACCTCCGGCCGGATCTCCGGAGCCGCTTTGCTTCCCCGCCCCTGGACAATAACCAGAAAAACACCCAGGATGAACAGGCTTACCGGCACCAACATCATCCACCCGCGGTGCACCTTCATGCCGCTCCTTTGTCCCGCCCGGCACCATGTGTCGCCTCTCGCATCGGCAGCCCCAGGACAAGCAATCGAGAACGAGAGACCGGACGCGCGAGGAGCGTGGCCAGGCAATGCGCCGGGCCGCATCGAAATGCAGGATCAGGGATCGTGCCGAACAGAAACTCTTCGACCTAGGGCTGACGGGAGGGGACGGCCGCGATGTCGCCCAGAGTGAAAATCGCCTCGTATGGGATGCCGAGATTCGAGAGTTTTTCATTACCCCCCTCGAGGCGGTCCATGAGGACAATGACCTTGACGACCTCGAATCCTTGCTCGGTGGCGGCCTGAATCGCTCTCAGGGTCGAACTCCCCGTCGTGACCACATCATCGACGATCACGACCCTGGATCCCGGCGTGCCGTGTCCTTCGACCCATCTCTTGAGCCCGTGCCCCTTGGGCTCCTTCCGGACAAAAAAGGTCTCGATCGGTTCCGCCACCTGATGGCTGTGGAACGCCACAGCCGCCGCCATCGGAATCGCCCCGTCGGCAGGACCGCCGATCGCGTCCACCTTCGTGTGTGCCTCGCGCTCGAACCTCTTGATGCGATCAAAGAGAATGGTCCCTGTCGCCACCAGTGCCTCCGGCGCGCACAACAGCGCCCTGAGATCCACGTAATGCGGACTCAGCCTCCCCGATGCGAGCTGAAACGGAGCCTCCGGGCTGTAGCGATAGGCACGCTCGCGAATCAGCTCGAGTAAGCGCTTTTCCGCTGTGTTCACCATCCTCACCCCGTGCGTTTCGGGACGCTTCGGCGATCACCTCTTCCCATGGTACCCGAGGGATGGAAGGGGCGTCAATGTGCATCTCCACCCGAGGGCGTCCCCTCTCGATGGAAGAGGAGAAGGGCTAGGGTGCACTACAAGAAAGCAGTGCGCCGTACCCGTCCCGAAAGGTCGGGTACCGGAAGATATATCCTGAAGCCACGAGCCTGGCGTTGCGACAGCGTTTGTTCCCCCGCTGACGCCGCGGGCCAAGATCGGCGGAACGCTCCACACGCGGCAGAGGCACACCGAGCTGGGCCGCCAGCCATCGCAGGACCGCGCATTCATCCGCCGGTTCATCGTCCACCCCGATATAGAGGTCCTCCGGTTGAGGGTGCGCCATGAGATGCTGCAGCGCGCCGGCACAGTCGTCGTGGTGAATCCGATTCGTATAGGTGGGCGGGCCATCGATGCAGACAGCCTCACCCCGACGCACCCGCTCGATCCGGCCCACCCGACCTGGACCGTAGATACCGCCGAGCCGGAGGATGGTAGCGGGAAAGGGACTGCCAAGGAGCAGGCGCTCCGCCTCGAGCATGCGAGTGCCGGAGAAGTGGACTGGTTCGGTTGGCGACCTCTCATCCACCCATTCCCCATTCGCTTGAGCGTAGACGACGGTGCTCGACGTGAAGAAGATGCGCCAAGGCTCCTGCCCCTGGCGCCGGAGGGCGTCGAGGACATGAGAGAGCCCTTCCACGTAAATGCTCCGGTAGGCCTCGTCGTCCAGGCGGTCGGGCGCCGCCGTGTAGACGACACACTCCAAGCCGCTCGGGAGGTTTCGAAGCGTCCCGGGATCCGTGAGGTCGGCTGCCAGGGGGCGCACGCCGGGCGGCAGGCCCTCGGGGTGACGCCGTAGACCCCAGACCACATGCCCCTCGGCCACCAGACGCTCAGCTAAAGCGGTACCGACATAGCCGCATCCTGCAATCAGCACCCGAGCCATGTCAATTGATCCCTCCCGGCTTGCCCCCTTCCCCAGGGTACACGCGGGTCCACAGCGTCAGCTCTTTCGGGTACAGGTCCTTTAGGAGTAGGGGTCTTGGAGGGGTAGCCTTAGCCTCCGGGTGTGCTCTGTGCAAGGACGAGCGAAGGGTGGCTCCCCGGGCAGGGCTCGAACCTGCAGCCTAGCGGTTAACAGCCGCTCGCTCCACCATTGAGCTACCGGGGAATTCCACCCGTATGCTAACGCAAAAGGGGCACGACCGTCAATCGAACCGCGGCGGGCACTCCAAAGGAATCACCCAAGAAGGGACTACGTCTTCTTCTGCAGTTCCTGCATGACGATCTTGGCGATGGCCTTCAGCGTCTCGAAGACGCCGGTTCCTTGAGAGGCGACCGCCTCGAACCAGGGGAGATTGCGGGGATTGAGGGCCTTCTGCAGCTCATCGATAGGGATCGCGTTCGGGAGGTCCCGCTTGTTATATTGGATCACCAGGGAGATCTTGTCCGGGTCGATCCCCTGGTCACCCAGGTGCTGCCGCATATCGGCCAGGCTCTGGATGTTGGCCTCCATGCGTTCAAGCTGCGAGTCGGCAACAAAAACGACCCCGTCGGCCCCCTTCAGGATCAGCTTGCGACTGGCCTCATAGAAGATCTGGCCAGGAACCGTGTAGAGGTGGAAGCGCGTCTTGAACCCTCGGATCGTCCCCAGTTCCAGCGGCAGGAAATCAAAGAAGAGCGTCCGCTCCGTTTCCGTGGCCAGCGAGATGAGCTTGCCCTTCGCCCCGGGGTCCACCTTCTTGTAAATATGCTGCAGATTCGTGGTCTTGCCGCAGAGACCTGGGCCGTAGTAGACCAGCTTGCAGTTGATCTCCCGAGCCGCGTAGTTGATAAAGGACATCCCTTAACCCTTGCCGAAAAGGTTTTCGACGTCGTCGTCGGTGATCTCGCCTATGTTGGACTTCGAAAGAGGGCCTCCTCCCTCCGCGACCGTGTCCGGCCGCCTGGAGAGGTCAGTGAAAACCTCTTCGATCTCCCTGGAGAATTTCTTGACCTGGAGGCGGACCAGCGCCACGGCCGAGTTCTGATCCAACAGGACCAGCAGGATGGCGCGGCCCCCGATGAGGGAGAGGTGGAGACGCTTCTTCTCTCCGTCGTAGAAGACAAAAGAAAATTCCTTCTCGCCCAGGAGCTGGGCTAACGCCCCCGCGGCGGCGATACTCCCCGCAGCGAGACTCGCGAGCGGCGTTGCATCAAGCGCGTCCGTCTCTCCCACGCTGGCGATGAGCTGCCCGCTCGTGTCGATGAGGAGAACCGCCGCACTCCGGGCCTTGCGCTGCAGGGAAGACAGGCAGGCGTTGATCCGGCTGAGGTCCTCTTCGTAGATGACCAGATCGGTTATGGAACGCACAGACCCTCCGTAAAGTTCCAAGAGAGTCTGCTTTCAACTTTCGTGCCATGTGTCCTACCCCAGCTCCCGCCGCCCCTCGAGAGCCCGGCCCAACGTGACCTCGTCGGCGTACTCCAGATCCCCCCCCACGGGGAGGCCATGGGCAATCCGGGTGACCCGCACCCCGAGGGGGGCTATCAGGCGGGCGAGGTACAGGGCTGTGGCCTCCCCCTCCACATTCGGGTTGGTGGCCAGGATGACCTCCTTCACCTCTCCGGACCGCAAACGATTTATCAACTGTTTCCCCGTAATCTGGTCCGGGCCTCGCCCTTCAATCGGCGAGAGGGACCCCTGGAGGACATGATACAGCCCTTTGAACGTCCCGGTCCGCTCGATGGCCAAGAGGTCGTTCGCTTCTTCCACCACACAGAGGCTGCTGCCGTCGCGGGTCGGGTCCTGGCAGATCAGGCACTGCTCCGCCTCAGCGATATTCCCGCAGCGCTCGCAGATGCGGATTTTCTCCTTCAGCTCCACGATGGCTTCGGCCAGGGTCATGGCCTCCTCCCGGGAAGCCTTCAGAAGGTAAAAGGCAAGGCGCTGGGCAGTCTTCGCGCCCACACCCGGAAGACGCATCAGGACATCGACGAGCCGGTTGAGGGGGGAGGCGTACCGGATCACCATGGTCTCTAGAAGAGTCCCGGTAGGTTGAGGCCGCCGGTCAGCCGTCCCATCTCACTCGTGAGCAGGTCCCGGGACCGGCGCAAGGCCTCGTTAGTGGCGGCCACGATGAGATCCTGCAGCATCTCCAGATCCCCGCCCTGAATCACCTCGGGGTCGACCCGGACCGCCACGATCTCACCCCGGCCGTCAGCCGTCACCGTCACCATCCCCCCGCCGGCCGAGCCCTCCACCCGCTGTGTGGCGGCCGCTTCCTGAATCCGCTCCAGCTCCGCCTTCATCCTCTGGGCTTGCTTCATGAGATCGCCAAATCCCTTCATGGCTCACCTCGGTGAGAGACGATCTCTCCTCCCTCCTCAACCTCGACGACCCGACCCCCAAACACCTCGAGCGCCTCTCGAACCAGGGGGTGGTTCCGAGCAGGCATCCGGGCCGGCTCCTCCCGTTTTCCCACCGCCGAAGGGAGAAAGCGGTAGGCCACCTGCAGGCGTCTGCCGTAGACCGCGGAGATGGTCGAGGCGAGGAGGCTACGGACCTCGGGGTCCTCCAGGGTGGAGCGAGCGAAATGATTTCCATTGGCAAAGGTCAGCGTCAAGGTCTCCCCCTCCAACGTGACCTCGGCCTCGGCTAAGAGAACACCCAGGGAGCGCCGCTCCGAACCGATCCGCCGCCGCACCTCATGCCATCGGTCTTCATGCCCGATGGCGGCCGGCGGCGGACTAGGGGGGTCGGCTTTCTCCTGAGGCGTGAAAAGTCCAGGCTGGGCAGCGGAATGCTGGGGGACGACCCCCAGGCGCCCCTCCAGGGACTCCAGGCGTTTGATCAGGCTTCCCAGGGACTCCAGCCCCCGAGCCTCGGCCATCCGGACCAGCGCCATCTCGAGGACATAGCGCGGTTGGGACGCCCGCCGCATCTCCCCCTCGGCATCCAAGAGAAATCGCAGCGCCAATTCCAGGTGGGGAATCTCCACGTGCGCCGCCCGCTGCTCGAGATCCCGCATGACCTCCGGAGCAAGCCCTAGGATCTCTCCTGCCTTGGGGCTGAGCTTCACAAGCAGGAGCGAGCGGAGCTGCTCCAACAAGTCGAGGACAAAGATGCGAAGATCTCCCCCAGTGGCGGCGAGCTCGCCGACAAGTTCCACGACCTTCCCCGGGTCCCCCGCCAAGCAGGCCCCCATCACTGCCCGGACCACCTCGGGCGCCGTCCATCCCAGGACGGCCGCCACCATCTCGGTAGTCACCCGCTCGCCTCCATAGGTGATCACCTGATCGAGGATGCTTTGGGCATCACGCAGGCTCCCATCGGCCGCCCGGGCGAGAGCGGTCAGGGCCTCCGGAGCCACGTCTACCCTTTCAGCCTCCGCAATCGCCCGAAGACGTTCCGTAAGCAGGCCCTGGCCAATCCGACGAAAGTCGTAGCGCTGGCAGCGGGAGTGGATCGTGGGGGGGACCTTGTGCGGTTCGGTCGTGGCGAGGATAAAGACCACCTTGGGCGGCGGCTCCTCCAGGGTCTTCAGGAGGGCATTGAAAGCCGACAGAGAGAGCATATGAACTTCATCGATGATGTAGACCTTGGTGCGGCCCCTGACCGGCTGGTAGATCAACTGTTCCTGCAGATCCCGCACATGCTCGACACCGGTGTGCGAAGCGCCATCGATCTCTACGCAGTCCACGGCAGCGCCTGCCGTGATCTCTCGGCAGTTGAGGCACTGGTTGCAAGGCTCAGGCGTTGGACCACTGTCGCAGTTCAAGGCCTTGGCGAGAATCCGCGCAGTGGTGGTCTTACCGACCCCCCGAGGACCCGCAAAGAGAATGGCGTGAGCCACGCGGCCCTGCTGGAGCGCATTTTTGAGGGTCCGGGTGACCGCCTCCTGTCCCACGACTTCGTCGAAGGTCTGGGGGCGCCACCGCCTCGCTAGTACCTGGTAGGACATAGATCCCTCGTTCATGGTTGATGGTTCAGAGTTCATAGAGGAGCCGCAGGACGGTCACCTGCCCTGAACCATGAACTCTGAACCAAAGAAGATCCTTGGCCGTGCACCTGCCGTCGATCCCAACCGCCGGCACTTACCCAGGACCGAAGGCTCCGGCCGGGCGCCCCCGCGGCACAGGAGGCAGACCGCTTACCGCTGCTTCCTTCCGGACCTGACGGGGTTCACGGATCCCCCTTGCGCAGGACCCGACCCTCGACGCCCCAACCCCGGGCAGATCACCCGGAGATCCAGGACCTCGGGCAGGAGTTCAATCCCGCTATAGCGGATTGCGGGTTCAGGGCACCGCTAGCTCCCCATCTAGCACGGCCAAGGATTCTTCAGAACAGCTAAGAGCAATGAGGACTGAGGGCCGTCCTCATCACTCAGCGCTCGACGCTCATAATGGCGGAGAGGCCGGGATTCGAACCCGGGGTGGGTGTCACCCCACACACGCTCTCCAGGCGCGCACCTTAAACCGCTCGGCCACCTCTCCGCGTGTAACCCGTCCAATGTCCGACGTCCAATGTCCAAAGTCAACAGAATGAAATGAGAAGCGGTCTGCCTCGGGCACTGACGTTGGACGTTGGACCTTGTTCATGGCGGAGGGGGTGGGATTCGAACCCACGTGCCCCGCTCATCGCGGGACAACCCGATTTCGAGTCGGGCCCGTTACATCCACTTCGGTACCCCTCCTGCTCGTGCCGTTCCAACTCTTCTTACCCGATACGGAAGCGTGCACTGCCAAGACTAGGCTTGTTCGGGGCGATACGTTGGAACGGCACTCGCCCATCCCAAGCCGCAGGACTCGGGTGCCTGCCGCCGGGCCAGAAAGAATTCCTGCAGGAGGGCCTGAGACTCCTCCGCCCGCACACCGCTCACCACCTTGACCCGATGATTGAGCCGCGGATCATCAAGGAGACGGTAGACACTCTCGACGCCGCCTCCCCGGGGATCGGCGGCGCCGTACACGAGCCGTGCCACCCGCGCATGGAGCAAAGCCCCGGCGCACATCACACACGGTTCTAGGGTGACATATAGCGTGGCCTCGGGAAACCGATAGTTGCCGACCTGCCGCCCCGCCGCCCGGAGCACCAGGATCTCGGCATGCGCCGTCGGATCCTGAAGCGCGATGGGTTGATTATGCGCGGCAGCCAAGACGACCCCATCCTGGATCAGGACAGCCCCCACCGGCACCTCTCCCGTCTCGCCCCCCCGGCGGGCCTCCTGGAGCGCCACATCCATCCACAAGAGATGCCCCTCGTGGGTTGTCTCTCTCGGCGACCCCACAGATTCCTTCCTGTCAGAATGCGGAGAGTATAACAGACTGATACGGCGAGGGCAACCAGGTCGGAGTGTTACGGCTGCCGTTCGGAAAGCTGAGCCACCTTGGCCTTGAGTTCGTAGAGCAGGGTCCGGGTCTGGAGCTCGAGCCGCCGCTTTTCCAGCGCCCGCTTCACGGCATGGAGCATGACCTCGCTCTTGAACCCCTTGATGATGAAGTCAAAGGCGCCAAGCCTCAGGGCGGTGACCGCGTTGTGGGATGAGGGATGGCCGGTGACCACGATCACCGGCGTGTCTGGCGTGACGATCTTCAATCGTTCGATGAGCTCGGGGCCAGACATACCCGGGAGCACCAGGTCCACCAAAATGACGTCGACCTTCTGGAACCGTAAGAGCTCGAGGGCCTGATGGGCCGTGGGCACCGTCAGGACCGTGTAGCCGTGGTCTCGGAGCAGGTCAGCGTAGATCGCCCGTTCGAGCAGCTCGTCCTCAACGATGAGGATCGTCGCCAAGGGGGAGCGCGAGGGTGGGCCCTTGAGGAGATCGTGAGCCGCCCCCCCAGCATACCGGGCCGCCTCCAGCTCATGCAGGGAGCTGAGCGTCCGCTCGAGATCCCGGTGCAAGCGCCTGAGTCTGAGGAGCGTCCGTACCCGCATGAGGAGTTCGCGCCGGCCGATGGGTTTTGTCAGAAAGTCATCGGCGCCCTCGTGAATTGCTTTTTCCCTCTCGGCCATCTGGCCCACGCTCGTAACGATGATGACGGGGATGTCGCTGGTCTCCTTTCGCGCCTTGAGCTCCCGCAGCACCTCGCGGCCGCTCATGCCGGGCATGCTGAGGTCGAGGAGGACGATGTCAGGGCTCGCTCTCCTGACGGCACCGAGCGCCTGCTCTCCGCTCATGGCGGTCAGGACGTCAAGCCCCGCCCCCTTCAAATAGGTTTCAAAGGTCCCGAGGGCTTTGGGGTCATCATCCACCGCCAGGATCGTCCCCGGCGGTAGCTCCCCCGTTCCATCGCTCGTCATCGGCCTTTGGCCCTGTCTGTCAGCTTTCATCGAGACGCCGCTCCCGCGCCCCTTTTTTGCACTTTCTATGCCAATGCTGTATCCTCTTCTCATGCCGATTCAGCTTAGCCCAAGGACCTGTGGGCACACGACAGAGGTGCCGCTTCAAGGAATGCAACGAGGGGCGGTTCGGGCCAATCAGGAGGGGCGCTCAGTTATTTTTCTTGACACCGCGTGGGATCGCTTGTACGGTCATTAAGCGTGGGCAACGGTTCCGACCGAACGCAACTCTTGTTGCTTTCACAGCCCCCAAAGGCTTCGCGAGCTTTTGAGGGCTCTTTTTTTACGACCCCATGGCGTGGAAGAACCTCGGTATCGGGCACGCGGGACGTTGGAAACGCTCCCCTTGGAGCCGCTGAGGGGGAGGGAGGAAGGGAGAAAAGGGGGGTGTCGAATCGGCACTCCGGACCTTGAAGCGCCTGGTACTTCGTGACGGGATCCTCCGGGAGCTGAAGCGGAAGCAGAACTATGAGAAACCGGGGGAGCGGAAGCGCCGCAAGATTCGAGAGGCTACCCGTCGACGCCGCCGACAACTCAGCCGGGCTCTGAGGCGCAAGGATGAGCGATGGTAGTAGCGCAGTGCGTGTGTGAAATCGACAGGGGATCAGCACAATGCAGCGAAAATGGTGTCCGAACCTGAATCACAGGCGCGCCGACGCCCCAGTCCGGTACTGCCCGAACTGTGGTGAGGTGGTAAGCGCGAACATTATCGTCAAGAAATGCAGCGAAGAAGAACATGTGGAGAGCCGGCGGCGTAGGAACACTTATTGCATGGATTGCGGTGCGCAGCTCATCAAGTAGGGCGACATACTTAATGGGCCTCCCCGTCTACTTTTTTCATGGAGACAGGACATGAATTCAGTTCCAACAGCAGATAACCTCGCAACGAACAAAGTGTCCTGGCGGCAGGCTGTGGCCAAGTATGAGAATCCGGATCTGCAGCGCAGTGTGTGGCAGGTTGTCAACACAGTCATCCCCTATTGCATTCTGTGGTACCTGATGTATCGCAGCCTGGAAGTTTCCTATTGGATTACGCTGGCATTGTCGGCTCTCGCAGCAGGCTTTTTGGTGCGCATCTTTATCATTTTTCACGACTGCGGGCACGCTGCGTTTTTCAAATCCCAGAAAGCCAATGACCTTGGGGGGTTTATTGCGGGTGTGTTCACGCTTACGCCCTATTTTGGCTGGCGACGCGAACATGCGATGCATCATGCCACCGCTGGCGATTTGGACCGACGGGGGGTGGGGGATATCTGGACGTTAACGGTGAAGGAATACCTGGAGTTGTCGCCGCGCAGGCGGCTTGAGTATCGGCTGTACCGCAATCCACTGGTAATGTTTGTTATTGGGCCCCTTTTCATCTTCCTGATTAGGCATCGTTTTGCAGGGCCAACCGCAAGCAAGCGAGAGCGCCACAGCGTGTGTTGGACAAATCTGGCGATCTTGGGCATTGTGGCCCTGATGGGTGTCACTATTGGTATCAAGGCATTCGTATCGGTGCACTTGCCCATTGTAATGATTGCCAGCGCGGCTGGGGTGTGGTTGTTTTACGTGCAGCATCAGTATGAAGGGGTCTACTGGGAGCGTCACGAACATTGGGATTACGTGACCCTGGCCCTACGGGGCAGTTCATTCTATAAACTGCCCAAGATTCTGCAGTGGTTCACTGGCAACATAGGGTTCCACCACATTCATCACCTGAGCCCCCGCATTCCCAATTACAACCTGGAAAGGTGCCACGAAGAGAACCCTATGTTCCAGGAAGTGAAACCCATTACATTATTCGCTAGCTCAAAATCGCTCACGTTTCGCCTGTGGGATGAGGAAGGACGCAAGCTGGTGGGTTTTGGCTACCTCAAAGACCTGCAGAATAAGCACGCCATGTCTCAACAATGAACGATGGGCAGAGGAGCCCTCGCCCGCGCCCATAAGGGAATCCCGCAAGCTTTGTAGCTTGCGTCGCCTGCCCGTACAGTTGAAGCTCTTGGTGTTCTTTTCCTGATGCGTGGGCTGAGTCATTGATGGGTGGCGCGCCCAAGAGGATTTGAACCTCTGACCTACGGATTCGTAGTCCGTCGCTCTATCCAGCTGAGCTATGGGCGCCCGGCAGAACAGCTATGAGCGATGAGGTGTGAGCTTACAGTCCTCATTGCTCGGTGCTCGATGCTGACAATGGCGGAGAGGCCGGGATTCGAACCCGGGGTAGGGCTCAACACCCCACAACCGCTTAGCAGGCGGCTGCCTTCAGCCTGGCTC
>Ga0209322_10000301_pt1 | contig 28232 bp, 27 predicted proteins | sample Rifsed19ft1_FD_184013 | JGI IMG/M metagenome (GOLD analysis project Ga0209322, IMG submission 184013) | Soil microbial communities from Rifle, Colorado, USA - sediment 19ft 1 (version 2) | ecosystem: Environmental > Terrestrial > Deep subsurface > Rock core/Sediment | place: Rifle, Colorado... | reverse complement strand
GCCGTGCAGAGCTACACCCGCGCCCTGACAGCCCAGCGGGAGGGGCGCTTCAAGGCGGAGATCATCCCGGTCCCGATTCCTGGGCGCAAGGGCGAAACGACGATCGTGGAGGAGGATGAAGAGCCCGGGCGGCTCGCCCTCGAGAAGGTCCCAACGCTCAAACCCGCCTTCAAGGAGGGCGGGACCATCACGGCGGCGAACGCGCCATCCGTAAACGACGGGGCGGCAGCGGTGACGGTCCTCTCGGCGAGGCGGGCGGCTCAATTGGGAATCACACCGGTCGCCCGGGTCGTCGGGTACGCGCAAGCCGCCCTCGCCCCCGAATGGTTCACGATCGCGCCCGCTGAGGCCATCAAGCAGGTACTAAAGCATACCGGCCTGACGCTCGAGGATATTGACCTCTTCGAGATCAATGAGGCCTTTTCAGCCGTCGCGTTAGCCAACATGCAGATCCTGGGGCTCACCGAGGACCGCGTCAACGTCAAAGGGGGGGCCGTGGCCTTGGGTCATCCCATTGGTGCCACGGGAGCTCGCATCCTCACCACGCTCCTCTATCTCTTGAAGGAACGCCAGGCCCGACGGGGACTCTGTGCCATCTGCCTTGGGGGCGGCGAGGCGATCGCCCTGATCGTCGAGAGGGTCTAGAACTCCAACCCCCAATGCCCGATTTCCCAGGACGCTGGACACTTCAGAGCCATCTCTAGTATTCAACCACATAAGAATCAATGACTTAACACTTCGCGTTAGAATATTGTGATGCGACGCAAGAAAATACTTGACAAGAATAATGCACCGCGTTATATTCTAGCTGAAAGGTTCAGCTCCTCTCGGGTCAGCGGAGAGGAGGCGATGGACCGAGGGGGAAGGGAGCCATACAAGGAGAAGGAGGAGGATCATGGTGCACGAGAAGTTTGAAGAGATCACCAACAGGACCACTGAGGCGTTGAACGGGACGGTCAATAAGGCACTCGAGGCGTTCGCCATGACGGGCGACTTCAACCGGGACATCTCGGGCCGGGGCGTCGACCTGAATGCCGCCATCGCCCGCGAAGGGGTTCAGTATGCCAGCGACGTCCAGGCAGCCCTCCGCCAGGCTTCCGATGAGGCCCGGCAGCTCTGGACCCGGCAGACCGAGGTCGTCCAGGATGCACCCAAGGACGTGATGGCGGCCACCCAGAAGGCCGTGGCCCTCTCTTGGGAGGGGGGCGAGCAGATCACGCGTCTCGGGGAGCTGCACCGGCAGGCGCTCAGCCGGTTCGCCGACAAGGTCCAGCATCTCCTGGAGCAGACCGGCGAAGAGACCCGGGAAACCTTCACGAAGTTTTCTGAGAAGATCCTGAAGCTGTACGGCCTGAAGAACTAAGGCGAGTTCGCGACAAGGCAGAGGCCCCGTCGTCGAGGCGGGGCCTTCGTTTTTTCTTTCGCCTCAGGAGGCTAACGTCCCCTCCCTGCGGGCCTTCTCGAGGGTCGCCTGCAACGAGGCGAGGCTGCCCATCACTCCTTCGATCTTTGCCTCGAGCTCCTCGATCCTCGATTCCACCCAAGAGATCTGAGAAGTCATCTCGGCGATCTGATTCCGCGAGGGGAGGCCGAGCGCCTTCAGATACGCCTCACCGGCCTTCTTCATCTCCTTCTGTACCGGGCCGGCCGCGCCGAGGTACTGTTCCAGGTACTTTCCGAAGGCCGCGGCGAAACCCTCAGACGCCATGGCACCCTCCAGGGCCTTCGACCACGCCTCGATCCCCTCGTCCAGGAACCGCTTCCAGAGCTGAAGCACCTCGGGCGACCCGCCCTCCCTGACCATCTGGGACAGAAGCAACGCCCCCTGGTTGAAGAAGGGCATCCAATACTGGGAGAGGTTCGGCTGCGGGGTCCGACCGAGCATCGCCTGCCACGCCTCGATCCCCTGTTCTGCGGACTGCTTCCACTGCTGGAGCAGCTCCTCTGTCCACCCCGCGCCGCTCATGGTCGCCTCCCTAGTGACGCTCCGCCATCGATCTTCGCTCATCGCCTATCATTGGGATCGGGGGCCCAGCCAGCCCCGGACCTTGGGCCACGCGACGGTCGCCGCCTGCCGGCCGGCGATCAACGAGATGTGCCCCCCCGGCAACTCGACATACTCCGTATCCCGACTCGACACCACATCGACCAGAGTCCTGACGCACGCCGCCGGGGCGATGTAATCGGCTTGCGCCCCCACCACCAAGACCGAACAACGGATGTTGGACAGGTCTACCCGTCTCCCCTCGAGGGTGAGCTCACCTTTGACCATCGTGTTCCCCTGATAGAACTCCTCCACCCACTGCTTGAAGAAGCAGCCAGGGATGGGCATATACTCGTTGGCCCATTTGTTCAGGGCCTTGAAACCCTCCACGTACCGGTCATTCCACATGTTCCACCAGAGGTTCGTATAGCTGCTGAGGTCCGCGGTCGGTTTCAGCAGCTTGAACCCGGCCCGGATCAGGTCCGCCGGCATCCCCCCAAACGCGTCTACGAGCTTCTCCGCATCGAAGTAACGCTTATCCATCCAGGTGGTGAAGAACCCCGCCTTTTCGAAATCGATGGGGCCAGCCATATTGATAAAATTACGGACAGGGGCTTCGGGGTGAAGGGCGATGTAACAGGCGCTGAGGGGGGCCCCCATGCAGTAGCCGAGCAGACTGACCTCCTTTGCCTGGGAACTCTCGAGGACCTTCTTCACCATGACCGGGAGGATGCGCAGTACGCACTCGTCCACGGTCAGGCCATCGTCCTCATCCCCGAAGATCCCCCAGTCGAGGAGATAGAAGTCGAACCCCTGCTTTACCATGTATTCGATAAAGCTATTGCCGGGCAGCAAGTCGAAGATGTAGGGGCGGCTGATCCCGAGGTTCGGGACCATGAAAACGGGGACAGGATAGACTGCCTCCGCCGTCGGTCGATATCGATACAGTCTTGCCTTGCCCTTCCGGTAGATGAGATCCCGGGGCGTCTGTCCGACCTCGGGATCGCACGTCGCGAGGAAAAGCTCCTTCGCCTTTGCCGTCCTCTTGGCCTGGCGGATCATCTCCTCCTGCCATTGCTTCAGGACATCCTGTTGGGCCACACTCCCCCTCCTACGTGAGACGCTCCACCACCAAGGCGTTCCCTTCCCCACCACCGGCCCCCATGGAGGCCGCACCATACCGCAAACGCCGATCCTGGAGGGCGTGCAAGAGCGTCACGAAGATCCTGGTCCCGCAGGCCCCGATAGGATGGCCGATGGCGATCGAACCGCCATGGATGTTGATCTTCGCGTTGTCGATCTTGAGCTCTCGCTCACAGGCGATGACCTTGACGGCAAAGGCCTCGTTGATCTCAAACAGGTCGATGTCCTCCACCTTCAGTCCAGCCTTCTGTACGGCCTTTCGCGTCGCCGGGATCGGGCTCATCGCCATGATGGCCGGCTCGACGTTGGCCCAGCCCCAGGAACGGATGAGGAACCAGGGCTTCAGGCCCAGCTCTTTTGCCTTGCGCATGGACGTGACAACGACGGCCGCCGCCCCATCGGTGATGCCCGAGGAATTGCCCGCCGTGACCGTCCCCCCTTCCCGAAAAATCGCCTTGAGCCTTGCCAGCCTCTCTAGTGTGGTATCCGGCCGCGGGTGTTCATCCTGGGCGAACAGGACGGGTTCCCCCTTGGCCTGCGGGATGGAGACGGGGATGATCTCTTCCTTGAATTTCCCAGTCTTGATCGCCTCGGCTGCCCTCTGCTGGCTTATCAAGGCCTGCCGGTCCTGCTCCTCCCGGCTGATCTTGAACTTTTCCGCCATAAGATCGCCGAGATAGCCCATGCGATGCCCGGTGCCGGGGCAGGTCAGGCCGTCATAGATCATATGATCCAGGGTCTCAAAGGAGCCCATCCGGTGCCCCCAGCGGGTGTGGGGAAGCATGTACGGAGCCAGGCTCATGTTTTCCATGCCTCCGGCCACGACGACATCGGCGGTCCCCGCCCAGATCGCCTGGGCCGCCAACCCCAGTGTTTCAATCCCTGTCCCGCTTGCCTTGTTCACCGTATACGTCGCAACCTCGACGGGAAGTCCGGCTTCGAGCACCGCCTTCCGGGCCGGCCCCAAACCGAGGGTCGCCTGAAGGGCGCTGCCCATAATGACGTAATCGATCTGAGCCGGCTTCAGATTGGCCCGCTTGATGGCGTCATTGAGGACGAGAGCCCCGAGCTTCGTCGCGGATATGTCCTTCAAGCTTCCGCCAAACTTCCCGACCGGCGTCCTGACTGCACTGACGACCACCGCCTGTTCCATCCTCCACTCCTCGCCGGCCCCTTCCCGGGCCGACAGCCCCACCACACCGGTGCGGGCCACGCTCTCCTACAACCCCGTCGGCGGCTTATACTCCCCAAAGACTTCCCGAAGCAGGCCACAGATCTCACCGATCGTCGCGTACGCCTTGACTGCACCCAGGATAGGTTCCATCAGGTTCTCCTCGCCGAGCGCGGCCTCCCGAAGGCGGATCAGGGTTTCCTCGACCGCTCGGCCGCTGCGCCGGGCCCGAAAGCCCGTCAGTTTCGCCTTCTGATTCTCGGCCCCCTCGGGGTTCACGCGAAAGATCGGGGTCCGATGCTCTCCGCTATCGCCGAAACGGTTCACCCCGACGATGATTTTCTTGCCCTCCTCGACCTCCCGCTGGAATCGGTATGCCTCCTCCTGGATGGTGCGTTGCATGTAGCCGCGCTCGATGGCGGCAACAGCTCCCCCCATCGCCTCGATCTCCTCGAGGATGTCCCAGGCCCTTTGCTCGAGGTGATCCGTCAGGGCCTCCACGAAGTACGAGCCCGCCAGCGGATCGACGGTGTCGGTGACACCCGTCTCATAGGCGATGATCTGCTGCGTCCTGAGCGCGATGCGTTGGGCCTCCTCTGTCGGGATGGCCAGCGCCTCATCGAAGCAGGAGAGGGCAAGGGACTGCACCCCACCCAAGACCGCCGCCAAGGCCTGGAGCGCCGCCCGAACAATGTTGTTCTCCGGCTGCTGGGCCATCAGCGTTGAGCCGCCGGTCTGGGTATGGGTTCGAAACATCCACGCGCGAGGATCCCTGGCCTGGAACCGCTGCCGCATGAGCTTTGCCCACATCCGCCGCAAGGCCCGGTACTTGGCGATCTCCTCGAAGAAGCCGTTATGGGTGTTGAAGATCCAAGAGAGGCGTGGGGCAAAGGTATCGACCTCGAGGCCTCGACGTCGCACCGCCTCGATATAGGCGATGGCGTTGGCGAAGGCAAAGGCAATCTCCTGGGCGGCCGAGGCACCCGCATCACGGATGTGATAGCCGCTGATACTGATGGGATTCCACCGGGGCACGTGGGCGGCGCAGTACGCGATGAGGTCCGCGGCCAGGCGCAGCGAGGGCCCTGGCGGGTAGATATAGGTTCCCCGCGCGACATACTCCTTGAGCACATCGTTCTGGACCGTGCCCGCCAGTCGATCCCTCGGCACCCGCTGCTGATCGCCGACGGCGATGTACATCGCCACGAGGATCGCCGCCGGGGCGTTGATGGTCATCGACGTCGTCACCTGATCGAGCGGAATGCCGTCGAAGAGAGTTTCCATGTCAGCCAAGGAGTCGATGGCGACGCCCACCTGTCCCACCTCACCTTCGGCCAGCGGATCGTCCGAGTCGAGCCCCATCTGGGTGGGGAGGTCAAAGGCCACACTCAAACCGGTCTGCCCCTCTTTGAGCAGATACCGGAACCGCTCATTGCTCTCCTCGGCCGTCCCCATCCCCGCGTACTGGCGCATCGTCCAGAGCTGACTGCGATACATCGTGGGGTAAATTCCCCGGGTGTACGGATATTGCCCGGGAAGACCGAGTTTTTCCAGGTAATCGAGGTCAGTCGTATCCTCGGGCGTGTACAGGCGCTCAACCCGAATCCCGGACGACGTAGAAAACTCCTCCCGCTCCTGGATCCGACCCAAGGCAGGTCTCAGGACCTGCTCCTCCCAGGCTCTCTTTGCCTCGGCAATGTCTTCTCGCTCTTTCCCCATTCCTCTCTCTCCCCGGGATTCCCCGGGCCCTAGCCTTCGACTAACCGCTTGCCGATGACCTCCCGCTGGATCTCACTCGTCCCCTCGAAGATCCGGAACAGCCTGGCATCCCGCCAGTAGCGCTGGATGGAATATTCTTTCGAGTATCCGTACCCCCCGTGTATCTGCAAGGCCTCTGAGGCGACCCGCTCCACCATGTCCGCGGCAAAGAGCTTGGCCATCCCCGCCTCCACATCGCACCGGCGACTCGTGTCCTTCATCGCCGCCGCATAGTAAGTCAGCTGTCTAGCCGCCTGAACCTCGGTAGCCATGTCGGCTAACTTGTGCCGGATCGCCTGAAAGGTGCCGATCGGCTGGCCGAACTGGTGCCGTTCCTTCGCATACTTCAGAGCCAAGTCCAACGCCCCTTGCGCTACGCCCACGGCCCGCGCGGCCGTCTGGATCCTCGCCGACTCATAGGCCGCCATCAGTTGATAGAAGCCTCGGTTCTCGGGCCCGCCAATCAGGTTCTCGGCCGGGACAGGGCAGTCCTGAAAGCCCAGGGTGAAGCAGTGCATGCCGTGGTACCCAACGGTCGGAATCGGCTCACCGGCGATCCGGGGGGGGTCGAAATCATCCGAGGGTTCCTTCTCGATGAGGAAGAGACTCAGCCCCTTGTGCCGCTTCGCTGGATCCGGATCCGTCCTCGCCAGGACGGTGAGGAGGTGGGCCCGGTTGGCGAAGGTGCACCACGTCTTGGCGCCGGTGATGAGATACCGATCCCCATCCCGCCGGGCCCGAGCCCTCATCCCCGCCGTGTCCGAACCCGCATCCGGCTCGGTAAAGGCAGCCGCCGTGAGAATCTCCCCAGAGACGATTCCCGGCAGGTAGCGCCGCTTCTGCTCCTCGGTCCCGTGGGATTGAATCAGAATTCCGGTGATCAGGTTCCGCGTCAGGACACTCCCGACGCTCAGCCACCCTCGGGACAGTTCTTCCGACACGATGACCAGCGCCAAGTGGTCCAGGCCGACGCCTCCGGCTTCAGCCGGAAAGACCAGCCCAAAGTAGCCCAGCGCTGCCATCTTCTTGATGATCTCATCGGGGATATCCTTCTCCTCCCGATCGAGTACATCGGCGACGGGGAGCACCTCTTTCGCCACGAAATCCCTGACCGACCGGCGAAGCTCCTCATGAAGTTCGCTCAACACCATTCGCCCACCCTGTTCCTACTCAGCACTGGGGCCTCAATGCCCCGCAGGACCGCACCGATAAAAATAGCCACGGGAACTTTGACGTCTGCCCCCGTGGCTTCAGACGGCCGAGTAAAATGCTCTAACGGCCGCCCCCGGGGGGGCAGATGCCGCTAAAGCCTACTACCACGATGATAGGCATACCCCAAGTGTGCATGATCGAAATGAGGGCTGATCGTCGATGTGGAAGAAACAAACATGGTTTTCGTTATCATAGTGGTCTTCACTTTGTCAAGAGAAATTGAGGACATCGTCAACAGGATGGCCTACCCGAGAAGCCGCGCCAGGAGCCGCTCGTACTCCCGGAGAGGGACCGCCCCGACGATCGGGGGCGCCTCGCCGATGACGACGGTCGGGATGGCCCGAACTCGATACCGCTGAATAGCCTGTACGTGCTCCTCCAGGACCCGGTTTCGCTGACCCCCTCCCTGGTAGTCACTGAGAAACCGATCCATGTCGAGCTCGGCCCGCCGGGCCACCTCGATGACCTCCTCTACCCTGCCGATGTTCACCCCTTCGCAGAAGAATGCCCTGAAGAGTCCGAAATGGATCCGTTCAAAGGCCTCGGGGCCTTGCAATTCAGCACACTTGGCCGCTTCCAGTGCTGGCAAGCTCCACTGGGGGAAGTCGGGCCGCGTCCACATTTGGAAAGTGATACCCACGTCCACCGATAGGGAGGAAGCTTGTCGCCAGGCGGCCTCACGGTAGGTCCCGTGAAATGTGGCGGTAGGATCGGGGTCAGGGCGGAGGGCAAAGCTTCGGCGCTTCAGCTGGAGCCGACCGCCGTACCGGTCTCGAAGTCGCTGCAGGCGAACCGCCGCCGGATAGCACCAAGGTCAGAGATAATCCGAAAACTCCAGGATCGTCAGGGTCTCAGGCATGGCGACATCTTCTAGCCAGGCCGATCAGCTCGTGTCCACTCCGCCTAGTATCGGTCCCGCAAGCGATACGAGATACCGACGCGGATCGTGCCCGGAGCGACCGGGAGCGGGGTGGCTCGCTTGATGGTCTCCACCGAGGCATGATCTAATATGGGGAACCCGGATGACTTGACGATCGTGACATCCTCGACGCGACCATCAGCGACAACCCGAAACTGGACCTCCGCAGTCCCCTCGATCCCCGATCGACGCGCCTCAGGGGGATACCGCTTAGCCCTCTCAATCCTGTCGCGCAGAAGCTGCCGCCAGTCGGCTCCTCTGCGTCCAGCCCCGCCGGCACCACCCAGACCTGCTCTCTCCCCAACGCCGTTTCCCTCGTCAGCCGAGACTTGCGCGCCGCCTCCTTTACCCTCTCCTGCGCCAGCCAGCGGCCATCCTCCTGCTAAGCCGACCCACTTACCGTCCTCCTCGAGTCCACCTCCGTCGCTCCGCTCTGGCCCCCTCTCCTCCAAAGGCGGGGCGAAGTGGCGAACTTCGGCGAGCTCCGCTTCTTGAGCAGCCGACACCTCTCCAGACGGCGAGGGGAACGCTGGCTGACGCTCTTCCGCCTTTCTCCCCCCTTGCGCACCACGTGGGGCAGCACTCGCTACAGCCGCGGACCTCGGCGTGATTGGTGAAGCGGCAATAGCCTGTTGGCGCCCGTCTTTCCCGGCATTCAATGCTTCACCACGCCCGGGGATGGCCTGGACAAGATTGACCTCCACCGCCCCGTGACCCGGAGGAAGCAGCTGGGGCACCCCGACCCACCAGCCCGCCACCAGGAGCATGCCCGCGTGAAGGAGCAGGGAGGAGACCCATGCCAGTCTCATCCCCGCTTTCTGCCCGGACCGTCCCAGCATCGAAGATCGCCTCACTATTGGTAGAACCCTGAAAATTCCACACTGATCCCGGCCAGGAAGCTTGCCCCAGGTGCTGGGATCAGGAAGCGCTGGTTGCTAAAGGCATTGAAGAAACCCCACGGCTCGTACTCGGTATCCAGGATGTTTTCGCCCTGGATGAAGAGCGTGAGTGGCCCGTGTCGGTAACTCAGCCGCGCATTCAGGACGAAGTAGTTATCGAGCTGCCTGGCTTGATTCGGCTCATCAGACGAGAGGAACCGGTCGCCCACATACAGCCCGGCGAGCGAAAACGTGAGGCCCTCGATGGGACGGATGTTCACGCCGATGCCGAGGCGGTGCCGGGGAACGAGGGGGATGTCGTTGCCTTCGCGGACCTGCCCCGAGGCCAGGAGCACATCGGTCTCGATGGTCGGGACGATGTAAGAGTAATTCACGAACCCCTCCACGATCTCGCCGTATCGCCCCTTCAGGGTGAGCTCGACCCCTCGGCGCCGGGTCTTGGCCACGTTTTGATTCAGCCCACCACCGGTGGCCGGATCGGTCACCACGAAAAAGATGTCGTCCTGCACGTCGGTCTGAAACAGGGCGAGCGTCCCTTCGAAGTGTTCCCCCAGGCGGGCCCGTGCCCCCACCTCGTAGGTGCGCGATTTAGGCGCCTGCAGGTCCGGGTTCGACACGAAGGGGGCTTGGGCGAAGAGTTCATCCACGGTGGGCGTGCGAAACCCCTCCGAGTAACTGAAGTAGAGCCCGACTTGTGCAGTCGGATTCCACGTAACGCCCGCCCGCGGATTGAACCGCTGGAAGGTGCGCATCCGGTTGTTCGTGGGGTCCAGTCGGTCGGTGAAGTCGATCCGGTCCCGGTCGTAGCGGCCGCCGCCGCTCAGGATCAAAACCTCCGGGATCAGATCGAAGCTCTCCTGGAAGTAGACGCCGAGCACGCGCTCGTCGGTCTCCTGGTTGGTAAATGAGGGGGGGAACGGAATGAACTGGCTCGATCCCGTGCTGGCAAACGCGCTCTGGGTGACCTCGACCCCGGCGACGAAGATGTTTCGATGATCGGCGATAGTCGCATCATGCGTCACTTGAAGCGTGCCGCCACCGGTGAGGATATCGGTGAATCGGTCGCTGCGACTCGTGAGGCCGACGACCAGGCTCTCCTGATCGAGATCCCGGACAAAGGCGTTGAGCGCCACTGAGAAACCGGCCGGCAGTTGCTGCCGCACGTTCAGGGTCCCCGCATGAAGCGTGTGGGCGACGAAGTCCCCCGGGGTGACGTTCTGTGTCCGATCCTGTGCCAGGAGGTCTTCCCGGATCGAGCCGGCCTGCTCCAGGCGATCGTCGACGAAGAGATACGAGACGGCGATGTCGGTGTCCGCGCCGATCCGGCGGCCCACCTTGGCGAAGAGCCTCCTCACATCGGCGTCAGACTCGTCCCGGAAACCTTCCTCGAGGTACTGCGTGAATCCCAGATAATAATCGAAGGCCCCGACCGGGCCGCCGACACTCCCGCGATACCGTTGGTGGCCAAAGCTCCCCCCGGCGACCTCGAGCTTAGCCTTCGGCACCGGTCCTCCCCGCTTGGTCTGGAGGTTCACGACCCCGGCCAGGGCGTTCTTCCCGAAGACAGAGGCGGTGCCCGGCACAACCTCAATCCGTTCCAGGTCATCGACCGGGAGCAGGTCGAAGTTCACTATGTTGAAATCGGGGTTGTTCACGCGGACGCCGTCCAGGATCATCGTGGTGGTCGTGACCGGTTCGCCGCTGAAGCCTCGCATATCCAGGCTCGATTCAATGGCGTTGCCGACGTTCTGATACTGGGTGATCCCGGGCTGGTACTGGATAACCTCCGGGACCGTCTTTGCCCCTGAGGACTCGATCTCTTCCTCGGTCGTGACCCTCACCTGCGCCGGGACGCGCTTGAGATCCAGCAGAAGATCGGGCAGGCGCGTGGCCGAGACCACCACTTCGGGAACCCGAAGGACCTCCGCTTCCGGTTTTTCCTGGGCCAATGTCGTTTCGATCTTGAGAGTGACGAGAAGCCCGGCCAGCAACCCGCGCAAGACATTCCGCGAGATCATGGAACACCTCCTCTTCCGCGAAAGCGATGTTCACATTCCCCCGGAAAAGGTTTCCTGACTCGTGGATCGTCACCCCCCTGCGCCTTCCCATCGTGCGACTATCAGCCCACGACAGTGGCATGATGCAGAGAGGCTCCCCACTCACAGTGGCGGGACCGTGCTGGACTCGCACCAGCTTCCCTTTAATCCGCGGGCATCCTGGTTCATGGTTCGGAGTTCATGGTTCAGGGTTACCAGGCTGCGACGAGCGCCATTACGGGCGGGGCAAGATGCGGATCATGCCCGTCTGAGGATCCGTGCCGATCCAGATGGGACAGCCGTAGGCGCTCTCGAGAATCTCCGCGCGCATCACCTCCTCAGGGCGGCCAGCGGTCAGGACCGTTCCGCCCTTCAGCAGCAGGAGTCGGTCCGAACATCCGGCCGCCGCGTTGAGATCGTGGGAGACCAGGATGATGGTCAATCCCCGTTCCGCCTTGAGTCGTCTGAGCAGCCTGAGGATCTCCATCTGATGGTTGAAATCGAGATGGGCCATCGGTTCATCGAGGAGGAGGATCCGGGGCTCCTGGGCCAACGCCCTGGCGATGACCACCCGCTGCTTCTCGCCGCCTGAGAGTTGGTCCAGATACTTGCCCGCGAGATGCCTTGTCCCCGTCTCTTCGAGGGCCTGCTCCGCGGCCCGGCGGTCCTCGCCGGTCTCAAACCCGATCCCCCGGGCGTGCGGATAGCGACCCATGGCAACGACCTGCCCCACCGTGAAAGGAAAGGCCACCTGAAACTCCTGGGGGACCACCGCCACGGTCCGAGCCACTTCCCGCTTCGACAAGGCGTCGAGATCGCGACCGAAGAGGGTGATCTTCCCCGTCTCAGGGACGAGGACCCGACTGAGGAGGCGCAACAGGGTCGTCTTGCCGGCGCTATTCGGCCCGATCACCCCCAGGACCTCCCCGGCCTCGACGACAAACGAGATCCCGTCGAGCACGCGCCCGTTGCGATAGCGAAAGGCGAGATCGTGGACCTCGACCGCCTTCATGGATAAACACCTCGATACCGGGTGCGGAGGAGATAGGCAAAGACGGGGGCGCCAAGGAAGGAGGTGACAGCCCCGACGGGGATCTCCACCGGTGCCGCGACCGTCCGGGCCAGCGTATCGGTGAGAACAAGAAACATCGCGCCGGCAAGGAGCGAGGCAGGGATGACCAGCCGGTTATCCGGTCCGAGACAGAGGCGGACGGCGTGGGGAACCATCAGCCCGACAAAGGCCACGGACCCACTCACCGACACCGCCGCGCCGGTCACGAGGCTGCACGCCACAAAGATGATGCGTTTCACCCGCTCGGGCTCCGCCCCGAGTTGCGCCGCCGCCTCCTCTCCCGCCGCCAGCAGGTTCAGGGGGAGGGCCTGCAGATAGATCAAGCCGGTGCCGACGAGGAGGCACCCCACCACGACACCGAGGGTGGGGTAGTCCGTAAGGCGCAGCTGTCCGATGAGGTAGAACACGATCCCCCGCAGCTCTTCAGCCCGAATCAAGGCCGAAGCCACCATAATGGCCGAGGAGAAGAAGAGTGAGACCACGACACCGGCGAGGAGGAGGGTCTGGATCGGAAGCCGGCCCTCGATGCTGGCGATGCCGTAGACCGTCACCGCCGCCACCAGCGCGCCGGCAGCGCCGAAGAGAGGCAGGAGGAGGACCCCCGCGCCGGCGCCAAACCCTGTGAAGACTCCCATGACCACGCCGAAGGCAGCGCCACTCGAGACACCGAGGACTGCTGGGTCGGCTAACGGATTGCGAGAGATCGCCTGAAAACCCGCTCCGGCGAGGGAGAGAGCCGAGCCCACGACGACCGCGAGAAGGACGCGGGGAAGCCGCAGGGTCAGCACGATGGTCTCCTCTGCCTCTGTCCAGAAGACCGGGAGCGGAAGGACGTTCGCTCCGAGGATCGCCATGGTCTGAACCCACCCGATGCCGACCGTCCCCACGGACAGGGCGAGGACGACGGCCGCCGCAAGCCCGGCCGTCAGAACTGCCATCACACCCAGGAGACGTCTGCGCATCACGGACCACTCCCGGCGAAGGCCTGGGGGTGGAACAGACGGGCCAGGAGCTCCACGCCGTCCACAATTCGGGGCCCGGGACGGCTCGTCAGGCTAGCATCAATGACCCGGACGGCCCCTTCCCGCACTGGACGGACCTCTCGCCACACCGGCAGACGGCGGAGGGCCTCTCCGTGGTGTAGGCCACCACGATCCAAGCCCAGGAGGATCACATCGGGCGGATCGAGCACGAGCGCCTCCAGGGAGTAGCGGGGAAACCCGGCCGTTCGCACGATGTTTGCTCCCCCTGCTAGGTGGATCAGATCATCGATTACGGTCTCCCCGCCTGCCACAATCAGAGGATCGATCCAAACGACATAGAGGACCCTCGGCCTGGCCAACACGCTGACCTTCTTCGAGACGGCCGCGATGCGTCGCCGCATGTGGGCAATCAAGCCCTCGGCCTGCGGCTGCCTCCCGACCGCCTCCCCCACCTTCAGAATGGAGACCAAAACTCCCTCGACCCCCACCGGCTTTACCCCGAAGACCGGGATCTGGAGCTGCTCGAGTTGGATCAGGGTCTCCCAGCGGTTGGCGTCCGCCGCGATCAGTACGAGGTCGGGTCGAAGCGCGATGATCACCTCCAGGTCCGGATCAAGCCCACCACCGACCCTGACCCTTTGCACGGCCTCAGGGGGATAGTCCGCATAATCGATCACTCCCACCACCGAATCGCCCGCACCGAGCGCAAAGAGGATCTCGGTGAGGCTCGGGGCGAGCGGGATGATCCGACGGGGTGGTTTGGGAAGCTCCACCCGCCGTCCCACCATATCGACAAAGGTCGCCGCCTGGACGGCCACTGCGCAGAGGAGGAGGGCGATAATACTCCAGACGCCACCGCCTGCGGCGAGGAGACTCTTGCCGCAGCCGCTCTCCTCCCCAGCGACGATGACCCGTGGGACCTTCATCCAGCGATCCCTCCGAAAAAATAAGCCCCAACCTTCAAGGTTGGGGCTCACGTCGCTTGAGATCTCCGGTGCCTTTCGGCACCTGGCCCAGCTACGCGGTGACCTTTCCCCTCGGAAGGTCTTCGCTCCAGTGCCGGGCGGGCAGGTCTCCTGGCTTGCGGGTCTTCTTACTCTCCGCGCCTTCCCATCCCGCTCCGCGGGACAGTGGCTGCTGCGGATTTCATCGCCGCTCACAGTTGCGGGGCAGCAGTGGACTCTCCCCGACTCTTCGGGGATACACCACCTTCCCTGGCCCCCAGCCCGTATTCAGTTGTGCCATGGTACATACCCTGAGGGGCTTGCCGCTGTCAAGCAGGATTTACAGGGTGTGAGGGAGAAAGCGCCAGATGCGGGCGAGCAGGTCGCTCGGCTGGAACGGCTTCGTGATATAGTCATCCGCCCCCTGCACACCGCGGGCTTCGCCCTCATGCTGCATCCGCGTGTACACCTGGGTCATCATGATGACCGGCACCGAGGCGGTCTCCGGGCGGTCCTTGATCTTGCGGCAGAGGTCGAAGCCGTGCATGCGTGGCATCAAGACATCGGTGATGACCAGGTCGGGACACTCCCCGGTGAGGTATTCCAACGCCTCCACCCCGTCTTGGGCCGTCACCACGTCAAACCCCGCACCGACAAGCAGATCTGTAAGGTACGCCCGGAAGAATTTGGTGTCCTCCACGACCAGGATCTTCGGCCGGCCATTAAAGGGGGACTCGAGCGTGACCACTTCCTGCCCCTGGGACATCACACCAATGAGAAAGTGGCACTCGGGACACTGGGCCTCCACCCTCGAGCCCGGCACCGGCATCTGCTGCAAGCGAAAGACGCTCTGACACTCCGGACACGTCAGAGAGTGCCCAGCCGAGGCCGCCTCGAGAAACCTGGATACCTCCACCAGGCTGCGGACCTCCGGGACCACTTCATCTGCTCCGGCTTCTCGACCCAGCGTGATCTCATCTTCGGTCGGCCCCCCCTCAACCCAGAGAAGGATCTTCGCCTTGGGGCAGAACCGCCGGATGTCGCGACAGACGGTCCACCCCTCTTCCCGCGATCGGGTGATGTTCAAGAAGGCGAGATCTGGAGGATCGGATTTAGCCAGCGGCACAGCCATCGCGAGGCTGGACGCGGCGATCACGGAAAACCCCTGTCCTTCCAGGAGTCCCTGCAATCGTGCCCGAGAGTCCCGCTGGTCATCCGCTAGCAGGATAATTCCCACCTATACCTCCCGATCCTCTTGTCGCTGCACCTCAGTGCATTTTGGGTGCCAGAAAGAACAAAACTACCTAAACATAAAGGGAAAAATCTCCTTCAGCCCCTAGAAACTATTCTTTGAGCGCCTCGACGCTGATCCTTCCGGCCAGATTGCCCGCCACTTGCCGGAAGACGTCCGCCACGGGAGATGTCGGGGCCTCGATAAGGACGGGCCGCCCCACATCGGCGCCCTGGCGGAGGACGAGGTCGAGCGGAATCTCTCCCAGAAATGGGACTTCAAGGCGCTGGCTGGCCTTGCGCCCGCCGCCGTGACCGAACAGCTCCACCGGCCGCCCGCAGTGGGGGCAGAGGAGATAGCTCATGTTCTCGATGATCCCGAGGATGGGGACCTTCAGGGTTCGAAACATGTTGAGGGTCTTCGTGGCGATCTGGACGGCCACCTCCTGGGGGGTCATGACGACGACCGCCCCTGTGAGGGGGATCGCCTGGGCAAGCGTCAGGGCGGCATCCCCCGTCCCCGGGGGGAGATCCACAAGGAGGTAGTCGATCTCCCCCCAATCCACCTCCATCAACATCTGCTTGACCGCCTGGGCGACCATCGGCCCCCGCCAGACGACCGGGGCGGCATGATCTGGCAGGAGAAAGCCCAAGGACATCAGCTTGACCCCGTGGTTTACCGGGGGCTGCATGCGCTTGGCCACCACCTCAGGCTGCCGGTGCACCCCCATCATGATAGGGATGCTCGGTCCGTAGATGTCCGCATCGAGGAGGCCGACGGCGGCGCCCGCCTCGGCGAGAGCCACCGCGAGATTCGCCGTCACCGTGGACTTACCCACCCCCCCCTTACCGCTGCCGATGGCGAGGATGTGCTTGACGCCTGGGAGAGGTTGGCGCCCCGGAGGGGGCTTGCGCACCGAGGCCGTCAGGGTGACGGTGACCGCTGTCACTCCGGGGAGGGCCTGGATCGCCGCCCTCGTCTCTTCTTCCACCTGGGCCTTCAGGGGGCAGGCGGGGGTGGTGAGTTCAACGGTGACCGCCACGGCCCCGCCTTCCACCGTGATCGTCTTCACCATTTCCAGGGAGACGAGGTCCCGGTGCAGTTCCGGGTCCTGGACCTTCCGCAAGGCGTTGAGGACGACCTCTTCCGTGAGCATAGGTTTTTTCCCTTCCCGCATTTCCAAGGGGAGAAGGGCTCGCCACGCCCCCCCATCGTAGGAGGTCAGCCTGCGGCTGTCAAGGCAGGAGGACTCAGCGCAAGACAAAGGATTCGAACCAACACCGAGAGGCGTCCCCCTGGGCCGGGCACCGGACCGTTACCTCCACCCCGGCGCTCCGATTCAGGATCTCGCCTAACGTGACAGCATCCGACAGGGAATAGGCCCAGTAGATGATCTCCCGCACGCCCTGAACCGGCTTCTTCAACGTGAGGGAGAGAACGGCATAGCTGAAGTCCACCAGCGGATCGGCATCGGGTGGGCGGATGTTGACCGTCACATTCGCTGGACTGATCCGCAGTTCCTTCTTGGGGCCCCGGAGCTTCTCCACCCGCTCAAGGCGACGCCTCGCCTCGATCCCGACCTCTTCCGGCGTCGGGCCGGCAGGGACCCCCTTCTCTTGTGCACCCGGTGACGAGAGAGGAAATCCGGCGACGAGCGCCAAGAGAATCCCCGCGACAATACCACGCATGCGGCCTCCCCTCATGAAACGATGAACGTCCATTCTATCCTGTTGCCGAATTCGGTCAAACCCCCTGATCGGCCGCCTCGGCATTGCACCCGGGCTTTGAAGCTGCCGACGTCCAGAGGGCTCGGCATCGTCAGCGTGTTCCGAGGGGTGAGGCTGTCGGCTCGTCCGCAAGGAGGAGGATCCGAAGCTGGCGGCCCGCCGGGATCTCAGTCTCGCCAGGGACGAACGCGAGCCCGTCGGCCCAGGCCATGGAGTGAAGCATCGCCGAACCCTGATCGCCGGTGAGGCGGGCGGTGTAGCCTGCGTCGGTCTGGGTCAGGATCACCCGCAAGTATGCCGGGCGGCGATCCTTATTGACGATGGCCTGGGCGGCCGTGACTCTGATCTCCGGGTGGAACAGATCGGAATATCCTTGCATCTTCCTGAGCGCCGGCCGAACAAAGAGTTCGAAGGTAACCATGCACGAGATGGGATTGCCCGGCAGTGCAAAGACCGGTTTCTGCCCAAGCAGGGCAAAGGTAAACGGCTTCCCGGGTCGCATGTTGACCTTGCGGACCCGAACCTCGGCGCCCAACTCTCGCAGAGTCTCGACCATGAGATCGTAATCCCCAACCGACACCCCACCGGAGGTCACACAGAGATCCGCCCGAACACCCTCCCGCAGGTGCTCGGCGAGGAGCTTCTTTGTATCCGCCACCGGCCCGAGTAGAACAGGCACTCCCCCGGCCTGAAGCACCTGGGCGGCCAATGCGTAGCTATTGCTGTTGTGAATCTTGCCAGGGGTAGGCGCCTCATCCCAGCGAAGGAGTTCATCTCCCGTTGCCAGGATGGCCACGCGGGGGCGCTGGTAGACCGCCACCCGTCGCCGTCCCAGAGCAGCCAAGAGTCCAATCACCCCGGGGCGACACAGGGTCCCTGTTGCTAGCACCTCTTCTCCCGTCTTGACATCCTCGCCCGCGCTCCGGACATTCTGTCCGGGACCGACCTCGCGGACCACGAAGACCTCTCGATCGGTCGCCTGGGTGTCCTCCTGGCGGATCACCGCATCGGCGCCCCGAGGCAGTGGGGCACCGGTCATGATCCTGAGGCCCTGCCCCTTTTCCACAAGTCCGTCAAAGATCTGACCCGCTGCTGCTGTCCCGATGAGTCGGAGCGCCACTGGCCGATCACCGCTCGCATCGCAAGTATCCTCGGACCGAAGCGCATACCCGTCCATGGCCGCATTGTCCCAGGGAGGGATCGGCTCCGGCGCGATGACGTTCTCGGCGAGAACTCGCCCAAGGGCATCGAGGAGTTCAACGTACTTCCAGCCGATCCTGTCCACCGACGCCAGGATGATCCGCTGCGCCTCTTCAACCGCAATCATCGCCCAAAACCTTTCCGTCTATTGTGGCTCTACAACGCCACACCTTACTTCCTGTAAACCTCGCGGCGATGCGCGATGCGAAGAACCAAGAAGCCGTCATCCGTCCTGACGTAAATGACTCGGTAATCGCCGATCCGCAAACGCCACAGCCCCTGGAATTCACCTCGAAGCGGCTCGCCCCTTTTTCCACCGGCGGCGAGTTCGGCTTCCAACCCTTGAATGATTCTCCTGACTTCTCTTTTGTCGATGCGTCTTAGGTCCCTGGCAACTGAGGCCTTGTACTCAACCCTATATGCCAAGGCGCTTTCTCAGCTCGGTGCCGGAGATGACGGCATCGTCCCTATTCCGAAGCCGCTCCAGAGCAATCTGGTAGTCCGCATACTCGGCCAGATAGGACTCCAGTGCCTTACGGATCAGAAAGGTTTTAGGCCGCTCGGTGCTCTTTGCGAGATCTTCCAGGGCCCTTGCGATCTCTTCCGGGAGTCTCACTGAAATCGAAACGGACATAGCTATCTCCTTTGATGTACTGCGCTCGTATTACATGTATATCATGAGGCCCTTTGTATGTCAAGTAAAACAGTGGCTATTTGCCAGGGGGCGAGGCAGACGGGGTGCCCGGGCGACCCATGGAGCCGCGGACCTGCTCCAGCAGGCGCTTCGCGGTCAGTGCATGTTCGTTATCCGGGGGCGCGGTCTTGATCAGCTGTTCCCAGATCTTGATCCCTTCGCGCGGCTCGACCTTCCCCTGGAAGAGCACCAATCCCTTCTCGAAAAGGGCATGGGGGTGATTGGGGGCTATGCCCAGGACCCGATCAAAGGTCTTGAGGGCATCGTCGTAATGCTCGCCGCGCGCCAGCAGAGCCCCAATTTGGGTCAGGGCCTCTGCGTTTTGCGGGTCGTTTTCCAGGATCTTCTTATAGCCCTCCAAGGCCTGACGAAAATCCCCCCGATCAAAAGCGGCGTTGGCCTCTTGCAGGGTCGAGGAAACCGCCGGCGCACCCTCCCGCCCAGGAATGCTCCCGGTGATCCCCATCCCCTCCTGCCGGAAGGTGACGGACGTGCCGAGGAAGTAGCCGATCCCGACCCCAACCAAAAGAATGATCGCTGCCGGAATCAGGAGGCCAAGGCGATGGGACACCGGCGTGCGGCTCGGCGGTCCTGCCCTGACCGGCTCAGGTTTGCGGGGCGGCTTTGGATGGGTCTTAACCCGACGCTCCTCCTCTTGAAGTAGGGCTGCGGCTTGCATCTCGTACGTGCCGCGGATCTTTTCATATTCCTCCTGCGAGAGGGAGCCCGCCTCGCGCTCGAGTTCGAGCTCTCGAATGGCATCGTAGAGCTTCTCGCGTCTCAGCTTGAGGTCCTCAGGTTCTTCTTCCATTTCTGCGGAGGTCGAACCCCCCTTCCGGCGAAAAAGGGGATAGCCCACCGCCAGGACCGCGGCCGCAATGATGAGGAACACGATAATATAAAGCACGGCGCCTTCTTCCTTTGGGTCGCGCTAGGATTGATCCTGGGCCATCTCGCGGCGGACGCGTTCGAGGGTGGCCGGATCCACCGAGGTGGCGGCGGGTGCCGGATGGTTCTTCCACCGCCTCAGGACCATCAAGAGCGCGGCGGCCCCCCCGGTGAGGCCGAGGAAGGGAAGGACCCACACCAGCAGGTTGAACCCCTCGCGTCTCGGCGCGAGCAGGATCCATTCCCCATAGCGTTCCACGAAGTAGGCCTTGACAGCCTCGGGACTCTCTCCGGCTTCGAGCCGCTCACGGATCAAGTCCCGCATCTGATCCGCCATCCGGGACGGGGAATCAGCCACGGAGAGGCCCTGGCAGACTGGGCAGCGGAGTTCGGTGGAAATCTGCCGGACATCCTCCTCAAGCGAAGAAGCCCCAAACGCACGGGGCGCGACCATCACAAGAGAGATGATAAAACAGATGACGCCCTTACGCCCCACGTCCAACTTTCCCCCTTTCTTGTCCGGCCTGTCGTGCCCGCTCGAGAAGCCCTTCGATCTGGTCCGAGAAGACCTTGCCGGTCACGGCCCCGACATGCTTGTAGGCGATCCGCCCTTCGGTATCGAGGAAAAAGGTCTCCGGAATCCCGTAGACCCCGTAGTCGATAGAGATCTTCCCTCTGGGATCAACCCCATTGGGGAATGAGAACTGAAACCGGCGCATGAACTCTCGAGCCGCCTGCTCGGTGTCCTGGACATTCACCCCGACGACCACAACCCCCTTATCCTTGTAGGCGCGCCAGCCCCCTTCGAGAACAGGCGCCTCCTCGTAACAGGCGGGATAGCACCAGGAGGCCCAGAAATTCACCACCACCACTTTCCCCCGAAGCCCGTCCAGGCTGAGATGCCCTCCGTCAAAAAGGGAGAGGGAAAAGGGGGGCGCCGCCTTCTCAATCAAAGGCGACGGGACGACCCTGGGGTCGGTCCGGAATCCATAGGCCAAGAGGAGGAGGATCGGCACCACCGAGAAAGGGATCAGGGACCTTTTCCAGCTTGCCGTCATGACTGCTCCCCCTTGACCGGCGGGGGAAGGAGTCCCGCGGGCAACAAGCCGAGCAGCGTCCCGAGTGCCATGATCGCCCCCCCGATCCAGATCCACGAGACCATCGGGTTCACCAGGATCTTGACCACGGCCCAGTTCCCCTCCCGATCAAAGCTCCCCAGGATCAGATAGAGATCCTCCTTCAAGCCGATCCAGTAGTCCACCTCGGCGATGGGCTCCTGCTGGGTCGGATAGAACCGGAGGCCGGGCGTCATCCGCCCCGCCTCGTGCCGGTCATTGAAGATGGTGAAGATCCCCTGCACCTTCACGTGCGTCGGCCCCTCGCTGCCGGTGAGCCGCTCGAAGCGCACCTGATACCGGCCGGCCTCCAAGGACTCGCCCTGCTTCAGCATCCGCTCCTGCTCCACCTGAAACGCGGAGGAAGAGGCGATCCCGATCGCGAGCAGTGCCACCCCGAGATGGACGATGAATCCCCCATACCGGCGCCGGTTTCGGAGGAAGAGCTGTCCCAGGGCCTGAAGCGGGCCTTCGCCGGCGGATCTTCTTCTGGCGCGGATGCCCCGGTAATACTCCTGCACCGCGACGCCCGACACGAAGACCGCCAGGGCATACGTCAAGAGGACCCAGGGGCTCTTGATGCCAGCGACGAACGTCGTCCCTCCGGCGGCAAGGCCCGCCAAGGCCGGACCGACAAGATTCCGTCGGAGACTGACCCATGAACCGCCCCGCCAAGGAATCACCGGTCCCACGCCCATGAGAAAAAGCAGCCCGAGCGCGATGGGACGCGCCACGTAGTTGAAGTAGGGGGCCCCCACGCTCACCTTGACCCCGCGGACCGCCTCAGCCAGCAGGGGAAAGAGCGTCCCCAGAAACACCGTAAAACAGAAGGTGACCAGGAGGAGATTATTGAAGAGAAAGGCGCTCTCTCGGGAGAGGAACGAGTCCACCGCCCCCTCTGATTTGAGTCGGTCCGCCCGGTACGTGAGCAGGGTCACGGTGGATAGGAGGATCAGGGCGAGGAAGGCCAGGAAAAAGTAGCCGACGGCCCCCTGGGTGAAGGCATGCACCGAGTTCAGGATGCCGCTCCTAGTGAGAAATGTCCCGAAGATGACCAGGGAGAAGGTGAGCGAGATGAGGGTCAGGTTCCAGACCTTGAGCATCCCCCGCTTCTCCTGAATCATCACGGAATGGATGTAGGCGGTCCCGGCGAGCCACGGCATGAACGAGGCGTTCTCCACCGGGTCCCAGGCCCAGTACCCTCCCCACCCCAAGACATGATACGACCACCAGCCGCCGTAGATGATCCCACTCGTGAGAAACATCCAGGCGGCCACCGCCCACCGCCTGGTGATGTAGAGCCACTCCTCCTTCAGGCGTCCGGTGATCAGGGCAGCCATGGCAAAGGCGTACGGCACAGTGAAGCCGACATAGCCGGAGTAGAGCAAGAGCGGATGGACCAGCATACTGGTATCTTCGAGGAGGGGATTGAGCCCCCGGCCCTCGGACGGGACCGGCGCATGGCGCTCAAAGGGATTCGCCGGGATCAACAAGACCAGGAGGAAGAAGGCGGAAATACCCATCAGGACCGCGCTCACGTAGGGGAGAAAATCCCGGTGCTTCCGTCGATACATGACGACCACCTGCGCGGCCAACGTGGCCTGCATCCAGGCCCAGAGCAAGAGGGATCCCTCGAGTGCCCCCCAGAGGCCGGCGATCTTGTACCAGACCGGATAATTCCGGCTGCTGTTGGACGCCACGTAGCGGATGCTGAAGTCCGACGTAATCAGCGCATACTCCAGGCTGAGCAGGGCGATGGTCACCAGGGCCCAGTGGACCAGGACGGCATTGTGGGCACCTTCGAAGAGGGGCGTGTTTCCCCGGCGATGTCCGATGACTGCCGCCCCAGCTCCGAAGAGGGCGGTGACCAACGCCGTCCAGAGCGCGATGTTTCCCAGTTCCGCCGTCACCGTGGACACTCCTCTGGATGACCGATGATCGATGACCGATGACCGAAAAACAGCAGCCGGCAGTTAGCAGTCATAACCATGAACCCTGAACCACATAGTCAGCTCCGCTCCCGCTTGATCAGGGACCGGTAGAGTTCCTGGGGTGAGGGCCGATCGCCCGACGGAGGCCGGTACTCTTCATTGTGCTTGGCCATGATCAGATCGGCGTCAAAAACGCCGTCAGGCCCCATCTGTCCCTCCACAATCGCCCCCGCCCCTTCCTTAAAAAGATCCGGTGGGATCCCCTTGAACCGGACCGGGATTCTGGCGCCGCCGTCCGTGAGCTGAAACGTGTAGCCTAACGTCTCAGGCGCGTGAGTCAGCGACCCCTCCACCACGAGCCCCCCGAGCCGGATCCGTTTGCCCATCCGCTCCCCCTCCTTCGCCTGAATCTCGCTCGGGGTGTAAAAGTACACAAGGGCCTGCTGAGTCCCTGTCCAGATCAGATAGCCGATGCCCGCGAGGATGACGAGACCGCCGATAAGAATCTGTCGATTCCGACCCCTCATTTTACCACCCCGACCCGCCCGGACGCCTCGCGGTCGAGTCGCGCCCGTCGTTTCCGGATGCGCATGCCGAGACTCCACCCATACCCCACCAGCGTAATGGCGGCGAGGCCGTAGGCAAGCCCAATGTACCCCCAGGGACCCATCTACTCCCCCAGGTCTCTGGCCTCGACGGCCTCATCGAGCGCCGCCAGCCGGAGACGTCGGGCCAGAAAGTACGCGTAGAGCACCACGAAGGCCAGAAGGTTCACGTTCAGGGGGAGCTTCAGCGCCGTGTCGATCGTCCCACGTTGCAGGGACGAGGGCTGGTGAAGCGTTCGGAACCACTCAACGGCCATATGCGTAAAGATCATATCAAAGAATCCCAGGATGCCGACCACCGCCGCATAGCGCCCCGCGCGGTCCTGGTCCTCCACCACAGAACGGAGCATCAGATAGCCGAGGTAGACCATAAAGAGGACCGCGGTCCCGGTGAGGCGCGCATCCCATGTCCACCACACTCCCCAGGTCGGCTTGCCCCAGATGGCGCCGGTAAAGAGCGTGATTGCGGTAAAGACGACGCCGACCTCAGCCGAGGCATGGGCGAGACGATCCCATCCCCGGGTCCCGCGCACGAGGTAGCCGATGCTGGAGACAAGGACGACGGTAAAGGCCAAATAGGCCGTCAGGATGCTCGGGACGTGAAGATACATGATCCGCTGGACCTCCCCCTGGACAGCGTCCGGCGGGGCCTGAACGAGACCCATCCAGAGGCCGGCGACCACAAGCGCCCCCGCCCCCAGACCCAGGGTCACTCCCAGGCGATCCATGGTGCTCAGTCCTCCATGACGAAGGGAAAGGTGAGATACCCGAGCACGAGAAAGACCAGATCGAAGACCAACAACAACCGAAGCCAGTGTGGTTCAGCCCCTAGGCTTTCTCCGGCCAGGACGAGCTCCGTCAGTCGGCTCGCGGGAAGGAGGACAGGGATCACGAGAGGGAGGAGGAGCAAGGGTAACAGGACCTCGCGAGCCTTCAGGTGGGCGGTAATCGCCGCGAAGAGGGTCCCGATGGCGACAAAACCAACCGTCCCCAAAATCAGGACCGGGACGAGACGGCCTCCGGCCGGCCAGAGGTCGAGATGAAAGAAAAGCCCGAACATGACCACAATCGCGAGCTCCGTCGCCACCATCACACAGCATCCGCCGACGACCTTGCCGAGATACACGCCCCCCAGGTCTCCGGGGACGAGCCGGAGTGCCTCAAGGCAGTCGTTTTCCCGCTCGATCTGGAACGCGCGGGCCATCCCCCACAGCCCGGTGAGAATAAAGGCGAACCAGAGCAGCCCCGGCGCCCCTTGCCGGACCTGTGCTTCCGTGGGACCGAGGGCAAACCGGAACAGGAAGACGAGGAGGGCGCTGAAGAAGAGGAGGGTGTTCAGACCCTCGCGGCTGCGCGCCTCGATGCGGAGATCTTTGCGGAGGATCTCTGCCGCCAGGGCCAGAAAGTTCACCGTCCTCCCCCCTCGGTCCGTAAGGCGTACAGCTCCTGAAATACTGGAAGGGTCATGGTCCCGCGCGGCTCGTCCAGGATGAGCCGTCCACGCGCGAGGATGGCCAGTCGGGTCGCCAGTTTGAAACCGTCGAGGAAGTTGTGCGTCGCAATCACGGCCATGCCTCCCCTCTCCTGGTGTTCCTGCAGGGCCGCCTCGAGCACTTTGGTCGCCTCACGGTCGAGATTCGTGTAAGGCTCGTCTAATAGCCACAGGTCTACGCGCCGAAGGAGCAGCCTGGCAAGCGTGATACGCCGTTTCATCCCGCTCGACAGCGTGCGGACCCGCTCATCCGCCACCTCACCCAGGCCCACCCGCTCCAGCGCTGCCGCCACGGCGCCTTCCGCTGGCCGGTCGCCGCGGATGGCTGCAGCAAAGGAAAGATTCTCGCGGGGTGACAGCTCTTCGTAGAGAGCGCTTCCATGCGAAAGGATCTCGACGCGGTGCCGAATCTGGTCACGCGCACGCACGAGGTCGGCCCCGCTGACTACCCCGGATCCCCGGGTCGGCCGCACAAGCGTCGCCAGAATCTTGAGCAGGGTCGTCTTTCCCGACCCGTTCGGCCCGAAGAGGACCAGGGTCTCGCCCGGTGCGAGATCCAGATCGACCCCACGGAGGGCCCACGTCCCCCGAAAGGCCTTGCCCAGGCCCCGGACCGACACGCCGACGACGGATGTCCCGCTGTGCACCACGCTACCGGTCTGCCTCCCCCATGACGAAATCGACACTGCCGATGATGGCGACCGCATCGGCGACCATATGCCCCTCGATCAGCCGGGGCAGCGCCTGGATATTCACAAAGGACGGGGGCCGGAGCTTAACGCGCCAGGGCTTGTTGGTTCCATCGGTCACCACGTAGAACCCGACCTCCCCCTTGGGACCCTCCACCGGGACATAGGCCTCCCCGGGCGGCACGTTGAAGCCGTGAGAATAGAGGAGGAAGTGATGGATCAGGGCCTCCATGCTCTGCCGGACCACTCTTTTCGGCGGTGGGACAATCTTGGGATTGTCGATATTGACCGGCCCGCCCGGCATCTCCTTCAGGGCCCGCTCCACGATCTTGAGTGACTGCCGCATCTCAAAGATCCGCACGAGATACCGCTCGTAGGCATCGCCAGCCTGCCCCAGGGCGATTTCGAAGTCAAATCGTTCGTAGCCGGAGTAGGGGTTCGATTTCCTGAGATCCCAGGGGACGCCACAGGCCCGCAGATTCGGGCCGGAGAGCCCCCAGGCAATGGCTTCTTCCGCCTTGATCACGCCGATGCCTTTGCAACGTTGGATCCAGAGGGGATTGCGGGTTAGGAGATCCTCGTACTCATCGAAGCGATGCGGAAACTCCCTCAGGATCTGCTGAACCGCCTGGTCAAAGCCTTCGGGGAGGTCGGCCATCAGTCCCCCCACCCGGAAGTAACTCGACATCATCCGGGCCCCGCTCACCATCTCGTAGATGTCGAGGATCCGCTCCCGCTCTCGGAAGCAATAGAGAAAGACGCTCTGGGCCCCGATCTCGAGCGCCATCGTCCCTACCGCCACGAGATGGCTATTGATCCGCGTCAGCTCCGTGAGCAGGACGCGGATGACCCGGGTCCGTTCCGGCACCTCGATCTCCAGAAGTTTTTCCACACTGAGCACGAAGGCGAGGTTATTGGACATGGGGGCCAGGTAGTCGAAGCGGTCGGTCACGGTGATGGCCTGCTGATAGCGCTTTGACTCCATGATCTTCTCCATGCCGGTATGGAGATATCCGATATGGGGCGTGACCTTGACGACCACCTCCCCGTCGAGCTCGAGCACTAACCGCAAGACCCCATGGGTCGAGGGGTGTTGCGGCCCCATGTTGATCACCATGGTCTTTGTTTCCGGCATGGTCCGCTCCTCGGCGGTCGGTCTGATTGCGGTGTGACCAACTATGATACTCCCCGGGGGAGCGAGATTCAAGGCGAAAAGCCCTGCGCGCCTTGACGCCTGACCGCACAACCGGTAGAGTAACTCGTGAAGGAGACACGCATGGGGATGACGTTGGCAGAGAAGATCCTCGCGCAGAAGCTCGGGCACGAGGTGCGCGCCGGCGACGTCGTGATCTGCCCGGTGGACCTCGCCCTCGTCCAGGACGGCACCGGGACCCTGACCTTCGACGTGATCCGCCAGTTGATGGGCAAGGACACCCTGAAGCACCCGGACCGCGCCATGATCGTCCTCGACCACCTCGGCCCCCCGGGCCGACCCGAGTACGCCGCAATGCACAAGAGGCTCCGGGACTTCGTCAAGGCTACCGGCTGCCTGCTGGCGGAGGTCGGGGAAGGGATCAGCCACGTCCTCATCTCCGAGCGGTACGTGAAGCCAGGAGACGTGATCGTCGGAGCCGATTCCCACACCAACACGGCGGCGGGGATGGCCGCCTTCGCCACCGGGATGGGCTCCACCGACACCGCCGTTGCCATGGCGCTGGGCAAGCAATGGTTCCGCGTCCCGGAGACGATGCGCTTCGAACTCCGCGGCCGCCTTCCTGTCGGGGTTTCATCCAAGGACATCATCCTCCACATCATCGGCACCATTGGCGAGGACGGCGCGGTCTACAAGGCGATGGAGTACGACGGAGAGACGATCCGCCACCTCTCGATGGATGCCCGGTTCACCATCACCAGCATGGCCCAGGAGTGCGGGGCCAAACTCGGCCTGTTCCCCTCGGACGAAGAGACGCGGCGATGGATGCAGCGGCACGGCCGGGAGAAGGACTGGAGACCGCTCGCGGCGGACCCCGGCGCCGCGTACGAGCGGCTGATTGAAATCGAGTGCGCGGCGCTCGAACCACTCGTCGCCGTCCCGCACACCCCCGGCAATGTCAAGCAGGCCGCGGAGGTCGAGAAAGAAGGGATCAGGGTGGACCAGGTCTTCCTGGGGACCTGCACCAACGGGCGCCTGGAAGACCTCAGGGCCGCCGCCCAGATCCTGAAGGGACGCCGGGTCGCACAGGGAACCCGCCTGCTGGTCTATCCCGGCTCGCGGTGGGTCTACCACGAGGCCCTCAAGGAAGGGGTCATCCAGGCTCTGGAAGCGGCCGGCGCCGTCATCGGCCATGCCGCCTGCGGGCCCTGCCCGGGGATGCAGTTCGGGCTCCTATCGGACGGCGAGGTGTGCATGGCCACCCAGAACCGGAACTTCAAGGGGCGGATGGGGAATCCCAACTCGTTCCTGTATCTCGCCTCGCCCTGGACCGCAGCCGCAACAGCCGTCGAAGGGAGAATCACGGACCCGCGACGGTTCCTCGCG
>Ga0209322_10000300_pt1 | contig 28247 bp, 28 predicted proteins | sample Rifsed19ft1_FD_184013 | JGI IMG/M metagenome (GOLD analysis project Ga0209322, IMG submission 184013) | Soil microbial communities from Rifle, Colorado, USA - sediment 19ft 1 (version 2) | ecosystem: Environmental > Terrestrial > Deep subsurface > Rock core/Sediment | place: Rifle, Colorado... | reverse complement strand
CGCTTGCCCGCCGGCGGGCGAGGCGCCGTCCGTGGAGACCGTGGCTCCGTTGCCGGCGGCGTCGCCGCTCTCGAGGCAGGTGTGGTTGTAGCCGAACGCTCCGGCCGCGCGCGTCCCGCCGCTCGCCCGTGTAGCCGCCGCCGTACCTCGTGGGCTCACCCCACTGGAAGTAGTTAACGCCGTAGGGGCAGGCCACCTGACAGTACCGGCAGCCGATACAGGTGTCGTAATCGGTCAGGACCAGTCCATCTTCCCGCTTGTGGCGAGCCGCCACCGGACAGACCTTGACGCAGGGTGCGTTGGAGCAGTGGTTGCACAGCCTGGGCAGCAGGTTGACTTCTTCCGGGGCGTCCGGCTCGGCGTAGGCGAATACGTAGATCCAGTGGACGCCGTCGGCGAGCGTGTAGGCGGACTTGCAGGCGTTGACACAAAAGAGGCAGCCATCGCATTTCTCGATATCGATGACCATGCCCATCTGCATCTCTTGGTTCTTTGCCTTCGCCTTGGTCGCACCGGAGCCCGAAGCGGCATGGCCCCCCTCCTGGTGGCCGCCCTCATCGGCCGTCGCGCTCGGTACCAGGCCGCTCAGCAGCTGACCGAGGAACAGCGCTGCGGCCCCAGCTCCTGCGAGCTTCATGGCAGTACGTCGTGACATCAGGGCCGGCTGCTCTTCCGAGCCGGCCGGTCCGCCGCCTTCCGTGGGGCCGATGCTGTCCGCGCCGTCGACTTCATCTGACAAGAGCGGTCGGGCGTCCATTTCGAACGCTTGAAGATATTCGGAGTGATAGCGCTTGTGGAACTCGGCCTCTGAGAGCTCGCCTGCAGTCACGCGCAGGGCGTCCCTGGCGGCGCGTACGCCCAGGTCAACGTCGAAACCCGTCGGTTGCAGCGTCCTGCGGGCCTCAGCCTCCCAGGCCGCGTCGAAGGGATCGAGCTCCCTCTTCCGCGAGTCTGCGGCGTCTCGATTGCCGTTCATGCGCTCTCGCCTCCTCCCGTCTCGCCCACTCGATCCGGTCCGCCGCTCCCTTCCGCCTCGCCGTCCGGAGGCGCAGCGAGGCCACAGGTGAACTCTTCGTCGTCATCGACGAAGGTGATCCGCTTCGCGAGCGGCTGCGGCCGTGCTCCAACGAGCTCCACCTCCGCTCGAAGGAACCGATCGCACAGGTCGGCCGCGGCGGCATAGAACCCTGTGCCGAGGCGAGCGAGGTTTCGACAGAAGAGGGGGACCCAGCGGCCGAGGTGGTCCTCGATGAACTTGCGTTGGGCGTCCGCGCTGAGCTGCTCCCGTTTCTCCCAGGCGTGGACGGCCGCATACGCCTGCTTGAGCACGATGAGGCTCATGAACTCCAGCTCGGCGGCGATGAAGTCAGGAAGTCCGGCCCGGCCTTCAGCGACCTGAAGACCGAAGGCCCGATAGAAGCCGGAGATGTCCGCGAGCTGGCGGGCCTTGGCGAACGGATCGAACTCATACTCGGTCTCGTGGGCGGAACACACGACCTGACCGGCGAACAGCCGCGTGTGCTCGCCGGCCAGCGCATCCGGCGTGGCCGATTTCAAGGCGACGGCCAGCGCCTCGAGCGGGGCGCGTAAGTCCAGATCCTGCGCGACTCGGTGATCGCTCACGTCCTCGATGAGGGTCTGAAGCTGACCGAGGCACTCCGCCTCGGGATAGCTGAATGCGAGGGAGAGCAGCTGGTATGCCGCCGCGCGGCCCAGCATCCGCTGAGTTCCGGGCGCCTGAAGAGCTTCGGCCCGGGTTGCCGTCATGACTCCAGCTCCAGCGAGATCCAGTTGCTCCACTGCTTGCGCGCGCCTCGATTCCCCGCGCCGCCGTCCCAGGCCGCTAGCGCCACCCTGGTCATCCCGCCGGGCTTCAGGCTCACCTGGTTGGCGCTGCCTGAAATTGGCACGACGATGACCACGGACCAGAGACCGTTCGACTGCACGCCGCGCCCCTCGGCCCGCTGGTCTTCTTGAGCCGTCAGCGTGCCGAAGCCCTCGGCGATTAGCTCCTCGACGGGCGTTGTGCGCTTACGGCTGGCCATCAGGTTGCCCACGTAGAGGGCGGGGTAGTAGACGCGCGACGCCTCCTCGCCTAGGACCGCCTCCGGCGTGACCTCATTGACGGCGTTGGGGAAGGCGCGCTGGACGCTTCTGGAGCCGCTCTCCATCTCGCTCTGCCAGCTTGCGCGCCAGTGGAGGATGTGCACCGGACGCCCTATCTGACCCATCATTACGCTGGTCGGGCGGTCGGGATCGACCGGCAGCTCGACGGCGACGGAGTCGCGGAAGCGGGCGATGGCTTCGATATCGTCCACCGCCTGGTCCGCCCACTCGAGGTGGAAGCCGATTTCGCTGCCGTTGTGCAGGCTGCGCAGGGCGATGGTCTGGATGGTCGGGGCCTTGACCCGAGGCGTGGTCATGTTCTGGGCCAGCATGGGGACGGCCAGAGACGTCAGCGAGCGCCACGTGGCGTCGCCGGGGTCCCTGGGGACGGAGCCGCTCGCGCGCCTGGCGACGATCCGGTTCTTCGGCGGCTCGGTCTCGAACTCATCCGCGCCGCCGGTCACCAGCCAGCCGGCAGCGCCGGCGACGGCCGCCGCCGCGCCCGCGCCCGCGGCGCCCTGGATGAAGGCGCGCCGGCTCACGCCGCCCGGCCCGAAGGGCCCGCCTCTCGGTTCGTCCTGTCTGTTGCGTTCGTTCATCGTCACGTGCGTCTCCTGGAACCGGCGTCTGCCCTGCCGGCGCTAGGTGATGTTGTGGAGGTAGCTCTGGCGGACGCTATCGAAGTAGGTGCGGATGAAGGTCGGCTCCCGCAGCGGCACCGACACGACCTCTTCACCCTTCTCGTCGAAGCCGCGGGCGACCTCATCTTCGACGGCAAAGCGGTGCATGATCCGCTCGCTGGAGCCGAAGAGCATCATGAGTCCGAGGAGTTCGGGGTCATCCTTCGCCTTCGCGTAGGTTTCGATGGCGGCGTCCGCGCCCGGTCCGAACATCTGGCGCACGTACTCGCGGGGCGCATGCATGGGTGGGATGTAGTAGACGTTTGGCTCGGTGCCCGACTGGGCGTATAGGGGCAGGGCGACCTTCCTGACCTTGACGAGAAAGTCGATCGGGTTCTCCTTGTGAACGACGTCCGGCGGGCTGATGAAGCCAGCGATACGGATGCGGCCGATGCATGAGGTGACGCACTGCGGCTGCTCGCCTTGCTCGATCTTGGGGTAGCAGGCGATGCACTTCTCGCTCGTGCCGGTCGTGTTGTTGAGCATGACCTTCTTGTAAGGGCAGGCGCTGACGCACTCCTGGTAGCCCCGGCACCGCGACTGGTCGACGAGCACGATGCCGTCTTCCGGCCGCTTGTAGATCGCCTCTCTGGGACAGGCGGCCAGGCAGGCAGGGTAGGTGCAGTGGTTGCAGATCCGCGCCAGGTAAAAGAACCACATGTCGTGCGGGAGACGGCCGATGTAAGTCCCCTGGGCCGCCGTGCCGGCGGGCTCGTCTTCACCCATATTCGGGTAGGTCCAGTGCTCGCTCTCGGGAAGCCAGCCTCGCACGCGTTCGCCCTGGGGCGCGGCCTCGGCGACGGTCTGGCCCCCATACTCACCGTCCTGCCAGCCTCCCGGGCCGAGCATCTCCAGGAGCCGCACATCCCAGCCCGTCGGGAAGAAGCCGTATGGCTTCGTTTCCACGTTGTTCCACAGCATGTACTCCTGGCCGCGACCCCACGTCCACGTTTGCTTGCAGGCGACCGTGCAGGTCTGACAGGCGATGCACTTGTTAGTGTCAAAGACCCAGGCGATTTGCCGCTTTGGGCGGCCTGCGTCGTACTGGTAGGCCATCGTGCGGCCAAGCTGCCAGTTGTAGACCTCAGGCATTGCTCACCACCTCGACATGTTCGCCGTGACCCTACGCGGTCCCGCTGCGGAAGTAGCCGCCGGCGAGGTAGAGCTTCATCGCCTCTGACTCATAGCCGGCGCGGAAGCCTTCGCGCGCCGGGCGCCACAGCGCCTGCCCGCCGAAGCCGCCGTCCTCCGCTTTCTCAACGCGGATGAAGGACTCCTTTGGGGCCCCGACCACGGAGTGGACGTCGGCTTCGAAGCCTTTGCCGATCGTCTGCCCGAAGTACGGCTTTCGCGTGAGGGAATCTGTCATCAGCGTGGGCCGCAGCCAGGCCCGCGTGCCGCTCTGATGGCTGCCGTGGCGGAAGTAGGCCGTGTAGTTCGTCTCCGGGTTCTTCGCCAGCCCGTCCGCCCGCTCTCTCTGGCCTCGAACAGAGCCCTTCGTCGCGACGAACATGTTGAACCACGACCGCGTGACGCCGGGCTGCAGAGCCTGGTTGTAGCGAACGCGCAGCATGCCTCGCGCCACGTCGTAGTACGCGTCTTGCTCCTTCCAGCCGCGGTACGGCCGGTCCTCCGGGTCGGCATCGAACCAGGCGTAGTCGCCGTCCTCGATGCCCAGCTCCCTGGCGTCCCGAGGATTCATCTCGAGGTACCCCTCGCCGACCGACGGCTTACGCCTGTCGTGACGCAACATGTCGCCGAAGGGGCCGAAGAGGTACCCCATCCAGTCCAGGTCGACCGGGGTCGTGTGGGCGCCGTGGCGGTACTTCGGGCTGAGGAAGATGAAGCGATAGCGCGGGTCCTTCGCGGTGAGGGGGTGCTGCGTGGCCTTCAGCTCCGACCAGGCTTTGACAACGTTGCGTACCTGCCGCACCTCCACCGACTGGTCTTCGCGGCGCAGGCCGTACGCCTCCGGGCCCAAGGGGAGGATCGCGGGGTGGGGCTTCGCGAGGATGACATTGGGCTCGTAGAAGGTGGAGTCGACCGGCTCGCGCCACACGGGCAGGTTCTCGCCGTATTCGAGGAACTCCTTCTCGTCGCGGTAGAACTCCAGCCGGCCCGTGCGGTTGTACCAGGGCTTGCTCTCCTGGCGCTGCTCCCAGCCGTTCTGGCGAGGGTAGGTGCGGTAGTTCATCAGCGCCGGGATGCCTCTTTCCGCCTTCGCGTGAACCTCTTCGACGCGGTAGCCGCGCGTGGTGCTGCTGGCGCTGAAGATGCGCTGTAGATAAGGCTCCGACTTGCCCTCGTGGATGAATTTCCAGTGATCGATGAAGCGCTGATCGCCGGTAAGCTCGCCCATCCGCTTCGCGATTCCGGCCAGCACCTCGAGGTCCGATCGCGTGTCGAAGATCCGCTTCAGGGGCGTGCGGGGGAACATCTGCAGGAAAGGGTTGGTGCAGGAGCTCGTCGCATCCGGGAACTTGATCTCCCCCCAGCTGTCGACGCCGAACACCAGGTCGGCGTACTCGCAGCTCGCCGTCCACCACCATTCATTGACGAAGATGGCCTCGATCTTCGGCAGGGTGTTGTGGACGACGTCGTGGTGCCACTTGGCATTGCCCAGCAGCGAGTTCGAGTTGCCGAAATGCATCAGCTTCGTCGGCGAAGGCGTATGCGTGCTCCCGGTGAAGTTCTTCGTCCCGACGCGTAGCGGGCGATCGCCGTAGTTGTAGTAGTGCGCCGATTCGCTCTTGATGAATGAGCGTGTCCGAGACGGCACTGCAGCATCGAGTTCTTGATCAAAGGGGTTCTCCAGCGTCCACTGGGGGACGCCGTTGAAGACCGAGCCGCGGTAGTTTCCGGCGTACGACCCGGCGTTACCGCCGATCTGGCCGATGTTGTCGGTGACTGCGGCGAGCAGCAGGATCGCGCGGTCCTTCAGGTCCGCGTTGAAGTAGTGGTTGGGGCCCATCCCGTGCGCCAGCAGCGCCTTGCCGCGCGCCCGCGCAATTCCCGTCGCCAGGCTGACAATCGCTTCCTTCGGCGCCCACGTCAGCTCGGAAACAGTCGTCAGGTCGAAGTTGTCATCGAGGTACTGCTTCAGCAGGTCGTAGACCGGCCGCACGCTCACTGACTTGCCGTCGACGGTGGTCACGGTGAACTCGCCCTGCAGAGCAGGGTCGACGCCCGACGAGGCGAACTTCTCGCCCACCTGGTCCCTGTTCACGACGGCCGGCGCCGCGGTGCGCCCATCCCAGACGACGAAGTCGCCCCACTCCTCCCTGAGGGAGCGTGGAACATACTGCTTGGCCTGAAGCGCCGGGGCAGGCAGGGCGGCGCCCTGCTCGGTTAGCTCGATGTAGTTGGAGAGCGGCGCCGCCTGGTAGCCAGGGATGATGTCGCGCGCCGACAGCAGAGTGCGAGTGTCCATTCGCACCAGCAGCGGCAGGTCGGTGAACTGTTTGATGCGCTGCACGTCCGCCAGACCGTTGCCGAGGATGTACTGCACGCAGCCGAGCGCGAGCGCGGCATCCGTCCCGGGGCGGATCATGATCACCTCGTCGGCCCGGTTCGAGGTCGATTGGTAGTCGGTGGTGACAGTGATGATCTTCGTGCCCTTGAGCCTGGCCTCGGAGAGCCAGTGACCGTCGGGCATCTTGGTCGCTATCCAGTTCATGCCGAAGGTGACGATCAGCTCCGCGTACTCGGCGGCGAAGAGGTCATGGTCGATCGTCTGCTGGCCGGTGACCATGGGGTGGCCGGGTGGCAGGTCGGTATGCCAGGCGTAGTTGTCCCAGCCACGAGCGCCCTTCGACCCGTTTGGCCCGAGGCCGCGGATGTGATTGTCCAGGAGCGCCAGCATGTTCGCGAAACGGTAGAAGCCGAAGATGCGCGTGATGCCCAGGAGCGGCATGCCGCCGCGCAGCTTCACCGCGCGTGTGCCGGCCTCCTCCATCGAGGCGATCATCGCCGGGTCGTATCCCTGGCGCTGCAAGAGGCCCGCGCCCTTGGCTCCCGAGTATGTCCGGGCGATATCCAGGTAAGTCCGGGCGGCCATGTCAAAGGCCTCGTCCCAGCTCACCTTCGTCCAGCCGTCTTCACCCCGCTTCGTCGGGTCGCTGCGTGGCAGGCCGGTCGCCGCGTCGCGAGGAAAGCCGGCCTCCACCCACTCCTTGAAGCCGCGCCGGACCATCGCCCCTTGCACCCGACGGTCGCCGTAGAAGCGCCGGGCAAGCGCCAAGCCCTTCTGGCAGCAGCGCGGGTCCCATCTGTGGGAGGCCTTGTTCCCGTGAAGATCCTCAGCCTCCCCGTAGCCGTAGGTCGGGTTGATGCTCACGACGACGCCGTTCTTCACCTTCGCGCGAAGCAGACAGTTGTGCGTGTCGTTCGGGGCGCAGGTGAAGACGAAGCTGCTGTCAGTTGTGAAGAGATCCCTGTAGACCTTCTCCCAGTTGCGGTCCGGGAAGACCCGGAACGGGTCGCGGATCACCGTTGCCTCGCTGGCCTCCAGGTGCCGCGGCGCGAACCGGAAGACCTCGCTCAGGGCTACGCCGAGCGAGGCCGCGCCTGCGCTCCGCAGGAAAGTGCGTCGAGTCAGTCCATGCTTCTTCGGCATCTAGGCGTCCCTCAGCATCCTCTCTGTGTGTCCATCCGGACCACGAAGTAGCTGCGCCAGCACGTCGACCGTGAGCGTCCTGAATTGCGCTTCCATGCTTTCTTCCGCCCTGCGCACGGCCTCGGTGATGGGGCAGACGTCGGCGAGCCGGCAGGTGGCGCAGCTCGGCAAGAGGGGAACGTCGGCCGGCGCGTCGCTGACGGCGAAGATGATCTGGTCCAGCGTGATCGCCGTTGCCGGACGCGCCAGAGAGAAGCCGCCGCCGGCGCCACGCCGCGATGTGACGAGTCCGGCGTGTACGAGCTTTTGCAACAGCTTCGCCATGTACGAGGGCGAGGCGCCGATAGCCTCCGCGAGCTCGCTGGCGCCGAAAGACGGCCCGCCCGGCACAAGCGCCATGTGAGCGAGAGCGTGGAAGGCAAAGCTGCTACCTCTGGCGATGTGCATTTCGGATTCCGGATGCCGGATATCTCTTATCAATCTCGGGCGCAGCGAGCCTTGTCACAATCTCCGGAGGGACAACAGATGGGCAGAAATGGACCGGCGGGAGGGTCAGCGGAAACTGACCAAACGGACAGGGCACGGCAGTCGTTCGGCCCTGACGTCGTAGACGGGGCGTCTGGTGGCTAGCTGTGCGGGAGAGTCGACTCCTGCGTGCTGAGGCCGTGCTGCACAGCCTGGCGACCTCCAGCAACCATGGCCAGTGACTATCCCGCTCTCGACTTGCCCTTCGCTCTCTGTCGGACAGCGCTCACCTTCACGACGATCCTCGCCAGCAAGCCGGCCGAGATGATCGCCGCCAGTGCCGCCAGCAAGATCGTCAGCTGGTCTAGGCTGCCGGCGTCGGCGAAGCCACCCAGACTCCGCCAGACGTAGCTCACGGCCGTGGCGGCGACGATGAGCAAGACGACGAGGGAGACAGTGACCCGCACGGTCTCACTCCTCACCCGGCACGTGCTCCGCCGGCGTCGACAGCTGCGCATACACCGCGAGGGCGACGAGGGCGACGATCACAACCGCCCCAACAGCCAGCAGCGGCCAGCGCGCCCGCAGCGAGCTCGCCCGGAAGCGGTCGATGGCAGGCACCAGCGCCAGCAGCGTGAAGCCGACGATGGGGAACCAGAGCAGCGCCTTGATGCCGACCCAGTCTTCGAAGGGGTAGAGGGGCAGGAACATCCAGGGCGGCTTCGTCTCCTCCTCGGCCGGATCGATCAGGTGCCCGAGCGGTGCCGAGATGAGGAGGGCCAGTACCGTCCCCAGCGCCGTCAGCAGCACGCCCCAGCGAAGGATGTGCAGGAGGTGGCCTGTGAAGGGGACATGTCCCTCCGCCTCCATCGCCAGCGCCGTGTCGGTCGTGCCCACGGGACGCGCCTCCTCGTGGCCAGGGATCGAAGAGATGCCGTGGTGCTTGATCAGGTAGAAGTGGACTGCGGCCAGCGCGACGAGCACGAACGGCAGGATGGCGACGTGCGCCACGAACAGCCGCTCGAGGATGGGCGTGCTCTCCGTGAACTCGGAGGTGAACCAAGTGCCGAGGCCACCCAGCAGCTCGCCGATCTCCTCGTTGTGCTGCAACGCCTCCCAGCCTTCCTGGTCCCACTTCAGCACCGTGCCGGTGAATACCAGGCCGAGGAAAGTCGCCAGCAGGCCGACGCCCACGACCCAGTTGAGCTCGCGCGGCGCCCGGTAGGCGCCGGTGGCGAAGACGCGGATCGCGTGCAGCAGCAGCGTGATCATCACCAGATTAGCCAGCCAGAAGTGCAGGTTGCGGACGAAGTCGCCGAAACGCGCCGTGTCGATGATGTACTCGACGCTCTCGCGGGCGTCGTCCGGGTGAGCGTGGTAGAACTGGGTCAGGTAGATGCCGGTGACGATGAGGACGATGACGCCGAGAAGGGTGATCCCGCCCAGCGTGTAGAGGACGTTGTTGGCGTGCGCCGGCACGGGATAGGCCAGGTCCTGCAAGCCAAGGCGTTCGTCGAGCCAGCGCCACAATGGGCCTGAATTAAACGTGAGGCGTCGCGCTCCCGGAGTACCTGCCATCCGCGTCTCCTTTCGTGAAACGACTACTCCTGGGCGTTGATTCTACTACGCGCCATAGAAGCTGGCCGAGGAGCCAGCTCAGGCGACGATCCTAGTTGCGCGACGCGTTCTCGGCTGGCGTGGTCCTGAGATACGCCCACATTAGCTCCCTCGGGTCGTTCACTGTCCGTCCCGTGCGCATCGTGCCGTCCGTGACTGCCGTGCGAGCGGTGCATGAAGAACATCGAGATCGGACAGGCGAGTAACAGCAAGGCGATAAGCCATTCCACTTCGCACCTCCTTCGATGAGCCGCGGGACGTTGCCCTCTAACGCGGTGTCATCGGCATGATCTCGTTCTCATCGGCCGGCATTTGCTGCATCATGCCGTCCATCATCTGGTGCATCATGCCGTCCATGCCCTGGCCGGGCATGCCGCCGCCTCCGCGGTGCTCCGCGATGTGGTTGAGCATCCGCTGGTAGCCCTCCGGCCCGAGGACGTTTCTCATCGCCCCCAGCATCTCATCCGTGTCCATGCCGCCGAAGGCCTGCATCATACCCATGTAGCCGCCGCTTCCGGCGCCCATGTGAGGCATTCCATCGCTGTCTTCGCTCGAAAGAGCCACACCGAGCCCTACTGCCAGGACGACGACCGCGACGACCAGCGCCGCGATGATTACCTTCGCCTGTTGAGTCATGATTCGATGCCCCCTTATCCCCCCCTGTCCAGCCTCGTCCCGCCCTGTCAGAAACCCCCCATCCGAGGGGTTTCTGGTGGCTACAGGTTATCGTATGGAGTCTGAGCTCCGACATGGCCGCACAGTCCCAATCAACTCTCCATATGGCACCCAAGGAAAGAGCCGATCGCCCTCTTGAGATGGAGTGGCGGAGTTGTCAACCTGAAGAGAGACCCCCTCCCTGGGGGGTAGAACGCGAGCCGAGCGGAGAGTCAAAGCAGTTGGACGGGAAGGTCAGGGCCCAGGTACTCCGGCGTCTCAACTACATCGGTGGCCATGTCTCCGGCATCAGGAAGATGGCGGCGGACGACCGCTACTGCGTCGACATTCTCAAGCAAAGCTACGCGGTGAGAAAGGCGCTCGAAAAGCTCGAAGCGATCATTCTCGAGGGTCACCTGCGGAGCTGCGTCGTGGAAGGCATTCGCGGTGACAACGCGCCGCAGATCATCGACGAGCTGATGCAGCTCTACGCGCACTCGAACAGGTAGGTGACGCCGGTGCTTGACGCGACGTTCTATTCAGAGGTCTTGCCAGACCTGGTGTTGAAGGAGTGCAAGACTCGTCCGGACCACGTCCCGGTCGTTCATCTCCATCTCGGTGACAGCTCGATCCTCGACACGTGCCACATCGTTCATCTTGCGCCGAACTGGTTCGGCGTCGCCTTCTACAGAGATCCTCAATCATGCGACGACATGGACATCGCGTTTCTCCCGTACGGATTGGTGACAAAGCTGACGCTGTCCTTCCATCTCAGCGAATCGCGAAAGCTCGGCTTTCGCGTCGCTGAACATGTGGCGTCTGAGAGAGTCGCTACCACGCGACGCCGGAGGAAATGACGGGAGGTCATTGACATGTGGGGTGCGAACGAGGGCATGGGCTGGTGGATGGTCCTCGGTTCAGTGTGGTTCATCCTCTTCTGGGGAGCGATCATCTACCTGATCTACTCGGCCGCCAGTCGCGGCGGCGGTCAGCAGACATCGAACGAGACGCCGCTTGAGATCCTCCGGCGCCGCTATGCCCGCGGCGAGATCAGCAAGGAAGAGTTCGACCGCATGCGCGGCGACCTGAGCTAGAAGGCAGCGCCGTCGAGGCCCAGTGGAACGGCTCGACTTTCTACTTCTGCTCGCGTGGTTGCAGCTGGGAGTTTCTCGAGTCGCCGCAGGAGTTCTTAACCGGTTCACACTCTCGGTGAGCACCTAGAGCAAGGGCGCTGCGCTGCAGGAGAGGTTGCGTATCGGCACGCCTGGATGCTTTGCTTTCGCGGCCCCCACCTAGCTCACAGTCAGCTTGCCGGCCATGCCGAGCTCTTTGTGGCCAGAGATTGTGCAGTAGAAGTCGTAGGTGCCGGGCTGGTCGGCGCGGAAAGTCAAGCTCGCGCTCTTCTTCATCGGCGTGTGGAGAGCAAGCGTGCTGGGAGAAGCGCCGTGGTGGCCGGGCATCTCCATTTCGCCCATCATCTCGACTCTCAAGCCATCGACCTGGAAGTCGTGCTCCATGGCGTCCAGGTTCTGCATGCGCAGCCTCACGGTCTTGCCGGCTGGTATCTCGATGCTGTCCGGAACGTACTTCAGGTTCTCCACCTTGAAGTCGACCACGACGTCCGCGTCGGCGTTCTCCTGAGACCCGCTGCCCCCGCAGGCGGCGCTTAGGACCAGGACAAACGCGAGCGTCCCAAGACCGGCGGCGATCGTTGCCAGGCGCTTCTTCATCTTACTTCTGAGTCCTCCAAACCTTCTTTCATCTTGTGATGCGTCGCAACCGCTGCTTCCCCTGAGCTACCACTTTGCGCCGGGACGTCAGGCCTCGGGGCGGCGACGCGTATCGCCGTTATCCGCAGCACGGGCGATCTCCTCGGCCTCTTCCACTGCTCTGATCGATGTGCTGAGCCTCCGCTGATCGCGCAGGCGTTCGATTTCCCGCGCTAGTGCAGCTTGACGAGTGTTGAGAGCGTGGAACTCCCGCGTCAGGCCCTCGATATCTGCCGCGCTGTCAACGACGGGCACGCCGTCGGTCGAAGGGACCGGCGTACCGGCCGCGAGTACCAGCGCCATGCCGCATTTGGGGCAGCGCCCCGGGCCCTCGCTCCGAGCATCGCCGTGCATGGGACAGACATATTGGCCCGACATCGCCTCGGCCCGCGGCGCCTGCCCTGGCTCGTGCGTGCGGGCTCCATGAGACCCGTGCCCACCCAGGAAGATCATCGAGAGGGGGCAGAGGGCGAGGAGCAAAAGCGGCAGGAAACCCAGCAGTGGCGGGTAGACGACGACTCCGGCAACTCCGGCAACGACCAGCAGCGGCAGAACTTTCGCGTTGACGTACTTGTTCACGAGTCTGCATCCTCTCTCATTACGGTCCGAGTGGGTCATTCGCCGCGCTGATTCGCCAGCCTTCTCGAGGCTTCAGCCGCCACAGCAAAGCCAGGAGCGCTACGGCGAGCGTCAGCACGGCGACCAACTGGGCCTCCTGGAGGCCCCACAACCAGACCCGTTCAGTCCGCACGTAGCTCAGGAAGAAGCGACCGACCGAGTAAGCGCCCGCGTAGGTGAGGAAAAGCAGGCCATCCCTGCTGTAGACCGTCCGCAGCCGCCAAAGGAGCGCGAGCAGCCCGAGATCGAAAATGATCTCGTAGACGACGTAGGGCTGGGTCGGGACGCCAAGCAGCTCCGCGGGCACCATCGAGTCGGGGTTCGTGTAAACGAAGGCCCAGGGGAGATCGGTTGGCGCGCCAAGCGCATCCCCATTCGGGATGCAGGCCAGGCGTCCGACCGCCTGGCCGAGGATCAAGCCTGGCGCCGCGGCGTCGGCCAGCCGCCAGACCGGCAGTCCGTGTCGCCAGGCGTAGAGCAAAACCGCCAGCGAACCGCCCACAAGGCCGCCGTAAACGGCCAGCCCGCCGCGGGAAAAGGCGAGCACGCCAAGCGGGTCCGACGCGTAGGTGTCCCACCGGTCGATGACGTGAAAGAGGCGCGCGCCGGCGAGGCCTCCCAGCACGCCCCAGGTTAGCAAAGCGCCGAGGTGAGCCTCGTCCAGTCCTTTGCGCCGCGCCTCGCGCAGGCCCAGCCAGGCGCCGGACATTATGCCTAGGGCGAAGAGGAGGCCGTACCAGCGGAGCGCAACGGGGCCGAGGTGGACGATCGTCGGGTCGACATCGATCACGATGCCCATGGGAGCCACCGCTAGTCCACAGCCCCTGGCCGAGCCTCAGGGGGCCGAAGCCGCGCCGGGGCTCACGTACTTGCCCGGCTCGGCGTCAAACGCGTCCTTGCAAGACTTACCGCAAAAGTAGAACGACTCCCCGGCATGCGTGGAAACCCACTGCGCCCCCGCTGGGTCGACTGCCATGCCGCAGACCGGATCTTTGACCTTCCCTGCCTTGCGCCCGAAGAGTCTGGTAATCAGCGACACCTTTCTTCTCCTTACTGCTTCTCAGTCGCGGTTCGCATGCCCATCGACTGTTCACGCCGAGGGCGCCTTCTCTTCTTTCGAAGCCGTTCCCCACGATAGAGGCGTGACGGCGTCGAACCCCGCCGAACCAAACGCGCGCACGACTTCATTCAGGGTCACGACCTCAGGCGCGTACTCGACGTAGGCCATCTCGATGGCGGCGTTAACGTAGACCCAGAGCACGCCGGGCAATCGTCGCACCGTCCGTTCCGCGCTCAAGACACCTTCCGCGGCGCAGCTCAAACCGGCTATCGATAGCGATGCTCGCGCCCTTTTCATGGCCAAGACCTCCACGTGTGCTGACGGCCCCAATCATGGCCCTTGAACCTGAAAGCAGGCTGAGGAAGGCCTGATCGTTACCTGAAAAGGCTGCGCATGAGCTCTCGGCCAGGCGTTCACGCCGCCGGTTCGGCTGGGGAGATATGGACCGATGGAGCCGCCTTGGGCCAGGGTCGCCTAGGACGAAGCGGCGCTGAACAGCGGAATGGAGACGGTTACGGTCGTTCCCCGCCCCGGCGCGCTCTTGACTTCGATTTCACCTTCGTGCTGGTCCACTATCCAGGACACGATCGCCAGGCCGAGACCGCTGCCGCCGGGGTCGCGGCTTCGCGCCTTGTCCGCCCGATAGAAGCGGTCGAACACGTGCTCCAGGTCCGCTTTGGAGATGCCGACGCCCGTATCTCGCACGCTGAGCGTGGCTGTGCTGCCGCCGTTCCGGAGGCCAACCGAGATCCGTCCCCCGGCCGGCGTGTACTTCAGGCTGTTATCGAGGAGGTTGAGGATGAGCTGCTTCAACCGTCCGCGGTCTCCGGCGACCAGCGCGGGCTCAACCTTCTTCAGCTCCAGGCGATGCGCCGCCGCCAGCGGCCGGAAATCGGTCAGCGCTTCGATCAAGACCGCGTCGAGCTCCACCGGCCTCCGCTCCAACTTCTGGCCGGCGTCGGCCCGGGCCAACGTCAGGAGCTCGCTGACGATGAGCGAGAGCCTCCTCGCTTCACTATCCAAGTAATCGACTGCCTCCGCCTTTTCGTCGGCGCTCATGTCAGACTTCCGCTTCAGGAGATCGATGTTGCCTTGGATGGCGGTGAGCGGCGCCCGCAGCTCGTGGGCGGCGTCGGCGACGAAGCGCTGCTGCGACCGGTACGCCTCCTCCAGGCTGGCAAGCATCTCGTTGAAAGTGACGGCCAGCCGGCCCAGCTCGTCCGGACGGCCCGTCTCCTCCAGCCGTCGCGAGAAGCCTCGAGAGGCGGCGATGGCCCGCGCCGTCTGCGTCATGACGGCAACGGGCCGTAGCGAGTTGCCGGCCACAGCGAAGCTGCCCAGACCGGCGGCAACGACGCCGCCAATCACGAAACCGATGAGCAGCGTGCCGAGAAACCCGGCCGACTGATCCAGGCTGGAGAGCGACTTCCAGGTAACGACGTAGTTAAGCTGCCCATCCGGTGCCGGCAGCGCATAGAGGCGAACGCGTTTGCCCGTGGCCGGATCGCGCGCCGTCGCGAACGCCCCAGCCGCCTTCTCGATGCCGCCGCCTGGAAAGATGCGCGCGAGCGCCGGGGAGGCGGGGCCATCGTCGCGAGCGAGCACTTCAAGCGGAGTCAGCGCCGGATCCGGCGCTTCGCTTGGGCCGGCGCCGTTGCCGCTGCCGTAGACCCGCACGAAGACGTCAGACTCCAGGCGTTCAAGCGCAGGGCCGGCGCCCGTCTCCGCCGACGCGCGGTTGCGCATGAAATGCTCAGCTGTGGTGACCAGGGATTCGTCCAGTCCTTCATACTGTTCCCGGCTGTGGAGCCCGTAGGCTACCAGGGAAACAAGAAGAAGGAGAGCGCCGGTGCCCGCGGCGTAGAGGAGCGCCAGCCGCCAACGGATCGACACGTTAATCTTCTCTCAGCGCGTAGCCCGCTCCCCGGATGGTCTGGATCAGTCGCGCCTCACCGCGCTCCTCCAGCTTCTTCCTCAGGCTGCGAACGTAAACCTCGACAATGTTCTCGTTCCCGCCGAAGTCGTAGCCCCAGACCTGCTCCATGATCTGGCCCTTCATCAGCACCTGTCCGCGATGCACCAGAAGCAGCCGCAGGAGCTCGTACTCCGTCGTCGTCAGGGATATGCGCCGGCCGCCACGGGTCGCTGTGCGCGCGCCCGTGTCGAGCTGAAGATCGTGGTAGGCGATAACGCCCGACCTCTGGCCTTCCCGCCGCCGCAGCTGAGCGCGGATCCGGGCGAGCAGCACGTCAAAGGTGAAGGGCTTCGTTACGTAGTCGTCCGCGCCTGTGTCCAGCCCTTCCACCTGGTCAGGGGGCGAGTCCTTGGCAGTCAGCAGGATAATCGGCAGCGAGCTGTCAGCCGCCCGAAGGCGGCGACATACCTCCAGGCCGTCCATACCGGGCATCATCACGTCCAGGATCACGATCTCGGGCAGGCGCTCTCGCGCGATGGTCAGCGCGTCCCGGCCCGTCGCCGCCGTATCGACCTCATAGCCCTCGTAAGTCAGGCCCCGGCGAAGGACGCTCGTCACGGCCTGATCATCATCGACGACGAGGATGCGTGGCTGACTCCGCGCGCTCACATTACCAATATACGACCACGAGTCTCGGAGGCTGCTGACCTCAGGCCTTGATTGTGCGCGCCGCCTTCGTGATCGCGGCCAGGCGAAGGAGCGATCTTAGGGCTTACTGAGGCTTCGCGAGACGACCGTGGCGCCTCCCGCCTTTCGGTGTCCGGTTTCTCAGCCGATCTTAAGCAGCTTCTCAGCCTGCCTTCAGGAGGTTCCTCTAGCGTTGCAGGGGATGGTTCGCCGGCGCGGGCATAGTCATGCAAGGCGGCCCGGCGTCGGTCTATCAGCTAAGTGGCGGACGGGAGTGGAGTCGGCGCGGCTAGCTGCTATCTGCAGAGCACGACGCTGACGCCCTCGGGCAGCGAGAAGTCGCGCAATGAAAGCTAATGAGGAGGTCGGCGAATTGTCCCAGGAAGTCGACGTGACGATCGTGAGCGGCCCCGATTGCTCGGCTTGCGAGCATGTGAAGGAGCGTCTGGAGCGGCTGAGGTCGGAGTTTCCGCCGCTGCGCGTTAGCGAAGTCGACATCGGCAGCAGCGAAGGCACGGCGTTGGCCGTGCGCTACAGGCTGGGCGGATTGCCGGGGATCCTGATCAACGGCCGCATGGCGCTCGTCGGCGACGTGCCGGAGTCTCTCCTCCGGGAGCGACTGGCGCTCGCCCTGCGGGCGGCCGCCGTCTGAGAGCCGGATGGACCCCGTCCTCTTCAGCACTTCCGCGATAGCGGCCTTTCTCGGCGGGGTCATTGCCCTTGCGGCTCCTTGCTGTGTGACGTTCCTCTTACCCGCCTACTTGGCGAGCGCTTTTCGCGCCCGCGGCGCCGTGATCGCTATGACCCTCGTGTTCGGCGCCGGGATCGCGGCGGTCCTCTTGCCCATCACAATCGGCGTGGCAGCACTGGCCAGCCTGCTCAGCCAGTTCCACGGCGAGGTCTTCATCCTCGGAGGCCTGCTGCTCGTCCTTCTAGGCATCTGGTCACTTGCCGGCAAGAACTTCACCCTGCCAATGCGGCCATCGACTCTCGGCGACCGGCCTTCAGTCCTCTCAGTGTTCTCTCTCGGCCTCTTCTCGGGCGCCGCCAGCTCGTGCTGCGCGCCGGTCCTCGCCGGCGTCGTCACCCTTTCCGCGCTGACATCTTCACTTCCCCAGTCGACGCTGTTAGGCCTGGCCTATGTGGCGGGCATGGTTTCGCCGCTCGTCGTCATGGCCTTGCTCTGGGAGCGGTTCAACTTCTCCAACAGCCTGATCGTACGCGGACGGGCCGTGAGCCTAGGACTCGGTCCAGTCCGCTGGCGCGTCCACTCGACGAACCTCCTGGCCGGCGTTCTCTTCATCGGCGTTGGCATGTTCGTCATCGTCAGCACCTTCTCTGGTGGCCTACAAACGCCGCCGGGTCAGGTACAGCTGGGCGAGTATCTGCGCTCGGCGGCGGACGTCATCATCCGGGCCACGCGCGGCGTGCCGGACGTGGCTTTCGGCCTCCTGCTTTTAGTGGGCGTCCTGTATGTCCTTCGCAAGGCGTTCTGGCGTAGGGATCGTCAGTCCAAGCCCGCGGCTTCCTTGTCAAACCAGACTTCGGATCAACCCGGCTCGCTTTCGCCCGGCGGACGCAGCTCCGCTCTTCGAATCGAGACCGGGGCGATGGGAGGAAACGATGGCGAATAGAACGATCCATCGGCCGGCCAGGCCGCTCTCCAAGAAGCACCAGGCGGCGCTTAAGCATCAGAGGAACGGAGCGCGCAGGCGGCTCTGGCTTATCGCGTTGAAGATCTGGCCGGCGTTCCTTGTGCTCGCCATCGCTGCCGTCCTCATCTACGCCTACCGCGGCGCCCAGACTCGGAACACCGGCCCGGTGTCGGACATGGTCTCACAGACGGCGCCCGACTTCGTACTGCCGACCCTGGACGGGGCCGAGATCAGCCTCGCCGACTTTAGGGGCAAGAAGAACGTGCTCCTGTTTTTCAACGAAGGGTATGGCTGCGATCCATGCTGGCAGCAGGCCCTCAAGCTTCAAGAAGACATGGATAAGTTCGCGGCGATGGACACCGAAGTGTTCGCCGTCATGGTCGATCCGGCCGACGTGCTCCGCAAAGAGGCCTCCCGCTGGGGCCTGACGGAGCTCCCGATCCTCGTGGACGAAAGCACGAAGGTCTCCAAGTCCTATAACGCGCTGGGCGGGATGCACGCCGACAAGCCCAACCACACGTTCATCCTGATCAGCCGCGAAGGCCTGCTCGTCTGGGACGCCGACTACCCCTCGATGAGAGCCAATCCGGAAGCAGTCATCCAGCAGGTACGCGACCTCGTTGAGAGATAGCGCGCACGATAGGGCTGGTGCCCGCTAAGACCCACGGGAGCGGAGCGGGCAACTCAAGGAGTTCTCTCCTAAGCCTTGGTGATGCGCACGCAGGTCTCCTTGTGCAGGGCCTGGCCCGAAAGCGAGTCCCCCTTCGTCGGCCGGAGCGGCGCCTCCGCCATGCCGCGCCCCTTGGCGTCTTTGCCAAGGGCGGTGTGGCCCCAGCCCCACTGGACGCCCACAACCTCGGGATGCATCCGCCGGCTGGTCTGCACCTCGCCCTTCACTCGTCCGTATGACGACTCGACCCAGACCTCGTCCCCGTCGGCGACGCCGTTCTTCTTCGCAGTGTCGGGGTGGATGATCAGGGGACCGAACGGTTTCACATTCAGGAGCCATGGGTTGTTTTGGGTGCGGCTGTGCGTGTGGTTCGCTTCCTTCCAGTTGATCAGGTACAGCGGGTAGTCCTTGTCGGGCATCCAGTCGCGCGGCGCGTGGACTGGCAGCGGGTCGACCGGTTTCCCCGTCGCGTCCGGCTTGTCGGCCAGCCACTTTGACACGAACTCGACGCGCCGGCTCTTTGACGCGAACCCTTTCACCGCTTTCCCATCAACAACGACGCCGATGAGGGTGCCACCCTCAGCCTTTGGCTTGCTGTAGACCAGCGTGCCGTCGGCTTTCGGGTCGCCATCGTAGAACGCGGTCGTGAGAGCGCTGTCAGCGAGGGCCTCGGCGTACTTCTCGTAGGTGGTCCCCTTCTTGTCGATCCACGTCGCGCCGGGAAGGGCCTTCAGCTCGGCGAGCGTGATTCCCGGTGCGCCGGTCTTCAGCTCGTTGGAGAGCTGCTCCTCGTACCACGCCGTCAGGTCCTGAATCGGTTGGCCGGAGAGGGCGCCGACGTTGAAGAAGTCTTTGCCGCTCTTGTCCTTCAGCCCGAGCTTGCGACCGAGGGCAGCGACGAACTCGTACTCCGCCGGTTGGCCGAAGATCGGCTTCACCACCGGCTGGCGCAGGCCGAGCACAGACCAGGTAACCCAGTGGCTGTTCAGGTCGTAGCGCTCCAGGTAAACAGTGCCCGGGATCGCGTAGTCGGCCATCATCGCCGTCTCGCTCATCATCGTGTCGATGACGACGAGCGTCTCGAGCTTGGCGAGCGCTTTAGCGACGTTTTGGGTGCCGGGCACCGACATCATCACGTTCTGGAAGACGATGACACCCATCTTCGGCTGGTAGGGCCCTTTGCCCTCCGCGATGTTGGCGAAGCTCTGGGTGTAGACGCCGGACGAGTGGCCGAGAGGGTACTTGCTCAGCTCGTCGAGCCGGGGCTGCTTGACCGTCACAGCCGCCTTGTCGTCGGGCACTGCCTGCGTCCACCGCGCGCCGCGCTTGTCCGGGATGATCATGCCGCCGGGCCGGTCGAGTGAGCCGATGAGAGCGTTGAGGAGGGCGATGGCGCGGCCGCCCTGGACGCCGTTGGAGTGCTGGCCGGGGCCGCTCCACACATCCACGAGCGCCGGCTTTGTCGTCGCCAGCTCCCGGGCCAAGCGCTCGATCGTGGCCGCCTTGACCGTCGTGATCCCCTCCGCCCACTGAGGCGTCTTGTCCGCCACATAAGCAGAGAACTGCTCGAACCCCACGGTCCACTTCGCGACGAAGTCCTTGTCGTAGAGTTTGTCGCGGATGATCACGTGGGCCATCGCCAGGGCGAAGGCGCCGTCGGTCGCCGGCCGGATCGACACCCACTCCTGCGCCTTGGCCGCCGTATCGGACATGTACGGGTCGACCACAACGAGCTTCGCGCCGCGTTCTATGCCCCTCGGGATGATTCGCCCGAGGTGAATCCACTTCAGCGCCGAGGTCGGGTTCCAGCCGAAGAGCATGATGTACTTCGACTGGATGAAGTCTGCCAGGGGGCGGGAGTCACCCATTACGGCGCTGAAGGACGCCTTGCGGGCCACGTCGCAGAGGTTGGCGTGGTTAGAGTAGTTCGGCGTGCCGTACAGAGCGCAGAAGTCCTGCTGGGGGTGCGTGAAGGAGTGGTCTTCGCTGAACCAGATCAGCTTGTGCGCTTCGCCGGCATCACGCAGGGCCTTCATCTTGGCGGCGATTTCGTCGATCGCCTGCTCCCAGGAGATCTCCTGCCACTTCGGGTCAGCGCCGACCGACTTGTCCGGGTTAGTCCGCTTGAGCGGTTTCGTCAGCCGGTCCGGGTCGTAGAGGGCCATCGCGCCAGCGTTTCCCTTGGCGCAGATCATTCCGCCCTCTTTGCAGCCGGCCGCGACGGTGTAACCGTCCAGCCAGTCAGTCGAGATGTTGGTGTAGCTGTTGGGGTTCCAGTTGTTTGGCTCGATCTTGTCCACGACACCGTCGACGACGTGGACCATGATGCCGCACTGGCCACCGCACATGTTGCAGCAGCTGGGTATCCACTGGCCGGCGGCGCGGCCCCACTCCTGAAGGCCGGCGGCGTTCGCTTCGATCTCGTGTTCGCCTGAGCGAGTGCCCAGCCCGGAGACCGCGGCAGCCGCTGCCACGCCTACCGCCGCACCGCCGCCGAGCTTGATCAGCCGGCGCCGGCCAATTCTTGTCGAGTCAAGCTGTGACATGAGACACCTCTTCTGGGGCTTGGTCGCGCTCGCGAGGCAGAAGCCACTCGCCCAGGCCAAAGAGCACTAGTCCGATGCCGACAAGGCCGGCGCTGAAGGAGAACTCCATGACGCTGGGGACGTAGTCCGTGCTGATTCTGGGCGATGAGAAAGCCTGGGTGAGGCCGGCGAGTTGCTCGTCGGCTAGGCCAGGGATGATGATATTCAGGCGCAAGGCCAGGAACCCGACAACGATGAGGCCGCAGGCCACCGCCACGAGGCGCGGGTCGCGGCGCGATGGCAATGCCAGGAGCGCCAGCGGGATGACCGTGCCGATACCCAGCTGCCAGAACCAGAAGACCCACCAGTAGGGACCGGAGAAGATGAGTTCAAGGCTGGCAATCTTGTCCGGCTCGTTCCCGTAGAAGCCGACCAGCATCTCCGACAACTGGAGAAGAACGTCGGCCAGCAGAAGCCCCAAGGCGAGGGTCCCAAGTGCAAGCACGGTTTGCCGGTTGCGCCGGAGGCCATCTTGGAACACGGCGCTCACCAGGGCGAGCAGGGCGGTGCCGCTGGCCAGGGCGGAGACGATGAACAGGACAGGGAACAGCCCGCCACTCCACGCGGGACGCGACGCCACGACGCCGAAGAGTGAACCAACGCCACCGCTGAACATGATGACCAACGGAACTCCAACCGTCGCAAGGATTCGAATTATCTGCCGGTCGCTTGCCCGTGCCTCGTCGGAGTCTTCGCGGCTTCCGAGGCTTAGGATTCGGTATAGCGTTCCGCGCCGCCCTTGCTCCCTCGAGCCAACGACAAAGTCGTGACGCAGGACGAACCAGAGCTCGACCGAGACGAGCGCGAAGTAGGCCGAGTAGAGCCAGATCATCCACGCCATCGGCGACTCAAAGCTCGGGTAGATCAGGACGTGCCAGAACCGGAATGGATGCCCCAGGTCAGCCGAGATTGACAGCAAGGCAATAAACAGGGTCACGAAGGCTGTGAATAGCGCCAACCGGCCGACCCGCTCGAACCGCTTGATGTTGAAAACGTACACGAGCGAAGAGACCAGAAACGCGCCCGCGCTGAGGCCGACAAAGTAGATGTAGACGGCAACCCAGAGTCCCCAAGGCACGACGCTGCCGTAGTCCGTGTTCTGGTGTTCGTTCAGCCATCGGTCGACCCAGGCCCAGGAGCCGATGAGGATCAGGATGACGCCCACGGCCCAGAACGCTGACTTCAAAGCCTTTTCAGACATGAGTCACCTCTCCTATACCAGGTAGTACACGTTGGGCTCGGTGCCAAGCTCTTCCTTCAGGCGGATGCCGTTCCGCGTCTTCAGGAGCCTTGATACCTCGCTCTCCGGGTCGTTGAAGTCCCCGAAGATGATTGCCCTGCCCGTGCAGGTCTTCGAGCAGGCGGGCCAACGCCCGGCGGCCCTGTCGTACCTGCCCTCCTCGTCCTGGAGGTGCAGGCAGAACGTGCACTTGCGCGCGTTGCCGATCGGTGACTCACCCTCCTCGCGAACGCGGAACTGCCGGTACTCAGGAGATGGGACTTCGGCGTAGGATGTCTCTTCTTCCACTGCGGGGTAGTTGGCGCCGAAGTCGAAGTAGCGCGCCTGGTAAGGGCAAGCCACGAGGCAGTAGCGGCAGCCGATGCAGCGGTCGTAGTCGACCACAACGATGCCGTCCTGGGCGCGCTTGAAGGTCGCCCCGACCGGGCAGACAGGCACGCAGGGGGGATCGTCGCAGTGGAAGCAGGGCTTCGCCATGAACAAGGGCCGGTCATCCGTGTGCTCGCCCAGGGCTTCCTCGAGCACGACGATGTACGCAACGTCCGGCGGCGTCTTGTTCTCCGCCTTGCAGGCGGCAACGCACGACCGGCAGCCGACGCAGCGGCGGGTGTCGATGACCATGCCGTAGCGGTACTTCTGCTTCGTCTCAGAGCCTTTCGCCGCCGCAACCAGCGGCGAAAGGCTGGCGCCTGACGCCAAAGCGGCGACCAGAGACGCCGCTCCAAGCTTGAGGAGTCGATCGAGCATCTCCCGCCGATCGATAACCTGCGCCGCTTCGCCCCCGTCTCCGGGGCCTGGAGCGGGCCCTGAATCAGTGGCTCGCTGCGTCGCGAGCGTCGGACCGACAGAGGTTTCGCCGCGATTTGCCAACTCGGACCCTCGATTCTGCAACTCCTGGGGTTGCTCCTCGCTTGCACGTCATGCGCCTTATCGCATCGAGTCGATTGTGAAGTCTCTCACATACAAGGCTAGCGCTCCTTTGCGCTAGCTGAGAGAGCCAAAAGAACCCGGATTCTGTCAGGCAAAAGCGAAGACTTCGAGGGTTCGTGTCAGGAGAACGCGAACTGGCGGGCTAGACTACTCTTCAGCCGCGAGCAGGCCGTGCGTAAGAGCGTAGCGAACGAGACCAACGCGCCCTTGCACGCCGAGCTTTTCCATTACGCGCGCTTTGTACGTCTCGACGGTCTTGACGCTGAGGCTCAGAACCTCCGCGATCTGACGGTTCGTGTGCCCGAGGGCGAGCTGTTTGAGGACATCGAGTTCCCGAGCGCTGAGCTCTGCTTCCACGGGCGACTCGGCTTGGCCTTCGCCCCGCACGCGTTTGAGGATTACGGTCGTCAGGCTGGGCGCGAGATAGGATTCACCTCTCGCCAGGGCTCGGATGGCAAGGAGAAGCTCTGTGTCGGCGTCTCGTTTGAGCGCGTAACCAGCGGCGCCGGCGGCGAAAGCCAGGTCCATGAAAGAAGGGTCGTCATACATCGACAGGATCAGGACTCGGGGCGCGTCGGGCCTAGCCGCGATCTCGCGCGTAGCCTCGATCCCGTCCATGCCCGACATCCTCAGGTCCATGATGACGACGTCCGGCTTCAGCTCAGCCACGCGCCGCACGGCTTCTGCCCCGTTTTCCGCCTCGCCGCAGACCTCGACGTCCCCCTGCGAAGCGATGAGGAGCTTCAAGCCGGCGCGAAGGACGGCATGATCGTCGGCGAGGAAGACGCGAACTTTACTCGTCTGACTCCCCCGGCGCTGGGACCTCGACGTACACGGAGGTGCCTCTACCCGGCTGCGATTCGATGGTACACCGGCCGCCGACTAGGATGGCTCGTTCCTCCATGCCATGGATTCCCAACCGTTCTGGGTTTTCGCGCGATTCGGACATGGAGAAGCCCCGCCCGTTATCCTCGATGAGGAGAAGCACGCTGCCATTTCGGCGTTCAACGAGAACAGACACCTGCGATGCTTGCGCGTGGCGGGCGACGTTGGTCAACGCCTCCTGAGTGATGCGATAAAGCGCCGTCTCGATGGCGCTTGGCAGTCGATGGCGCATCCCGACTACCTGCGTGTCCACGGGCACTCCGTATCGCTCCGTGAACCCGCGAAGATAGCGTTCAATCGCCGGAGCGAGTCCGGCTTCATCCAGAACGCTTGGCCGCAGCTGGAACGCGAGATCGTGTATCCCGCGCAACGCCGCGGTTGCCATGGTCTGAACCTGGGCCAGGCGGTCGCGCTGCTCGTCAGTGAGTGGGTAGCCTTCTATGCTCCTCAAGGTGACGGCCAGGGACGCCAGGGCCTGGCTCGTCTCATCGTGCAACTCCCTGGCGATGCGCTTGCGTTCATCCTCTTGGGCCGTCATCACTTTCTCGAGGAGTTGGCCTCGGACTGCTTCCTTTCGCCGCAACTCGGTGAGCAGACGAGCGTTCTCCAGCGCCACTCCCACCTGATCGCCAATCGCGAGAAGGAGCTGCCGCTCCCTGTCTTCCACTCGACTGCCCGGAGGGTAAACGACCTGGAGCGCGCCCATCGGCCGCCCTTGGGAGCGGAGCGGCACGCAGACAGCGGGAGAACGATCTCGGGTCGCGGGAAAGAGCCCGAGCAGAGAGCGGCAGTCCACGCGGACTTCTCGCTCTTGTCCCGGGACGAAGGATGTCGCCATGCAAGGACAGCCGGAGCTGTCCATGGAGCCCGCGGCGCTCAGAAGCGCGCCCGACAAGCCGCGTTCGGCGGCGAGGCTCAGCCTGTCGTTCTCCTCGTCGAGCAGCGAGACCCAGGCCGCGTCGGCGCCCGACAAGCCTAGAACCTCATCGAGTGCCACCTGCATCACCACCTTCGCGTCCTGCGAGCGGTTGGCCGTTGATGCCACGACGTTGAGGGCCTCGAGATCGCGATTGCGCGCGAGCAGCGCTTCTGATGACTGACGCAGCTGGCCGGCCATCTGGTTGAAGGCTATGCCCAGCTGGCCAATCTCGTCGGAGGCCCAGACCGGCGCCGCTTTCGAGAAGTCACCACTGCCCACCGCCTCGGTTGCCTCGACGAGCTGCTTCACTGGACGGGTGAGGACCGTGGCAAGGACATAGGCACCCAGCACCCCGAAGAGGAGGACGGCCCCGATGATCAGGACGCTCGTGCGGATGTTCTCTTCAACGTAGCCCTGCACGCGGGCCTCCGACATTCCGACGTGAGCGACGCCGCCTCTGCCACCAAGGATCGGCACTGCGATGTCCTGGACAACACCCGCCTCCGTCGCCAGGCGCGTCACTCTAAAGGCTTCGCCGTCCTGCGGCGCAGGCAAACCGAGGAGACCGCGCGGGAACCCTTGACTGAAGGTGTGGACCAGCGGCTCCCCAGACGACTCGGTGATGTACACGTACTGAATGTCCCGGCCGCTCTCCTGGGTCTCTTTTGCCAGCTCGAAAAGCGCGAATCGCTGGCTGGTCAGGAGGAGGTTGGCGCTGCGGGCCGCCAGGCTCCGGCCCATGGCAACCCCCTGCTCTTCGATCTGGGCTCGCAGCGCGCCCCTGTAATCTGTCGCCAGATGATAGGTGATGCTGGCGCCGAGGATGAGGATCACGGCCACGACGATGCCCATGATCTTCCAGCGGATGTTGACGGCGCCTGCTATCGACCAGAACCGCTGCCAGAGCAGCTGTTTCATCTGGCCACCCCCTTAAGGGCGTTCAGCATGGCGCGGATGGCGTCGTAGGCCGAATCCTCGATGGGAACAAAGCGGTCGACGCCAAGCTCCGCCAGGGCCGTCTGGCCTTCGACGTCTTTGTCCATCTCAAGCAACACGGCACGCACCCGCTCTCGGACCCCCACATCCAGAGCAGGCGACACGGTCAGAGGGGGAATGCCGTAAGGACCCCATCGGGCGATGATCCTGGTCCTCTGAGCGATCTCTGGATCCCTCGCCACCAGGTAATCGTACACGAGGCTGTCGACCGCGGCGCCGTCTACGAGGTGGCCGGCGACGGCAAGGACCGAGTTGTCGTGGCTACCCGTGTACTCAAGCCGGCCGAAGAAGCTGCTCGGGGTCTCGCCGGCCTGGTAAAGGACGTACTCGGGCACGAGCCGGCCGGAGTTGGATAGCGGATCGGAGAACGCAAACGCTCTTCCTCGCAGGTCGGCCAGCGACCGGGCCGGACTATCAGAGGGCACGATCAGGTAAGAGTAGTAGGTCGCCTCCCCGTTCACCTCCGGCGCCAAGAGGAGGGCCAGACCGAACTCTGCTTGACCCTCCAGGTAGGCGCGGGAGCAGACGAAGGCAATGTCCGCCTGGCCGGTGCGGACAAGGTCGTTGACCTCGGCGTAGCTGGACCGCTGATCAATCGTCACCTGCATACCCAGGCGGCTCTGCATATAGGCCACGAGCCGCTCGTACGCGTTGAGGGTCCGCGAGGGCGACATCACCCCCGCTATCGCTATGCGGAGGGTCTGGTCCTGCCTCGCCGACTCTGGCAAGGCGCGCACTGATGCAACGTCAACGGTGTCGTCGAGACGCACGGAGCCGTCGACCTGGCCCTCACCGCAGGCAGCGGCCGCAAGCGAGACCGCGACCACCGTCGAGCCCAGCGCGGCTTGAACGAGGCAAGCTAAACCCAGTCTCACAGCTTAAGTTAGGCATCGCGGCGGACGAAGTGATAGTTCCAGTCAGCGCTTTCTTGCACGTCCATTCGGCACGTTTGCGAATCATGGTTCACAGCTGAAGCGAGAACGGACTTAAGATCCGCCGCCCGCGAGGGCATGTGGGTTCGACCCCACTCCCGGCACCAACGTAAGGCGCGGCTCGACTGCCTCACCTGTGGGCCTCACCGCCCGCCAGGAGCCGCAGCCTCTCCGCAAGGATGACCGCGCGAACGATCAGCGCGACGGCAACGACGCCGAGCTTCGTGTGCAGCCCGACGCCCTCGTAGCGCCGCAGAAGCCGCAACCTCGCAGCGTCCGAAGGCCCGAGGATCCCGCCCAGAAGCTGCCGGACGAGGCGCAGGCCCCGCACGCCCTCGTCCGTTGCCTGCCTGTGGCCGCCTCCGGCAGCGCGCAGAGCGCGCCCGCAGACCTCACGCAGCGTCCGGCGGGCCGGGTGACGAACGAGGGCTTCCTCGCAGAACGCGAGCGCGTAGCCGCGGGCGGCAACACGCTGCGACCACTCGAAGTCGCCGCCCGTCTTCAGCCCATCCCTGAACGGGCCCACGTCGTCGACGACGCGCCGGAGCGTGAACAGGTTCGCCGTCGCCACCTTGCTCCCGTCCCTCAGGCCCGGCTGACCCAGCGGCCTGTACAGCATCTCGTAGAGCTCGACGGCGGTCGGTTTCGCACTGTCCCGCGGGAACAGGTCGACGGCGCCGGCGACGATGCCGCAGCCTTCGAGCTTCAGCGTCGCTTCGACGCCTCGCTCAAGCCAGCGGGGCGTCGGCAGGCAATCTGCGTCCGTGAAGGCGATGACCTCGCCGCGCGCCTCCTTCAGGCCGCGGTTGCGGGCCGTGTAGACGCTCGGCGCCGGCTCCTCGATTGACCGGGCGAAGGGGAACTCGGAAACGATGGGTGCGACGCTCTCGCGCGAGGCGTTGTCCACGACGATGACTTCAAACCTATCTCCCGGGTAGGTCTGCGCACCGAGGCACTCGAGGCACAGGCGCAGCCGGCGCGGGTCGTTGTAGACGGGGATGATGACGGAGACGGACGGGTACGCTGGAGAGCCTGCCGCCACGATTTCTCGCTCCGAAGAACCCCTCGCCGCTTGGCGCCGCCGGTGAACGACGGCCCGCCAGGCGCTACATTACTCCATACCACCCCCTGACGGACGACGAACCTGCCTGCGGCAGGCAGGCCCAGAACGGAGGTCACGAGCATGCGGATAATCATCGTGGAGGCGCGTATCAAACCGGGGATGCGCGAGCGCTTCATCGAGGTGATC
>Ga0209322_10000297_pt1 | contig 28335 bp, 27 predicted proteins | sample Rifsed19ft1_FD_184013 | JGI IMG/M metagenome (GOLD analysis project Ga0209322, IMG submission 184013) | Soil microbial communities from Rifle, Colorado, USA - sediment 19ft 1 (version 2) | ecosystem: Environmental > Terrestrial > Deep subsurface > Rock core/Sediment | place: Rifle, Colorado... | reverse complement strand
CCGAGGGCATGAGCCGGTGGCCCCTGCCGTGGCGGGGCAGAAAAACCACGGTCCGGGCGCCGAGCTGGCCGACGCAGTAGGCATCCGACGGGTCCCCGAACGGGGTCTTGACCCGGGTCCAGCGGACATCGGTGAGGCCCTCCAGCTCGTAGAGCCCGCTCCCCCCGATGATGCCGATCTTGATGTCACTCATGCCTCGGACGAGGGCTCCGCCACCTTGCCCAGGGTTCGATCGGAGGTCGCGTCGGTCACCGATACATTGAGGAAGCGGCCCATCCACTCGTCGGTCCCGTCGAACAGGATCTCCACGTAGTTGCCCGTCAGGCTCGAGAGCCGTCCCGTGGACTTGTCTCGCTCTTCGAGGACGAGGACCTCCCAGGTCCGGCCGACCTGCCGCCGGCGAAAGGCCAGGCTCTTCTCCCGGCCGAGCCGCCTCAGCACCTTGCTTCGCTCGGTGATGGTCCGCGCGGGCAGATGACCGGGAAGGCGGGCGGCCTCGGTACCCTGGCGGTCGGAGTAGGAGAAGACGTGGAGATAGGAGACCGGCAGCGCCCCGATCAGCGCCCGCGTTGCCTCGAAGTCGGCATCGGTCTCCCCGGGGAAGCCCACGATCACGTCGGCCCCGAGCCCGAGGTCGGGAATGGCCCTCGAAAGCCTCTCAACCAGCGAGCCGTAAATCCTCGTGTTATAAGGCCGGCGCATGAGCCCGAGGACCCGGTTGCTCCCCGACTGGAGGGGGATGTGGAGATGCGGGGCGATTCGTGGCGATCCTGCGATCACCTCGATCAGCTCATCGGTGAAGTATGGCGGCAGGATGGACGAAAGGCGGAGCCGTCCGAGCCCCGGCACGTCCAGAATCTGCCGGAGCAGCGTTGCGAGAGTGGTCCGCGGGAAGAGGTCCCAGCCGTAGTGGCCCATGTCCACCCCGGTCAGCACCACCTCGCCGTAGCCCCCCTCCACGAGGCGGTGGACCTGGTCCACGACCACCTTGGGCTCCTGGCTCCGGCTCCCGCCCCGCGCCAGGGGGACGATGCAGAAGGCGCAGCGGTGCTGGCAGCCGTCCTGGATCTTGACGAAAGCCCGGGAGCGTCCCCTGAAATGGGTGACGGGGGCCACGGGGACATTCACGGCCTTCCGGATATCCCCTACCCTGACGAGAGGCGTCGCGCGCTTCGTGAGGGAATCGAGCAGACCCGCCAGCTCGTACTTCTCCTGGTTGCCGACGATCAGGTCCACGCCGGAGATGCGCGCGATCGCCGCGGGATCGGTCTGGGCATAGCAGCCCGCGACCACGACCAGCGCCTGGGGATTCCGGGCGATCGCCCGGCGGATCATCTGGCGATCGGAGAAGTCGGCGCGACCCGTCACGGTGCAGGTGTTGATGACGTACACCTGGGCCGGCTCGTCGAAGGGGACGGGACGGTAGCCCCGGGAGGCGAGGAGCTCCTCCATCTCCTGGGTCTCGGCCTGGTTGAGCTTGCATCCCACGGTCGCGAAGGCGATGGTCTTCCCCTCAGAGGGGGGCTTCGCCCCCCTTCCGATTCCTCCCCCCAGGGTTGCGCGGGCGAAGCCCGCGCTCGAACCCGCGTGATCAGACTCCGCGAGGTCAGGCCCGGTCATGCGAGTACCCTTTCCTTGGAGGAGCTTTCCTTCAGTTGGCCACAGGCGGCGCCGATATCTTCGCCCTTCGACCAGCGGACCGTGGCGGTGATCCCGTGCTCCTGCAGGATCGCCTGGAACGCCAGGATGCGCTGGAGCGGCGGCCGCCGGAACCCCGAGCCCTCCCACGCGTTGAACGGGATCAGGTTGACCTTGGCGCGGACGCCCTTGAGGAGGCGGGTCAGCCGGATCGCGTCCTCCGGCGAATCGTTGACGTCATCCAGCAGCACGTACTCGAAGGTCATCCGCCGGCGCACCGGGAGCGGGAAGCGACGGCAGGCCGCCAGGAGATCCTCGAGGGGCCAGCTCTTGTTCACCGGCATGAGGCGCTCCCGCACCGCGTCCGTCGTGGCGTGGAGCGAGACCGCCAGGTTGACCTTGAGGCTTTCCTTGGCGAGCTTCTGCATCCCGCTAACCAGCCCCACCGTCGAGACGGTGATCCTCCTGGGGGAGTAGCCGAAGGCGCCGGGATGGGTCAGGAGCCTGAGCGCCTTGACGGTGGCCTCGTAGTTGGCCAGCGGCTCGCCCATGCCCATGAAGACGAGATGGGTAATACGCGTTTCGGGGGGAAGTGTCTGGCGGACGGCCGCCAGCTGACCCACGATTTCCCCCGCGGTCAGGTTGCGAATCAGGCCCATGGTCCCGGTGAAGCAGAACGCGCAGGCAAAGCCGCATCCGACCTGGACGGAGAGGCAGAGGGTGAGCCGGTCACGGTCGGGCATGAGGACGGCGTGGATCCGGGCGCCGTCGGCCAGCCGAAGGACGAACTTCTGGCTGCCGTCCCGGGAAGGGACGACGCGCTCGACGTCAGGAACCCCCACGAAAGCCTCCTCCGCCAGCCGCGCCCGGAAGTCCTTAGGGAGGTTCGACATGGCCTCGAAGTCATAGACGCCCTTCTTGAAGAGCCAGGTGGCCAGCTGGCGTCCGCGGTAGCCGTCGGCGCCGAGACGCCGGGCCAGCGTCTCGAGTTCCTCGGGCAAGAGCGAAAGCAGATCCACATCGGCCATGGCCGCCCTAGAATAACACAAGAGTTTTCCACAATTCCTGTGCGTCCCCGGTGGATAACCCTGTGGGTTTCAGCATCGGGGTTTCGTGAAATCAAACCTTCGGAGCGTTTCGCCTATTCAGAAGGCAGCGGGCCGGCCAGGAGCAGGTAGAGGTCGAGGAGGGCCGTGTTGGTCGGGCCGGTCGTTATGAGGTCCCCGAGATCGGAGAAAAATCGATATGAGTCATTGGCCTCGAGAGAGGCGTGAGCGTCGAGATTCCGACGCGTGGCCTTTGTGATTGTGTTCCCGTCCGCGAGCGCGCCGGCGGCGTCGGTCGGGCCGTCGGTGCCGTCGGTGCCGGCGGCCAGAACCAGCACATCCTCCATCCCCTGAATCCCAAGCGCCGCCGCCAGAGCGAACTCCTGGCACCGCCCCCCGACGCCTTTTCCCTTGACTGTCACCGTGGTCTCTCCCCCCGCGATGAGGCACGCCGGCGGGGTCACAGCCGCTGCCAGGCCGCAGAACTCCTTCGCCACCTCCCTGGCCTCGCCGCGCAGAGCGCGGGTCACGAACGAGACGCGAAGCCCAAGGGCTTCCGCCTCCCGGACAGCCGCCTCGACGACGAGGCTGTTACCGCCGATAACGCGGTTCTGGACGTGGCGAAAGACGGGATCGTCGGCCTTGTGAGTCTCGGGAATCTCTCCCCTGGCCCCCCGTTCCAGATGCTCCACGACCACTCCGGGCGCTTTGGCTCGAAGCCCGAAGCGATCCAGGATCGCCAACGCGTCGGCATAGGTCGTCTGGTCTGGAGCGGTAGGCCCGGAGGCGATCACGTCCAGGGGGTCACCGATCACATCCGAGACAATGAGAGCCAGCACGGGAGCTGGGCTGGCGGCCTGAGCCAGCCGCCCGCCCTTGATGAGCGAGCAGTGCTTGCGCACGGCGTTCAGCTCGTTGATGGTGGCGCCGGCGGCCAGGAGGAGCCGGGTCAGGGCCTGCTTCTCCTCGAGCGTGATCGGCGGGGCGGGGCACGGCGTGAGGGCCGAGCCACCCCCGGAGATCAGGACAATCAGCAGGTCATCGGCTTGAGCTGACCGGGCCAGGGCGAGGATCTCGTTGGCTGCGCGGAGCCCACGCTCGTCGGGGATGGGATGGCCGGCCTCCGCCAGCTTGATCTTCTGGGTGGGAGCCGTGTAGCCATCCTTCACCACCACGAGGCCGTCGGAGATCCGATCGCCCAGGACCCCTTCGAGGGCGTGAGCCATTGCGCCTGACGCCTTCCCGGCCCCGACCACCAGGATCCGGCGGTGCCGAGAGAGATCCATGGACTCGAGGGCTCGCCTAACTAGCGGGCCGACATCCCCGGCCTTAATAGCCGCCTGCAGGATCTGGAGCCCCGCCTCCCGGAGCGTCACGCGCCCGATTCTACCTCACTCCGTTGACTCGTGTCCTATGAGTAGATATACTTAGAGCTACTTAACTCTCATTAAAGGAGGAAATGAATGTCGGCGCCGGTCAAGACCAAGACGGTCCCTGCCCTGGAAGCCCGAACCCACCTGGGCGAGATCATGAAGGAGGTCCAGGGCGGGCGGGTCCGAGTGCTGGTAGAGAAGTCGGGCGTCCCAATGGTGGGAATCATCAGCGCCGAGGAGTTTCAGCGGGTGATCGCCGAGCGCGAGGCCCGGTTCGAGGTCGTGGACCGTATCCGGAGCCGAATCCCCTCCGTGCCCGACACCGAGGTCGAACGGGATGTTCGAGAGGCCCTGAAGCACGTGCGTCGCCGACGCCGTGCTTAAGGTGGTCCTCGACACGAATCAGCTGGTCAGCAGCCTCCTCAGCACCCGAGGGCTCCAGCGCCAATTGATCGACGCATGGCGCCAGCGGGCATTTCTGCTTCTGCTGGTGCCTGGGCAGATCGACGAGTTGGCGGAGATCCTGAGCCGTCCCAAGATCAAGAAGAGGTACCGCATCGATCCGAGGGATCGAGAGGCGTTCCTCCAGCTGCTTCGGCTGGATACCGTCCTCCTCCCTCATATGACAGCGCCCGGTGTGTGCCGCGACCCCGACGATGACTATCTCCTCGGCTGCGCCGCGGCGGGACGCGCCGACTACCTCGTCACCGGGGATGAAGACCTTCTGTCCATTGGCCGCTATCGCGACGTCACCATCCTCAGCGCGCGGGACTTCCTGGCAATCATAGCCCGTTAGCCCTCCTGCGCCCACACTCCACCATTTCGTCCCTGTCGACGAGAACGTCTTAATAAATCCGCTTTTCCATGGCGGACAGGTTCCGGCGGGGGTCACGCCTGCTTCAGTTTCTGCAGGCGGCGGCCGGCCTCTTGGAGCATGTCGTCGGTCTTCGGGAAGCAGAAGCGGATCTTGGTCCTGCCCAGCTCCGGGTGGGCGTAGAAGGAGGAGCCCGGCACCGTCGTGACCCCGACCTCCTTCACCAGGTACATGGCGAAGGCGGCGGCGTCCTCACAACGGAAGCGCCGGAGGAAGTGGGCGGCGTCGGTGAGGATGTAGTAAGCGCCGCGGGGCTTGTAGGCGACGAAGCCGGCGGCTTCGATGAGCCCCAGGAGCAGGTCCCGCTTGGCCTGGTACGTCTCGCGGAGCCAGACGTAGTAGGAGTCGGGAAGTGTGAGCGCCGTCACCGCCGCCTCCTGCAGCGGATGAGGGGCGCCCACGGTGACGAAGTCGTGGGCCCGCCTGATGCCGAGGGAAATCTCGGGAGAGGCCACGGCGTAGCCGACCCGCCAGCCGGTGACCGAGTAGGACTTGGAGATCCCCGAGATCGTGACCGTGCGCTCCGCCATGCCCGGAAGCGTGGCGATGGGGGTATGAGTCTGGCCGTCGAAGATGATGTGCTCGTAGATCTCATCGGTGATCGCCAGAAGGTCGTGCTTCAGGCAGAGGTCGGCAATCAGCTGGAGCTCCTGGCGGGTGAAGACCTTTCCGGTGGGGTTGTTCGGACTGTTGAAGATGATAGCGCGGGTGCGTGGGCCCACGGCCTTGGCCAGACGGTCGGGATCGAAGGAGAAGTCGGGGGGCTCCAGCGGGACGAAGACCGGTTCGGCCGCCGAGATGATGCAGCCCGGGCCGTAGTTCTCGTAGAACGGCTCGAAGATGATCACCTCGTCGCCGGGGTTCAGGACGGCAAGCAGCGTGGAGAGCATGGTCTCGGTGGAGCCGCAGCAGACCGTCACATGGCGCTCCGGATCCACCTCGATGCCATAGAACTTCAGGTACTTGTCGGCGATCGCCTTCCTGAGCTGCGGCGTCCCCCAGGTGATCGCGTACTGGTGGAAGTCCCCGTCGATGGCGCGATGGGCGGCCTGCAGGAGCTCCTTGGGAGGGGCGAAGTTGGGCATCCCCTGGGCAAGGTTGACGCCTCCGTACTGGTTGTTGACCCGGGTCATCTCCCGGATCACCGATTCGGTGAATCCCTGGACCCGCTTGGAGATCATGGAGGGAGGGGTCGGGCTACTTCTTCTTGAAGCGGATCACCACCCCGGTGATCTCTTTCTCGTGGACCCGGATCGTAATCTCCTCCGTCCGGCCGGTCTGGGCGGGAAGCGCCGCTACGCCGCCGGCGCCGGGGCCCCCGGTGGTCCCGATGGGCTGCTGGGGGCCGGTCACCGGGCGCTGGACCTTCTGCTCGGTGACGATGTCCTTCACGATCAGGACCACACCGCTGGCCCCAATCTTGGCGGCTTCCTCCTTCACCGCGGCCTCCACCTGGTCCATCGGGACCGTGGCAGGGACCCGAGTCCGTACCCCCCCGATCACTTCGTAGTCGGCCGCGGGAGGACTCGTGTAAATGGTGACGGCCTTGGCCTCGGTGGCGGGATAGTTGAACTTGGGGTCCCGGACGAGGGTCGGAGCCATCAGCGGAGCCGCGCAGCCCGCGGCGAGCGCGATCGCGAACCCCGCAGCAAGCGCGACACGCAAGTGGTTGGTTGGCACGGCACTATGGGACGATGACGTCCCGCTCCACAGGATCCACCTTGACGCCTTTGCCCTTGAGCCAGGCGATGCCGCGCTCGAGGGTCTCCTCCTTGGCCTCGAGCTCCAGGATCACCCAGCCGTGGTCGGCCTTGACGTCCGCCCGCCGGATGTTGGTGATGATGTCGAAGTCCTTCACCAGGTGGTAGATGACGGGCTCCTGGATCCGCTCGGGCGGAAAGGTCAGCCGCACCCGCATTCGCGCCATCGGGATGCCTAGCCTCCGGCGATCGCGGGCACTATGGACACCTGATCGCCCTCCTTCAGCGACGTCTTCTTCCCCTGGAGGAAACGGATGTCCTCCTCGTTGACATAGATATTGATGAACCGGCGGACGTCACCGCCCTCCTCGACCAGCCGCTCGCGGAGACCGGGGTACTGTCGCTCGAGGTCCTCGATCAGGTCCGCGACGGTACCGCCCTTCGCCTGCACCTCTCCCGCGCCCTTGGTGACCGCCCTGAGGGGGGTGGGGATCCGGACCAGAACTGGCATCGTTTCCTCTCCTCTATGACCGCGCTTGAGACTTCAGCTCCGCCAGCGCCCGGTCGAACGCCGAGAGCAACGGGCGGATCGTGACGTGGGTGTCCAGCCGCTCGTAGAGCACGTCCGGCGTCTTGAGCCCGTTGCCGGTGATGCAGATCACGATGGACTCGTCCCGTGGGATCACGCCCGTCTCGATCAGTTTCTTCGTCACGGCCACGGTGACGCCCCCCGCGGTCTCGGTGAAGATCCCCTCCGTCCGGGCCAGCAGCAGCATTCCCTCGACGATCTCCTCGTCGGTGGCGTGCTCACCGTAACCGCCCGAGTCCTTGACGACCCGATAGGCGTAGTAGCCGTCGGCCGGGTTGCCGATGGCGAGCGACTTGGCAATGGTGTTGGGCCTGACCGGCGTCAGGACGTCGGTGTCGTTCTTCACCATGGTGACGATCGGGCCGCACCCCGCGGCCTGAGCGGCGTACATCCTGGTGGCCGGCCGCTCGATCAAGCCAAGCGACGCGAACTCACGGATGGCCTTCCAGATCTTGGTGATCAGCGACCCGCCGGCGCACGGCACCACGATGTGCCCCGGCGCCCGCCAGCCGAGCTGCTCCAGGATCTCGTAGCCGTAGGTCTTGGAACCTTCCGAGTAGTACGGCCGAATGTTGATGTTGACGAAGGCCCAGCGGTACTTGTCCGAGACCTCGGAGCAGAGGCGGTTGACCTCGTCGTAGGTCCCCTCCACCGCCACCAGCGTCGGCTGGTACACGAGCGTCGCGACGATCTTGCCCTGCTCGAGATCCGCCGGGATGAAGATATAGCTCTTCAGGCGCGCCTCGGCGGCGTGGGCCGCGACGGAGTTGGCCAGGTTTCCGGTGGAGGCGCAGGCGATCGTGTCGAAGCCGAACTCCTTGGCCCTGGTCACCGCCACTGCGACGACCCGGTCCTTGAAAGACCAGGTGGGGTGGCAGACCGAGTCGTTCTTGATCCAGAGCTCGCGCACCCCCAGCTCCTCGGCGAGGTTCTGGGAGCGGATCAGCGGCGTGAAGCCGACGTGATGGCCGACGGCAACGTCGCCCTCGATCGGGAGAAGCTCCCGGTAGCGCCAGATGCTGGGAGGACCGGCGGCGATGGACTGGCGGGTGATGACCCCCTTCAAGGCGTCGTAATCGTAATCCACCTCGACGGGGCCGAAACAGAACTCGCAGATGTGGACAGGAGAGGACGGGTACCTGCGCCCGCACTCCCTGCACTTCAAGCCTTTCAGCTTCGTCATGAGCCGCTCCATCGGTAGGGGATTTGAGCCCCGGTTAGTGCTGCACCGACAAGCAATTTTAATTACTAAACACTCGTTTTGGAAGAAAGTCAATCCCGAATGACGTATGATAGCGTGCCGTGACCGGCGCGCCGCTTCCCTTTTTCCTCCTGCTTGGCTTCGGCGTGGCGTTCGCCGCGGCGGCCCTCGGCGGTGGGCCGCTGGTCTTCGACGACCATCCTGGGCAGATCTTCCGCCTGTGGCACGGGCTGACCCGCGGCCTCTGGCCCTGGGAGTGGAACCCCAGCTGGTGGGGCGGCTACCCCGAGCTCCAGTTCTACCCTCCCGGCTTCGTGTACCTCGGGGCCCTCATCTATTACGGAGCGCTCGGGGTGTTGTCGCCGATGACGGTCTATCAGGTGCTGCTCTGGATCATCTATCTCCTCCCCGGCGTGACCACCTACTGGCTCCTGGCGCGGATCCTCCCCAACCCCTGGCTGGCGCTGCCGGGGGCCTTCGTGACCCTGACGCTTTCCGCCGGGACGCGGAGTGGCGTGGAAGAAGGGCTCCGGTGGGGCCTCATCGCCGCCCGCCTGGCCTGGGGACTTCTGCCCCTCCTCGCGCTCTCGCTCGTTCGCTGGCAGGAGCGCGGGGAACGCCTTCCATTCCTGGCGGCGCCCTTGCTGGCGGGAATCGTCCTGACCCACCCGGCTCACGCCCCCGCCGGTGTCGCCCTGGTGCTCCTGGCGGCGCTCTTCGGCGAGGGCTCCCGGCGACACCGCTTCCGCCAGGCCGCCTGGATCCTGGCCGTCTCGGCCGGCCTGACGGGCTTCTGGACTCTCCCCCTTTTCGCTCATCTGAACTTCGCGCTCCCGCTGGCCTGGGGAGAGTTCAGCGCGGCCGCTCTGGGGCGCGACCTGCTCCGCCGCCCTCTCCTTGCGGTCCTGGTCGCCGGCTGGCTCGCGGGCTGGGTGGCCGCCTCGCGGGCCAGCGGACCGGGCCGCCCGGCGCTCAGCCTGCTGGCGCTCCTGCCTCCGCTCGTTGCCGTGACCGCGCTGGACGCGCTCGTGATCGAACCGCTCGGGTTTCGCTGGCTCCCGGCCGATCGGCTGCTCGACGGCGTTAAGCTCGCCCTCGTCCTCGGCGGTGGCGCGGGCATCGCGTGGGCGCTCTGGCTGGCGTTGAGACGCTCCGCCCATCGGGCCCAGGCGGCGGGGCTCGCCGCCACGGCGGGTCTTCTGGCGCTGGGGATCGTTGGCGGCGGAGAGCCCACGCTGACCCTCTGGCCCAGACCGAATGACTGGCCGAAACTCGAGGAAACGGCCCGGGGCCTGAGGCTTCCCGAGTTATGGGCCCAGCTTCGCGCGGCGCCTCCGGGAAGAATCCTCTTCGTCCGCTCCGCCGTCCCACTCCGCTTTGGCCGCGAGTGGTGGCGCCCCCACACTCACATCACCGCCCTGACCCCCATGTTCACGGGCCGAGAGATCATCAACGGGACCTTCACCCATCCCTCACCCGTGGCGGGGCTGGTCTATACGGGCTCGGCGGACAATCGCCCCATCACGCGCCTGGTCGAACAACTGGACGGCAACACCCTGTTCGGCCGTCCCCTCGAGACGCTCACCCCCGCCGTCTTTGACCCCCTGGCCGAGCGGCTGGGAATTTCGACCGTGGTGGCGCTCGAGGAAGACCGCGGCCATCTTCCGTTCGTCGAGACAAACCCTCGCTTCTCCTCGCCTCGCCAGGCCGGGCCGTTCCTCCTGTTCGCTCTCAAGGAGAAGACGCCGACCCTGGAGCTCAAGGTGGACCTCGTGTACTGGAACGGAAACTGGGAATCCGTGGGCGTCGTTCTGACCGCTCTGGCGCTCATCTCCTGGGGCGGCACGGCCTTCATGATGCGAGGCCGTCTGTGAGCCGCCAGCACCTGGACGCCGTGGCCATGGGGATCCTCATGGCCTGCTGCGCGGCGTGGGGGGTGAACCAGGTCGCCATCAAGATCAGCAACACCGGGATCACCCCAATCCTCGGCGCGGGGCTCCGCTCCCTCGTGGCGACGCTGTTCCTGATGGCGTGGTGCTGGATCCGGGGCTTCCGCTTGTTCAACCGCGACGGAAGCCTGGGCCACGGGATCGTGATCGGGCTGCTCTTCGCCGGCGAGTTCGTCTTCCTCTACTGGGGGCTCGTCCTCACCACCGCCTCCCACAGTGTGATCTTCCTCTACACGGCGCCGTTCTTCGTGGCTGTGGGCGCCCACCTGTTCCTCCCCGACGAGCCCCTGAAGGCGCGGAAGGTCGTTGGCCTTGCCCTGGCATTCGCCGGGCTCTGGCTGGCGGTCGCCGACGGCCTCACCTTCCCCACGCGGCGCGAGCTCCAGGGCGACCTCCTGGAGCTGATCGCCGCCCTCATGTGGGCGGCCACCACGGTGGTCATCAAGCGGCGGACCGATCTCCGCCTGACACCCCAGAAAACGCTCTTCTACCAGCTTGCATTCTCCGCCGTGGTGCTGATCGGGCTCTCGCTCGCGGTGAAGGAAGCCGCCATCACCGACCCGAGGCCTCTGGTGCTGGCGGCGTTCTTTTACCAGAGCGTGCTCGTCGCCTTCGTCTCCTACCTCGCCTGGTTCTGGCTGCTGGCCCACTACCCCGCGTCCAACCTGGCGGCCTTCTCCTTCTGGACGCCCGTCTTCGGCGTGTTCGCGGGCGGGCTTCTGCTGGGCGAGAGGATCTCCCCGCTCCTGTCGGGAGCGGTAGCCCTGGTAGCGGTGGGAATCTTCCTCGTAAACCGCCCGCCGAGAGCCTAGGAGGGGTGGGGCATGTCGGGCTGAACAGCCTCCTCGAGCGTGAGCGGCGGCCGCGCCCGGAACGGCTCGCGCCGGACGGGGCAGTCGTCGAGGTCGCACATGGGGCAGTAGGCGCGGTGGCACGGGTCGGTGTGGAAGATCAACTCGCCGTCCACCCCCAGCGCGCGGATCACTCGGTCGGCCAGGTCCTCCGCCACCTCGTGCGCCCGATCGACCGACCAGAACTCCGGCACGACGAGGTGCGCGTCCACGTGGTGGAAGCGCCCCGCGCGGATGGCCCGCAGGTGATGGACGCGGATGATCCCCTGCCCGACGTGCCTGCCCAACACCCCCAGCAGGCGGTTCAGAAGGAGGGTGTCCTCTTCGTCGAGCAGGCCGCCGGCGGCGTGGCGCACGAGGCGGAAGCCGGTCCACATGAGGTTGACCGCGACCACTGCGGCCACCAGCGGGTCGAGCCACCAGATCCCCGTGACCCGGACCAGGAGCAGGCCCACCACGACGCCGACGGTGGTCCAGAAGTCGGAGAGGACGTGCTGGCCGTCGGCCAGGAGCGTGAGGGACTGGTGCTTCCGGCCCGTCCGCACGAGGAACAAGCCCAGCGCGAGGTTCGCTAGGCCGGCGCCCGAGATGATGAGGAGCCCCGTGTCCAGCTCGCGGACTTGCAACCGGACGACCAGGCTCAGCACGACCTCATAGAGGATGAGCACGGCGGCGAAGGCGATGAGCCCGCCCTCGAAGGCCGCCGAGAAAAACTCGATCTTGCCGTGGCCGTAGGGATGGTTGCGGTCGGCGGGGCGCCCGGCGAAGATGATCCCACCCAGCGCGAAGATGGCCGCCACCACGTTGACGATGGACTCGAGCGCGTCGGAGAGGATCGCGATGGATCCGGTCAGGCGGTAGGCCTGATACTTGGCGGCCAGCAGGAGAATCGACACCACCAGCGAGATCGCCCCCGCCCGGACGCGGACGCCCGAATCCTCGCTCATCGAGCCGCCGAGGGTCATCGGGTCGATCATACCACCGCCGCTTGCTCGGAGGGGGGCTCCGCCCCCCTTCCGATGCGAGACTCGTCTCACTCCGGGCCGATCGTGTGGGAGAAGCGGACCTTGCCCGTGACGTCGATGATGCGGACCGTGAGGCCCACCGTGTCGATCGCCACCTCGCCGAAGTTGTCGATCTCCCCGAGGCCGAAGAGCGAGCGGGGGTTGAGCCCGGCGTCCAGCGGCCGGGGGCGCCCCCGCGAGGCCGAGAGCGGCCCGGCGACGAACTCGTGGAAGGCGAAGTCGGGCCAGGGCGCGTGACGGATCAGCTGGGCGTGGTGCACGTCCGCGACGATCCAGAAGAGGTTCTTGACCTTCCGGTCCCGGAGGGCGCGGAGAACGCGGTCCCGCTCGACGGAGAACCCGGTGGCGTTCTCCTCGGGGACGCCGAGGATGCTCGCGTTGGACCAGGAGTCGCGGTGGAACCGCCCCGTCGAGATCGAGAGCGGCACGCTCGAGACCACGGCCTTCCAGGTCGCGGAGGAGGTCGAGACGTTGTCGATGAGCCAGCGGCGCTGGGCCGCGCCCAGCATGGTCTTGCCCGGCCCGTCCGGGTCCTGGTTCGGGCTCCGGTACTGGCGCGTGTCCAGGATGAACACCTCCAGCAGCTTCCCCCAGCGCACCTTGCGGTAGAGGCGGGTCGGCTCGTCGGGCGGGGGCTGGAGGGGCCAGTACTCGATGAAGGCGCGGCGGCCCAGCGGCATCAGCGGCTCCCCCGGCCCGGAGAAGTCGTTCTTGACCTCGTGGTCGTCCCAGATCGCGTACGCCGACGTGGAGCGGAAGAAGCCCTGGACGGCCGCATCGGCCCGGTTGTAGCGGTGCTTTTCCCTGAAGCCGTCGAGCGTCGTCGCGACGAAGTCATTGCCCGGGACCCAGTCCGGGCCGCCGCAGCGGATATCGGCGTAGATCGTGTCGCCGACGAAGAGGAAGAAGTCAGGCTTGCGCTGCGCCATGGGCCCGAATATCGGGTAGCCATCCTTGACGTGGCGGCACTGCCGCCCGCCTCCAAGATCGCCGCTCCAGAGAAACGTGACGGGGCGGGCCTGGTTCCGGGGCGGCGCCGTCACGAAGCTCCCCTCGACGCTCTCTCCTGCGTGCCGGACCCGGTAGGTGTAGCGCGTCGCGGGAGAGAGCCCGGTCAGCGCGACCTTCCCGGTGAAATCGTCGGTCCGCCACAGGCCCACGGAGGCGACGGCCGCGGCGCCTCCGGTCGCGGGGGAATACTCCACGCTGAGGGACCGCTCCTCGAAGCCGCGCCCCCACACGACGGCGCTCGTGTCCGTCACTTCCCCCACCGTCACCAGGAGCGGCGAGTCGGCCAGGGCGGGAAGACCCGCGAGGCAGAGGCCGACCGCGAGCCCGATGAAGATCTTGAAGGCGCGGGCGGTCATGCTCTGGGCGAGGCGGGAACTCTGGAGAAGAAGCCGGGCTTGAACCGCTCTACGAAGCGGCGGGCGGTCTCGCCGAGCAGGTTTTCCTTCACGGTCTCGGGGAAGCGGAGGTCGTCCAGGGTCCGGTAGATCTCTTCGAGCGTGCCCATCCCGGCGGGATGGTCCGAGCCGAACATGATCCGGTCGCTGTGGGCGCCGATCCCCTCGAGCAGGACCTTCTTCTGCGGCTCGAGCTTCGCCACCCGGTAGCGGTCGTCCCAGAGGGCGCCGAAGACGTTGGTCATCTCGAGCCACACGGTGTCGTACCGCTCCAGCATCCGGAAGGCGTCACCGAACTCGGGGAAGAGGCTGTGGGCGAACACCACCGGGAGCCGGGGAAAGCTGCGGACGATCTGCTCCATCGTCGAGACGGGAAGCGACAGGCCGTAGAACTCCTCGAACCCGGTGTGGAAGACGCACGGGCGCCCGAGGTCCTGGAGCGCCTGGTACGCCTCCGGCATCCGCGGATCGAGGGGATCGAAGCGCTGGATGAACGGATGGAACTTGAAGCCGAGGAAGTTATGGTCGCGGATGCAGAGCTCCACGATCTGCGCCTTGCCCGGATTCTCGGGATGCAGCGACCCCCAGGGAATGATCCACGGGTGCCGGCTCCGGAGGGCGGCGTTGAACGCGATGAGCCCTTCGGTCTCCTGGGGCTCGATCGGGTAGGCGAAGTTGAAGAGGTAGTCCACCTTGAGCTTCGCGTAGTCGTCGATGAGCTGGTCGAGGGTCACGTCCACCGGGACGGGATGGCCCGCGTAGTAGCGGTGCATCCATTTGAGGAGCCCGGCCAGCCGCTTGGGTGGCAGCAGGTGGACGTGGATGTCGATCAGCATCAGGCCTCGTCGCGGTGGAGGTAGTCCATGAGCTTCTGGTAGGCCGGGGGCATCTTGGGCTCGAAGCGCATGAACGTCGGCACCGGATACCGCTGGCCGGCCTGGTGCGTGGCCTCGAGCCCCTTGAGCACCTCGTCCGCCTTGGAGCGCGGCATGGTGAAGGCCATCTCGTGGTCCTGGGCCATGCCGAAGACGCGGTCGCCGTTGCACGGCAGGATGAACTGGCAGTCGTCCGCCTGGAGGGTCTGGACGATCAGATCCGAGCAGTCGAGACCGCCCGAGGCCTGGGAGTGCAGGTGCCCGCCGCGATAGAAGAGCGCGGCCTGGACCAGCCGCATGACCTGGGCCGAGTCCCCGTACACGATGGTCAGGGCCGGCTCGAACTCCGCCGCGTGCAGCGGCGCCACCAGGATCCCCTCGTAGGCCCCGAAGTCGAAGCGCTTGGTCTCCGCCGCGTACCGGGCGACGGCTTCCTTCGGCCGCCCCGTGTACTCGGCGAAGAGGCTTCCGTCCCAGAACTTCTCCTTGGCCGGCTCGAACCCCATGGCGATTCCCCCGAGCGGGCAGACGTTGTCCTCGCGGCGGACCAGCAGGGTCCAGCCGTATCGCCGGGCCATTCCCACCCCCATGCAGACCGTGATCGTCTGCCCCATGTCGCGCTTCGGGGCCTTCGCCTTCTTGACGAGGTCCGGCGGCCCGTCGGCGAGCTTCGGGAGCGGCAGGACCCCCACGGCGAACGTCGAGGGGCGGATATAGAAGGCCAGGGCCTGGTGGATCGCGGTGGAGGTTGCCATGGTTATTGTCCTCTCTCGAAGCGCTCGTCGTTGGCGGTGTTGAAGACCCAGCAGGAGTCGGCGAGCTGCGGCATCGCGGCGAGGGCGAACTTGCGCTTCTCGAGCGGCTGGGTGAGGAGCTTCGCCAGGTCGGGAGTTTCCAGGACCCGGGTTCTGAGGTTCGCCATGTGGATCTGGAAGGCCGCGCGGCCGATGTCCGTGATGACTTCCATCAGATGAGGACACCCGTACCGGTTTCCCACCTTGTCGGCCGCCACCTTCGTGAACCCGCGGTGGATCCGCTCCCCCACCAGGCTTCCCAAAACCTGGGTGGCGCCGGCGCAGAACGGGGGGTTGGTCCCCTTCACCATCTCCCCCTCCGCGTGCAGGACGGTCATGGAAGGATACTCGATCGTGAGCGACGCCCGGATGTGATGGAAGTCATCGCGCATCTCCCCATCCAGGCGATAGCGGTCGTCCGCCAGCCGGATGATGCGCACCTCCTTGTTCCGTACGAAAAAGGGCTTCTCCATCTCCGCCTCCCACCCTAGCCTAACACACGAGGGCTGTGGTAGGGTTGAGGCCATGGAATTCAGTTTCACCGAAGAGCAGCTGCTCCTCCAGAAGACGCTCCGCCAGTACGCCAAGTCCGAGCTCCTGCCCAACTATCACCGCTGGGACCGCGGCGAGAAGTTCCCGCGCGAGAAAATCTTGGAAATGGGTCAGCTCGGCCTGCTCGGCCTCAGGGTACCCGAGCGCTACGGTGGCCAGGACGCTTCCTTCGTCACGTGCGGCATCGCCTCGGAGGAGATCTCTCGCGGAGACTTCAACTACGGCCTCTTCATCCAGCTCTCCTGCATCCCCGCCGAGCTCCTCCGCGCCAAGGCGAGCCCGGAGGTCCAGGCCGAGTGGTTGCCGCGCCTGGCCAGCGGCGACGCCGTGATCGCCTTCGCGCTGACGGAGCCGGCGGTCGGCTCGGACGCCGCCAACCTCGTGACCCGCGCCGTCAAGCAGGGCGACGAGTACGTCATCACCGGCGAGAAGGCCTCGGTCACCTTCGGCGGCTACGCCGATGCCTGCATCGTCTTCGCGCGAACGGGAGAGAGCGGCGCCGGCGGGGTCTCAGCGTTTCTCGTCCCGCTGGACCGCCCCGGGATCACCCGCACGGTCTACCGGAGCCCCGGCGAGCGGCTCTCGGCGCGCGGCTCCCTCTTCTTCGACGGCGCGCGCATCCCCGCCCGCTTCAGGCTCGGCGAGGAGCGGGAGGGATTCACGGGCGCCATGGTCTCCTTCGACTTCAACCGGGCGTTCATCGCGCTCTCGGCCGTGGGCGCCGCCCTCCAATCGCTGGAGGAGACCGTCGAGTACACGAAGACGCGCCAGGCCTTCGGCCGGCCGCTGGCGAAGTTCGAGGGGGTCTCCTTCCAGGTGGCGGAGCACCTGACTCTGGTCGAGGGCGCGCGGCTGATCGCCTACAAGTGCCTCTGGCTCAAGGACCAGGGCCTCCCCCACACCAAGGAGTCGGCCATGTCCAAGTGGCTCGGCCCCAAGGCCGCGGTGGAGGCGATCCACGCCTGCCTCATCCTCCACGGACACTACGGCTACAACCAGGAATCGCCGCTGGAGCAGCGGATGCGGGATGTGATCGGGCTGGAGATCGGCGACGGCACCCCCGAGATCATGAAGGGGATCGTCGCGCGCGAGGTCTACGGCCGCGAGTTCATGTCCTACCGCTAGAGACTAGGCTTCGCGAAGTGCTTGCTCGGCCCGGGCGAGGTCCCAGGCCATCCCCATCTCCCGAAACATGCCGATGGCCTTGGCGAGCTGCTCCTTAGCCTTGTCCACCTCTCCTTTGGTTCTAAGCAGGCGGGCGTAGCTCAGGTAGCTCCGGGCCAGGTCGGGCTTGGCGCCGATCTCCTCGAGCAGCCGGATCGCCTGCAGGATGGCGGTCTCGGCCTTCTGAGCGTCAGAGGGGTCGAGGACGGAGCAGGCCTCCCCGAGGGTCCGGAGGCTGAGGGCCTTGGTCCATTTGTCGCCCGCCTCCTCCGCTAGACCGATCGCCTCTTCGCAGAGAGAAGGCAGGGCGTCAAGCTGGCCGAGCGCGAGGAGACAGGTGGCGAGGAGAGCTTTTTGTTGCTGCCGGACAAACCTCGTCCCAATCTTTGTCGCAAGAGCTAAGCTCTCTTCCACCAACGCTCTTCCCCGGTCCGGGTCTCCGGCCATGGCGTGCGCCTCGCCCTCCCGGGATTTCACGATGTAGACCCGGAAGAGGTCTCCCGCGCGTTCAGCGATACGCCTGGCCTCTTCGTAATCCGGGATCGCCTCGACCCATTCGCCGCGCTGTCCTCGGGCAAATCCCCGGTATTGATAGGCCGCGGCTTCAGTAAACGGGTTCTGGGTCTCAGTCGCCAGCTGGATTCCCTGGTGGGCATAGCGCAGGGCTCGGTCAAACTCGCCCATCACGGAAAGGGGCTGAGCTGCAAAGCCGAGCGCGGTCGCCTCCTCGCTCTTGTTCCCGAGCCGACGCATCTGCTCGACGCTCCGTTCCAGCATCTGACTGCACCGAGCAAAGTCGGACTGGAACCAGTAGACTCGACCCATGAGATTGACCGGCGGAGCGGCAAGGGTCTCGTCTCCCAGCCGGTCGGCGATCTCGAGGCTCTGCTTCGCGTGCTCGATGGCTCTCTGCATATCAAAGAGGACATAGTGGATCCGTCCGAGCCAATAGAGGACCCGAGCCAGCCGGGGTTCGTCGCGGAGAGCTTCCGCGCGGACCCGAGCTTGCTCGAGGTTCGTCCGATCCCGCTCGATGTCCTGGCGGGTCACGCCGACTGCGGCGAGCTTGAGGGACGCGTCGATCTGCCAGCGCTGAGCATCGGGAGACGCCGGGAGCGCTCGGGCCGTTGTGAGGGCCTGCTCATAGTAGGTCGTTGCTTCGGCGTTCGCGTAGAGGCGGGCTGCCCGGTCCCCTGCGAGGAGGGCGTACTGGACCGCTCTGTCCTGGTGCTCGCTCCGGGCATAGTGGTAGGCCAGGATCGTCACTTGCTCCTCCAGGCGGTCGGCGTAGAGCTCCTCGGTGGCCCGGCCGATGGCCCCGTGGAGCTCCTTCCGGCGTTGACCGAGGAGGCTCTGGTAGGCCACGTCCTGGGTGACGGCGTGCTTGAAGATGTATTCCAGCTCGGGGAAGAAGCGCGTTTCGTGGATCAGCTCCAGGTGCTTGAGGGTGTCCAGGTAGCCCTGGACCTCCTGCGCCATCTCGGAGATCCGGGCGAGCAGGCGGAGCCCGAACTCCCGGCCGATCACGGCGGCCGCCTGGACGGTCCGCTTGACCGGCTCCTCCAGGCGGTCGATCCGGGCTCGGATGATGTCCTGGATGGTGGCGGGCACCTCGGTCACCGCCGTTCCCGCCCAGCGGAGTCCTCCGTTCTGGCGGACGATGACCCCATGCTCCAGGAGCGCAGCGGTGATCTCCTCCACGAACAGGGGGTTCCCCTCGGCTCGGTCGCGGACGAGGCGGACGAGCTCGGGGGGAAGTTCGCGGCTCTCCAGGAGCGTGGTTAGCATGACCTCGGTCTCATCCTCGGTCAGGAGGTTGAGGGCGAGCTGGGTGTAGAAGGTCTTGTCCCCCCAGCGCACGGCGTAGCCCGGTCGATGGGTGGTGACCAGGAGGAAAGGCATGCCCGCCAGGCTCTCGATCAGGAAGGCGTAGTAGTCCTCCGAGGTCTTGTCGATCCAGTGAAGACCCTCGACGACGACCACAAGCGGCCGGCGCTGGCTGCCGGCCACGGTCAGGGCCCGGACGGCCTCGAAGGTCTTCTTGCGCTTGTCCTTGGGGTCCAGGTACTTGAGGCTCTCGTCCTCCCCGGGTAGGCCGAAGAGCTCGCCCAGAAACGGGAGGATCGTTTCAAGGGCCGGGTCGAGTTGGCGGAGACCCCGGTGGAGCTTCTCCCGGATCTGGAGCGGGTTATCGCCGTCCTCGATCTGGAAGTTCGCGCGGAGAATGTCGAGCACGGGCAGATAGGGCGTGCTCTGGCCATACGCCACGCAGTGTCCTTCGAGCCACGTGACCCGCTCCCCTTCGAGCGATTTCTTGAACTCGTAAAGGAGACGAGACTTCCCGACCCCCGGCTCCCCGACGATCCCCACCACCTGGCCGCGGCCCGCCTTGACGCGCGCCAGGCAGTCGTGCAGAACCCCCAGCTCCCGCTGGCGTCCCACCAGCTGTGTGAGCCCCCGTTCGGCGCTGACCTCGAGGCGGGTGCGCCCCCGCCGCCGGCCGGTGACCGTGTAGGCCAAGACCGGCTCGCTGCGCCCTTTGACCTGGACTGGCCCCAGGGCTTCGCTCCGGACGTACCCCTCCAGCAGGCGGTGGGTCGCCTCGGTGACCAGGATAACCCCGGGCTCGGCCAGGGCCTGCATCCGCGCTGCCAGGTGGGTCGTGTCGCCGACGGCGGTGTAGTCCATGCGGAGGTCGTCGCCGATCCGCCCTACGACGACGAGGCCCGTATTGAGGCCCAGGCGCAGTTGGAGCTCTACACCGCGCTCGCGCTCGAGCCGCTCGCTGTACCCGCTCAGGGTTTCCCGGATCGCCAGCGCCGCCTGGACGGCCCTGAGGGCGTGATCCTCGATGGCCACGGGAGCGCCGAAGAGAGCCATGAGGCCGTCCCCGAGGAACTGGTTGACGGTCCCTTCATAGCGGTGGACGGCCTCGGCCATGAGGCGAAGCGCGCGATCCATGACCTCGTGCATCACTTCGGGGTCCAAGCGCTCCGCCAGGCGGGAGGAGTCCACGATGTCGCAGAAGAGCACCGTGACCTGCTTCCGCTCGCCCTCGAGCGCGCTCTTGGACGTGAGGATCTTCTCGGCGAGGTGCTTGGGGGTGTACGCCTGCGGGGAGGCGAACGTTGTCGCGGCCACCGGGGCAGCCGCGACCTCGAGAGGGTGACCGCACTGGTTGCAGAAGCGACTTCCTGGTGCGTTGGCGCGAGCACAGGAGGGACAGGTGACTTCAAGCCGAGCACCGCAGGAGTTACAGAATCTGGCCTCCTGCGTGTTCTCGTGTTGGCACCGGGGACACTTCATTCCGGAGCCTCCTGCCGTCAGCTGAACTTCGGTTTCCGCTTCTCCACGAAGGCCGAGAGGCCTTCCCGGGCGTCGGCCGAGCTCATGTGCTGGGTAACGCCACGGATCTCGAGTTCGAGACCCCCGGCCAGAGGAAGGTCCAGCCCCCGGTTCGCCAGCATCTTCACCGTCCGGTTCGCTGATCCGCTCAGGCCCGCGAGCTGGGCCGCCAGCTCGTTCAGCTTCTCTCTCACCTGACCTGTCGGAACTACCCGATTTATAAGCCCCCACTCGAGCGCCTCTCGGGCCGTGAGCCAGTGGCCCAGGAGCATCAGCTCCTTGGCGCGCCGGAGCCCGATCAGACGGGGGAGGCGCTGGCTCCCGCCACCGCCGGCGACGAGCCCGAAGTTGGCGTGCTGATCGCCCAGCCTGGCCTCCTCGTCGGCGATGACGAGGTCGGACACCAGGGTCAGCTCGAGGCCCCCCGCCAGCGCCATGCCGTGGACACCGGCGATGACGGGGACGGGCAGCGCCTCGATCCGGTTGAAGGCGCGGTGCCAGAGCCTGGTGAACGCTTCCCACTTCTGGGGATCGGGAGAGAGCTCCTGGACCGTCCGGAGGTCGGCGCCGGCGCAGAAGGCCCGGCCTTCTGCCGTCAGCGTGACGACCTTGATGGATGGATCGCCCTCGATGCTCTCGCAGGCGCTCGAGAGGTCCTCAAGCATCTGCCGGTTGATGGCGTTGAGCTGGGCCGGCCGGTTCAGGACGAGGCGAGCGATGGGGCCTTCACGGTCCAGCCTGAGTGTTTCGAATCCCGCCATGGCAGGTCCTCAGCGCGCGACGACGGCGCGGCAGGCTTGGAGTTGAGCCAGGTGCTCGAGGTCGTGGTCCACGATGTGGGTGGCATACTGTGCCAGCATGACGGGCCCGAAGAACGCGGAGAGGCCGATCCGGTCTGCGGCGGCCGGCGGCAGGCCCTGGAGAAAGGCCACGGTCTCAGCGCGCGCCTCCGCGAACCGGCGCCAGTCGTCCACGAAATCGCCCTGGCGATGATCGCGCTCGGCGGCCCAGACCTCGGGATCGAAGCTCTCGAAGCGAGGCCGGTCCTCATTGACGATCCGCTTCAGTCGAAGGAGAAAGACATCGCGCTCCACCTTCAGGAAATGGGCCATCACTTCTTTCATGGACCACTCCCCCTCCCGGGGTCGCTGCCGCAATTGCTCAGCGCTGAGCCCGCGGGACAGCGCCTCGATCTTGCCGGGAAGAGGCTGGATGGCGGGCGCCACTTCGGCCAGGGGGAGCGCCACCCGCGCCTCGGTTCGCTTGGGGCGGAGGCCGAGGGCGCTCCGGACCTGATGGATCTGCTGGAGGTGCTCGGTGTCGTGGCCCGCCATCGTCGCTGCGTAGTTCTCGACGCTCAGCGCGCCCCGGCTCGGGCTCACCCCCTCACGCGCCCACTGGGGGGGCGCCAGGCCATTCAAGATCTTGACGACCTCGCCCCGGGCCGACTCGAAGGCGCCCAGGAGCGTCCCCAGATCAGAGCGATCGCCAGACGCCTGGCGATCCCGGGACGGAAAGACCGGACGCTCCTCGGTCAGCATCCGGCGAAGCCGGGGCAGAAAGGTGTCGCGTTCGCCCTCGACAAAGTGGCGAACAACTTCGGTGACGGACCACTCCCCCGACCTGGGAGGCTTAACGGCCAGATCAGGCGAGAAATCTTCGCCGAGGAGCCGGAGGAGGTTCGGCGTCGCCGCCAGGTTCGCGATGACCAGGGCTCTGTCCACGAGTGGCTACCCCCTCACCCTGCCCTCTCCCCACAGGGGAGAGGGTTCTATCAGACGAGCGGATCGTAGTTGAAAAACTGGCCGGAGGTCTCCAGGGGGACCAGGTGCTGGCGGAGCGTGCCCGGGAACATTTTCGCCAGCCGCTCGGGCGTCCACCCCTCCGCGTGATGGATCGAGCGGATCGGGCGCATGTGGTTGAAGAGCATGATCTCCTTGCCGCGCACGCCGAAGACCTGGCCGGAGATGTCCTTGGCTTCATCGGTGGCCAAGTAGACGGCCATGGGCGCGATGTGCGCGGGGGAGAGCTGCTTGAGCTTCTCCACGCGCGCCCTCTGCGCCTCGGTCTCGCTGGGGATGGTCCCGATCATCCGCGTCCAGGCGAAGGGCGAGATGCAGTTGGCCGTGACGTTGTAGCGCGCCATGTCCAGCGCGACGACCTTCGTGAAGCCGACGATGCCCAGCTTGGCGGCGGCGTAGTTGGCCTGCCCCACGTTCCCGACCAGGCCCGAGGTCGAGGTCATGTTGATGAAGCGCCCCCACTTCTGCTCGCGCATGAGGGGGACCGCCGCGCGGGTCACGGCGAACGCGCCTTTCAGGTGGGTGTCGAGGACGGCGTCCCACTCTTCCTCGGTCATGTTGAAGATCATCCGGTCGCGGAGGATCCCCGCGTTGTTCACCACGATGTCCACCCGGCCAAAATGGTCGAGGGCGGTCTGGATGATGCTCTTCCCGCCCGCCATGGTGGCGACGGAGTCGTAGTTGGCCGCGGCCTGCCCGCCCTGGGCTTTGATCTCGTTCACGACCTCGTCCGCCGGCGTGCGGGCGGCGCCCGTCCCGTCCTCCTTGCCGCCGTAGTCGTTCACCACCACCTTGGCGCCCTCCCGCGCCATGAGGAGCGCGATCTCGCGGCCGATCCCGCGGGCCGCCCCGGTCACCACCACCACTTTGTCCTCGAGCATCATGGTCGCTGTCTCCTGTGGAGGGCTAGATCACGCCGCGCTGGCGGAGGCTCTGGATCTCGGCGTCCCCGTACCCGGCCTCCCGGAGCACCTGGTCGGTGTGCTCGCCGAGCGCGGGCGCCGGCGTCACGATCCGGCCGGGACTCTTCGCCAGTTTGACCGGAATGCCGATGGTCTTGAACCGCCCGGCCTTCGGGTGATCCTGCTCGGCGATCATCCCGCTGGCCACAACTTGCGGATCCTTGACCATGTCGGAGTAGTTGTTCACCGGAGCGCAGAGCACGTCGGCGGCCTCGAGAACTTCCATCCACTCCCCGACGGTCCGGGAAAGGAACACGACGTCCAGGATCGGCACCAGCTCCTTCCGGCGGGCGAGCCGGTCCGCCTTGGTGGCGAAGCGCGGGTCGGTGGCCAGCCCGGGCCGGCCGATCGCGCCGCAGAACGATCGCCAGAGCTGGTCCGTCCTCACGGCGACGAAGATCCAGCCGTCCCGAGCCCGGAATGCCTGGTACGGCACCAGCTCGGGGTGGGCACTGCCCAGCCGCGGCAGGTCCTCCCCCGTCAGGTGGAAGACGGACAGCCGCGCGGCGTGGGCGAGGAGCGCCCCGTCGAGGAGCGACACGTCCACCTTCTGCCCCTCGCCGGTCTTCTCGCGGTGGAGCAGCGCCGTCAGAACCCCCTGCACGGCGAGCAGCGAGCCGATCGTGTCCACCACCGGGGCGCCGCAGAGCACCGGCCCGCCGTCGGGCGCGCCGGTGATGGCCATGAGGCCGCTCATCGCCTGCACGAGGGCATCGAGGCCCGGCTTCTCCCGCCAGGGGCCCTCCGGGCCAAAGGCGGAGAGGGAACAGTAGATGAGCCGGGGATTCAGGCGCGAGAGCCGCTCGTAGTCGATCTCGAGCCGCTCGGCCACTCCCCCGCGGTAGGCCTCGATCACCACGTCGGCCCGCTCGGCGAGCCGGTAGAACACCTCCCGCCCGTCGGGCGCCGACAGGTCCAGCGCGATCCCGCGCTTGTTGCGATTCACGGTGATGTAGAGCGGCCCCTCCCCGTTGAGCGTGACCTGATAGACCGAGCGGGAGGCGTCGCCCTTCCCCGGCTCCTCGACCTTGATGACGTCGGCGCCCATGTCCGCCAGGTACATGCCGCAGACCGGCCCCGCGATCAGGTGGGCGACCTCCAGGACGCGGTATCCCTGGAGCGGACGCGCCTGGCGTCGGGCCGCGGAGTTCATGACGCGCTGAACGATACCATACCTACGCGATCCGGGCCACCGCGCGTCAGCCCCGGGCGAAGCGCCCGCGCTCGAGGGCCCCGACGTACTCGGCGCCCAGGACGAAGACGATGGCCGAGTAGTACACGAACATCACGAAGGCCACGAGCACGCCCAGCGGCCCGTAGATCTGGTCGTACACGCCCACCGTCACGATGTAGAGCCGGAAGAGCTGCTTGGCCACCTCCCAGAGCACGCTGGCGAGGAGCGCCCCGGCCAGGGCGGCCCCGCGGGGGATCGGGCGGTGCGGCAGGTGCCGGTAGAGCAGATAGAACATCCACGTGGCCAGGGCCACGCCGAGGCCGATGCTCATGTAGTTGATCCACTCGCGCGGCATCTGCGCCGGGCGGAGGATGAACACCTTGGCCCAGGTAAAGAGGTCGGTGACAGCGAGGGCCGCCAGGAACAGCACCCCGATCAGGAAGATCCAGAAGATGTCGAACAGCATCCCCCTGAAGAAGCCCCGGCCGCGCTTGACGCCCATGACCCGGTCGAGCACGAGGCGGCTGGCGCCGAAGAGCTGGGTGGAGAACAGGATCAGGATCACGGTCCCGAGGATCCCGGAGACGTTGCGCGTGGCGACGATCCGGAGGAGGATGCGGCCGATCTCTTTCTGGTACACGGGCATGATCGGCGCGAGCTGGTTGATGACCTGGCGGGTCGCCTCCTCGCTCGACAGGATGAACCCGAGCAGCGAGATGATCAGGAACAGGAAGGGGATCAGGCAGATCAGAACGTAGAAGGAGAGCCCCGCCGCCAGGAAGAACCCCTGGTGGGCGTAGAACCCGGAAAAGGCGTTGCGAACCCCCCTGACCACTGCGGGCGCTAGACGATGGAGCGGATGAGGCCGCCGTCCACCTGAATCGTCGCGCCCGTCACGTAGGACGCGCGCTCGGAGGCGAGAAAGACCACCATGTTGGCGAACTCCTCGGGGCTTCCGACGCGGCCCAGCGGAATGTCCGCGGTCACCTGAGGCAGGTATTCCTCGAACGTCTTCCCCACCTGCTTGGCCCGCCCTCCCATGTGGGAGCGGAGCCGGTCGGTGAGGATGCGGCCCGGGCAGACCGTGTTGATCAGGATGTTGTCCTTCCCCAGCTCGGCCGCCAGCGTCTTGGACATCCCCGCCACTCCTGGGCGGATCCCGTTGGACAGGATCAGCCCGGCGATCGGCTGCTTGACCGAGCTGGACTGGATGCTGAGGATCCGCCCCCAGCGCTTCTTCCTCATGTGGGGGAGCACCTCACGGATGAAGCGGACCGTCGAGAGCAGGGTGAGCTCGAAGGCGGCCTGCCAATCGGCGTCGGTCATTTGATCGAAACCGCCGGGAGGCGGGCCGCCGGCGTTCGCGACCAGGATATCCACGCCGCCGAAGGCCTCCACGGTCTTCGCGACCACCCGCTGGATGTCGGCGAGCCGCGTCACGTCGGCGGGGAGCGCCAGCACCTCCGCCTTGGTCTGCTCCCGGATCTCGTTGGCGGCCACAATCAGATCGGCCTCCGTTCGCGCGCACATCGTCACCCGGGCACCCTCGGCGGCCAGCCCCATGGCGCTGGCCTTGCCCATCCCCTTGCTCGCCGCCACCACGATCGCAACCTTCCCTTTCAGTCCCAGATCCATGCCTATCGCCTCCGCTACTTGTAGAAACGGGCGCGGTCCGCGCCGAGAATCTCCATGCGCTTCAGCTCGCGGTCGCGCATGACCTCCAGCTGGATCTTTTCCCCCGGCCCGTGGCGCCAGAGGGCGAGGTAGAGCCCCTTCCGGCTCGACACCTCCTCCTTGTCCACCGAGACGATGAAGTCGCCCTCCCGTAGCCCCGAGCGCTCCGCCGGCCCCTGGGGAACCAGTCCGGCCACCACCACCCCGTCCTCCAGGGCGTAGGCGAACACGCCCAGCCACGCGCGCTTCGGTCGGCTGACGACCTGGCCGTAGCGGAGGAACTCCTCCTGGTTCGCACAGTAGTGCTCGATAGGGATGGCCAGCGAGTTCCGCGCGACCTCGTTCAGGTTCAGCGAGACCACGCCGATCATGCGGCCGGCGAGCGTGAAGAGCGCGCCGCCGCCGAAGCCGGGGTTGAAGGCGCTCGACACGATCCCTCGCTCCAGCAGGTATTCCCAGTAGGCTTCGAACTCTCCAAGATACGTGACCAGGCCGCCGGAGACCCGCCGCTCCTGCGGCTGCGTGGAGGCCAGGACGAAGACCGGCGCGCCGCAGTCGATCTCCTCGGAGGAGCCCGCTTCGGCGGCCTGGAGCCCCTGGCGCTTGACCTTGAGGAGCGCGAGACCGACTTCGAAGTCTTGCGCCACAATCTCAGCCTTGGCCCGGCGGCCCTGGGTGAACGACACCTGGATGCTCTCGCCCCCCATCACGACGTAATTCACGGTCAGGATCAGCCCCGCGGGGTCGATCACCGTGCCCGACCCGAACCGCTCCTCTCCGAGAATCCGGGCGGACGGATGCTCGGCGGGCACCTCGGTGCGGATGTGGACCACCGTGGAGCGAAGCTGTCTGACGAGCTCGACCGATGCGTCCACGCCGGACCCTCAGGCGGCCTCCCTCAGCTCCTGCTTGGACATCATTTGAGATGCTTCGCCAGAAACGCCTCGACCTCGGTGAACGCGGCGGCGGCCGCCTCGCGCTGGTAGCCCACCGTCGCCCCGCAGCAGTCGCCCGGCTTGTTCCGGTTCTCCACGTCGGGAAGCATCTGGAGGGGGTAGTCCGCGTTGTCGAAGTAATGGTAGGCGCCCGGGAAGATCCTGATCGTCGCGTCCGCCCCCTTGGCGCGCATGGCGTTGACCATCTCCTCGCAGGTCGTGGCCAGGGTCCAGTCGTCGGCCGCGCCGATCAGCACGAGGAGCGGCGCCACCACGACTTCCTTGACGAGCGAGAAGCACCCGCCGGGGGATATCCCGATCCCCAGGCGGAACCCCACGGCCGGCAGCGTCACGCCCCGCTTCCGGGCGCGCTCGAGACTCGGGCCGTTGACGACGGCGATGGCGAAGACCCCGCCGTTGGACCAGCCCATGGCCCCGATCCGCCCGGGGTTCACGAACGGACGGGCCTGGAGATACCGGAGCGCCCCGAAGGCGTCGTCGAAGCGATCCGTGTTCTCGACGTCCGGCGTCCCCTTGGAGCAGTTCTCGACGATGCCGCGTGGCGTCCAGCTGTCCACCACGAGCGCCACGTACCCGCGCTCGTTCAGCCATCTCGCCCAGCGCGCGTGCAGCGCCTCGACGCCGCCGCACCCGTGGAAGAGGACTATCGCGGGGAACGGGCCGGGCCCCTCGGGCCGGTAGAGCTGGCCCCTGACCTCCGCCGGCTTTCCGGGGGTGATATTTGGGAAGGTCACCACGCCGCCGGCGCATCCACCGAGAAGCGTCGCCAGGAGAAACCCTGAGATCAGATCGAGGCGCACCACATAAGGATACCCGATCCCGCACGGCGCGCAACGATCCTTCGTTGACCCCCTCCGTTCCCGGGAGTAGAATCCCGGCAGGAGCCGCGCCCATGGACGATCCCATCCGCATCACGGAGTACTCCGATTACCTCTGACCCTGGTGCTACCCGGCGGCCGTGCGCCTCCAGCGGATCCAGCAGGAGATGGGTGGGCGGCTCAGCATCGAGTGGAAGGCGTTTCCGCTGCGCCCCGTGCCCGATCCATCGGTAACCTTCAAGGGAACCTACCGCGAAGAGGCCTGGAAGCGCTGCGCGGCGATGGCCGAGCCCGACCGCGTCGTCTTCACCATGTGGAGCCGCGACGACTATCCCACCTGGAGCCTCCCTGCCCTGGAAGCCGCCAAGTGCGTCGCCCTGCAGGGGGAGGAGCCGTTCCGGCGCCTCCACCTCCAACTCTACGAAGCCTTCTTCACCCGCGGGAAGAACATCGCCGTCCCCGAGGAGGTCGTAGAGATCGTGCGGGAGTCGGGCGCCGACATGACGGCGTTCCTCGCCGACTACGAGAGCGGCAAGGCCCGGGACTGGGTCCTCCACGATTACGAAG
>Ga0209322_10000288_pt1 | contig 28526 bp, 23 predicted proteins | sample Rifsed19ft1_FD_184013 | JGI IMG/M metagenome (GOLD analysis project Ga0209322, IMG submission 184013) | Soil microbial communities from Rifle, Colorado, USA - sediment 19ft 1 (version 2) | ecosystem: Environmental > Terrestrial > Deep subsurface > Rock core/Sediment | place: Rifle, Colorado... | reverse complement strand
CGGGAACGGCGGGAAGGCCGTCGCGGGAGGGCAGATGCCCTACGCACTCGCCGGGTTCCCTGCGAACTCGCAGATCGAGATCCGCTGGCAGACCGTTACGATGGAGACGACAATCGGGGGCGCCCTCGCGGACAAGTTCAACGGGTGGGAAGCGACCGAGGTTACCGAGATCCTAGCCACGGTCCCGGTCGACGCGACCGGGAAGGCATCCGGCACTCTCGCGACCCCGATGGACTTCGGCGGGCTCCACATGGTCGAGGCCGTCGTGAGCGGCAACGCGCTCGCCAGCGCGGAATGGTGGATCATCCCCAAGTTCACCGCTGGCCTGAGCGCTGACGGAACCCGGATCGAGATCCACGGGACCGGTCTCGGATGGGAGAAGTACACCTCCGTCTGGGACATCCTGTACGACGGGGGCCTGTCCGGATGGGTATCCGCGTTCACGGGGAAGGGGAAAGTCGATGTCTCCCTTCCGGTCGTCGGCGCTCCGGGGCTTCACACGATCGAGATCCACGAAGGCTCGAACGCTTGGCCGTACCTGAACATGCACCAGTCCCCATGGCCCTGGGAGCCCGTGTATCGGTTCGCGTTCACGATCGAGGCGCCCGCCTCGGGACCGTTGTCCCCTCCGTCGAACGAAGCGAACATGCCATTGACCGTCGCGCTGCCACTGCTCGTCGTCGCGGCTGTCAGCGGATTCGCCATAGCCTGGTTCCGGCGTCGCAAGACGGAGGTGCCCAAGTCCTCCGAGTGATCCCCCAGCTGAACGGATACCGTCGAAACGGACTCCGGGAGGAAGGGGCGCGGGCAGGGCCTCCCCGGGCGGCGGCGCTTGTGCGGGAACGACGTAGGGCGGACCGACCTCGGCAGCAAAGCGAGCCCAGGCTGCCGCGGGCGGAGCCGAGCCGGAAGAGATCCTGAGGCGTTCGAGGGACCCAAACGCGAACGCGCCGGTAGCGGGCCACCGGACTTGTCGTCAGGGGGACGCGTTGGGGGCTCCCGCGAGGAGCCTCACGGGCTTGCAGGCGGGGCACAGGTCTAGGCCGGCCCGGAGGGTCGATTGCGACGCCACTCGGTCGACCATTGCGCGCGGGGCGACTCGGTTCCCACAGGCAGTGCAGAGGACCCATTCGTCTCGCTTCAGCACCGTCCGGTCTCTCGAGGGAGGTTCGATGGCGTGCTGGAGTGACACTGCACGCTCGGGGCACGCCTCCACGCACTGCTCGCATCCGTCGCATGCCTGGACGTTGAAGGTGAGCGTCAGGGCTCCGGGCCGGGGCTCCTCCATGGCGAGCGAGTCGGACCAGCATCGCTCGACGCAGAGACCGCACATCGTGCAGGCCGCGGGGTCGACGGTGACTAGACCCGCCCCCCTGCCCGGAAGCGGGATTCTGTCGGCGTGCGAGTCAATCCTGACAGCGAGTTCATGGAGGGACTCTACCATGGGGATGGACTGGTGGTGGGACGTGGCGCCTTCCCGAAGGTCCGGTGGCGGAGCGCTGAGATCCCAGTATGCGACCCTTCCTGGGTCCCCGATACCGACAAGGAACGCGGACGCGACGGCGAACGGGCCTGGAGCTTCGGGACAGCACTCCCCGGCCCCGAGACCGACGACGGTCTTAAATCCGAGGGCGAGGAACCGTAGGACGTCCACCGGCCGGAGGGCGCCGACGGAGGGCACTTCGAGGACCCGCCACCCTCCAGGCGCAAGTCCCAAGCCCTCGATCCTGTCTTCCAAGAGCGAGGAAGGGCACGCGACGAGCAGACCGAGGCCCGGAGCGTCCGCCAGGGCACGCGCTTCTGCTTCCAAGGTCGACCGCGAGAGGACGCGATGGCCCGCGGCATCAGTTGGGCAGGCGGCAAGGCACATCGCGCACGATGTGCACGCGGAGGGGTCAATCGAAGGGGGCACCCCTCGTGCGATCGCCTGCTCGGGGCACGCCTTGACGCACAAGTCGCAGTTCGGAGCTCGACAGCGCGACGGCTCGATTCGGGGGACCGGAGCCCGAAATCGCGCGACGGGGTAGATCAGGGACCGCCGGGGCACGGCACCGCGAAACGCGTTCGTCGGCCGGGTCGGGGCGCGTTCGACGGGCTCGGCGGCCCGGAGGCGTGCGATCGCGGCGTGGACGTGCGTCCCAACCGTCATGGCGTCAGGAAACAGCCGCCATGCATCCAGGAACCGGATTCGGAGAGGGTGAACGCCGCCGCGCATGAGGCCCTCTGCCGCCCGCGCTTGCAGCTCGACATTCCTCGCCGCCAAAAAGACCACCGCATCCGGCCTGCAAGTCGAAAGGAGGGGTTCCATCGTGTCGCACAAGGACCTCCTCCAGACGACGGACACATCAGAGCCTCCGGCGATTCGCGAGAGCGTCTCCGGGACGCCACAGTGTCCACATCCGAGGACGAGCACGCGCAGGCCCGTCACCTTCCCTCCGGCTCCAGTCCCGCGACTGCAGTGACCGCGCGGGCGATCAGCGCATACGGGCTGTCCGGCGCCGCCGCGTCCAACCGCCTTCGGAAGTCAGGAATCCAGCGCGCGAGGTGACGGTCCACGAACTCCCGTGCACGCCCGTCCCAGTGTGCGGCATCGTCGGGTCGTCCCTCCGCTCGGGCTGTGACCGCCCTGCACTCGAGATGCGCTAGGTACTCCAGCTCAAGGCTGATGTGATCTGGCGGGAGTCGGAAGTCAGGTACGGGCTCGAGGCCGTCGCGGCGGAGTTCCAGGAGAAAGTCTCGGGCGGCGGGACCGAACACAAGGCCCCCGCGGTACACGGACTCAAAGGGCGGGGCGGGCGGCCTTCCCGGGCCCATGAAAAGTCGGTGGTACTCTCGATCTGCTCGCAGGTCTCGTGCCAAAACCGCCGCCTTGTGGATCGCGCCTTCGAGGTCCTTGTCACCCGCGACGGCGCGCGACAGATCCTCGACGGTCTTGCGGAAGGAGTCCGAATCGATCGGAGGCCTCAGGGCGGCAGCCAAAAGGGAAAGGACTTGCGCCCGCCGCCAGTGCGGGGGGTCCGACGGCTCGGTCAACCGCGTCCCCCAGCCGTGCCCCCGCCCTCCGGGGCGCCCGTCGCGGCGGAGACGCGAGCTCCGGCCTCGCGTGCACGCAACCTCACGTACATATCGCCGATCGGGAAGAGCTTGGTCGAGAGGGCGAGAAGGAGGATGCCGAGGCCGTAGACGCCCGCGACCATGACGGCTTCTGAGGAGGTGGGGGCATACGCCCTCACGTCTCCGGGCAGAGAGGGAAAGAGAAGCGGCGCGATCACGATCAGGTAGCGTTCCAGCATGACGCCGAAGACGATCAGTGCCGAAGCGACCGCGACTCCCTTTCGTGTGCGCGTGCGGCGCGGGGCGAGGATCAAGAACGGCATGAGGAGCCCGAAGATGACCATGGCCCAGAACAGGGCCGCGTAGGACCCCGACGTGATGAATTGCCAGACGTTCAGGGGACCGGGCTCCGCGCCGTAGAACACGACGGTCCATTCCATGAGGAGGAGGTAACCGAGGATGGGGAGGAGGATCGCGAGAATGCGCCCCAACTCCTCGACGGTCCCCCGCTCCACCGGCAGCTTGACTCGCTTCCCCGCGACGACGATGACGAGGGCGACGAGCGCAATGCCGGATACGACCGCGGATACGACGAACAGCGGCGGCATGATCGCCGTGTTGTAGCCGGGCCGCCCGACCACGACCGCGAAGATGAGCCCCGTGATGGAGTGGAGGACCACGGCGAGGGGGAGCACGACGAAGGCAAGGCGTCGTACGACTCGCTCATCGCGGGCGAGAGCGTGAGGCGTAACGTCCTTGTAGCCCGCGAGCACAAGGCGATAGAGCCAACGCAGCCTCCCCGGCCTCTCGGAGAGGGCGACGAGCTCGCGGCGCACACCGTAATAGAGGTAGGCGACGCACACGACGAGATACGTCGACAGGACGACCACGGTCCACACGAGCGGCGACTCGATTCGTCCGAACAGAATCAGGTTCACCGCGCGTTCCGGGCGTCCAAGGTCCAGGAAGATGAAAACCGGGACGAGGAGGATGCTGATGATCGCCAGCAGCTCCGCGAACGTGGCAATCGGCCGAAATCTGCGGATGTTCAGAATATGTACGAGGGAGGAGACGATGACTCCCCCCGCGCTCAGGCCGATGAAGGCGACGTAGTTCACGACCAGCAGGCCCCACGGCACACCGTCTGAGGTGCCCGCGTCAATCCCCACGCTGAGCTCCTGGAGGCGGATGAAGGCGGCCGCCCCGAAGAGGGCCGCGGCCCCGATGACCACAATGGCGAACGGCATGTCGACGTTTCGTGGCTTCTGTTTCGCGCGCTCCGGCATCTCATCCCTCCGTAAGATAGTACACCTGGGGTTTCGTCCCCAGTTCCTCGAGGAGGCGGAACGCACGCTTGTCGAGCGAGAGGCGGTGGACCTCGCTCGCCGGGTCCTCCAGGTCCCCGAAGGATATCGCGAAGGCGGGGCAGGTCTCGGCGCACGCGGAGACGACGCCATCGGGATGCTCGGACCCGACGAGTGCGCCCTCCTCCTTCGCCCACTCGAGCCGTTGGATGCAGAGGGTGCATTTCTCGACGACCCCCATGGGACGCGGGGAGGGACCGACGGCCCATCCCTGTGAATCGCGGACGACGTCCGGGTTTCGATCATTCACCTGGCCTTCGATGTCCCGCGTCGGGAACCAGTTGAAGTACCGCGCGCCGTACGGGCAGGCGACCATGCAGTATCGACACCCGATGCACTTGTCGTAGCGGACGAGGACGCGCCCCTCTTCATCCTTGTACGTGGCCTCGACAGGGCATACGGGGACGCAGGGGGGATCCTCGCAATGCATGCAGGGTCGGGGGAACATGCGAAGGTTCACATCGGGAAAAGAACCCCGCAGCTCGGAGAAGAACTGGTTCCAGAAAATGGCGCGACCCTTTTCCGTCTCCTCCGCGCCCGCGGCGGGCACGTTGTTCTCAATCCGACAGGCGACGATGCAGGCTTGGCACGCGGTGCACTTGTCGAGGTCGATGACCATTCCCCAGCGGGGCAAGTCACCCACCCCCCTCGGGGTAGACGCGGACGCGGGTCGGAGAGAAGGCGGCGAGTCCTCCTAGGAGATCGTACTCGTTCGCGAGGATCAGGTTCGGATTCGTCCCCGCCCCCTTCGCAAGCCGTCCATAGGCCGTGTGCCCAAGTTCGAACGGGATCGCCACGGTGTCGGGCCGGACCCCCTCGTACAAGACCGCCGGGACGAGGACGCGTCGCGGTGTCCCCTGCGGATCGCGAGGAGGCGACTCGATCCACACGCGCGATCCGTCGGCGACGCGGAGCTGGCGGGCGGTCTCCGGGTGGATTTCCGCCCACGTGTTCCAGTTCATCGCCCTTCGGAGGTGGGGGGTGGTCATCTCGCGCAGGAGGGGCACGTTCGCCCCCCGTCCTTCCGCGTGAACCATGAGTTTGTACGTGATCAGATGGAGGGGATAGTCGGAGGCGTCGCCCACGTACCGCGGGGCCTCGAAGTGCGGCATGAACACCATGTCTCCCCGCGCCGTGATTCGCAAGCCCACCAGGATTTCCTCGAGCTTTTGCTCCACGAGCTGGGGGGGCGGCGGGTCCTGGATCAGTTTCGCCTCCTCCTCTGCGAGGTGCTCAAGCTTCTCGTGGAGGAGCTGGGAGTAGAACTCGAAGCGCCCCGAGGGGCTGGGAAATGTGTATGCCCAGTCTTCGAAGGCATATGGAGGACTCGACCAGACCCCTATGCGCGTGAAGGCGTCCCAGAATTCCTCAAACGTGGAAAACGACGACACAGGCGTCTCCCCGACCCGGCCCGCGGCGGTCGTGTGAATCCCGAGGTACCGGGCCTGCATATACTCGCGGAAGTCGGCCCATGGGAACGAGTCCGCGACGGTCCCCCCGAGTCGGCGGGCCAGTTCGACGAACACATCCCCTGCGTTGCGGGTGTTGTAGACGGGGCTCACGACCGGCTGACGGATGGCCGCAACCGGGTACCCCAAGCTGGGGTAGATCACGTCGTCCTGCCACCGCTCCAGGTACGTGCTGTCCGGGAGGATTAGGTCCGAGAGCGCGGTCGTCTCGTCCATGAATGGGGAGAACGTCATCACGAACGGGATCTGGCGAATCGCCTCGTCCCACCGGGCGCTGTCGGGAGTCGAGAACAGGGGGTTCGTGTAGTAGCAAAGCATCGCCTTGGCCGGGTACGGCGGCTGGAGGGTGCGGCCGGCGGGATCCGGTCGGCCGAGGATGAAATCGGGGACCCCCTGGTACACCTTTGCCGCGAGAGGATAGTACTTCGTCCCGCGGAAGTCGAACGGCGGTTGGGCTCCCCCCGACGTTGCGATCGCGTCCTTGACGACGGCCGGCACGGAAGCGAGCGGCGGATCGCGCTGCCGGATCGGACCGCCGGCGCGACCGAGCGACCCCACGAGCGCGTTCAGGGCGTGGATCGCCATCCGGCTGTACACGCCGTTCGTCTGCATGCTCGAACCTCGTTCGCCCGCCGCGATCGCCGGTCGAACCGTGGCGAACTCGCGCGCGACCCGCTCAATGGTCTCCGCTGGGACGCCCGTGATTACGGAGGTCGTGGCCGGGGAGTACTCCCGGAGCACGACGTCCTTCCAGCCCTCGTGGGGTACGCCACCCGCATCCGTCCACCCGTCAAAGCCGAACGTGCGGTCCTGCACGTACGTCGCGTCGTACAGGCCATCGCGGATGATCACATGGGCGATGCCAAGGGCGAGCGCGCCATCCGTTCCGGGCTTCACGGGGATCCACTCGTCCGCCTTGGCGGCGCTCACGGAGTACCGGACGTCCACTTGCACGATTTTCCCGCGGATCGGGCGGCCCCTGCGGATCGTGCCATGCGCTCGGAGGAGGCGCGTCGTGGGCCGCCACGCCTCGATGAAAGCGCCGCCAAAGCAGAGAACGTAATTCGTGTTGTCCCAGTCATACCCGGAGTACGCCTTCCATCCCTGGGTCGCCCAATGCGCCATCGGCGATCCGTCCGCGCAGATGCTGCTGTGCCCGATGTGGTTCGGCGTGCCGTACGCGGCACAGAACCGGTCGATGAATCCGCCCATCTGACCCCGGTTTCGTCCGCTCAGGAAAAGCACTTGGTGGGGGCCTTCCCCCGGCCCTGTGCTCTCGCGGATCGTGCGCAGAACCTCCGCGGCAAGCCCGAGGGCATTGTCCCACCGTTCGTCCGCGGTAGCACCCGGCACCGGGATGAAACTCTCCGGAGTTCGGTCTCGGAGGGGTGCGGCGAGGTAGGCCGCCAGGGAACCGCTGCCGAACGCCTGCCATAGTTCCTCGCGCACGTAGGGCTCCTTGATTCGGTCCGGATCGTAGAGAATCTGGAGACCGATCTGACCCTTCGGGCACAATCGCCCAAGGTTGATTGGGTGCTTCGGGTTCCCTTCGATCTTGACCGCCCGACCATCGACGACCCGGACGAGAATCCCGCACCCAGCGGGGCACTGCAGGCACACGCTCGCGACCCTTGATTCCGTCCCGCCAAGGGAGTAGCCGCTCGTCTCGGCGGGCCGGAGGAGCGAATCAAGTCCGGCGAACCGGTAGGCTGCATACCCCGCCACCCCCGCCGCGACGCCTAGCTTGATTGCGTCCCGCCGTGTGACTTTCACAGAACAACCCCCGGACGCGCCGACTTCGGCATGTCGCTACCTGCCGGAACGACGGATTCGGGAATACATACTTCATTTCCAGGCATTTAGAATAAGTACCCTACGACTCGCCATCGGCTCGAGAACGCAGTCCCCGGAATCTGCTTCGGATGACCGCGAAGAGCCCGGATCGGATTCCGCGTGGCTTACGCTCGTGGAAGCCCTCGGTCCGGGGTTCACGTTCCGGGCGGTGGCGGGATAACCTGCGAGCGTCAAGGTGGGGACCGTTGTCGGCGGCGAAACGCCTCTGCCGTCGCCCCGTACTCAAAGGGTGAGGTCGTGGCTGGGTTCCTATCGTCTCTCCATGCGGTCGGATCGAACTCCATTCGGCTTTCACGAGGAATGCGAGGCGCTTTTCGGTGGCGCAACAACGTTCCTATAGTCCTCCGGGATTTGCGCGGCGTCGGGGTGGCTCAGCCTGGTTGAGCGCCGGACTCATAGGGTTCTGCGACGGTGACGTGCGCTCCTGGGAAATCCGGAGGCCGCGGGTTCGAATCCCGCCCCCGACATCAACTCGCCGCTGTTCGCCGGGGCGCCACAACACCCACCAACCTTGAAAGCCGGGGATTGCATGCGCCGCGCATGACCGAAGGCAAGTGGGCATCCCGGTTCCTGGCGGCGGCGGTCGTGCAGGGCGCAATCGGGTTCGTGCTGGCCAGCGTCCTCCTCTACCTGGCCGTTCTCGGCCGACCGGCGGCGTCGCGGATCGTCGCGGGCGGCGGGGCGGGCACGTGGTTCGTCGTCGGCGTGATCGGATACGGCCTCGTAGGGATCCTCGCGGTCGCCGTGAGTTCGCTCTTCTACCATCACGTCGAGTCCACGCTCGGGTTCCCGTACAAGGGATGGCGGAACTACACCGCGTGGGCCCATCTGATCCTCGGCGGGGGAGTCGGTTCCGCCGCGGCGCTGTTGACGGCCTATGGCGGCTATGTGGCGGGGGCCGCGATGCAACCGGCCTCGGTCGGCGGGGGCGGCCAGGACTTCGCATACGTGCACGAGTTCATCCTCGGACCCCTCGTCGTCCCGATCGCCGCGCTGATCGGCCTCTCACTCTTGGGCTTCTTCATCGGCGGGGTCGGCTACGTAACGGCGTGGAGGGCCGCTCTCAAGGCCGCGCGCCCCACCGCGAAGGGCCCGGGATGACTGCAACGTTTATCCGGGGCCGATTCTCTCGACTTGAGGAATGGTCGACGACTACACGTTCCGCATCGAGCAGGAGCGAAAGGAAAAGGACCACTGGTTTCGTGCGGGGCACGATTCCCCGATCCCCCATGAGGTCCGGCACGCGTTCCGTGGGCTGGACTACTACGGGATTGACCTGACGCTGCGGTTCTCGCTCAGCGTCGCCGAGTACCCGAAGCAGGAGGTCTTGACCTTCCCCACGAGCAAGGGGACCGAGCAGCATTTTCTCCGCTATGGGTACTTCGAGTTTCCGGTCGCGGGGGAGGCCGTTCGGCTCCACGCGTACCGGCCGGCGCACGGGCATGGCGCGCACGATTTTTTGTTCGTACCATTCCGCGACGCGACGAGCGCGAAGGAGACGTACGGCGCCGGGCGGTACCTCGACCTCCCGTTCGAGCCTTCGGGCGTTTACGACGTGGACTTCAATCGCGCGTACAACCCGTACTGCGCGTACAGCGACGACTACGTGTGCCCGTTCCCGCCGCCGGAGAACTGGCTGACGGTGCCGATCCGCGCGGGCGAGAAGACGTGGGGGACGCCGTAGCCGCCAAATACGTCCTGCGGTCTCCGGGCCGCATGGTCGTCGTGGTCGCAAACCGCATCCCCGTCGCGAAGGGTTGGGAGGTGGAATTCGAGCGCCGGTGGGCGAACCGCAAGTGGTCGATCGCGCAACTCCCCGGGTTCATCCGAACCGAGGTCCTGCGACCCGTGAAGGGTGATTACTACGTCGTGATGACGCACTGGCGGTCGCAAGAGGACTTCGACCGGTGGACGGAAAGCGAGGCATTCCACGAGGCGCATGCGGACCCGCCGCCGAGGGAGGCGTTCGCGGGGCCGAACGTGCTTGAGGTGCACGAAGTGATTGCGGGACGGAACGCCGACGCCGCCAAACCTTGAAATGCCCTTGTCTCGTGCACCAATGGATGCCTCGCTGCCGCTCGTGCGGGAAGGACGTGCACGTCCTGTGCGCGGAGGACGGGCTGTGCAAGGATTGCTCCGTGTGCTGCCGCCAGGAACCCATCGAGCTTCACGGGCTTCGCGACGAAGCTAGCTGACGATCTTGTACACGAGGTCCCCGGGGCGGGTCCGTTCTCGGACTTGGATTCCGACACTCTGCCCGGGCGTCGCCTCCGGGACCTTCGCCTTGTCGATCTCCATCGACTCGATCTTCTGATCGAAGTTCGTCGACGGCCCCTGGAAAAGGAGCGTGTCGCCGACGGCGATCGACGCGTCCGTCACACGGATCGCGGCGACCATCGGCTTCGCGAAGAAGTGGAACACCTCGCCAGCCTTGACCTTCTCCATGCCCGTCCCGCGTCAGGATGCGCTCGGCGCGATAAATACGTTGTCCATCAGGCGCCGCCGCCTCCCTCCGTCACGAGGAGCCCCCAAATCGCTCCCGCGAGCGCGATGCCGCCCCCGATCACACCTGGCGCCGTGAGGAGCGCGATGATCGATGCCGCGAGCCCCGCGATCCCGAACCTCCTGGCGGTGCGAGGGTGCGCTCCTCGAAGCGGGAGCGGCGCAAGGACGCAGAGGACCAGGGCCGCGGTCGTCACCGCCGCGGAACCAAGGATCTGAACCTCGCTTCCCGAGAGGAAGACCCATGCGAGCCCCGCGACGTTGCTGCCAAATCCGACCACGCTTCCCGCGAGGACGACGAACTCCGGCCGGCCCGCACGCCATCTCTCAAGGATTCGCATCGAGGCTGGAAGGGCCTCCGGCCGAAAAGCGTTCCCCACGGAAACCTTTAAACCCTCATTCGGATTCGAGCGGCCGGGGAAGCCGATGGTGATGCCACTCAACGTGCTAGAGAAGTCCATCAACAAGCGGGTCTCCCTCCTCCTCAAGGACAACCGAATCCTCGACGGCAAGCTCGTGGGCTACGACGAATACATGAACATGGTCCTCGAGGACACCGAGGAGACGCGGGACGAACAGGTGCGACGCATCGGCACCGTCGTCCTCCGGGGCAACAACGTCGTCACGATCGTCCCGAAGTAACCGCGAACGGGGATACGTTCTTACCGGAACTTGCCGTTCCGCGGGCGTGCAGGCCGTCCTGATCGCCGGTGGGATGGGCACCCGCCTGCGCCCCCTCACGCTCACGCGTCCGAAGGCGCTCCTGCCCCTCCTCAACCGGCCCATGATCCTCCACCTGTTTGAACGCATGCCGTCCTTCGTGGACGAGGTGATCGTGGCCGGGAGCCACGGCGTCGACAAGCTCCGCGACTTCTTCGCACGCGAGGACGTGGGGCGTCCCGTGGAGATTGTGCGTGAGAAACGACCCCTGGGGACTGGCGGGTGCCTGAAGAACTTGGAGGACCGCATCGGGGGCACGTTCCTCGCGCTCAACGCGGACGTCGTTTCCTCCGTCGCGCTCGCGGACCTCGTAGCGGCGCACCGCCGGTTTGGCGGCGTGGGCGCGATCGCGCTGTGGGAGGTCGAGGATCCGAGCGCCTTCGGAGTCGTCGCGATGAAGGGCGACCGCATCACGAAGTTCGTCGAGAAGCCGGGGAAGGGGGAAGCGCCGTCGAACCTTGCGAACGCGGGCGCATACGCCCTCGAGCCCGACGTCCTCGCCGCGATGTCCGAGGGCGACACGATCTCGCTGGAACGCGACGTCTTCCCCAAGCTCGTCCGCAAAGGCCTGTACGGGTTCCCGTTCACGGGGTACTGGGCGGACGCCGGGACCCTCGAGCACTTCCTCCACGCGACCGAGGTCCTGCTCCTCGCCCGTGGCAGCGAGGTCAGCCGCCGGGCGTCGATTCTCCCCGCCGCCAGGCTAACGAAACCCTTGGCGGTGGCCGCGGACGCCCAGGTCGGGGGAGATGTCGGTCCCGTCGTCACGATCGGCGAGTCGTGCGTGGTCGAGGACGCCCGGATCGTGCGCTCGGTCTTGCTCCCGAACGTCACCGTTGCCCGGGGCGCTCGCGTCGAGGGGAGTATCCTCGGCGAAGGGTGTCGCATCGGGCCCCGCGCGGTCGTCCGGGGTTCCATCGTCGCGGACCGCGCGCTTGTTGCGGAGAACGCGCGCGTCGTGGACGCGCGGGTGAGGGCATGAGGCTGTTCGGGACGAACGGCATCCGCGGGGTCGTGGGCCAGGACCTGACCCTGGAGTTGGCGGTGGACGTGGGACGGGCGATCGCAACGCTCTGGGGCCCCGTCACCGTCGCGTTCGGTCGGGATACCCGCCGGTCGGGACCGATGATCCGGGCCGCGGTCCTGTCCGGGCTCCTCGCATGCGGCGCCCGCGCAATCGACCTCGGGATCCTGCCGACGCCGGCGCTCCAGTACTACGTCAAGGAGCGGAAGCTCTCGGGCGGCGTCGTCGTGACCGCGTCGCACAATCCTCCCGAGTGGAACGGGATCAAGGTCGTCGACGGCCAAGGCATGGAGATCCCCCGCGCGGAGGAGGAGAAGGTCGAGGCGCTCGTGGAGTCGCGGGCGTTCGCGACGCCGTCCTGGCGGGAGTTCGGCGACGTCTCCGTGGCCACCGACGGCGCTGACATGTACGTCCGCGGGATTGCCGCCAAGGTTGACCGCGCCGCGATCGCGACGCGCAGACCCCACGTGGTCGTGGACCCGGGGCACGGAGCCGCGTGTGGGACCACCCCGTTCCTTCTGCGCGATCTCGGGTGCCGCGTCACGACGATTCACGCGCAGCCGGATGGGACGTTCCCGGGGCGGAGGCCGGAACCCACTTCTGCGAATCTCGAAGACCTCCGGACGCTGGTCCCGTCGCTCGGGGCCGACGTTGGGATCGCCCACGACGGGGACGCCGACCGTGCCGCCGTCATCGACGAGCGCGGACAGTTCGTCGACGGGGACCGCCTGCTCGCGCTCCTTGCCCAAGAGGCGGTGCGTCGCACTCCGGGACTTGTCGTCACCCCCGTGAGCTCGTCGAGTTGCGTGGAGGACGTGGTGCGGGCGGGCGGGGGACGGGTGAAGTACACGAAGGTCGGTGCCCCCCTCGTCGCGCGTGCGATCTACGCGGAGGGTGCCGTCTTCGGCGGGGAGGAGAACGGCGGCATGATTTTCCCCGAGCACCTTTTCGCCCGCGACGGCGGGATGACGGCCGCGAGGATCGTCGAACTCTTGGCGGTGCGGGGGAAACCCCTGTCGGAGATGCTGGCGTTGATGCCGCGATACCACTTGCGCAAGGCGGGCGTGCCCTGCCCGGGAGACCGTCGCGAGTCCGTTCTCGCGCGTCTCGCGGAATTGGCGGCGGGCCGGAGGGTCGACCTGACGGACGGGGTGAAGGTCTACGGGGAGGGTGGCTGGGTCCTCCTTCGTCCCTCCGGCACGGAGGCGATCCTGCGCATCTACGCGGAGGGGAGGACGCCGGAGCAGGCGGACGCGATGCGGGCGCTGGGCGAGTCCCTCGTGCGCGAGGCGCTCAGCGAATGAGCACGTACAGCGCGAGCGCGATCGCCGCGCCGAGGCTCGTCGACACGAGGTTGTTCGTCTTCTTGTCGAGCCACCGGCGGCGCTCGAGGGTTGCCCCGAGGACGCTGTCGATCTGACAACCGAGGAAACCCACGATTGCAGGGATGAAGAGGAACCGGGGGTCCGTCGGGAACGAGACCGCGAACCCCGCCCAATCGGCGAACGGTACGAGGACGAGGAAGCTGAACAGCGCAGTGTAGAGCGCCGCCGCCGTCGCGGCGCCTTGGCCGAGAAGGGACACGCCGCCGTCGGTACCCGGGCGGACCCTCGCGCCGTTCGTGATCAGGTAGACCCTGCGGGAGAGGACGCCGATCTCGCTTGCAAGGGTGTCTGCGCCCGCGACGGCGAGCGCGGAGACGAACAGGAGGCCGCTCACCTCCTTGGGGATCACGGGGCCAAAGCCCTCGAAGCCCAGGACCGAGATCGCCGCAGCGGCGAGGCCGTTCCCCAGGACATTTGAGGCGTGCCGCTCGCCCCGCGCACCCTCCTGCACCCCCATTGCCTCCTTGAGCGCGAATCGATACCGCGTGGCGGCGAACGAGCTGAGGAGGAAGAGTAACAGCAACAGGAGCCAGGTCACGTCCCCGAACACCCCGATGAGGAGGCCGACGACGAACGCCGCCACGGCGCCGTCCCAGGTGAGGACATTTCGGGAGTATGCGAGCCCGGAGAGCGCGAGGCACAGAACGACCGTGGTGGCGACCGAGACCTCGGGCGCCAAGGCCATGGCGCGCCGATTCGGGCGACCGTATTAGAAGGTATGCCGCCAAGGCGCCTCACGACCACTGGTCGAGTGCCCGCTGCCCGGCCCGCTTCCGAGCCCCGGCGACCCGATCGAGCGCGCTCTGCACCCGTTCCTCCGAGAAGGCGTGCTCGTCCACGAGCATCCGCCGCACGCCCTCGGCGTCGGGGTCCCGCCAGCGGACCTCAATGTCGTCCGTGACATTCGGACGGAGGAAGAGATCTCGGATCGCCGGAGCGTCCGGGATGTCCGCGCCGATGGTGCCGAGCGCGGCCTCGATGGTGCCGTGCCTGCTGATGAGAGCGAGCGCTTTCTTTGGACCGATTCCCTTGACGCCATCGTTGAAATCCGTTCCGATCAGGATTCCGAGATCCACGAGCTGCTCGCGCGTGAGGCCGAGTTTCGCCAGCGTCGCCGCCAGGTCCGACTGTTCCGGCGTCACGTCCACGTAGACGTCCTTCCGTGGCAGCTTCCGCTTCCCGCTGAGGGCGAGGTTCCGGACGAGCACCGGGGCGCCGAAAAGGAACGCGTCGTAGTCCTGGCTCGCGGCCGCCCATGCATCGCCCGTCTGCGCCATCCGTGCGGCCTGCGCCTCGCCCTCGCCCGGTGCCTGGACGCACGGGACTCCGAGCAGCCCCAAGAGCCGTCGGCTCTGGTTCACCATCTCGCTCGTGAGGCGCGAGGTCTGCATCGCCTTTGTCCGCGCGGTCGCGAGGTCTCCCTTCAGGAGCGCGTCCTCCCATTCCCGCTGCGCCCTGACCTTGATCTCTGCGCGCGCCGCGATCGTCCGTCCCTTCAGTCTGGGAGGTTCGCCGTCGAAGACGAAGATGGGCCGGATGCCCACTGCCAAGAGGTTCGTTGTGCGGTACACGATCCCGCTGAGGTGGGAGGTCACCCTTCCCTGCCGATCCATGAGCGGCGTCCCATCCGGTTGGCGGATGATGCTCAGGAACTGGTACAGCGTGTTGAACGCGTCGACCGCGATCGAGCGGTTCGCGAAGTCCCCCAGGGTGCGCGGGGTGGCGGGGACGAGGTCCGAAAGGTCGACTCCCATCGCGCCGCGAATCGGGGGCGCCCCTAAAAGGCTTCACGGCTGGACGACGAGGTCCTCGATCGGCTTCACGCTCACGGAGAAGCTCTCCGCCCCGAGGTTGCACTCGACGACGTACCCCTCCGTGAGGTCGCCCCGCACGAACCGGAGCGCCTGGGTGTTCGTCTCCTTGGAGATGAAGTCCTTCCAGTTCTTCAGGAGCCTGCTCAGCGTCTCGCTCGCCCGGATCCGCGTCTCGATCCAGATGTCCGTCGTCAGCCTCAATTCGCGCCGGACGTCCTGGATGATGTTCACGAGCTCGCGCGCGTACCCCTCCGCGAGGAGGGCCTCCGTCATCGTGGTGTCCACGTACACTCGGCCGCCGTCGAATGTCTGCTCGACGACGTGGTCCGGCACGGTCTCCGTGAACCACACCATGGACGGGTCGATCCGGACCTTCTGGCCCTCGACGCCGACGTTGTACTCGCCGCGGTCGATCCCCTGCTTGATCTTCCACGCGTCCTGGGAGCGGAGCAGGATCTCAATCTTCCGCGCCCACAGCCGGTAGGCCCGCGCGATGGCCTCCGAGTCCAAGTTCAGCGCGAGGCTCAGGCCCTGCCACGTCTGCCCGGGCGGGACGATGTCCAGCTCCTTCGCGCCCGACTGGTTGACGATGATTTTCCGGAAGGAGGTGACCGCATCGAGGGCTTCCTGCGTGTCCATCCTCACCGCCACGCGCTTCACGGGCCACACGCGGTCCAGTCCCGCCTTCTCGCGGGCCGCGAAGATCGCCTCCACGACGAAGTGGACGACGTCGATGTACTTTTTCATCTGCTCGTCCGAGAGCTGAAGCCCGCTCATCGCCCCCTGCGTGATCACGGCCTCGCGGAGCTGTTCGTGGAGCTGCTCCCGCCCCGCGGTGTACGATGCGACCGCCTTCTCGATGAACTCGGACGCTTCCGCGAAGTCCCTCGACTCGATGACCTCTCGCGCCTCTTCGATGAAGCCCCTGCCCTCGCCCGGCTCGGTGTCCGCGACGAGGTGCATCGTCTCCGCCAGCGGCGACCGTGCAAGGGGTCCGAGGTCTGCATTTGGGGTCTCCGTGACGAAGAGCAGGCGCCGGACGATGTCCTCCACGCCCGCCAGTTCGGATAGGAACCCATTCCACTGGTCCAGGCGGTCCCCGAACCGACCCTCGACCTCCCGGAGGGCGTCCACCATGTACAGCGGGAGGACGACGGGCTCCTCTCCGGTGATCGCCGTCGCCAAGTACGTGTTCGGGCTTCGCTCGAACAGAATCTTGCTCTCGTTCCCGAAGTCCACGCGCCGGAGCCCCTCCTCCGCGCGGTGGAAGGACTCCTTCACGTACGACAGGACGGCGGTGAGCATCCCGGAGAAGATGTCCTCGTCCACGGGGTCCCGGAACGTCCTTGACTCGTGCGCGATCAGGCGTCCATCGCGGTGGATGAGGAACGCGTCCTCGACAACGTAGGTTCCCGGCGGTTCCGCATTGAGTTGCTTCGAATCCGTGAGTTCGTACTCCCGTTCGTCCAGCGGACGGTGGTATCGGACCTCCATGTCGAGCGGGACGGGTCCCGAGGATCTTGGCCGCACACCGAACTCGACGCGCTTCTTCTCGTTCGGCTCGATTCTGGGCACCATCTCAAGGCCCCGCACGTCGACGTCGCCGGTGACGCGGAACTCCACATCCTTCGCGGCGAGGTTCCCCTTGTTCGCGAGCTCCACGACGAACCGGTTCCACGCCTCCGCCTGGAGACCCGCCGTGGGCATCGTGAGGAACAGCCGCGGATACTTGTCCTCCAGGAACTTCTGAATCGTGGCCTTCGCGATCGCGCTCGCTTGGCGGACGATCGCGTCCAAGTCGTCCGTACGCCCCTCCGCGAGCGCCTCCCGAGCGCGGAGGAGAAGGCCCTCCGCCTCCGGCGACACGGCCCCCAGCGCCTTCCCCTCCACGAGCATGGCGCCGAGCCTCTCCAACTCCTGCTGGGAGCGCTTGAGGATCGTCTTGCGCCGCTGTTCCCTCAGGGACTCTCGCGCCCGGCGCAGGAACTCGTCGATCGCGGGGAAGTCCTTCCGCTGCAGGGCATCCTCAATCCGGACGAGAAATGCTTCGGCATGGTTCGTGTCGACGCCCTCTCCGCGGGCCTTCTCGATATCCTGGATCAGGGTGCCCAGCTCCATCTCTACTTCCTTCGCCATCGAATCGGCCTGGACGCGCTCCAGAGTCCCGCGTACGTTGTTCGCGATCTCCTCGACCTTGTCGAATCGCCCCGACTCGAACGCCTCGCGGGCTTCCTTGAGCAGGATCTCTGCCGGGCCCGCATCCACCCCCAAGCCCCGCAGCCGGTCGACCGAATCCGCGGTCTGGTCGACGAGGAGCTTCATGCGCCCGAGGAGTTTCACTTGGGTCTCTCTTGCCTGTGCTTTCGCCTTGGACAGGAGCTGCCAGGCGAGGTCCATGTCCGTTTCGAGCGAGCTCTCCGCCTTCGCCAAGAGCTCCTGGACCTCCTTGATCTCCGCGCCGGAGTCCTCCGCATCCACGAGGAGACGTTCCATCTGCGCGACCTCGGAGCCGCCTAGGAGGCCGCGCTCCGCGGTACGGGCTTCCGTCGCCAGGAGCAGCTTCCGGATCACATCGTTGATGCCGGGCAGCTCATGGAGCATGCCGGACCAGGCGCCGAGCGTGGTACCGAACTCCCCTTCGATTTCCCGGAGGACTTCGGCCATGTACAGGGGGAGGAGCGCGGGCTCCGAGCCGAGCACGACGGTGGTCAGGAAGCAATGCGTGCTGCGCTCGATCAGGATCTTGGACTGCCCGAAGTCCAACCGCTTGAGTCGCGTGTGCGTCCTCTGGCGGAACGAGTCGCGGATAAAATCCTGGACGACCGTGAGCATGCCGGAGAAGATGTCCTCGTCGATTTCCTGCCGGAATCGTCGGGATTCGTGGGCCACCAGGCGGCCGTCCACGTGAATGAGGAACACATCCTCCACGAGGTACGTGCCCGCGGTCTCGACCTTCAGTTCGCGGGCGTCCGCGATCTCATACTTGTTGTCGTCGAAGTAGCGGTTGTAGAACACGCGCGCATTCACGGGCACGTCGCCCTCGTGGAGCGGCCGCACACCGACCTCGATGGACTTCTTCTCGTCCACGCCGAGTTCGGAGATCGGCTCGGCGCCGCGCACCTCGACGTCCCCTTCGATGTTCAGGTTCACGTTCTTCGCGCCCATCGTTCCCCGGTTCTCGATCTCCACGACGAACCGATTCCACGCGTTCGCCTGGAGACCCTTGGTGGGCATCCTCACGACGAGGTTGGGGTATTTGTTCTGGATGAACTGCTGGATGTGGAGTCCGGTGGACACCTCCGCCTGCTTGACCAGGATGTCCGCGAGGGCGAGATCGTTCCCCTGGATCGCCTTCTCCGCCTGGTCCAAGAGTTGCTCGACCTCACTGGTGCTGGCGCCGATCCGGCGGGCCGCCTCCAGCATGGCCGACAGGCCCTGGATCTTCCGGCGGTGCTCCGTGGCGATGTGGTCGTGGCTCGTGCTCTCGAGGAGCCGCCGGGCCTCGGCGACGACCTGCGCCATCGATTCGAAGTTGCCCTCCACTTTCAGCCGTCGGGCCTCCTCGAGGAACCGGCTGACCTCCGGAACCTCGAGACCGGATGCTCGGACCCGCTTGGCGAGGTCCTCGAGCGCGAGAAAATCCTCCTGCGCCTTCGTCTCCAGGAAGGCCTGGCTCGCCTCGGCTGCCTTCGCCTCGATCTGCTTCGCGATCGCGTCCACGGCATCGTAGCTCTCCCGTTCGATGGCCTGCTCTGCCGCCCCGATCATCGCCTCCGCTTCGGGCACCGATGCCCCCAGGAGCTGTGCCTGCCCGATCGCGATGCGTGCGCGGTCGAGCCTGCCGGCAAGGATGTGCTGCCGGGTGATCGTGAGCTGCTGGCGGATTCTCTCCGTGAACTCCGCGACGCGGTCGAACCTTCCGAGGGAGACCTCCTCCTGTGCGCGGTCGAGGAGCGCCTCCGTGCCTGTGGTGTCGCCGCCGAGCTCGGCAGCTTGGGCGAGGTCCGAGCGCAGCATCCCCACCTCGACCTCGAGCTCGCGGAACCGCTGCATCCGCTTCGCGTCGTCCACGATGTCGTCGATGACCTTGTGGTACTCGATCGCCTCGACGTACCTCTGATCCTCGATCGCGTCCGAGGCGTTCAGCAGGACCATGTCCGCCCGGCGCACCTGGAGGCCCTTCACCTTCGCCTCCTCGACGTTCTCCCGGCTGCGCGCGAGGAGTTGCTCCGCGGCCGCCTTCAGCTCGCGCCTCAGGGAATCGGCCATCGCCTCCGTCTCCGCGAGGATCGTGTGCACATCCTCGTACTCCTTCGCGGCGAGCGCCTCCTCCGCCTTCGTGAGGGCCCCCTCGGACCCTTCGATCGTGATGTCCGCGCGTCGGAGGTCCTCGATGACGAGCTTGAGCCGGTCGATCTTATGCCGGGCGGTCTCGACCCGGAGGTTCTCCTTCCGGGTCACCTCCTCGGACAGGACGCGCATCAGGGCATCGACCCGCTGCTTTGCAGCGTTCGCGCTCTCCACCGCATCGTCGAGCCGTCCCTTCGCGAGTAGGTCTTCCGAGCTCTCGAGCAGCCCCCGCGCGTCTGCGACGTCCACTCCGGCACGCTCCGCCCCGTCGACCGCCTCCCTCGCCTTGCCCACGAGGAAGCGCGTGGCGGCGACAAGCTCCGCGCGCATCTCCCGCGCGGTGACCTCGAGATCCGCGAGCAGCTCCTCCACGGCCTCGAAGTCCCGGACCTGGAGCGCCTTCTCCGCCTCGAGGAGGGCCTCGTCCGAGCCCTGGATGTCGATGTTCGCCTTCTTCAGCTCCTCGATCATTCGGCGGACGCGCACGAATCGGTCGGACGCCTTCCGGGCGCGTTCCATCTCCTTCCTCCGCTGCTCCGCGACCCGCTCCTCGCGCGCGTGCTCGATCGTCTCCTCGAGCGCCTTCATCGCGTCGATGGCCTCCCGGTGGTGGTCCTCTCGCACGGCCTGCTCCGCACGGGCGGACACCGCCTCCATCTCGGGCGTCATGAGCCCGTGCGCGCGCGCCTCGGCAACCTGCCTCCGCGTGCGGTCGAGCGCGTCCTCTGCGCTCTTCCGGAGGGCCGCACGCATCCCCTCGACGATCCGCTCGGTCGCCGACAGATGAGCCTCGACCTCCTCGACGCGCTTCTCCTCGAGCCTTTGTTGCGCACTCTCGAGGGACTCGCGCGCCGGGTTCACGTCGACCCCGATGCCCGTGAGATACTCGATGCGCTCCGCAAGGATGTCGATCCGCTCGCGAGCGCGCTTCACGCGGTCCGCGACCGCCTTCATCTGTTCGACGTCCCGCTTAGCCTCTTCCTCGAAGTGCCTCTTCACTGCGGACTCCGCGCGAGCCTGTGCGATCCGTCCGAACTCCAGCGCCTCGTAGACCTTGCCGGCCTCCATCGCCGCTTGGGCGCTGTGCACGAGCCGGATTGCGTCCGGAATCGGGATCCCCGCCTCCCGGGCCTTGTCCGCCGCGCTGAGCGCCTTTTGGACGGTCTCGTTCGCGGAATCCCTCAGCGTGGCGATCAGGGTCCTCGCGACCTCGCCGAGTTCTGTGATCTGTCTCTCCGCCTCTTCGATCCGGCCCTCGTCCAGGGCCTCCCCGACAAGCGCGATCGCATCGTCGGCGCCGGAGACGTCGATGTCCGCGCGCTTCAGCTCGACGAGCATGGTCTGGACCTCCCCGAGCCGCATCGTGGCGTCCTTCAGCTTCTGGGCGTCGACGACGGTGAGGCGGGCGCTCACGAGGGCGTCCACGTCGACCGCCTCCCCGCCCGCGAGCATGGCCTCGACGTCCCGGATCAGGTCGCTGACAGAGCCTGCGTCCACATGACCGCCGGCGCTGGCGGCGGCCACGATTCTCTGGATCGTGTTGATGACGATCTCCTGGCGGCGAGCCTCCCTCGAATCGTCCGCAGCGCGCCGGGCCTGTGCCGCGAGCCGCCGGCAATGGTCGAAGTTCAGCGCCTCGAGCGCCTCCCTCGCTTGCGTGAGGAACCCCTCGGCCTCCGTCGCGAAGGCGCCAATGGTCCGGAGCTCCGCCACGTCCTCCGTGAGCCCGTCGAGCGTGATCCGCAGGCGGCGGGCGACCACCGCGTCCGCGATCGCTTCGCGGGCGTCCCTCGCGAGTTCCCGCAGGCGGCGGTATTCGCGGGCCTCCAGCGCGGCGTGCGCCTCGATCAGGATGATCCCGGGGCCGCCGACGTCCGTACCGCGGCGCTCCTCCTTTCTCGCGAGTTTCTCCACCCGTCCGAGCAGGACCTCCCCGGCTCGGAGCCGTTTTGCCTCGGCGACGGCCTCCCTGGCCGCTGCGGATTTCGCCTGGGCGTCCGCGAACTGGTCTTCAGAGAGGGCGACTCGTGCCTCGGAGACCAACCTGCGCGCCTCTGTGAGGTCCGACCCAGATTTGCGGGCGAGGTCGATCGCGTGGTCGGCCCCGCGTACGAACTTCTCGTATCGGGAGAGCTTGCGTGCCCGCTCGGCGGCGGCCCGCGCCCTCCCGGAGGCCTCGCGCGCGGCGTCGAACGCCTTGGCGCGAATCGCATCCTGCGCGGTTGCGAACTCCTGCTCCGCGGCGGCGACGTCCGCGCCCCGCTCCTTCGCGTACCGGATCGCGCGCTCCGCTCCTGCGAGGACGGACTCCGCGGAGTGGACTTTCGTCTCTTCCACGGCGCGCACGGACGCCCTCTTGAGCCACGTCGGGACAATGCGCAGTCGATTCTCCTTGAGCGCCGCTGCGGCCTCCTCGAGGGCCTTCTCCGCCGCGGCAGTGTCCGCGCCCCCCTCCTTCGCGAGGCGGATCGCCTCCTCCGCGCGGGCGAGCTCCCCCTGGAGGCGCGTCCGCGTCTTCGCGACGGTCGCGGCGCGCCGGGCGGCCTGCGCGAACACGAGGGCCTGCGGGAACCGGGACTGACGGGCCTCCGCGTCCGCCTTGTCCAGCAGCCGTTCCGCGATGAGGGGCTCGACGCCGGTCGCACGGAGGAGCCCGACCTCCTTCCGAGCCTGGTTCGCTGCGCGGGTCGCCTGACCCTCCGTGCCGGTGGCGGTGTCGACCGAAAAGTCTGCGAGCGTCCCGCAGTCGGGGCACGCTCTGGCTCTCCCTGGAAGGGAGGCATCACAAGCCGGGCACGCGGCCATCGATTGCCTCAGGTATCCTGTGGCGCATATAGGAGTTTGGGGGCACTTTTCCGCGTTCGGCATAAAGGCGACCCCGTCCGTATCAGAGCCGATATCCATCTGGACGGGTCGAGGTCCGTTCTGTCGTGGCGGACGGCCGGGGCCGTCGCGAATTCGTTCCGCGTCAAACGGCGGCCCCGCCCCCGCGCAAGCCTTTATCCGGGACCCGCATTGACGCGGCGATGCCGATCCTCGGCGCACACGGGCTCATCGGCCGTCAGGTCGTCGACGCCGACGGCATCGAGCTCGGCTACGTCTCCCGCGAGGACGTCAAGTTCCTGACAATCGCGGAGGGGCCCGTCGGACACCTCCGCCTCGGGCGGCGGTTCATCGCCTCTGCGGGGGACAAGATCGTGCTCCGCGGACCCGTCCGCGAGCTGTTCAACAACCTGAACGTCGTGGACAACACCGGCGAATTCCTCGGGATCGTGCGCGACACGATGGAGGTCGAGGACGTGCTGGACAGCCTTCTCATGGAGGACGAAGGCGGGGAGATGCTGGCGGTCGTTCTCGAGGACATCCGCCAGATCGATGAGTGGGTGGACCTCGACATCTCGGGCGACGACCTGTACGCGCGGCAGTCGAGCTAGCCCTCCGTCGGAACCGACGGCGTGAGGAGGACGAGCGCGAAGCCTATCCAGACGATCGCCGCCATCGTCAGGAGGATGCCCGCGTAGTTCCACAGCGTGTTCGTGAGGATCAGGAGGAGGGGGACGAAAAGGCCGATGATGAAGGGAAGGGCTTTCGACAGGCGCTCGTTCATCGGCGGCGCCAACAACGAGGGCCATAAATACGTTTCCGCGGGGGTCGGTGTGGCCCGGCGGATCTTGGAGCCCTAAACCCTTCGGAGACGCCGCCAAACGAGCGAAATCGCTACCCCGAGACCGATTCCCGCAAGGGAGAGCGCGACGACCGGGCCCCATGACGCTCCGACCTCCGGGCAATTCGCGAGGTCGGCGACGAACTCCTCACCCGGGCACTCGAGGGTGAGCGGCGGGGGCCGGATGGAGACGAACACCCCTTGTTCCGCGTCGGCGGAGCCGGGCCTCGTCGCGCGGACCGTGACGCGAACGGTCGATTCGTCCCGGGCCTCGTCATCGACGACGAGGAGCACAGAGCCCACGTCGCTCGCGGTCCCGTTCGTCGGATTTGTTCGCAGGAGGGCGGGGTCGGAGCTGTTGAGCTCCACGAACGCGTCGGCCGGGAAGTTCCGATCCTGGTCCCGAACGGTCACGCGCAGCGGCAGGGTGACGCCCGGGTTCCCGAGGTCGCCCAAGGGAAGCTCAAGGGTGATTGAGAGGAACCGCACCGCCGGAGGGAAGACCTGGATTGAACCCGTGAGGACCGTCGATTCCTGGTAGCGGGGGTGCGACGCGTTCAGCCGCACGAGCACTGTCGTCTGTGAGGAGAAGGATGGGGCGTCGAACACGGCCGACACGCGCCCCCTGGCGTCCGTCCTCCCGGCGACCGTCGGGCCCGTGCTTCCTCCGAGCGTGAGGTTCCCATGGCTCACGGAGAATTCCACGGTCGCGGACTCCACGGGGGCGCCGTCGGTGGTCGAGACTTCTGCGTTCACGAGCATGCTCTCGCCGCCACGGATCGCGGAATCGAATCGCGCAGACAGGTGCGGTCCTCCGCGGAGCCCCGGCGGTCGCAACCCCAGGAGGGACCACTCGTGCCAGATCGTCCCGGCGGAAACCGTCCAGTTCACGAAACGGTCCTGGCGGTACCCCTCGATGTTCGTCGCGTAGTAGAGCACCTCGTACGGCCGGTCGAGGGCGATCTGTCGCTGCGCGTCGAAAATCAGCGACTGTCGCGCGCTCCGGTCCATCTCCGCACGGGACCTCGTGATCAGATCGTCGAACGTGGCGTTGCGGTACCCGGGATGATTCAGCCCGCCCGTCCCTGCGTTCGAGCTGTGGAACAGGTCGAACAAGTAGTCCGGGTCCGTCTTGCGGATCCGCCAATCGAGGATGTACAGGTCGAACTCGCGCGTGTTGATCCGGTCCTCGATTTCCCCGAACGGGGCAGGGATGGAGACCGCGTTGATCCCGACTGCGCGCATGTCCGCCGCGAGATTCCATCCACAACGCGCCCGTCTTGGATCGTAGTCCGATGTGGGCGTCAGGATCTCGAAGAGGGCGTTCCCACGGCTGCCGATGCTCCGGCACCGGGTCGGGAAGTCCTTGTCGCACGCCCCCGGGGGGTCCGTGGAGTAGCCGGGCACGTAGAACCGCCCGCCGTCCGTGGAGGACGCCAGGTCGTCCAAGACCGCGCGGGCCGCCGAGAGGCTGTAATCCGGCTTCGGGATGTTGTCGTTGTACCAGAACGTGTTCGCGGGGCTGATGACCCCGTGCCCGATCACCCCGAAGTTCCCGAGCAGGTTCTGCACGATCGACTTCTTGTCGACGAGGTGGGAGACCGCGTCCCGGAAGCCGATGCCCACGTCCCCCTGGGCGGGGTCGCCGTTCACGTATCCCCACGGCGTGCGCCGCAGGTTGTACGCCATGTAGAAGAACCCGGGCTCCGCGTTCGCCTCGACCGCGATCTCCGGCACCTTGAGCAGGTCCGCGACGAAGTCCGCGCCGACATTCCAGTGGTAGTAGTCGATGTCCCCGTTCTGGAGCGCGAAGACGCCAAGCTGCGTCGTGGAGAACACCTTGAACCGGATGCCGTCGATCGTCGGCTTCTTCAGGACCTGCGCGAGCTGCGGGTCGTACACGATCGACGGGTCGTCCGGGTCCACGCCCGTGTAGTACCGCTCGTAGCGGACGACCTTCGCCTCAATCCCCGAGGACCACGTGTCGAACTCGAACGGGCCGTTGCCGATCACGTCCGCGTCCTGCACGTTCCACTGCTCCGCCCTCGTGTACTGGTACGGCGAGCTCCCGGGGACGGTGTCCGTGCTCGCGATCCCATCGCCCCACTTCGCGGCGTTCGTGTTCCCGCACGCCGGGATGCCCCGGTCCGCAGCCTCCGTCGGAGGGATCCACACGGCGCACCCGAAGTCCGAGCTCGCGTGGCGACCCCCGCCGGTCCGGGACCACACGTGCATCGGCATCATGACCGGGAACAGTGTGGACTCGTAGAACAGCGCGAACGGCTGGTTCAGCCGGTACCGGATCGCGACGCGCTTCGCGGGGTCCCCCGCCATGCCGCCCTCGTTCTGCCAGTTCTTCTGGTACCCGTTCGACGGGTTCCCGTCCGCGTCGAACACCTCTACGTTTAGCCGCCGTCCGCACGACTCGTACGATGTGGTCTCGAGCTCGCTGCAGTACAGCACGCGCAGGTCCGTGTTGAACCGGGCGTTCATCGCGGCGACGTGGTACGAGAAGAGGACGTCCCACACGGTCATCGGCGTCCCGTCGTGCCACTCCACGCCGTTGAAGTCGTAGTACACGGTGACGTCGAGGTCTCCCGGAGGGACGCTCGTCCAACGGTCGTATTCCGAGGCCTCGAAGGTGCGGTCCCCGTCGACGTCCACGCCTTTCGCCACGTAGGCGAGCAGCGTTCCGTTCGGCAGGACCTTCAACGGCCGGTCGTACACCCGCTCCAGGACATCCTGCGTCCACATGTCGTCGGCGGTGTCGGGCAACGGATTTCGGGTCTTCATATGGTCTCGTTGACCGACGATCAAGGTGAGCGCGTCGCCGTCCGCCCCGCTCGCCCTGGGGGCCGAACGCGGAATCGCGGCCAGAAGGATCAGCGCCGCGACGACGAGCGGGGCCCTCATCTTCCCCTCCGGACCGTCGCATCGGGACTCGGGGAAATCAAGAGATTGGTACGGCGCTTTGTAACCTCAGGACTTCATCGCGAGTGCCCGTTTCGTGAAGTCCTCGACCGCCGCAGAGTCCCTCTGCGGCTGCCCGACCGCCGCCAGGCACAGCCACACGGGACGGAAGATCTCTCGGATCTCCGCGAGGGACAGCGGGGTGCCTCGCCCCTCGATCATCATCAGCATCTCCTCAACGAGCAGTTCGTACGAGGAGGGTCCCGTCGCGCGTCCCTTCTCGATTCGGCCATCCTCGTCGAACATCCACGTGCCCTTCTGGCCCGTCTCGATCTCCTTCTCCGTGTCGAGGAACGAGAGTTCCAAGATCGCCCCCCGCTCGAACTCCAGGCGCATCCGCTTGAACCGAACGCCCGGCGGGAATCCCTTGCCCACGCGGATCGTGGCGGTCGCGTTCGGCGCGAGGTTCGGCCCGCGTAATCGGAACCGAGCCTCGATCCCGGTGGGGTTCGCGGGGTCGTACGCCGCGTTGACGACGTACCCCGTCGCCTCCTCGCACGACTCGAAGTGCGCGCCCGTCACGTGCGCGAGCATCGCGCTCGGGTGGATCCAATCCATGAAGATCCCGCCGTTCTCCGGCCGGAAGAGCCATTGGCGGCGGATGTCTTCCTCCGACACGTCCTCGACGAACGTGCCGATCGCATGGACCAGGCGGCCTGCGCGCTGGAGCGCCATCGGCCACAGCTTGTTCTGCCACTCGAGCGTGAGCGCCTTGTCCAGATAGTGGACGTGGGGCGCGACGCGGCCTTCGTGCCCGTCGTCCTTGATGTATCGGAGGATGTCCTCCGTGCCCTCCTCCGTCACCGCCAACGTCTTCTCGACGACGACGCATACGCCGTGGTCGAGGCACTCCCGGGTCTGGTGGTCGTGGAACTGGTTGTGCGAGGCGACGTGGACGACGTCGATCCCCTCGAAGAACGCATCCGGGAGGGAGCCGCCGACGATGACCTGGAAGTACCGGTCCTTCGTGAGGCCGTACGAGTCGAGGATCGCCTTCTTGTCCTCGTACCGGGTGATGCCGACCGCCTTCACGAGCTCGACGCGCTCCTTGAGGAACTGGTGGAGACGGCCGTACCAGTGGCCGCCCGCCCCGATGCCGCCGAGCTTGTACTTCGTCACGCCGTCACCTTGTACCCGGGATTCCGAGCGCTTCGGGCGGATGCGCAATTCGGCGGCCCACTTGAAGGTTCGTGCGACGCATTGTTCGTCGGACGGATGGCCCCACTCAGATCGACGACGCCCGATCCCGCCGGCGATGGGCTTAAGTAGGAGTCGCGTAATATAAACGCGAATGTCGAGACTCGAGACACACCTCGCCCGGTTCCGCGAGTTCCGCGACGCGGCCTCCGCTACCGAGGCGGATGCCGTACGCGTCGAGTCTTGGTTCCTGGCGTCCTACCACGCCATCGAGGCGTGCGCCGCGAAGAACCGTCTCCACATCCAGAAACATTCGAGGGTCCCCGAGGAGCTGACCCGCAACCTCGCCATCTTCGGCGATCGGACGAGGGAGGTCGTAGAGGCGTTCCGGTTCCTTGATCTCGAAGCAAGGGCCAAGTTTGTGTACGGCGGGTCGGGGACCGACGCAGACCTGCGGCGTGCCCGTCAGTCCTTCGAGGCGATTGAGGCCATCTGCACGGAGGCGCTGCGATGAATCCGACCGTACACGATCGGGCGATCGAGGCGGTACGGGCCCGCCTTTCCGGGATTCGAGGGGTCACGTCCGTCGTTCTATTCGGGTCCGCGGCCCGCGGGAGCGCGACCCCGGAGAGCGACATCGATCTGCTCATCCGGTGTGACCCGAGGGGCGAGGCGGACGCTCGCAGTGCGATCCACGAAGTTAGCGATGAACTCCATGTTCGGATTGCCCCGCTGTTCTACCGGCCCGACGACCTCCCTCGGTTCGACTCCCAGTTTCTCGAATCGATCGCCCGCCACGGGCGCGCGCTCCTCGGCGACCCCCCGCGGTTCGCCGTCTCCGACCTCGACCTCCAGCCTCTTCGCCTCATCAGCTACCGCTTGCGGCGCCAGAGTCCCGCTCGGCGAGCGCGCCTCCTGCGTCTCCTCGACGGCTACCGGACGGAGAAGCGCGTGGGTCGGAAGCGATACCGGTCCGAGGGGAAAGGTCTATTGGGAGCGGTGGGGGGCTGGCGCCTCGGTCGCGGCGCCATCGTCGTGCCCGAAGAGGCGGTCGAGTCGGTGATCGCGCGAGGGCGCGCCATGCTGGAGCAGGGGTAAAGGTACGGCTTGCGGGTACCCGGCGCCGGGAGCAAAGCGGCGGAGAGGTCGCGCCCGCAAGGACCGCCGACCCTAGCGGTAGAAGGGAGGGAGACGAGAATGATTCGCATCATCGTCTTCG
>Ga0209322_10000285_pt1 | contig 28641 bp, 29 predicted proteins | sample Rifsed19ft1_FD_184013 | JGI IMG/M metagenome (GOLD analysis project Ga0209322, IMG submission 184013) | Soil microbial communities from Rifle, Colorado, USA - sediment 19ft 1 (version 2) | ecosystem: Environmental > Terrestrial > Deep subsurface > Rock core/Sediment | place: Rifle, Colorado... | reverse complement strand
GTTTTCTATAACCCGAAGATGAGCTTCAATCGAGACTTTGCTATTCTGTTCGCATCCTCTCATTTCCTATCTTCAAGGCATCTTCGCGTTTGCGACCCTATGACGGCTACTGGCGTAAGGGCAGCCCGCTACGTTCTGGAATGCCCCAACGTCACCAGCGTTGTTGCGGCGGATAATCAATCTGAAACAGTTGCCGTCGCAAGCAGTACAATCCGACTCAACGGTTTAGCTGAAAAGATCACTGTTGTCGAATCGGACGCGAACTTGATCCTGCTAAACCATCTTAAAGAACGATTCGACATAGTTGATCTCGATCCCTTCGGCTCCCCTGCCCCCTATTTCGAATGCGCTCTTCGGGCCACATTAGATGGTGGAGTGGTCGCTGCGACGGCCACTGACATGGGTCCCTTGACGGGGGCGCGAGCCCGGGCTTGCTCCCGAAAATACGGAATAACTCCCATCCGAACTGAATTCGAAAAGGAGGTGGCCATTCGAATTCTATCCGCCAACCTTGCGATAAGTGCGGGCAGGCTTGAATTGGGCATTGAAGTCGTATTCTCGCATGCTTCGGATCATTATGCAAGGATTTACGCGGCGGTGAGAAAGGGTAGGGCTCTGGCCAATCTGTCGGCAAGATCGTTGGGCTTCCTTGAATACTGTCCAGAATGCCTGATGCGAATTGCACGCAGTAGCCTGGATACCATTCGGAATGAGTGCGAGAACTGTGGGGCGAAAACGAAAGTGGGAGGGCCGATTTGGCTTGGGCATCTTTGGAGCCCGCACACTGTCCAAACCATGGTTGAACGAACTCCGTTCCTCCGGTCTTCGCGTCTATCTGAGGTTCAGAATATTCTGACGCTGATAGACGGCGAGCAGAAAGAATCACCCTTCTACTACAGAACAGATGCGTTCTCAAGTAAGCTCAGTCTGAAGCCTCCCGCTGTCAAACGAGTGCTAGCCTCTCTCCACGAGGCTGGATTTCGAGTATCGAGAACTCATTTTCATGCGAATGGTTTTCGCACAAACGCAACGTGCCGTGAAATCGTATCAATTCTCAAGAGTCTGGCCAAGGAAGCCTAGGCCGAGAAAATAGAGTTCGGCGCTCTCAGGCCTGCTAGCGGGGGGCTTCACGATTCTCAGAGTGCTAAAGGAAGACTTCATTTCGAGTTGAAATTCCTTCAACTCTGATCCCTGGAATATCTTCACGAGCATGTTACCTGCAGGTCTTAGGATAACGCGAGCAATTCGCAAAGCTGTCCTGGCGAGCTCCATTTGACGTGCATGGTCGACTTCCCAAACTCCTGAAATATTCGGCGAGAGATCGGAGACCACAACATCAAACGCGAGTCCAGAGACGGATTGTATCCGTTCGATGACGTCACTTTGGGTTACGTCTGTGACGAATGCAGTCACGTTCTGATACGGAAGATCCTCGATCGGATCCTTATCAACGCCCAGAACATACCCTTCCGCACCTACGACCTTGCGGGCTGCTTGGAGCCATCCGCCTGGTGCTGCCCCAAGATCGAGGACGCGGTCCCCGCGCTTGATGAAGCGGTACCGTTTCGTTACTTGAAACAGTTTGAAGGAGGCTCTACTTCTGTAACCTTTCTGTTTGGCGAGTCGGTGGAACTGGTCCCTCTTCCGCTGCCTTAACCATCTACTCGACACTTTTGGCGACCACGCCCGCTGCTTGTGACTGCAACCATTTCGTTAGATGCTCGCATTTGCTCGGATTCATGATCCAGCTCTGTGGGCAATTGCCAATGAGGTCGCAGAATGCGCATGGAATGTCCATGATGGAATCGATCGTCGAGTAGCGCCGCTTTGCGAACACTCGATAAGTCCACCGTCCCTCATGGAGCTCTTTCTTCCTCGCAATTAGCCCCTTCTTCTCCAGTCTGAGTATTGCTCTGGAGCCTTCTCGACTGTCTGCGGTGAGTTTCTTCCAGAGCTCAGATTGAAGTATGCCCATGTCGCCGAGTTCCATCACTATGCGCAAAACGTCCTGTTCTGTTGGACCTTTCCGAGGCAAACTACAACCTTCTGGAATTTCAGGGAATTTTTCCGAGAATTTGAACAGAAGTAGCGCGTCATTCCATTTAAACGTTTGAAAGATGATTTTACGCGTCGTCGCCAATCTACATACAGTTCGAACTATTCGTGCTCTGAAAGGTTGGTACTGAGATCAAGTCACCCTCGCGCCGTTCTGGATTTCCTGATCGGTTGTTAGCAAGGCAAGCTTCTCCTCAAGTTCGGCTGCCAATAGCATGCCTTGAGAAACTTCACCCGCGAATTTGGTTGGCTTTAGATTGCAGAGAAATACGACGCGTTTCCCTTTGAGCTGTTCCGGTTCGTAGTAGCCCACCAAGCTCGACAGAGTCTGACGCACGCCCAACGATCCCACATCAACGAGAATCTTGTATAGCTTCTCTGTCCTACGTACACGCTCGACCTGAGTTATTGTTCCTACCCGAGCATCAAGTTTCTTGAATTCCTCGAACGTGATTTCACCAGAGGATTTCGGTTCACTCAATCTTGACCAACTTCTCTAAACGTGTTCAAGACCTGCTGCAAGATCGGATATGAGATCTTCGTCATCCTCAATTCCAACTGACAGTCTAATCAACGAGTCAGTAATACCTATCTTCTCCCGTTGTTCCCTTGGAACAGAGGCATGGGTCATCGAGCTTGGATGCTCTATCAGCGACTCGACGCCACCTAGACTCTCGGCGACCGTGAAGATCTTGACGTGCTTCAGAAGCCGTTTGCATGGCTCAAAACCTCCTTGCAGGTGAAAGCTCACCATTCCGCCGAATGATCGCATCTGTCTCTGCGCTAGTTCGTGTTGGGGATGTGACGGTAGACCAGGGTAGAGTACGTCTGCAACCTTCTGATGTTGAGATAGGAATTCAGCGATCTTCCTGGCGTTGCTGCAGTGCCTATCCATTCTCACGGCTAGAGTTCTGATTCCCCTCAAGACAAGCCAACAGTCAAATGGACCTGGGACAGCCCCTGCGGCGTTTTGTGCAAACCGCACTTTCTCATAGTGCTGTGAGTCGGACATTGCGACCGCCCCTCCAATCAGGTCACTGTGTCCTCCAAGGTACTTTGTTGTGCTGTGAACGACTATGTCTGCACCTAACTTGAGCGGTTGCTGAAGGTAGGGACTCATGAATGTGTTATCGACGATGCACAAGGCTCCGTGATCACGGGCTATCTTAGAAGCAGCTTTGATGTCAATGACCTTCAGAAGGGGGTTTGTCGGTGTCTCGACCCAAACCATCTTGGTCTCCTGTTTCAGCGCCGCCTTGAAATCTTTCGGGTCGGTTCCCTCGACGTAAGTGAAACCAACGCCAAAGTTGCGCATGATTTGATCGAAAAGGCGCCGGGTCCCACCATAGAGATCCTCCACCGCGACAACGTGGTCTCCTTCCCGGAGAAGACCAAGGATGAGCGTGGTTACGGCTCCCATGCCCGAAGCGAAAGCAAGGCCATGCTCAGCCTCCTCTAGCGCTGCAATAGCCCTCTCCAGAGCAGCGCGAGTCGGATTACCAGTGCGAGAATAGACATACTCACCTTCGACTCCCGGCTCGGTCTGGCGGAACGTTGAGACCTGATAGATTGGAACAACGACGGCCCCGGTGGGGTCCTTATGGTCCTCTCCGGCACGCACAGCCTTCGTGGAAAAGTGCATCAGAAACCCTTCTCTCGAAGCGGCGAATTGACCTAAGGGAAGAATAAAGTTTGCAGAGCAGGGAACTCAAAGGCTGGGTTGGTACAAGCCGCCTGCACAAAACTACGGACCCCCACCCCCCTACATCACTGTTCAATTCCACTTGTACAATCCATCATAGGTCTTCGCTCAGAATCGGTTGAGGAAAGACCATCGTCCGGGCTTAATGCGCTATCATAAACGCGATCTTGTGCTGGGGCCGTTAGATCTCATGCAACGTTTATTACCAGTCGGGCTTCGACAATACGGCGGTGTAATTGTTTGGCTAAGAAACGCAAGGCCAAGAAAGGCGCCAAGAAGAAAGCTAAACGGATGACCAAGAAGAAAAGAGCTAAGCCCAGGAAAAAGGCGGCACCCAAAGCTGCGCCGCAACCGACAATGACGGCACCTATGGCTCCTCCTCCAGAACAACCAACAGAAATGACTCCTCCCCCAGCCACATCTGAGTGGACCGCTCAGCCTTCACAGGGCACTCAAACAACGACAACCTAGCGAGTGGTTACCTCCAATTCCCTCATCAGTCCAGAAACATCCCACGTTCCCATCCCTCAGGCATTATCGGAGATTGGGCGCGGCGGGTACGTCCGTCGAAGTCAGATAGTCATCCCTTGATCAAGAACTGTAGACGGATTGTTCTCAACGGGGAGTCCGTGCCCAATCAGAAAGCCCGGCGACTCTGCCTTGCAGCACTTGAAGCAGCATTGGACGCTGTCGAGCCTTACAGTTGCATCAGGGCGCGACTCAAGATCGTCGGAAAGCGCCTCTCAGTGGATCACATATCACTCGACCTTTCCCGCTTTCGGAATATCTTCTTGCTTGCAGTCGGGAAAGCAAGCCAACGAATGGCGAGTGCCGCTCTTCAGATTCTGGATGACTTCGCGATTCGAGGAATAGTGGTTGCATCAGAAGATCAAAAGCTACCAACCATCGACGAGCGCGTTGAAGCCTTTCTTGCCGGACATCCTCTCCCCGATCGCGAAGGCCTGGAGGCCTCACAAAGGGTAATCCAACAAATCAAGAGGATGGAGTCAGATGAGTTGCTCCTCTGTCTTATCTCTGGAGGAGCTTCAGCGCTACTTCCTTCTCCCGCAAATGGAATTGGATTGCGAGACAAAGTCGCGATTACACAACAACTTCTGAGAAGTGGCGGGTCCATTCACGAGATAAACACGGTTAGGCGCCATCTTTCAAACCTGAAAGGAGGCCAGCTAGCTGCAATGTGCCCTAGATCGACTGTTCTCTCCTTGATAATCTCGGACGTGCCTGGAAACCCGCTTCATGACATCGGATCTGGGCTGACGGCTGAAGACCCAACGACCTTTAGCGACGCGGTCATGGTCCTGAAGCGTTACAAACTCTGGCGGAAGGCCCCATCACGGGTCAAGGGGCACTTGCTCAAAGGGATGCATGGCACTGTCCCGGAGACATTGAGACCGGGTGATCTATCCACAAAGAGGGTCCACAATGTTGTGATAGCTGACAACAGGAGAGCTTGCGAGGCAGCCAACACCACCCTCAGAAGAGCCGGGATCGATTCTAGGATTCTAACGAGTTCCGTTGAGATGAGCGCACAGAGCATGGGACACCTCTTGGCAGCGACAGCTGGTGAAATGAGAACACGTCAGTTCATAACTCCGCGTTCTAGCGCGGTCATAATTGGCGGCGAAACTACCGTTCGCGTCAGCGGCTTCGGGAAAGGAGGTCGCAATCAGGAAGTAGCCCTTGCATCGGTGGACGGAATCGCAGGATTCAGTGGAACTGTCATAGCCGCTCTGGGCACTGACGGTGTTGATGGTAACAGTGACGCCGCTGGAGCGATCATTGATGGAAACACATTCTTCCGCGCGAAGAAAAAGAAACTAGAACTGAATGATTTCTCAGAGCGGAATGACTCCAACACCTTCTTCAACAAGCTCAGAGATACTCTGATCACTGGTGCGACTGGCACAAACGTCGGCGATGTCTACCTAGCAATATCCCTGATTTGACTCGGCTATTTCACTATCAGGGTTGGACATTTGGCGTGGTGGCTAACCTTGTCGGAAACGCTCCCCAAAAGAAACGCCCGAACCTCCGTTAGACCCCGACTTCCTAGGACGATAAGGTCGACTTTCTCAGCTTGGGAGATCTTGACAATCTCTTCAGCAGGAACGCCTTGACCGAGTCGACACTCGTAATCTACACTCTCGCCCTTGACTTTGGACTCAGCCTTGTTGATGATCTCCTTCCCTTCTGTCTCCATCTCCTTCACGAAGACGGTTGTTGCCAATACTCCTGCTTCAGATGGGGCGACTGCGTAGAAGCGACGCAACACTACGTGGACGATTATGAGCTTTGCATTGTATTTCTTGGCTAGATCAACCGCATACTTCAAGGCTTTTTCCGCAAAAGGCGACCCGTCGACTCCAACAAGAATCTTAGAGAACATGACAGACGCATGAAAAATACGCGCATGGTCGGTAATAACTGTACTTGATATTCCAACCGGCCCGATCGCACCGGGGAGGACTATGTCAATGGTCTTCACGATTGCATGTGTCGCACGCAACCCTCCAATCTTTTATCTCCGACGCCAACTCCAGAGCCTCGGTCATAGAGATGATAAATGAAATTCATTCGGTCGCTGTTGTCGTTTCCGACCGCAAGAGGGCTACACAGTGGTACGTGGAGAAACTTGGCTTCGTCGTCTTGGAAGATGCCGCAGACCATTGGACGGTTGTCGCACCTCCAGGATGGCGGACCGGCCTGCACCTCTGTGAAGCAGAGACTCTCGAACCAGGAAATACAGGAATCCTGCTCTACCCAGATGACTTTGATGCGACGGTTAAGGAATTGAAGAAGAAAGGCGTCGAGTTCACCCAAGACCCGAAAGAAGAGCCATGGGGAACCTACGCCATGTTCAAGGACCCCGACGGCAACGTCTTCTGGCTTATGCCGAGAGATTAGAAATGTTCCCGCTTGGCTGATTCAGCTGACTGAATTAGCGTCGCACTCTGAAGATAAGGGAACAGCCAGCATTAGACGGCAGACAAGCGCCAGCATACGCCCTACTGCGTAGAGCCGTCGCACGCTTGTGCAAAGTCCTAGCGTCAGTTCAGACTATTACCTGGCTGGAGGTAATGTGTATGAGTATCGTAACAACCATGTTGGGCAAACTGGCATTCATCGGCGCGGTTTCAAACCGCGTCACTTCGTTTGAATCAAAACTTAGACAACTAAACGTTCCCATCGTCTCGTCACGTCCCGACAGAACGTGGCTGTCCCCATCAAGCTCTAAAGAGTTCGAAGCAAAGCACTACACACAGAAGGCCTACCTGGAAGCTCAGGCTCGATTTCCCATTGCGAGGTGAGTACAATGGATCAAACAGTTCAATCAACTCTCCCCGCACTCGTGGACTTGGACGCATCTATAGAAGCGCTTGCAATCATACAGGGAGAACACATCGTAACGAAACTACAAAATCGTCTCCAGAAGACACTCGAAGCTGGCTCACAGATACGGGATACGTTCATAGTCACTGACCTGCTCAAGGACGCATCGTACATTGTTTCACGCTTCGATTCTCACGTCCAAGTTCTCGTTGCGTTCAAAGAGCATTTGATAGTCGCCGACATTAATTCGCAAGCGGATTTCACAGAAGTTGTAGACAATCTAGTCAACCAACTGTCGGCTTAGAGGAACTTTCGAAACATCTGAGCGTGTCAAAACGCATTTCTGAATGACGATCGATGCAAGGTCGGACAGAAATCGCGGACCGCGAATCAGTCCCTCATTGCTATTTCTTGGTCACAGGTTCTATGATTATGCGCGTACCTTCGAGGGATATGAAAAGAGGCTGCCCTTTTTGCCACTTCAGCTTCTCCACCATCTCGCGAGGGATTGTGATCCGATATTGGCCTCTGAAACCCTGAAGCCTTACGATTTCTAGGCTCTGGGACAACGTTCGACAGCCTCCGAGACCTCTTGAGGCCTCTTTAGGCCTAATGAGCATTACTAAGCCTTAAATATACTATCAATACCTAATAGTACTCTGAGGACTAAAAAGCTTGGAGACCGCCGAATATTACCGTGACGCATCAGGATTCTGGAAAGTCAAAGCGCCCAAACGCCGACGCATCGTTCACCTATAAACAACGCAAAAACCGAATCAGCTCAGACTACCTAGGCTTCAGCTTCGATTTGCTTGAGCTGCTTCCTATACATCTCCACGGATTCCTGGGACGTCGTCGCATCCTCAGGCTCTTTATCCTTCCTCCAATTTCCTGTGAATCTCGGGAATCTCAGCGCAAGCCCGCTCCTAGGCCTAATCAGGCCCCAGCCGCATGTATGCATGGGTGATAGCGTGATCTCATCGGCTGCAACCTCCAAGACCATTGAAGGAACAAACCAGAAGTCTGGTTGCATGAGCGAGTTCACTCGCGGGTGTTTCTGTTTGATCAAGTAAGGCTGCATCATCTTTGGAAGGTTCAGCAGATCTTCATCTTTGAATCCCGACCCCAACTTGCATAGGGTTTCGAAAGCCTCCTCTTTCGGGTTGTAAACAGCCATCAGCAAGGCACCATAGCTTCCGGCACGTCTTCCTCTCCCCGCGAAGGCACCGATCGGAACGAGATCAAAGGTGTCTTGAACTTCGGCCTTGTAGGACCGTTTGTACTTAATCCAGAGCCAACCACGAGCTCCGGCTTGGTACACAGACTGCTCAGACGTGTTCTTGACGACAAGGCCTTCACATCCTGAAGCAACGGCTTCGTCCATCAACTGCTCCAACCTGTCAGGATCACGGGCTTCTACTTGTTCGGCGACCTTAACATGCTCAGAGGGTTCGATGATCTTGAGAAGTTGCTTGCGCCTCTCAAGGTAGGGTGTTAGCGTTTGGTCCTTCCCGTTGAGGTAGAGAACATCAAAGAGAAAGATGGTTACGGGGATTTCCTCGGCCATTTTCTCGATTTCGTGTTTTCTGCCCCTGCGCTGGGATATCACCTGGAAGGGCAGCATATCGCCTGTGTGTATATCTACAGCTATGCATTCTCCTTCAACTATCGCCTCCTTCGCTTTGATGGTTTTCTTGAGCAGCCTCGCAACGTCCGGAAACTGATCAGTGATGTTCTCAAGTCGTCGGGAGAATAGGTGGACCTCTTTTGATGTAATGTGTGCTTGAACCCTCAAACCGTCGTACTTGTATTCGGCCGCACCAGTGCCTCCCAACTTCTCCAAAATCTCCCTGGCAGACGGGAGGCGTTCACATAACATGGGCCTGATTGGGCGCCCGACTGTGATCTTGAATTTCCCAACTCCCGCGAGACCGTCCTTAGCGACAACGCTTGCCACGTAGCCGAGGTCTGAGGATAGATTGTAAGCCCTTTCGAGGGGCTCACGAGCAGACTTGTCTCCGCCATAGGCAATGGCTAAGGCATCAAGCACCGTCATATCGGCCACGCCAAGTCTAAGTTTCCCAACCGCCATACGCGCGATGAACTTTCCCTCCAAGGGTGAAGCATCATTCAAAAGGCTCCTGAGCAAGCGAATCTTCAAATCAACCGAACCTGAACCGGCGGCGTGCGCAATCTTGTCGAAAGTATCGTAAACGCTGCTGACAGTCAGAGGTCTCTTGACCAACGTCGCTTGCGATTTCCTTTGAAGAAGCTTCTCTACAGTAAGGCCAAGATCTCCAGACTTCTTGAAGTCGCCATCCACTAGATTCTCTGATTTGCCCGCGATCTCCGCAACGGCCTTAATGAGCAGTTTCTCCGCAATGCCGAGCTCAACGCCCAAGTAGTCCGGATACAGTTTCCCCTGTAGAAGATAGACAACCTTGCTGATCTCATCTCGCGGAGTATCTTTAATCAGCTTGACTAGTAGGTCTGTCATCTCGAGGCGTTTTGAAGTCGCCTCGATTTCATCGAAGACCTCTGCAAGTTTGACGTACTTCATTAGGCACACTCAGGTTGGAGTCTTAATGGAGTTGACTAGATCAACCGCCCTTTGACGCGCTCTGGTTCCTGACAGTAGTAGCCGAACTATTAGCGATTATTCCACTAGCACTCCAAAGCATTTGGTCATGGCTTGGGCTCGATTTTCCCATAACGGAGAAATAAGCGCCCAGAGCTGTTCTTCTCACGAAAGGTCTTGGGTTGATTTGACATTAGAGGCCGGCACCCGCCTGCATTTCGGTTGTGCAGGCTGGTCCTACAAGGAATGGGTGGGGCCTCTCTACGACCCCGGCAAGAGCATGCTGCAGCAGTATGCGGGTGTCTTCGATACGGTTGAGCTCAACTCATCTTTCTACAAAATACCCGATGAAGGAACAATTCTTGGTCTTACCCGGAACACCAAGCGAGGCTTCATGTTCAGTGCAAAGGTCAACCAGAAATTTACTCATGACCTCAGGCTCAAACTGACAGAAGACACTCAAGAAGAGTTGGAGAAGTTTGTTCAGCTTTTCGACCCGCTATTGACCCAGGACCGTTTGGGGTGCTTCCTAGTCCAGCTGCCGCCTTCATTGAAGAGGAATGATAAGCGTTTGGAGGATTTTCTAGCTGCGCTGCCTCATCGTTACGACTACGTGGTCGAATTTCGTCACAGGTCATGGATGGATGATGCTACTTGGCGGATATTGTCGAAGTATCAGGTCGCTTACTGTATCGTCGACGAGCCTCTCCTCCCTCCCGATATTCAAATCACCTCTTCAATCGGATACGTTCGATGGCATGGCCATGGCGAGCACCCTTGGTACAATTACCGTTACACGCAACAGCAACTTCAGGAATGGGTCCCAAAGGTCAGAGAGGTTCAGCAGAATACCAAGAAGACGTTTGGAATCTTCAATAATCACTTTCATGGATACGCTCCCGAGAACTGTATTCAAATTATGGAGATGCTCGGCATCGCACAGGACAAACACAAGAAGTCACTGAGGCGTATTCAATCGTCCATAGAGAGAGAACTGGCAGGATTGCCTCCTCCTGGTACTCTTGATCAATTCGTGTCATCTCCAGGAAGCATCTAGAGGAGATCTGTAAGAGTGGGACTTCTGGGCCGTTTTCATTTGGTTGGCAGGAAGGAAAGGCGGGTACTCGATCTGATATCGGACCACTTCGGCGTGGTCGTCCGAACAGTCCAGCTACTCGAATCAGTGCTTGAGTCGGCTAAAACAGGTGATTGGAAGACAGTGGAGCAAATGACGGACAAGATCGCCGAACTTGAGACACTCGCAGATGGGCTCCATCGTGATGCAGTAGTCGCCATATCGCAGGGTGCATTCTTCTCGGGAACTCGAGAGGATTTCCTCGAACTGATGGAGGAGAATGACGTAGTCGCAGACGCCGCCCAAAATGCCGCTAGGATCCTTGCCGAATCTCCGGTCGACCCGAAGTCGTTTCTCATCCTCTACGAGGAGGATAGTGCGACTGTGGGCGACCTTTTCACAAAACTCCTCACAGCGGTCCGACTTGTCGAGGAATCAGTACGGGCGTTAGAGACTGATGCCGAAGTTGCCGTTAGCAAGTCTCTCCTTGTGGAGCGCGCTGAAGAAGAAGGGGACGAGATAAAGAACCGCCTAATCAGACGCATCTTCGCGCATAAGTCTGATCTGGAAGTCTTGACACTGTTACAGCTACGGGACTTCGTTCTGAAATTGGACGATATAGCTGATGCAGCCGAAGATTCCTCGGACCTTGTAATTTCGTTAGTAGCAAAAGCTGAGGCTTGAAAGCTGAGTCAGCGATGGGCTCAGCGGGGGCCAATACCGGTTCGTAATCAGTTGCGGATAACCCTTTTATTTCCTAGATGAAAAGCAGGGAAGGCGGATTCACGCATTGAAATGCCCTCTCTGCGCCAAAGAAATGACTCGAATGATCGGAGCGGCGGCCGACCTCCAGGCTACCGCATCGTCAACCAAACAGGAGTCTCTGTATTACTGCGAGAAACACGGTGTCATGAATAAGTCAACAGATTTGAAAGAAAAAGTCGATCAGATCGCAGGGAAAGCGTGAACCTCAACCCATAATTGTCCTGATACTCCACTTCCCACTCAGACGTGATTTGTGCAAGTTGGATGCACCGATTGATTCCACTGATAGCCTACCTCGGCTTGATACCAAGTCTGGCTCTTTGCATAATCCTTGGCGCGAACAACCTTTCGACCTGCCTCGGGACATCGATTGGAGCGCGCAGGCTAAGATATTCTCAAGCCATTGCCTTAGCCTCGATCGGGCTAATGGCAGGAATCCTTCTTGAAGGAAGCAAACTATCCGGGGCTATCACGACTGGAATAGTATCCTCCAGCGACCCTCAGTTCGTGCTAATCATAGCGACCTCAAGTTTCATCTTAATGGTCTTCTTGACCTATCGGAGACTCCCGATTAGCCTATCCCAAGTGGCCGTTGGCGCAGCCATCGGAGCCGCGATCGCAGAGGGAATTCAGGTGAATTGGATATTTACCTCAATCATTGCATCTTCCTGGTTTCTTACACCCATCGCAGGATTTCTGGCTGCGAATGCAATTTCCCGCGTTACGCGCCGGCTCGGCAAGAGCGTGAGGGGACTCTTCACACAGAACGTCATGTATTCGTATCTAACAATCGCCAGTGGAGTCTACGCCTCATATACGCTCGGCGCAAACACGGTTGGCCTGATCATCGGGATGGTGGACGCGCCTGCGTCGGAGCATTTACTGGTTTCCATCTTGCTTGGCCTTGCGACCGTCATTGGAATGGTGCTTCTCAGCAGAGGCACTACGCTGAGTGTGGCTGAGAACATAGTTGGCTTGAACCCGGCGGCCTCGTTCGCTGCCCAGATGGGAGGCGCGGCTACAGTTCATGGATTTACTCAGTTTGGTGTTCCGGTTTCAGTTTCGCAAGCGGTCGTGGGTGGGGTTTTCGGGGCTGCGATTCCGAGAAAGATCGTTGTTCGAAACGACCGTTTGACAAGAGAAATAATACTCGGTTGGACTGCAGCTCCAATTCTAGGAGCAGCGCTGGCGTTGGTTCTCTCGACAATCATTTAGATGATCTTGGGCAAAGGAATTAAGACTGAGCATTTCTTCTCTGCCCGCTGGTCCAAAGAGAACACTCAAGTGCATAACTATGTCTTCGGAGAAATCGTGTGGCGCCGTCGTCTTCAAACGTGACGGGAATCGGAAGTATCTGCTCCTTCACTACGAAGGCGGACATTGGGACTTCGTCAAGGGACACGTCGAAAAAAACGAGTCCGAAAAGGACACGGTCCGACGGGAAACCGAAGAGGAAGTCAGGATAACGGAGCTCGATTTTGTCGAAGGCTATCGCCAACCAATAAGCTACTACTACAAACGCGCGGGCAAGACAGTCTACAAGGAAGTCATCTTCTATCTGGTTGAGGCCCACACGGACTCGGTTCGACTTTCAAGAGAACATGTAGGATACGATTGGCTATCTTATGACAGGGCCTACGAGAGGTTAACCTACAAGAACGCGAAAGATACGCTCCGCAGGGCCCATGAATTCCTAGATCAGTTGCAGGTGCAACGGACCCTAGGAGACACTAAGGAAGGCAGCTAGCACAGCTCGTGCGCCGTGCAGCTTATTCTCACCCTGCTTCCAAACAATACTACTCGGTCCCTCAAGTACATCGTCAGTAATCTCCAATCCTCTGTGAGCGGGAAGGCAATGCATGACCGAAAGGTTTGATTCGGCTTTGGACAGTAGCTTTGCGTTCACTTGATAGGGCTTGAATTTCCGTTCCTTTTGTTTCGCACCCTTTTCCTGCCCCATGCTGACCCAAACATCAGTGTAGACGATATCCGCACCTACGACCGCCTTCTTTGGATCCCGAATGAACTCGACACTCCCACCGGATTCCTTTGTGAGTTTACGTGCGGAGTCAATTATGGTCTTGTCGGGCTCGAATCCCCTAGGGCACGACACAATCACATTCATGCCCATTGTCGCTCCGCCCAGCAACCAGGAGTTGCAAACATTATTTCCATCTCCTAGCCACACAAACCGCAGATTCGACAGAGGTCCCTTGACCTCTTGGATAGTCAACATGTCAGCAATGATCTGGGTTGGATGTTCAAGATCACTCAGAGCGTTGATGATTGGAACAGGAGAATACTGCGCGAATTCAACCAGGTTTTGATGGCCGTAGGTTCGTATTACGATACCGTTCAGGTAGGAACCAAGTATTCTGGCCGTATCTTTCAGAGGCTCCCCTCTCGCTAGTTGAAGCTCGTCAGCTCTCAAATACATGGCCTGACCCCCCAATTGATAGATACCTGTCTCAAAACTCGCCCGGGTTCGGGTCGAGGGCTTCTCGAACAGCAAACCAATAACCTTGCCACTCAGCGAATGTTTCAACGTGCCCTCGCGAGTCTCAGCTTTCATCCTGATTCCGAGATCGATTAGAGCCTGAACTTCGGATCGATTGAGCTCGCCCATTGAGAGGAGATCTCTTCCCGCGAACAATCAGATCTACCAGTTCGTCGCCCTAGCATGGGAGGTTGAAAAACACATCAGTCGAGTCCCAGAAATGAGCGCTAGGCTCTCTTTTTCGGTTCACTAGCACTGTGATATTTGACGGGAGTCTTCTTGGCAGGATCGATCAAGAACCGTCCGAGCCTGAGAATGTCCATTCCTACGAGTACTGGATAGCGCATGTCCGACCTGTCATTTACGCTAACTGGCAGAGCAAATTGCTCCCCAGCAATTTCCACTATTGCTCGAACAAGCGGTCGACTCCGGACCTCGTCAAGCAGAGCCGACTTAACCTTAGCAACATCGACCGTTGGCCCTAGCCCTATGTTGGCTGCGAGCCACACATCCACCGATGTTCTTGTGGATCCAGTATCGATCTTCCCCTTAACGCGCGCTTCACCATGGTGTCCCGTCACCTTGACGAATTCTATTGGACCAATGATGATTAGCTCCCTTTTCTTCATCTCAGGCACATCGGCACACCCTTTATCAGCAATCTGAGTATTAAGCCAACGTCGATCTGTGGCTGACTTTATGAAAATCGGAGTGTTATCGAAGAATCAAGCTTTCTGGGCAACCACGGAAATCATGAGGGCACTCAAAGAGAAGTACACGGAGCCAATTTACCTTCGCACGCCCGAAGTCCACCTAAGTCTCGAAGGAAAGACAGCAGATGCCGTGTACGACAAAAGATCGTTAAGAGACATTGACGTGGTGATTCCCCGCATCGGTCGTAGCCTGACACAGCTTGGAATAATGATACTGAAGCAATTCCAGCTGATGAAAATTCCATCGACACTCTCAATGGAAGGACTGCTAATTGCCAGGAACAAGTATCTCGCACTTCAAGCGCTTCATGCAGCCGGAATCAGAATCCCTGAAAGTGTCTTAATCGCATCGCGAAACCGGCGTGAGGAACCAGCAGAATACCTCCCCCCACCGCTTGTCATGAAACTCCTGAGCGGAACTCAGGGTATAGGCGTCATGCTCGTTCGAGATGTCAAAGAAGCGGGTCCGATAATTGATACGCTCTCGGAACTTGACCAAATGATATGCCTGCAGAAGTACTTGCCGAACCCTGGCGAAGATATTCGAGCATTCATTGCGGGCGGCGAGGTCGTGGCAGCGATGAAACGTAGAGCAGCAGCACATGAATGGAGAAGCAACATACACATTGGAGGACAGGGAGTTGCTCACACACTCTCTGAGTCCGAGGTTGAAACAGCGATCAAAGCAGCGGAAGCGGTCGGGGTGGAGATCGCTGGGGTGGATCTCATATCTGTTGAGAATCAACCCTATGTGATTGAGGTGAATGCCTCGCCGGGATTCCGAGGATTACTCAACGCGACCGGCGTGAACGCGGCTGAGAGAATAGCGGAGTATGCTCTGGGAAAGGCTAAGAAATAGTCCCGGTGTACAGTTCATCCTGTCGGCAATGAAGATAGTCACAAATATGATGCTCAGATGACCTGAACCTGGGGTATCTGAGCCGACACCTCATCTACCGTGAGCCATTGTGATCGTCCTATTTTCCGTCACGATCTTGTCCACTGATCTATCATAGGCGGTTGTTGGGATTGTGTTGACGATCTGGAACTCATAGGATAAGCCAACCTTGAGCAAATGGCCATGCAACGAATTGATTGTTCGGTCGTAAAAGCCTCCTCCGTAGCCTATCCTGTATCCCTTTTGATCCCACGCGGTACCTGGAACAAGAATAACCTGTGCTTCTTCCAATGAGACAGGTCGGAGGTATTCCGGTTTTGGTTCAAGAATTCCGAACGTGCGATGCTCAAGCTCCTTGTTGGGAGCTTTCAATTCGGAAAAGACCAGTTTTCTGTTCGTTTTGTCAGTGACCGGGACAATCAGGCGCTTTTTCTGTTCGAGGCACCATTCTATGATGTCCATCGTTCTGACTTCGCTCCCCGTGTGTACGTATGTCGAGATCGTCTTCGCTTCCTTCAGCTCGGGTAATTCGAAGAGCCTCCGCGATATGTTAGAACTCAGAAGGTCAAGTTCATCGGCGGGCATGCTATTCCGAAGGGCGAGCATTCGCCTACGTAGCTCTTGTTTAGCTTGGCGATGGTTCGCTCGATTCCAACTCGTCGAGATCTAACCCCAAGTCTACCTTTTCTTGCATGCAAGCTGCAAGCAGCGTGTTGTACAAGAGCATTGTAATCGTCATCGGTCCAACTCCCCCAGGGACCGGGGTGACGTAATCGGCAACCTTGATCGCGGAATCGAAATCAACATCACCCATCAACTTACCTCCAACGCTGCTCGTCCCAACATCCACGACAGTTGCTCCACGCTTGATCATATCAGATTTGACAGTGAACTCCGGCCTCCGACCGATTCCTGTAATCAATATGTCTGCTCGCCTGCAGATCTCCTGCAATCTCTGAGTCTTTGAGTGGCAGACAGTGACCGTTGCATCACTGTTCAATAGGAGTTGAGAAAGCGGTCTTCCAACAAGCTTGCTACGATTTATTACGACAGCATGCTTTCCAGCAATTTCCACATGGTAATACTTGAGCAGGATCATGATTCCACTAGGAGTGCAAGGAACTAATTTCGCAGCCTTCTGGGTCAGGAGACCTAGGTTGTACGGATGCAAACCGTCCACATCCTTCTCAGGCGCAATAGCAGAAACCGCCTCGGTTTCGTCAAGTCCTTTTGGCAAGGGCAATTGAAGGAGAATACCGGTCACGCTGCTGTCCCTATTCAAGTCGTGAATTAGGTCGATTACCTTCGCTTGGGGCGTGTCGGCTGGCAGCTCGACATTTCGGGACTCCATTGAAGCATCCATGCACGCCTTGTGCTTGTTTCTAAGGTACGTCCTGGACGCGGGATTGTCGCCGACCAGTATAGTGACAAGATTGGGCCTTACATTAGCGGCATTCAAAGCTTTGACTCGCTCGGCAATCTTTGACCTAACTGTCCGAGCGACGACTCTGCCGTCCATTACCTTTCCTGGCATGCTATACAATCACATCTCAATCTGGGATTACTCTTGTTTCATTCTTAAGTCCAGTCCATTTCAACCAGCTGCCACACTCCTTGAAAACTGACCGAAACGAAATTAGCCTTGACGATGAATCAACGAGCTCGATGAGTTTTGAAGCTCGTCGAATGCGTACCAAACTTCAGTGAGGGCAGAAGGCGAGAAGTCATAGACGCGATTGTCGGAGAAGCTCGATCAAGAAGCGTCAAGGTGCTGGATATCGAGTCAGACCCAGATCACAATCGATCCGTCCTGACTTTCGTCGGATCACCTGAAGCCGTCAAAGATGCCGCTCTGGCAGTTAGTGCAAAGGCAATCGATCTGATCGACTTGAACAAGCACCGAGGTCAGCATCCGCGGATGGGGGCAGTTGATGTAGTCCCATTCATACCGATATCCGATGTTACCATGGAAGAATGCGTGCAACTCGCTAAGGATTTCGCAGAAGAATATGCCACACGATTCAAAGTCCCTGTCTTCATGTACGAAGAAGCAGCCACTCGACCTGATCGGAAGAACCTGGCGGATGTGCGGAAAGGCGAATTTGAAGGACTGAGGGATCAGATAGGCAAGAATCCGGATAAGATGCCTGATTTCGGGCCTAATGCAATTCATCCCACAGCAGGTGCTACGGCCATCGGAGCAAGGCAGATACTCATAGCCTACAACATCAACCTAGCAACTAACGATCTTGGCATTGCGAAACAGATAGCCAAGCAAGTCAGGGGAAAAGACGGTGGGCTCTTTGCAGTCAAAGCACTTGGCTTTGAGTTGAAGGATCGCAGCATCGTCCAAGTTTCAATGAACATGGTCGATTACAAGGCCAGTCAACTCTTCAAGGCCTTTGAACTGGTTCGAACATTGGCTGACCAGCACGGCGTTTCGGTTCTCGAGAGTGAAATTGTCGGACTCGTTCCTATGGACGCACTGACGGAGGCGGCAGAGTTCTATCTGCGGCTACATGGCTTCAGTAAGAATCAGATACTCGAAACAAAGCTCGCCGAAAAAGTGGACGATAGACTGGTTTCATTGAACCTGTTGGCTTTTGCGAACGAGGTTGCATCGGAGAAACCCGTTCCGGGCGGAGGAAGCGTATCAGCCTACACAGGAGCCCTAGCCGCAAGTCTGGTCTGCATGGTTTCACGCCTCACACTCAAGAAAACCAAGAACGAACAGAGTCAATCGAAGGCTGAGGCAATTCTCCAAGAGGGTGGATCTTTGGAGCAGCGACTAATCACCTTCGTGGATGAGGACTCGAAAAGTTTTGCAGACCTACTGGAAGCATACCGACTTCCCAAGAGCACAGAACAAGAAAAGCAAGCAAGATCAGCACAGATTCAGACCAGACTCAAACACGCAGCCGACATCCCATTAGCGACTGCTGAAAATTGTGCAAGAACTCTTTCCCTCGCCAGAACTCTATCTGAGCTAGCGAATGAGAACGTTTTATCCGACCTCCAGACTGCACTCTTCCTCACCCATGCGAGTACAATGGGCGCTCTTGCAAACGTCGAGATCAACCTCGCAAGCATCAAGGACGATGAATACCGGAAAGAGACCAGATCCAAGATTGAAGAAATCCGTGACCGAATCAAACGGGAAAAGACCGAAGCGCTGAAAATAATGTCCTCTGGAATGAAGAAATAAGGAATACCACGGACTCTCAGGTTTTCATTTCTTGGCAGATGTTTTCTCGTACATCCTTCGAAGCGTCCAACGAATTGCGTTCTTCAACTCTAGGAGCCGTCGGTCGTCTCCATAGTTTTGAATGTGAACTGCTTTCAGGTGATCGTCTTCCTGTTCGAGATTGTAGGTGAGTATGCTCTCGGGCGGGATCGCTCCAGCCGCTGCGGCTTCCCTGTCTTTGGCTTGCATAGGCTCGAGAACTTTCCCCACGAGAAACGCTCTGAGAGGGGGTGAATCTGAATCCAGCTTCACGTTCGACTCCGGAACTACATGAAGCCCCCGCTGATCAAAAGCGATTGAGGCTATGCGAACACCGTCGGTCGTCATGATTGGGACGCTGTCGGAAACCGTTCGCGCCTGGACCTTGGGAGGAACTGGAGTTTCAGTCTTGGGCGCTATTTCCACTTGCCTAAAGCTTCGCTCAGCTAGCAGTGAGTCAACCACTTCCAGAAAAGATCGTAACGAATTGACTTCTTCCTCCTGTTGGTTAATACGGCGCTCTAAGAAAGACTTCATTTCGGCGAGTTTCTTGGTTAATTGCTGGTTTGCAGCTGCCAAAGCCATCGCCAAAGCTCGTGTTTCATACGCTAATCATTACCACAAGATAAACCCGCTAGAATGAATACCGCCACACAGTTTCGTGTTCCTCTGCTTGCTTGATGCTCACGTAAGTCTCTTTAGTGAACTTGTCAAAGGCTAGTCAGATTCCCTGTGTCCTCACCGCTCAGCGTGAATGTCAAGAGGCTCGGTCAGATCCTGAGGACTGGTGCTGAAGGGCAGGTTGAAGAAAGCCAAGAACGACTCGAAACCGCGAGTGAAGCTTACTGGCCTCTGATCCACAAGCTTGTGATCTCCGATTTCAATCTGGCGCGGTGTAACGAGACTGTTCTGAAGTTCTTTGATAAGGGTGAGGTTAGTTTCGCGGCCGTTGATGGATCCGAAGATCAGCAACTTCTTGGCGGCTTAGCCGTGTTCTGGGCGGGGTCCTACGCCGCAACTGGCACCGTAACCTATCACCCCGATACACAACCTGAAGTCCGATACGATGCGGGCTTCGTTGAGAAAGGCCAGAGCCTGGCGAGTTGCGTTCCAATATACGTAGATTCCATTCCTGAAGTTGATCCCCAAGCAACGCTCAGCGCAGCTGGAGCGCAAGGCACCATTTCACGACCTATGACCGAGGAGTCAACAGTTGATAATTCAACGATTGCAAGTTGGATCATGCTGTTCTCAGAACTCTATCTAGCATATCACCTCGCAAGGTCCAAGGAATATCAGATCATTCTCCTGGATCGATCACTCTCCGGAACCTTGAGCAGCCTCATCTATGATACCACAAAACGCGCGCTGTGGAGACGACAGAGCACTATATGCGGCCTGGAAATGGATAACGTCACATTCAATGAACAGGAGTTGGCATACGGCAGATATCACACTCTGAACGAGGACGGAAAGCTGCCAGCCAGGGGCGACTACTTACGCTATGCCACAATTAACGTACTCGAAAAGTCGACCAAGCCACTTGATCTCTCGGAGATTGCGGATGCACTTCAAGTAAGAAACGAGGACCAGATTTCAAAGCTCAAACGCTATCTCAACAAGTCTGTTGAAGAAGGCTACGTGCAGGAATCGAACGCTGAGTATGCTTTGGACTTGAGATATTCCAATTCATGGAATCGCATCAGACGGCTGGTCGAACAGTTCGGCACCCGTTTCTTTGCTAGCAGCCTCGGCAATCCTTTGAGGATTACTGATCGCGGCGAGCCCAGATGGATGACAACACTCGACATAGCTTTCCTGTCCCTATTCACTTTGAACCTACTCATCGAAGAATGTCTCAACAATCGGATCTTGTTAGTCGGCATAACAAAGGACACGACCGCAAGGGACCTCATTACCCACTTGATTCCAGTCTGCATCAATCAGAGCATCTGGAGGAGTGATATCAAACATGTCGCAACCACAGATAGGATGCTGCTCCAAGCTGTAAGCATGTTCCATCATCTTGAACTCCCTGTTCCTTGGACTACGATCGAGTACGATACCGCATTCCAGACGATTATCCCCGACCTTGAGCATCGTGTGGGTTATGTGTCCGGAGCTGTCAAGAACCGCATAATCCTAGAGCAACTATTCGTGAAATCCTACATTCAACTTGACAAAGCGAAGTCTGATGATCAGTTCAGGAGCAATGTTCTCTTCATCGACAGACTATACCACGGGAGCTTCGAGAAAGCTCCGACTTTGAAACTGAATCATGAATACTCCGCAATCGAAGAAGTCCGACCTGTTCTTTGGCAGTCCAGTACATCGATTAACGGGGTGCAGGAATTGGTTATGGTGACGCTCAAAGCCATGACTCAACAGAGTCTGCCCGAAGTCTTTGGTCACAACAAACCGCTATTCATAGCCGACAAGATCGCGAAGGCTCAGAGGGACCGTGCAGCACAAATAGTGAAAGCTACAGGTCACTGGTTGGTTTCGCATCCGAAGCTAAGGAAGTTCTCATTCTACATGAACACGTTTCGTGCACGTAGGAGTGAGGTTGAGCATGCTAGAGGCAGAACTTAACCATCATTTTACGGACCTGGATAGCCGGTTCGACGCCAGACTTGCCGCGGTACTCGCCGTGAGGCGAACTGAGACATCTGCTGAAACCACAGGTTTCTCGGCGAAGTACGAGTGTCGCGTGAAGGCGCAATACCAGAGGGACTTAATGGGCCTTCTCGAGGAGGGCATGCTGCTGGCGGTTCGCAATTTCAAGGCAAAGAAGCACGACGGCAAGCGGTTTACTCTGCTTGAAATTTCCAGGATTGGCCCTGAGCATTTCGGTCTCAGGGGACTTTCAGACACAAGCTACTACCCCTACCAGTTTGAGATAATCGAACAGAGTGTGTCTGACTGGGACACCAACGACACAGCTACGATGATGATTCAGATCGCCGCTATTCCTTTGAACTATGATTTAATTCTGAAGAGCGACGATCAAGAGTACGTTAAGGGCTTCACCTACCCGATTGTGGGCGAACGAGTATTCATTCTCGGCAGAAACACAATCCACAGGATGTACAACCTCCGGCTACTCGGAGAGTTTGGGCTATCTTGGGGCGAGGATCAAATTCGAACATCTGCAGAGGCCCGGAAGGATCCACGCCTGGGTATAATCAAGATGTTCCAAGAGCAGGAGCCTATTCCGATCTACGTAAGTTTCGAACGCCTTGTGCGTTACCATTTCGGGCTTTTCTCCTTCACGGGGGGCGGCAAAAGCAATCTCCTCTCGAACATCCTTCGACGGATTCTGTACCACACAAAGGACACGAAGATCGTAATCTTTGATATCTCCATGGAATATCCCTTCTTGCTTCAGGATGTGTTCGTTGACAAATCAATCAAAAGCAAGATCATAACAGAGGTTCCTGTTGCCGATCCCGAACGATTTCGCAAGATCATAGTCACGCCAAGAGGTTTCGAGAAAGTAGACATCAGATCAAGACTCGAAGGCATACTGGAGCAGGGGAAAGTAGGGAACTTTCAAGAGGACCGCGAGCATCCGCCAACCTACGAGGATATTCTGAATGAGATCAGATTACTGGCAGTGGATGATGCCAAGAAAGCTGCGAACCTGAATGCGATCGATCGAATACGACTGAAAGTGCTGGAATGGACAAAAGAGCACCATGTCGTGAGGTCCGCTACAGTCAGCGAAGAATTCTTAGACTACTTGCAGACGGAAGCCCAAAACGCCACCGAGCTGTTCAAAGTATGGAAAAGCAGCGCCCTCGCGGCATGGGCCTCAACTCGAACAGAACTCAAAGGATTCCTCCATCAGGAGGCAGACGCACAAGATGAGAATTCATTTACCACGGAGCAACTTGTCCACCTCTTGGAAGAAGAGACGAGACTCCTATGCCTGTCGATAGTTGAACCGAGCGTCGTCAAGCAATTAGCGATTGATATGACAACACAAATGCTGCGCCATAGAAAACGTGAATTCCAAGTAGAACCGCAAATCCTCTTCGTCTTTGATGAAGCACAGGAGTTCATTCCGGCATTGGACAAGGCAAGAGGAATAGATGCAACGTGCACGCAGCGTATCGAAACGCTCCTTCGGCAAGGCAGAAAATATGGTCTAGGTGGCTGCGTCGCAACACAGAGAATAGCGTACCTCAATACCAATGCATTGCAGCAACTCCATACATACTTCGTTGGTCCGTTGCCCAGACCTTACGACCGAAGCCTAGTGAGCAGCACCTTCACAATAGACCAAGGGATACTTGAGAAGACCTTAGAGTTCGCTCCAGGCCAATGGCTGGTCTCAAGTTACATAGCAACAGGTATGGAGAACGTTCCAATATTCATCACCGCAGATAACTCAGAAAGTGAGATCAGAACACCGGCGAGTCCCGAAAGATAGGTAGTGTTGTGACGAATTCCGAATCGACTTAAATACGGAGTACTCACTGCTTTTGTGAAGGTGCTCTAGCCCATGGGTGACGGCTTTAACGCCCCTATCAAGGTCCCATAGTATACGTCCACATCGTTGCTTATTCAGGGCACTGAAAGTTTCTCGGATTGAAGCATCATGACACCGGACACGCCTACGGTTTCTGATATTTTCGCAGGTAAACTCGACAGCAGCCACGTGTTACTGAGAGGATGGCTGCATCACATCAGGTCGAGCGGAGGCATCCTATTCCTTCAACTACGCGATGGAACAGGCATCATTCAATGCACGCTAAAGAAGGATCAGACTGACGCGAAGGAGTTTGAACGACTGAGCGGGTTGCCGATAGAGAGCACGGTCGAAATCTCGGGGACCGTGAGGAAGGACCCTCGTGCACCTCGTGGTTACGAAATCTTTGGCGAGATGGTTACTGTTCTCTTTCCAGCGGAAGAAGGTTTTCCGATTGCGAAGAAATATCATGGCCCCGACTTCCTCCTTGATAATCGCCATTTGTGGATACGGAGCCCCAAACTCCAAGCGGTTATGAGGGTTCGCGCAAGGTTCCTTGACGAGGCCCGACGATGGCTTGCTGATCATGAATACTTGGAAGTTCAAGTTCCTATTCTAGTGACCGCGGCAGTGGAAGGGGGCTCAACGCTTTTCGAAGTCAAATACTTCGATCAGAAGGCCTACCTGACCCAGAGCTGGCAACTCTACGCTGAGGCGATGATTTGTGGAGTCGGCAAGATATTCACGGTCGCTCCCTCATTCCGTGCAGAGAAATCGCGAACGAGGCGCCATTTGACCGAGTATTGGCATCTGGAAGTTGAAGCGCCTTGGCTCGATCTGGACGGACTCATACACCTTGAAGAGGAACTTGTGTCGCATGTCTGCCAACGCCTCCGAGATCAAATGCCAGAAGAACTGCGACTTCTGGGACGCGATCCTGAGCAACTTGCCAGTGTAGTGAGTCCCTTCCCCAGAATCACGTACGATAAAGCCGTTGAGCTGATCCAGAAATCGAGACGCGACTTCAAGTGGGGAACCGACATAGGTTACGAAGAAGAGAAGATACTCACAGAGAGCTTCGACAAACCATTCTTTGTCAGCCATTTCCCGAAGGCAGTCAAAGCATTCTACCACATGCCTGATCCGAAGAATCCCAAAGTAACTCTCTCCACAGATCTGTTGGCACCTGAAGGATATGGAGAGATCACGGGAGGTGGCCAACGCATCCACGACCTCAAACTGCTGCTCGAGAGGATCAAAGAAGACGATTTGAAACCAGACGATTACAAGTGGTACATTGACCTTCGTCGTTATGGGACGGTGCCCCATTCCGGTTTCGGAATGGGTGTGGAGAGGACTGTGATGTGGATCTGCAAGCTCGAACACATCCGAGACTCTATCGCCTTCCCGCGTTTGATAAACAGAATCTTTCCATAGCTTAGTCAAGGAACGCTGAAAATGCTTCGAATACGCAGGATGCGAATCGAAGACGTTCCGTTCGCGGTTCGACTGTCCGAGCAGGAACACTGGGGCGTTACAAGGAACGATCTTCAACGCCTCTTGAGGCTCACTCCTGCTGGCTGCTTCATAGCATATGAAGGGGCCAAGAAATTGGGCCTCACGACAACAACCATCTACGGCAGGAAGCTCGCATGGATTGGGAATGTGATCGTCGACTGGGAATATCGGGGCATGCACATCGGCCGCAATCTCGTCGACCATGCAGTAGCTTTCCTGAAGAAGTCAAGGATCCAGAATATTGCACTTTATTGTTTCAAGGAGAACGTAGACTTCTACGAAAACCTTGGCTTCGTGAAGGATGCGCCGTTCCTCCGGATGAGGAGAAAAACGAAATCGAGAGCCGCTGGGGTAAATTGGCGCGTATTTGATCATGCGCCTTCGCTGCAGGCGTTGCTGTTGGGTGATAAGAGGGCTTTTGGTGCGGACAGGTCGAGACTTGTGCGAGACATGCTCGCCACGAGAGCGGGGTGGTATGTTGGTTCCGCCCGGAAGAAGATCAGCTTATCCTACCTTATGATTAGAGAATATCGCGACATGTGCGAACTCGGACCATGGGTTTGTCTGAACCCGCCAAGAAGCGAACCTGAAAGAATGCTAAATCTCGCACTGTCCGAAGTTGGCGAGCTTCCTACGGAAGTGTCTTGTCTGCAGAGGAATAAAGACGCCATTCGTTTGATGGAGGCGAAGGGATTCCGGACACTCAGGGAAGGTTACAGGATGTTCTTCAGAGATAGAGCGCGGATTGGAAATGACAAAGCGCAGTATGCTCTGGGTTTCCTTGACAAGGGGTAACACAGACATCGAAGGCTAGGCGACTGCTTTCTGAATTAGCGGCGTGAATTCGGGCGCTGTCTTTCCGAGCTTCCTGTCCAACCCCGCCTTAATCAGTCCGTAGTAAGGAGGCGACGGCTTGCCGGGTCTCGACTTGAATTCTCCATGGAACTGCATTCCCATGTAGAAATACCTGTCTGGGACTTCGAAGATCTCCATCCTAGTTCCGTCGATACTTCGTCCCGAGAATCTTCCTCCCGCCTTGACAATCCGCTCAATGTAGTCCGGGTTGACCTCCCATCTGTGTCGATGTCTTTCAGAAATTATTTCACGCCCGTAGAGCAGACTCGCTATGGTGTTTGGTGAGATGCGAATCTCATGAGCTCCCAATCTCATAGTCGCCCCTTTCGACTCTACTGCGAGTTGTTCTGGCATCAGATTAATCACAGGATGAGGCGTGTTCGGATTGATCTCGACGCTGTTCGCTCCATTCAATCCCAAGTGCCTACAAAATTCCACAATTGCCAACTGGAATCCAAAACAGATCCCAAGCGTCGGAATATTGTTCTCCCGAGCATAAGCTAGGGCTGCGATCTTGCCTTCGGTCCCCCTGGACCCGAAACCGCCAGGGACCAAAACGCCGTCGAAGCGTGACAATATCTTGCAGTTGGACGGCTCGTTCTCAAAGAGTTCGGTCTCGATCCATTCGATTTCGACTCGTGTATCACATGCCGCTCCCGCGTGCTTCAAGGCTTCATTCACGCTAACATAGGAGTCTGCGAGTTCAGCGTACTTCCCGCAGAGCGCGATTCGCACAACTTGGCTGGGGTTTGAGATTCGATCTACCGTTCGCTTCCAACCACTCCAATCCACAGAATGATGGTCAAGTCCGAACCGGTCAGCAAGAAACTCCCCCATTCCTTGGTCGTCCAGGTCCATGGGTGTTTGGTAAATGGTCGGAAGATCAGGCGACGCGAAGACCGCTTGCTCCTCGACGTTACAAAATAGCGCTATCTTCTTTTTCGGTCCAGACAATAATGGTCCCTTGCTTCTCGCCACAATCAGGTCTGGTTGAATACCGATTCGCCTCAGCTCTTGCACGCTGTGCTGAGTGGGTTTGGTCTTCTGCTCGCCAACAACATCTAGAGTGGGAACCAGTGTTACGTGGGCAAATAGTACTCTTCGATGACCTTCCTCCAATCGCAATTGGCGTGCAGCTTCCAGGTAGGGAAGGCTTTCGATGTCGCCGACGGTCCCACCGACCTCAACTAACAGGACGTCTGGTTCCACTTTCGAGGCGATGTTTCTGATCACTGATTTGATTTCATCAGTTACATGCGGTATTATCTGAACGCATTGTCCGAGAAAGTCGCCACGGCGCTCCTTGTTGATGACCGAGGTGTAGATTTGGCCCGTCGTCGTGTTGTGACTTCGTGATAAGTTGATATCGAGAAAGCGTTCGTAAGTTCCTAAGTCCATGTCAATCTCCCCGCCGTCATCTGTGACGAACACTTCGCCGTGGGTCACGGGGTTCATTGTGCCGGCGTCGACGTTCAGGTATGGGTCGATCTTCATTGCGGAGACTTTGAAGCCTCTAAGTTGAAGCAGTTTCGCGATGGAAGCGGTTGTGATGCCCTTTCCTATTCCGGACATTACACCGCCGGTGACGAAAAGATATCTCGTATCTGTCGGCATAAATCACACGAAGCGATCGCGTAACTTAAAGTTTCTCCGATAACAAAACGGAGATAGTTGAGAAAAACAGTGCACGGAGACCGGAAGTTACTTTCCGGTCACTTAGGCACTTGACCCTTGAGCCTTCTGATTTCTTGATTAATCAGATTCAGCGCGACTCGCGCAGTGGATATTGCCTGGTCGAGAGACTGTGAACTGTCGGATCCCCAAATTCTTGTAGCTCCTTGCGCGGTCTGAGTTCCTAGTTGACTTAGGTAGAGTAATCCGCCGCTCTCGAAGACTAGGCCCCCCTTCACAAGGCCCTCTAATGCCTCGGCCTCGCGCTGCGAGAATTGAAATTCACTTCGTTTCTTTGCAGTCTCTGCGGAAAGGGCATTGGACTGCATGAGTTTTGTCAAGACGCTTGGGCCAGGTGGCACGGATTCTCCAAATTCCGATTTTGCAGAATCCTCTAGTTTGCGAAGCTGCTCGATCCGGGCCACGGCGTCGGTAACGGTAGTGAGGCTTTTCGTTATGCTCAGAAAAGATTGGACGACGGGGCTTTGCGGGTTCATTCTGTAGAGCGTGACGGCGCCGACATGTCTGGATGGTGAAACTGCCTTCATTCTTTCTAGGTCATTCCAGACTCTGTAGAGAGTTGTACGTCCGATGCCTGCCCGTTGGGCAATTTCTGTTTTGGTTAGTTCTTCGTGTGGGCGTTGGGCCAATATGGTGAGAACTTTGAGTTGTGGACTCTTGGATAGGACTTCCATGAATGCGGTGGCTTCGTCTGCTGCCATGGCTTGTTCGACCTGTATGGAAGATAGGTTGGTATATTAATGTTCCCATTTGCATACACCAAAGTATCATGTACATGGATAAATCAGGGAGCCCATTCCCATGCTCAACATGCCTCCAGACAGCAAACTGACCGAGCTTGGCGAGAAGATACTGGTCGCTCTCTGGAAAATGAAGGGCATCGGAAGAAGCAGCGTCAAAGAGGAGACTTTGAGAGCGGAGCTGGCCCCGGAAGGCGCCTTGGAAGGCTTGAGTGGGGAAATAGCCAGTTTACATGCCCAGGGTTTTCTGCAAGCAACATTTTCCGAGGGTAATAATCTAGTGTCTCTGACAGCTCTCGGTCTCGCGGTTCTGAGGCAGATTGAGGAAGACAAACTAGAGGAATTGAAGTAGTATCGCCTATCCTGGCGAGCTCAGATCACGTGGATGCTCCCTCGGTGTTGAGGTGACAGAACGGGTTTCTAAGTGGGTTCCCTTGGCGCGCACGCTTGGAGGTGAGGGTGGGGGGGTGTATGTAGTTTCTTACACACAGCATGTTACTCTGCG
>Ga0209322_10000280_pt1 | contig 28701 bp, 27 predicted proteins | sample Rifsed19ft1_FD_184013 | JGI IMG/M metagenome (GOLD analysis project Ga0209322, IMG submission 184013) | Soil microbial communities from Rifle, Colorado, USA - sediment 19ft 1 (version 2) | ecosystem: Environmental > Terrestrial > Deep subsurface > Rock core/Sediment | place: Rifle, Colorado... | reverse complement strand
CCATCTTCTGGTTCGGATTCTCTGATCTGAAAAACAAAAACGCCTCGCGGAGGAACCTAATCCTCCTTGAGGCGCCTTGGCCTCCGGGGACGGGACCGGCCTTGGGTCCGTCCGCAGATCCTAAGATTGAAAGCCAGTATGTGCTTGGCACTGTAGCAAAGCCTCCGCCCCGTGTCAAGAGATAACTTCAAATTCAAACTGTCCGCGCCACCGGTCCGACGACAAAAGAAGCTTGTAGAAGTCCTAGGGTCCCATCGCTCTACTCTTTTTTAAGCGGTTTGGCCGTTGCCTTGAAATCAAACGGGATTTTCTTGGTTAGTCACGAGCCTCTGTTGTGTAGGAATCCGGAAAAGTCCCTGTCGGAAAAAGAAAACGCCCTCTCGGGCCATGCTCCGCCGAGAGGGCCATTTAAATGCCCGCCACGCAACCCAATGCGCTACGCCTGGGCCGCAGGCTATCTTCACGCAGCTCATTTCTTTCTTACCCGGGGGAAGGAGCGGCTCCCTCCTCCACAGGTTCCTGCACGAAGGCCTTTTGGCGGCGAAATCAAACATGATTTTGCCAAGAACCCGCGTTACCTGTCAAGCAAAAGATTGCTCTCCGCTCGGGGAATCCATCCGGGGTACCACGACCCCGCGCGCATTGACTGCTCGGTCACTCTTGGCCAGGACGGCTCCGTTCCAGATGGCTTTGGGCATCACTTCCTCCCGGCACGCCCCTTGCAGATCGGCGCTGGTAATTGACATTGAATAACCAAGCCGGGGGAGGAGCGTGTTCAGCAATCAAGTCGCGCCGGTTACGGTCACTCTGTTCGTCCTCTTCTTCGTTCTGGGATGCGGTGAAGGCCAGAACCCCGTTCAGCAATACGGGAAACAAGTCATCGATGCGAAGGGACGCGTTGAAAGGGTGCGGGCTCAGGCAGACATGAAGGCGCTCGAGACAGCGATCCAGCAGTATTACGTGGAAAATGGCCGCTTCCCGGCAAGCTTGACCGAACTGCCCCTCGTCCAGAACCAAAGAATCGACGTCAGCCTGTACGCTTATGACCCCGCCACCGGGAATATCCAGCTCCGATAAGAATCCCCGAAGCGCTAGCCAGTGCTCAGTCCTCAGCCCTCAGTCCTCAGTACTGAACCCCCGTAAAGCGAGAGCGGGGAAAAGCCGCGGCATCTCCTGAATGCGACTCCACCCCTCGCCAGGCATGACCGCCTCGACCTGGATATCGTCAAAATAGCTGTCGAGCACCGCGGCCCGCTCCATAGCGAGCGGTGGTGAACAGTAGTCCTCCTCCTCCCAGAGGGCGAGTCCTTCGGCACCCACCCGCGCGCCAGCGAGACCCGCGCTCAGCGCTTGCCCGAAGGGCCGCAGCCCGTCAAAGGCCCGCTCCGCCAGCAGCTTCTCCAGCTCCCTGAGCCGCTCTTGCCTTGGCCTCGCCTGAACCAAGTAATACGCCATCTTTTCACCAGCTCGTCCTTACCACTCTATACTGTAATTCAGGAGACGTGTGACCGAATCCATCATACAAGCGGTGTGGTGGACGGCGCATGGAGGAATGCTCCTCTCGCGAGCAGGACCGTGGGACGCACGCGCTAGATTGACTGCAAATACGAGTGCTCCCCTTCTAGCCAACGGGGGAGAACACTGTCAAGCGAAAAGTACCCTCTCCGGGAAACCGTCTTTCGCGCAGGAAAATCTCGAACGTGAGGGGTGTGTGAACTGGATGAGAAATGCTGGAAGGGCACTAGAACGAAAATAGAGACGGGCCGAGGCTCCCTTGCAGTCCCTCTATCTCTTGCTTGGTGCGGTTCAGCCCTTCGAGAACCTCTTCGAGGGGCCGTCTCCAGTCCGCAGTCGAATGCGACCCGGGGTCAGTGATCAGCCTGTCGAGTTCCCCATCCCTGCCGAACAGAGACTGAAGTTGGAGTAGGAGATCCTGCGGCACAAGATCCGGCGCGCTGGCGGCGCGGAAGAGTTTCGCATGCGCTTCGGCAACGACGGCCTGATCGTGCTCTCGGAGCTCGGCGCGCTTGTTCACCTCGAGCAAGAGCTCGGAGAGGTTCTCGATCTCCTGCCAAAGCCTGAGACCCACAAGGGGATCGGAATATCGATTCGCCTCACGCCACTCGGTGAGTTGGCGCTGGACGGCCTCTATGCGCATGCGGTCCGAGGCACGTAAGTCAGCGTACACGTCGTTGCCGACGAGTCGTGCAATGGCGAAGGCAGCCCTGCGAAGTCGCTCACGAACACTCTCCCCGGGCGAGGGACCGTCGCCCACTATGGTGTGCCGAAGCATCGCATACGCGCGCCGGACTTGGAGCGATCGGCTGAGCTCTGTTTGGTAGAGATGGCGGAGGGTATTTTCCAAACCTTCGTATGCGCACATGGCGTCTTCGATCGCAATCGCTGACGTGATCAACCGTCTGCACGCGCGCCCGCATTCGGAAACAATGGCCCACGCCGCGCGACCCGAAGGAATCTTTCCCAGTCCTTCGCGCTCGCGGTACAGTTCCCACCGGGCCATAAAGGCGAGGTCGGTGATACGCTGGACGCCTGCCTCCGCGTGAGTCACGCGGTCACCCCCGTCACCGGAGCCCGCATCGGAAGTGCGCGATCCTGCACCCGGAGTCTCATCTTCCCGACTGTCCCCGTAATGCGTCAGCATGTGGGTGAATACATCGATCGCCCCCGAGAGGGACTCGATAACGGCGGGGAGGAGTTCGCGTTCAAGGGAATTATGCTCCCGCCACTCGTAGTGGCGGATGTCGAGTGCCCGGGTCTGCTCCACCACCTTCAAGAGATATTGTTGGAGATCCTGCGCGTTCATCGACTCGTCCACGGATACCGCGAGATATGGCCCTGGGAAAACCGAGTAGTCATGGCGTCACCATGGTCCCGCCAAAGGCCGACAGGCTCCTGTCGCCCGCTGTGGTGGGATGCAACCTCATTTCAGAGTGTTACGCGCCGGTTTTTGGACCTTGGGTGCAAAGGAGATGCCAAGACGCATAAAGTGTAGGGACACTGACGGGCTGTTCAGGTCAGAGAGGTCCCTTTCGGTGGGGTGTCGGGATCGTTTAGCGGAATGGGAAAAACTCGCCCGGTTTCACCTTGCCCACGATGTTCTTCAGCGGGACAGCGCCAAAATCGCGGCTGTCCTCCCGCACCCATCGCGTGTCCCCGAGGACGAAGTAGGAGTCTTCCTCAACGGTGGTCGGCCCGAAATCGGGGTAGGTGGCACCCACGGCGTACGATTCGTCCAGCCGGCGGCCGTTAATGTAGACCTCGCCTGACGTGATCTGCAGCGTCTCGCCCGGCAGCCCGATAATGCGCTTGACCTGCTCCTCCGTGTCATATTGCCCGACGCGGAAGACGACGATGTCGCCCCGCTGAGGACGGGCAAAGTGATAGATGTATTTGTTGACCAAGTAATAGCCCCCCTCGCCCAACGCCGGGTGCATGCTCGTGTCATTCACCACGCCGACCGTAACGACAAATGTTCTAAACAGAAAGGCCAGCAGGATTGACCAGAGGAGGATAAAGGCCAGCCTGTGCTCTCGTCGCCTCTCGTATTTACCCCTGATGTATCGCCAGTTAAAAAAGGCTCTATCTTTTCCTGACGAAACGTGTCCTGAAGATGTCCGTGCCATCATCCACCCGTCCCTGCCGTACAGGATTCTCTGCGACCCGCGTCTTCCCTTCTCTCCTTGCCAGGAAGGTCGGCTTTGCAAATGTTGGGCCAGATCTGGTCGTCTGTACCACGGGAAGAAGGCAATGCCTTGCTCGCGCCCCCAGCCCGCCCAGTCGTGAGGTCGGGCCGCGGCTCCCCCCGTACCGCCTACCGAAACGGAAAGAACTGGTCGGGTTTAATTTTCCCCATGATATTCGTGAAGAGAACATCCCCGAACTCGCGGCTGTCTTCGCTCATCAGGCGGTTGTCGCCGAGGACGAAGTAGGCATCTTTCCCGATGGTATGCGGAGCGCTATCGGGATGACTTCGCCCGGCGGCGTACGGTTCGTCCAGCCGGCGGCCGTTAATGTAGATCTCGCCGCCCTGTATGGAGAATGTCTCGCCCGGAAGGCCGATCACGCGCTTCACGTATTCCTCGGAGGTGTATCGATCCTTTTGGAACACCACAATGTCGCCCCGCTCAGGGTGGGCAAAGCGGTAGATGTACTTGTTCACCATATAATATGCCCCCTCTGGCAATGTCGGGTGCATGCTAATGTCAGTCACAACCCCGACGCTCACGACATACACCTTAAAGAAGTAATACATCACGATGGACCAGAAGAGGATAAAGGCCAATCTGTTGGCTCTCCGCTTCTCCGTCCACACGAAGCGCGAATCAAAGAACGTCCGATTGTTTTTCGGCACATCTGATTTCGCCAAGCTGCACCAGCCCCCGCCCTGACGTCCTGGCTGCGACGATGCTCGCCGCATGAGGGAGGAAACGACGGGTCTCTCGATGCAAATCCAGGGCCAGGTTTCTATATGGGGTGGGTAGGACGACCACCAGCACAGTGGGCACCGTTCAACCTTCTCCGGGAAGGGGGAGGAGCGGTGCACAATGGCGTGGTGGATCACAAGGGCTTGTGTCCGGCCAGATACGCGGCAAGGCCCGCAAGGGCAATGGTAACCCACCAGAGGGAACGCGCCAGGGCGGGCCGGCGAAAGATCACGCCGACGAGACCGCCGAAGATCATCCAGATAATGACCTTTCCCGTCACCCACCCCGGCCACGGCCAATAGATGCCGATACGAGCGAGCATGCCGAACCCGCCGAGCAGAACTAGCAATAATCCGACTCCGTGAGTGATGGCGACCGGCCGTCTCCATGAGTGCTCCTGCGTGCCTCCGGTAATACAGCGAAGGAGGAGACCCCCCACCGCCATCAGAATCATAAAAACACCGATGAGGTGTATGTTCTTATAGACCAGATACGAGACCATCACACTGCCCTCGGGCTCAACGCTCGCCGACTCTCGCTACGGGCTGAGTGGGCGGAGGTGCGGCTCTAAAAACGCATGCAGGCCGTCCATGTAGGCGTGTCGGCTCACGAGAAAGCCATCGTTATGGCCGCCGCGGAGCTCCAGGAGCCGCTTCGGCTCGTTGGCGACCGCGAACAATCGCTGGCCATGAGTGAAGGGGATAATCTCGTCGTCCCGGCTGTGCACAATGAGGAGGGGGCATAACACCGAAACAAGAGCGGCCTGGGTGCTGTAGCGGAATCGGGCCAACCACCGCGCGGGCAGGAAGGGATACAACGCCGCCGCGAGGTCGGGAATGGAGGTAAAGGCTGACTCGATGATCAGCGCCGCCGGGTTGACCCTGGTTGCCAAGTCCGCCGCGATGGCGGCCCCGAGCGAACGACCAAACAGCACGACCTCGCGGGGTGGAATGTGCCGCCCTTCGGTCACAAAACGCCAGGCCGCCTCGGCGTCTCGATAGGTTCCCTCCTCCGAGGGCTCCCCCTCGCTCCGTCCGTAGCCGCGGTAATCAAAGATCAGTGTGGTGAGACCCAACTCGTTGAAGATCTTCAGGGAGTCGAGGCGGTGGGAGATGTTCCCAGCATTGCCGTGGAAGAATAGCAATACGCCCCTCGCCTGGCGCGCAGGAACGAACCAACCGTCTAAGGTCACGCCGTCCCCGGTGGCGATCGTCACCGACTCGTAGGCAAGCCCCGCGTCGTCCGGCGTCACGACCACGTCACGGGAGGGCACATTCGGCAGGTACAGGAGGTGGGACTGAAAGAAAAACAGGATGAATACGAGCGCCACGTAGCCTCCGACCAGCAGCACAATAACCCAGATGGTACTGAACGGCATCCTTGAACGCATCAGGGGGCCGGGTTACACCGTCTCTTGCTGTCCCTTCGAGAAGGTTCGGCCTCACTTAGCTTTAAGGCGGCGGGCCAGGGCTTCGTGCTCCTCTCGGATGCCGGCGGGCAGGCGGTCCTCGAATTTCGTAAAGAACTCGGCCTGGTTGCGGAGGTTCGTCCGCCACCCTTCACGGTCGACCCTGAGCAGCTCCCCCAGGACATCCTTAGAGACGTCGAGCCCCTTTCCGCCGATGGCGGACGGCGTGGGGACGTATCCGATTGGTGTCTCATCCGCTTCGCCGTCGCCTCGACAGCGTTCGATCACCCATTTCAGGACCCGTAGGTTCTCGCCAAAGCCGGGCCAGAGGAACCTGCCCTTTTCATCCCTCCGGAACCAGTTGACCCGGAAGATTTTGGGCAGATGCGACGCCCGCTTTTTCATCGAGAGCCAATGGGCCCAGTAATCAGCCATGTTGTACCCGCAGAAGGCGAGCATGGCCATGGGATCCCGGCGGACAACGCCCACGGCGCCGGTGATCGCGGCGGTGGTCTCGGACGCTAACGTAGCCCCCAGGAAGGTGCCGTGCTGCCAGCTAGAGGCCTGGTAGACGAGCGGCAACAGCTTTTGTCGCCGCGAGCCGAAGAGGATGGCACTGATCGGGACCCCCTTGGGGTTCTCCCACTCGGGCGAGAGGGAGGGGCACTGACGCCCTGGCGTCGTGAATCGGCTGTTCGGGTGGGCAGCCGGCTCATCGTGCGACGACGTCCATGGACGGCCGCGCCAGTCGAGCGCGGTGCGTGGCGGCGGATCGTCATGGCCCTCCCACCACACGGTGCCGTCGGGCCTGAGCGCAACATTGGTGTAGAGGGTATTCCTCTGGATGGCCGCCATGGCGTTCGGGTTGGTCTTGGAGCTCGTGCCCGGGACCACGCCGAAGAATCCCGCCTCGGGGTTGACGGCCCACAGCCGACCGTCGGGACCGACGCGCAGCCAGGCGATATCGTCCCCCAGGGTGTAGACGCGCCACCCCTTCATGGAGGCCGGCGGGACCAGCATGGAGAGGTTGGTCTTGCCGCAGGCGCTGGGGAACGCGCCGCAGATGTATGTCACCTCGCCGTCCGGGCTCTCGACTCCGATGATCAGCATGTGCTCGGCGAGCCAGCCCTCGCGGTGGCCCATATGGCTCGCGATGCGAAGGGACATGCACTTCTTGGAGAGGAGCGCGTTACCGCCGTAGCCCGACCCCACGCTCCAGATGGTGTTGTCCTCGGGGAAGTGGCAGATGTAGCGGCGATCGGCGCTCAGATCGGCCGTGGAGTGGAGACCACGGGTGAAGTCGTCCGAGGGGCCGAGTTGCTCCCACGCCACCGCCCCCATCCGGGTCATCATCCGCATGTTGAGGACCACGTAGACGCTGTCCGTGACCTGGATGCCGACCTTGCTGAAATGGGAGCCGGGGGGTCCCATCACAAAGGGGATGACGTACATCGTCCGGCCTTCCATGGAGCTGCTCAAGAGCTTGGACAGGCGGTCGTAGGCCCCGGCCGGGGCTATCCAGTTGTTGGTGGGGCCGGCATCGTCCTTTTCCCGGCAGCAGATAAAGGTGAGGTGCTCGGTGCGGGCGACGTCGTTGGGGTCGCTCCGGTGAAGGTAGCAGCCGGGCAGCCTCCGCTGGTCCAAGGGGATCAGATCTCCCGCACGAACTGCCACCTTCAGCAATCGTTCCCGTTCAGCCTCAGAACCGTCGCACCAGACGACATCCACCGGGCCGCACATCCGCGCGACCTCCTTGACCCAGCGGCGTACCGATGCATTGGTCGTCATGGTTCACTCCGCGGAGAGCGTCGATTCGAACGAGCCTCTGGCCGTGGGCGCAGCATGCCACGACGAAGGCCCGGATGCAAGGTCTTTTGCCAGCGGGACGCGGACCGCTGAACCCCCGCTGACGGCAGGGAAAATGGAGATTTCGTCAAATGGAGCGCAGCAAGAATGCTCCCTTCATGGGTGCCGATGAGGAGCAGGACATCGCCGCATCTCAGCGAAACGTGGCGCGTTTGCACCCGAGATTTGTCCTCTCAGCAAATATGATGGGAGTGAGAAAACTGCCTCAGACTTCGAGGCAAAACATGGTATGGCTGCCACGGACACCTGGCAGCGCTCGGATCTTGTCGTAGACAGTCCCCAGAATATCCTCCGCGCTCCCGCCTCGGACCGTGGCCACCACGTCATACAGGCCGCTCACGAGGCACACTCCTTCTATTCCCTTGATCTTCTTCAGTTCCTGAGCGACCTTCCGGTCCTTGCCCGGATCGGCGGTGACGAGAACCATTGCTGTCGCCATAACTCCTCCCTCCGTCGCGCCCTACCGTCGGCGCATCACCTGCTCGCAACGCGCGGGATTAGTTCCTGGCCTGGGAGGCAGGTGCAGGGGCATCACCGACGAAGTGGACCGATTCGTCTCCCCTGACAACGTCCGGTGTGATGGCCCAGGTCCCCCGACAGGTAGTGCTGGCCACCCTGTTGGCTGTGTTCGGCCCGGCAAAGAGGAGGGCAAAGCCGCTGCTGATTCCCCCCAGGATGCAGAAGCTCGCCTTGAAGGGGAAGTAGACCGCCGACCCCACCACGCTACCGACCCCGTAGCCGATCTTCGCCCCCGTGCTCTCCTGCGGGTTCGACTCCGCCCAGGCGACACCCTGAAAGACCAGCATCACTCCTAGCAGCATTACACCGATTCGCTTCATCTTTCCTCCTTTTCGTTCCGCGTTCCCAGCACGACTGAAGCTCCGAATCTGGACCCCGGCCCCTCAATCATCCAGTAATAGTAGTATCGGGCAGGGCCGGTTTCAAGAGATTTCCGCACCGATCGGGGTTCAGGTTGCCCGCGGGGCCTTGTCCTCGCCAATTCCCAGACCGATGCTGAGTAAAGTCTCCATACCTTCTCCTTACTGTTTCCCCTCAATCCTCGGCCGCCTCGATCACGAAGTCGAGCCCTGCCTTTGTTGAGGCGTCGAGCGCCTCGCGGAGCTCCGACTCGCCGGCGAAGCGCGTCCGCTCCGTGCGCAGCGCCGCAGCCGACAGCACGAGCGGAGTCGTCCGAAACGGGTAGGGGTCCAGGATCCATCCTTCCTTCCGGCGCTCGACGGCCACTCGGACCCGTCGCCCATGGTAGTCGGCGGGCAGCTCGAGGTAGTCCAACCACGCGGCGCCGTGGCAGAGAAAAAGAGAGAGGGTGTCCCACCCAAAGACGAGGTCCCGGTTCGTGCTGAGGCGTGGCTCCTCACAGAAGCTCCGGAGCGCCGGATCGGCGCGCATCGCATCCACCAACCGGCGCTGTACGCTGCGCTGCTCCTCCAGGAAGTCCTGCGCCCCCGGCTGGCCCGACCGGAAGCGGCTATAGAGCAACGAGCCGTGAAGGCTCACCAGGAGGCCGGCATACCGGTCGTGGGCGATCGCCCGGCCGATACCCCGGCGGTAGATCTCCTGGTGCTGGTCGATGGGAATGTCGGTATAGGTGCAGGGCCGGCGCGTCTCCGGGTTGAGCCTCGGCGCCTCCTCCCACTCGGCCCAGCCGTTATCGTGCTCGGCGGCAGCCCAGGCGACCCGCTCCAGGGGCTCTACAGGCTCGAAATGCTCATTGCCCCATGACCGGGCCATTTCCCCGCAGAGGCGGGCGTGCTCTGTCTGACGGATGAGCATCAGCCCACGGTCGTCGGCCCGGATGATCACCGTCTACCACCCTCGAGGCCGCCTCCGCCAGGCGGTACACTCTTCTTGTGCTCCTCTTCCTGTGGCGGGGCTATCGGAATAATAGCCCATCCGACGAGGTATGCGAGAAGGATCGGGAGCACCGCCGTCGCCAGCCCGATGAAGACCACGGCCAACCGGATGAGCGTCGGATCGACGGACAGCAGCTCACCGAGGCCGCCGCAGATGCCGGCGATCATCTTGTCGGTCCGGGACCGGACCAGCCGCTTCATGGCCACCGCCTCCCGGCGCTCGGCCTCCGCCGACGCCACCGGAATGATGATCCATCCCACTCCGTAAGCGAGAACAGCGGGGAGAATCCCCACCGTAGATCGGTACAGCAAGACGAGGACGGCCGCAACGAAGACGAGACCTAGCCTGATCGCAGTCGCATCCACCCCGAACAGCTCACCGAGGCCGCCGCAGATGCCGGCGATCATCTTGTCCGTCTGAGACCGGTGGAGTTTCTTCATGCCCACACGAAATCCTACGGGGAAATTGGACGCAGGTCAAGGATACAGGGAGGGCGAGAAACCGGTGTTGAGGTGGTTGGAACTAGCCGAAGAAGCTTCGGAGGATGGCGCCGATGGTGAAGAGCTCTTTTCCCGCCTCGTCCGCAAGGACGCGCAGACCGTGCAGTGCGCCCCCCTTATGGAACCTATCCCGAGTCCACACGACCTCCGCCTCCACCGGCGGAAGGACAAGCCACGCGGGTCCGGCCACGCTGACGCGCGTCCTGGGCGGAACCGCCTGAGGAAGGACCACCAACAGGCCCCCATCGCTCAGATTCTCGACCCTGCCCTGAAGGCGCGTGCCCGGGGGGACGTGACAGGTAACCTCAAGATCGATCGGAATGCGCAGCGAGGACCGCGGGGTGGGGCCTCCCTGGAAGGCCAGCAGCTCTCCCCAGGCAAAGGCATCGGCCGGGCTCATCGTGGTGAACCGGAAACCCATTCGGCCAGGGGACATCTCGGACGTCCAAACCACCACCGCCTCGGCATAGGCGATCCGAGTCCCGGTGAGCATACGGAGGTGTGTGGTGGCACCCTGGGCCATAACCTGCGGGGCCTCCAGAAGCAGCCCGCTCCTGCTGACGTTTCTGGTGAAGCCCAGCGTGCGGTGAGAGGGGAACGCCCAGCCCTCGCAGCGGACCGGCATCCGCAGTGGAAGCCGGGGGTCCTGGCGCTTTTCGACCTGGCCCATAGTCCTTTTATTATATACCAGATTTGACACGCTTTTCTTCTCTTTTCTGTTCCCCCGGCCGCGACCCCGGCTCCGTCTCGACCCCCCTCGTCTCACCGCCGCGACACGTTGTGTAGGCGGGCCGACTCTCCGGGCAGGGAGTCCCCATCAGATCCCCCAGGCCCCACTGAGATGGATATTGGCTCCGTTGACGTACCGCGCCTTATCCGAGAGGAGAAAGCCCGCGACCGCCACGGCATCATCCACCGTCCCGACGTATCCGGCGGGGATCTTCTTCTCCATCGCCTTGAGCTCCTCTGCCGGTGCGCTCCCCGAGGCGACGAAGCCCGGCGAGATGGCATTCACGGTGATGCCATGGGGAGCCAGGATCCGGGCCAGCGTCCGGGTGAGGATCAGCACCCCCGCCTTCGCGATGTAGTGGGCGGTGATCTGCGGTTGCGCGATGAGCTGATCGGCGTTCGCCATGCTGAAGGTGATGATGCGCCCCCACCGTCGCTCGATCATGCCCGGGGCCACAAGGCGGCTGAGATAAAAGACCGGATGCAGATTGTTGTTGAACATCGCGTGCCAGCCTTCGAGGGTCTCCTCCAGCAGGGGGACCCGGTGATAGGGTCCTGCGCAGTTGATGAGGGCATCAATCCGTCCCCAGGATTTCTCCACCTGACGGATCAGGTCCGAGGCGGCCTCGGGTAGCGAGACGTCGGCCTTGACCGCCAACCCCTGGGCCCCCTCCTTCTGGATCGCCTCGACGGTCTCTTGAGCGTCGGACTGACTGGACCGATAGCAGATGGCGACGGACCAACCGGATACTGCCAGGTGAAGGGCGACCGCCCGCCCGATCCCACGAGCCCCTCCCGTGATCAAGGCCACCCGTCTCTCCATCCCCCATCTCCCATGCTGCTCCCAAAGCGCCTCTCGCGGTGCCCGGGGTGCGTCTCTGCGGCCAGACTATACGGGACTGATCACGCGGGTGTCAAACGATCCCCGCGACGAGCACTCCTCCCGTCATTCGGAAGGACGAGACCGGGGACTTGGAAGAGGTCCTGGACCGTCATGCAATCGAGCTGGGGCCAGGCGCCTAACGGATCAAGGAGGATAGCCTCGAGCCCGGCGCGGCGTGCCCCCACCACATCGAGGCTGTAAAAATCCCCCACGTAGATCGCTTCGTGGGGTGCGACACCGGTTCGCTCGAGCGCCAAGTAAAAGATGCGCGGATCAGGCTTTTCGACGCCGACGACCCGCGAGTCGATGATCACGTCGAGTGGCCCTGCCAGGCCCGCGTCCCTGACCAGGGTCTCGAGCCGGCCATCGGAGTTCGAGATGACCCCGACGACGTAGCCCTTCCCCTTCAGCCCGGCCAGGACCTCGCGGGCCCCTGGCATCGCCCCTCCCCGCCAGAGGCTTTCGCGTCGGTTGATCTCGCTGAGCTGCCCCAGGACGCGCTCCGCTCTCTCGCCCCAGGCGATCCCCATTTCCTCGCAGGCGTAACGCATGTAGCGGGAAAAGACCTCGCGAGATTCTCGGACCTCGATCTGCGCCAGAAACGGGTCGAGCCTGACCCTGGCCCGACACTCAGCCCTCCAGACCTCGTCCCGGGTGACCGGGAACCCTTCTCCTGCGAGCACATCGACGATGGCGGCGTAGTCGAGGCTGAGGAGCGTATTTCCAGCATCGAAAAAGACCCCTGTGAGCGTCATCACCGGTTCCTCAATGTCATTTCATAGGGGACTCGGGCAAGGGTAGCCACGCGATCAAGACCTGTCAAGGCCTTGACACGGCTTTCAGGTGCCGTCTATATTCCGCCCATCCCTCGGGAGGCGTCCTGATGACCTTTCCACGGATGGCTCTGATCCAGGTGAAGCGCCGGGGCCCCACCCTTGCCAACGCGGCGGCCGCAACGGAACGAGCCCTCAAAGACCTTGCCCTCTCGGAGCGGATCCGTCCAGGACGGCGGGTGGCGATCACCGCCGGCAGCCGCGGGATCGCCGAAATCGCCACCATCACGAAAACCATTGTCGCCGCCTTGCGCCAGCTCAAGGCGGAACCGGTCATCATCCCGGCCATGGGGAGCCACGGAGGCGGCACGGCCGAGGGACAACGGCAGCTCCTGTGCATGTACGGGATCTCTGAAGAGACGATGGGGGCGTCGATCCTCTCCTCCATGGACGTCACACCCCTCGGTCTCACACCCGAGGGGATTCCCGTCGTCCTCGACAAAAAGGCAACCGAGGCGGATGCAATCCTCCTGGTCAACCGCATAAAGCCCCACACCGGCTTTGCCGGCAGGATCGGCAGTGGCCTCCTCAAGATGACAGCCTTCGGGCTGAGCAACCACCAAGGGGCGGCAACCTGCCATGAGGCCGTCATGCAGCACGGCTACGAGCGGGTCATCCGGGCCGTCAGCGCTGTGGTCCTCGCTCGGGCCCGGATCCTGGGCGGGCTGGCCATCCTGGAAAACAGCGACGGGGGGTTAGCCCAGGTGGTTGCCCTTGCTGCCGAGGGACTGGTCCCCGGAGAGGCGAGGCTCTTTCTGCGGGCGCGCCGGTGGGCGCCGCGGCTCCCCTTCGATGACATCGACCTGTTGATCGTCGATGAGATGGGAAAGGATATCGCGGGGACCGGGATGGACACCAATGTGATCGGCCGGCGGTTCAGCCTGATCGAAAAGCCTCCTGCGAGTCCCCGGATCGCCCGGATCTTTGTCCGGGGTCTCACGAAGGCGACCCAGGGGAACGCCAACGGCATTGGGTTGGCCGACGTCACCACGGAGCGTCTCCTGAGGGAGATGGACCGGGGGGTCACTTATATCAATTCGCTCGCGGCCCGGACCCCCGAACATTCCCGCCTGCCTATGGCCTTCTCCACCGACCGGCAGGCCCTCGAGACCGTCCTCAAGACCATCCGGGTGAGCGACCCCTTGAGCGCTCGGCTTGTGCGGATCAAGAACACCCTCGAGCTCAAGACCATTCTGATCTCCGAATCCCTCCTGCCCGAGGTCCGGGAGCGCCGGGATCTCTCCCCACTCTCGGAGCCGCACGAGGTGACCTTTGACCCCGACGGGAACCTCCCACCGTGGCCAACGGCAGACAACTCACAATGACGGCCGAGATGCGTATTGCCCACTTGACATCTCAGGCTCTCCCCGGATAGCCTGTATCGATGAGGGGGCATCGGGGCACCGGTCCCCGTGTGGCCCTCGAAGGCGAAGGACGCTAACCTCTGTGGTCCTGCAACTACCGAATAAGAAAGATATGCATGGCACCTTCTTTGCATGAGTCGTACGGACAACGGGCCCGTGGGTAGAACTCTTCCCACGAAAGGGGCGTCAGGAGGAGGGAGGATGGCGAAAGTGGTCAAGACGCGTGCCTGGGCGGTATTGGGTGCAGTCGCGTTGGTGCTCGCGGTGGGCGGGCCGGCGAGCCCGAAGGTCGAAGGCGACACCATCATCCTCGGCGCTGCGGTGTCACTGACCGGCAAGTATTCCACGAACGGCAAGAACACGCAGGACGGCTACGAGCTCGGCGTCAAGCGCATCAACGAGATGGGCGGCGTCAGGGTCGGTGGGAAATACTACAAGATCAAGGTGATCTACTACGACGACGAGTCGACCCCGGCGCGCGGTGCGCAGCTCGCCGAGCGCCTGATCAATCAGGACGGCGTCAAGTTCATGCTGGGCCCGTACAGCTCGGGCCTCACCAAGGCGATCGCGCCGGTGACGGAGAAGTACCGGATCCCGATGGTCGAGGGGAACGGGGCTGATCGTGCCCTCTTCACGCAAGGGTATAAGTACATGTTCGCCGTCCTCTCCACCTCCGACCAGTACCTGCGGGAGGCCATGAACCTGGCCGCCGAGCAGGCGCAGAAGCAAGGGAAGGATCCAAAGACACTCAAGGTCGCCATGGCCTTTGAGAACGACCCCTTCTCGATGGATGTCCGGGACGGCGTGCTCGAGGACGTCAAGCGCTTGGGCATGAAGATCGTCATCGACGACAAGCTCCCACCCGAGATCAACGACATGGCGGCGACGCTCACCAAGGTGAAGGCGGTCAAACCCGACATCCTCGTGGTCTCTGGCCACGCCAGAGGCGCCACTATGGCGGTCCGCCAGGTCTCCGACATGAAGGTGGACGTGCCGATGCTGGCCGTCACCCACTGCGACTCGGCCAAGGTCGCCGAGACCCTCGGCAAGGCAGCCGAGTACGCCCTCTGCGCTTCGCAGTGGGACCGCAGCTTGAGCTACAAGGACAGGTGGTTCGGCATGGCGGAGGAGTACGCGAAGGTGTTCGAGAAGGAGTTCAGGTACGACCCCCCCTATCAGGCCGCCGAGTCGACAGCCGCTTTGCTCGTCTTCGTCGACGCCTTCGAGCGGGCCGGGTCGTTCGACATCGAGAAGGTCCGCGAGGCGATCGCCGCGACCGATCTCATGACCTTCTACGGGCCCGTCAAGTTCGACGCGACCGGCAAGAACATCGCCAAGCCGATGGTCCTCTATCAGGTTCAGGACGGCAAGTACAAGGTCGTGGCACCCACCAAGTGGGCCGCAGCCAAGCTGATTCACCCAATTCCGCCGTGGAGCAAGCGGTAACCGTGTGGCGCATGCACCCGCCCCGGTGAAGCCGCGGGGCGGGTGCTTTTCTTTCTGCTGATGGTGGACAACCTTTTCCTGCTCTTCAATGCGCCGATTCTGTCGGCACAACTGCTCGTTGATGGCATCCTCATTGGCGCCATCTTCGCCCTGGCGGCCTACGGGATGGCCCTCGTCTGGGGCGTTATGGACATCATCAACATCGCCCAGGGCGAGTTTGTCATGCTGGGGGGCTATGTCACCTTCTTCCTCGCCGCGGCCGGGGTGCACCCCTTGTACACCGTGCCGGCAGCGGCGGCCGCCCTCTACATCCTCGGATGGGCGCTGTACCGGACCGTCGTGTTCCGCGTGGTCGACAAGGATATGTTCATCTCGATCCTGGCCACTTTCGGCATCAGCATCGTGCTGCAGCAGCTCGCCAACGAGCTCTTCGAAGCCGATGTCCGGACGGCAGAATCCGGGCTCGGCAGCCTCTTCTTCGCTGACGGCCTGATCGTCGTGAGCCAGATCAAGGTGGTCGCCTTCATCTGCGCCCTGGTCCTCGGCGCGACCCTGTTCCTGTTTCTGAAGCACTCGCGCCTCGGTCGGGCGATCCGGGCCACGGCGCAGAACGCGCGCGCCGCCCGGATCATGGGCGTCAACACGGACCGGGTCTTTGCCACGACCTTTGCGCTGAATGCGGCCATCTGCGGCGCGGCCGGTAGCCTCGTGGTAATGACCTGGCTGGTCCATCCATATCTGGGATTGGCCTATACCCTCCGCGCATTCATGATCGTGACCGTGGCCGGCCTGGGCAACATGGCGAGTGTGGTCTTTGCCAGCCTCGGCCTCGGCGCGGCCGAGAACTTTGCCGGCTTTCTCCTGGGGACCGAATACCAGGCCGCCTTTGTCTTCTCGCTATTGGTCGCGATCCTCGTGTGGCGGAACGCTCTTCTGAGCCGCCAACGGAAGTACCTGAAGTGACGGATACCACTCGGAACGTCCTCCTGTATGCGCTCATAGGTCTGACCGGCCTGCTCGCCCCATACCTCGCCCCTGCGTTCCGCATCCAAATGGCGCTCTTGTGGATGATGATCCTCTTTGCCCTCACCTGGGACCTCGGCGGCGGACAGATGGGATACAACTCGTTCGGGAACGTCCTCTTCTTCGGGATCGGCTGTTACGCGCCCGCCGTCGTGCAGCGAGAGCTTTTCTTCGCCGTCGAAGGACAGCCACAGGCCACCGGCGACCTCGCGACGATAAGCCCGGCGTTCAACTACTTCAACGGATTCGCGTTGGGTTTGACCCTCGCGGTGATCATCGCTGTGGCCGTGGCAGCAGGGTTGGGCTCGGGCATCCTGGGCCTGCGTGGACAGTATTTTGCCATCTGCACCCTGGGGGTGGGCGTCGCCGCCGGTGAGATCGCCAGCGGCTGGGACTACATCGGCGCCGGGTCGGGCATGGTCGCCCCGATCTTTCCGGGCCACCCGAGCCAGGCGGCTCTCTTCTTCTACTACCTCTTCTTTGTCCTGGCCGTGATCTGTTTCTTCACGCTCAAAAGACTCTACGCGAGCCGCTTCGGGCTGGCCATCAACGCCATCCGCGACGACGAGGACAAGGCCGAGGCCATGGGGGTCCACACGACCCGGTACAAGGCCATCGCCTGGTGCGTCTCGGCCTTCTTCCTCGCCCTGGCGGGCGGCGCATTCGGCCACCTGAACAATTTCATCGATCGTGAGGTGGCCTTTCCCGGCATCACCTTCGGCGTGTGGATGGTGCTGATGGCGATCCTGGGCGGCAAGGGGACCCTCTGGGGGCCGGTGATCGGCGCGACGATCTTCCATGTCACCCAGGAGCTCTTCTGGACTTACCTCTTGGGCTGGCAGCGGGTGGCCCTCGGGGTGCTCATCGTTGTCATCGTCGTATTCTTCCCGCTCGGCATCATGGGGTGGCTGCGCGAGCAATGGCCCGAGAAATTCGGCGAGACGGTCGATGTCGAAGCCCGGGCCGCACCGGTCTCGCTCGGAGAGAGCCGATGATCCCTCTCCTCGAAGTCAAGGGTGTCTCCAAGGCGTTCGGCGGCGTCGTTGCCAACGACAACATCTCCCTGACCGTCCCCAAGGGGACCATCGTCGGACTCATGGGTCCCAACGGGTCGGGCAAGACGACGCTGTTCAACTCCATCGTCGGCTACCATCCCATCGATAGGGGCTCGATCACCTTCGAGGGGCGCGAGACTTCGAAGCTGCGCGTGCCCGAGATCGCCCGCCTGGGCCTCCTGCGGACGTTCCAGCAGACACGCATCTACAGCAGGATGAGTTGTCTGGAGAACATGCAGATCAGCGCGCCCGACACCCGTGATGGGCTGCGAAGCATGTTTTCCAAGATCCCGCCGGCGGTGACCGAGCGGGCAGAAGGGCTCCTCGAGTTCGTCGGCCTCTACCCCAAGAGACACCTGCGGGGTGGCGAGCTGTCGTTCGGCCAGCGGAAGCTCCTGGAACTCGCGATGGCCCTGATGCACGAGCCGAAATTGCTGCTGCTCGACGAACCGACGGCCGGGATCAACCCAGTCCTGATCAACAGCCTGATCGACCGGCTGAAGCACATCAACGCCGACCTTGGTGTCACGCTCTTCGTCATCGAACACAACATACGCGTGATCATGAAATTAGCCGAGCATGTCTACTGCCTGACCCATGGGCAGTTGCTGGCTGACGGTCCGCCCGATGAGATTCAGACCGATCAGCGCGTCATCGACGCCTACCTCGGAGCCCAATGATGCGAACCATTCAACCTCCCGATGCGGAGCAGAGACCGCGGGGCCTTGCGGCGCAGGCGCTGCCGGAGCAGGGCCGGTTCGTCAAGGAGGGGCCTTCGCGAGCCCGGATCGCGGAACTGGCCGGGAATTCCCCGCTGCTCCGCATCGACGGTCTCGTGGCCGGCTACGGCAAGATGGAGGTCCTGCACGGTATCGACCTGCAGGTCGGGGCAGGTCAGTCCCTGTGCCTCATCGGACCCAACGGGGCCGGCAAATCCACGGTGCTTCACTCGATCTATGGTTTTACGAACATCATGGCCGGGTCGGTCACCGTGAACGGCAGGGACATCACACGCCTCGACCCGAACGAGAAGCTCAGGAACGCCCGCATCGCCTACATTCTCCAGGACAACTCCGTCTTCCCCGACATGACGGTCGAGGAAAACCTCTGGATGGGCGGCTTCCTGATGGAGAGCCCCGCCCACGCCAAGGGGGCGGCGGAGAAGGTCTTTGAGCACTATCCACGCCTGAAGGAGCGCCGGCGCCAGCGGGCCGGGACCCTGTCGGGTGGGGAGCGGCGGATGCTGGAGATTGCCCGGGCGCTGGTTATGGAGCCGCAGATCCTGCTGGTGGATGAACCGTCGATCGGGCTGGAGCCGCGTTATATCGGCATGGTCTTTGAGGTCCTCGAGGACCTGCAGCGCCAGGGGAAGACGATCGTCATGGTCGAGCAGAACGCCAAGAAGGGGCTCCAGTTCTCTGACATCGGTTACGTGCTGGTCTCGGGCGAGATTGCCATGGCCGGGACCGGCGACGATCTGCTCCGCGACCCTGAGGTGGGCCGCCTCTTCCTCGGCGCGTAGCGGTTCGACCCCTGCACCCTCTGTACCTTCTGCACTTGCTTTACTTACCCTGTTATCCCCCGCGGATATTCCGCGTCAGGGCGGGCTCGATGCCCAGCAGCCGCTCGTAGACGGTGAGCTGCCCCCGGTGATACTCCTCGTGGGCGATGCCGTGGTAGAGCCAGGCCAACCGCGTGCCCCGCTGTCCATCGAAACGCTTGATCATCTGCAGCATGTGTAGCTCGCCGGCCGCGAGAAACTTCTTCTCGGCCTCCTTGAACTGGGATTTCAGCAGCCGCACCAGATTGGCCCTGGTCTTCGCCCGATACGCCGCTGCGGCATGCAGGCGAAGGAGCCTTGGCCACGGCAGCCGGTGAAAGTTCGTGTCGCCCCGGGTGAGCTCACCGGTCATCATCATGGCCACCTCGAGGATATGCACCACCAGCTCTGTGACGCTACGCACCTCCGGTGTGGGCCGAAAGTCGCATGCCTTGACGGGTATATTCCTGACCTCATCGATCAGCCCTTGACGGGCATCGGTCCACGACTCGAGCGCCTCTTCCAAGAGGTTCCGGTACGTCAACATCGTCTCGATCCCCCCTTCACGCCCACCGCGATGAGCCAGGCGCGTTTCCCTTCCACCCTGAGAACTCCCCTGTCAACGATCCCCGGCAACAGGATCTAAAGCGATCGGAGTGATCTCGAGATCCTTCCGCTCCCAGCGCGAAGAGCGGCAGCGCCGCTGCATAAGGACCATCCGGGCCACCCAGTCTATCAGGAAGGCCCACCACACATAGGCCACCCCCAGGCCCCACCACGCTGCGGCGGCGGCCAGAGGGATCCGGACCCCCCAGATGCCGAGGATCGTCACCCCGAGGATGTACGGGGTATCTCCCGCTCCTCGGAGCGCCCCCTGAAGCACCAACGTCACCGCGAGGGGAATCTGACTCAGCGCCGCGATTCGCAGGAAGACCTCGCCCAGCCGAATCACCTGGCTATCGCTCGTGAACAGTTGCAAGAGGGGCCCCGGGAAGAGAAAGAAGAGAACGCCCATCCCCCCCATAAAGAGGATGCCCAGGCGGTTGGCCTCCACCATCCCGAGACGGGCCCGGATGACATCGCCTCTCCCCACACTCTGTCCAACCACAGTCGCTGCAGCCACGCCGATTGCCAGCCCCGGCATGAACGAGAGGGCTTCGACGTTTACCCCTAACTGGTGTGTGGCAAAGGCCGCGGTCCCGTAGAGGAGCAGGATCTTGGCATAGACCACCTGGCCAGCCTGCCATATCATCCGATCCATCGCGACCGGCCACCCGATATGGAAGACAGGTCGGATGTAGGCCAGTTCCCATCCCCCCTTGGCCAGGTGCCCCTTGGCCCAGCCCTGCCACCACAGAAGCAAGACCCCTAACACCTCCGCGGATGCGACCGCGATGGCCGCCCCCTGAACCCCGAGGGCGGGAAGGTCCAGGTACCCGTAAATCAGCGGGACGGCCAGACTGATGTGGAAGAGATTCATGATCACATAGATCCGCATCGGCGTCCGGGTATCGCCGGCCCCGTGCATCGTGGAGGTGAGGACATGGACCACAGCGGTGGCGGGAAATGCGAGGAAGACCCATCGACAGTACTCCTGGACCAGGAGCTGTACCGGCAGCTGAGCCCCCAGCAACCCGGCAGCCTCCGCCGCAAACGCCATCCCGGCAGCCGCGAGGGGAACGGTCAGGATCAGTGTCGCGACGAGCCCGTGAACCGCTATCCGCCCCGCCTCGGCTCGCCGGTCCGCCCCCCACCGCTGCGCCACCGCAACCATGGTCCCGGTGCTCAGCCCCCACACCACCGTCATGCTGATAAAGACCAGCAACTGGCCGAGCCCGACGGCCGCCACCGCCGGAGCACCGAGACCCCCGACGAGGAGAATGTCGATGGCGGTCACCATCCGGTGGAGCAGGTTCGACACCGTGACGGGCAGGGCGAGGCGCAGGACCTCGCGTCTCACCTCCCCCCGCTCGATCGTTTTCCCGTGCGTCACGCCATCCTCACTGGCAAGTTCCTTGGGTGTGTTGGGTTTCTTGGGTTTCTTGGAAATGAACCTGATCAACCCTATAAACTCACCCACAATGAACCCAACAAACTCTATAAACTCAAAGAACCTGCCGCCCTCACAGCGTGGGGCGGCCCCGTCGTCGTTCAACGGCTAGCCGATAGAGCCGCTCGTACTCACTGGCGGGTCGCTCCCAGGAGAAGTCAGCCGCCATAGCGTTCTTCATGAGGCGCTCCCAGGCAGCCTTGTCATGGAACAGGGCGATCGCCCGCCGGACAGCCTCAAGGAGATCCCCGGCCTCGGCCTTGCTGAAGGTAAAGCCGTTCCCTGTGCCCGCACGGGGATCGAAGGGGATGATGGTATCATGAAGCCCCCCTGTGGCCCGGACGACGGGGATGGTGCCGTACGCCAAGCCGTACATCTGGTTCAGGCCGCACGGCTCATACCGGGAGGGGATGAGAACGATATCCGCCCCGGCCAGGATCCTATGACTCAGGGCCACATCAAAGCGGATCTGTACCGCGAGCCGGTCGGGAAATCTCCGGTGTAGATTCTGCAGCGCTCGCTCGAGCTCCACGTCCCCCGTCCCCAGCAGGACCATCTGCACATCGAGGCTCAGGAGTCGCTCCGCAGTCGCCACGATGAGGTCGATCCCCTTCTGGTATGCAAGTCGCGAGACGATACCCAACAGGGGGACGTCTGCTCGAGTTGGCAGTCCCATCATCTCCTGAATATCGCGCTTGCAGGCAGCCTTGCTAGCAAGATCCTCGGGCGAATAGGTGCCCACGAGATAAGGATCCGTCCGGGGATTCCAGTCCTGGTAGTCCACGCCGTTCAGCACGCCGGAGAGGTCCCCCGCCCGCTGGCGGAGGACCGCGTCCAGACCGTGGCCGAACTCGGGCGTCTGTATCTCCTGACTGTACGTGAGACTCACGGTGCTCACGAGGTCGGCGAACACCAACCCGGCCTTCAGGAAATTGACCTTTCCCCAAAACTCCACGCCGCCGGGAGTAAAGAGATCGCCCGGGAGACCGGTGAGAGGGAAGACCGCGGCAGGGAACACTCCCTGGTAACCCAGATTGTGGATCGTCAGCAGGCTGGCGATATCCGCAAAGTACGGGTCGCTGCCGTACACCGTCTTCACGTACGCCGGGATAAGACCGCTCTGCCAATCGTGGCAGTGGATGACGTCAGGCTGAAGGTCAAGCACCTTGACGGTTTCGAGGACCCCGCGGGAGAAAAAAATAAACCGCTCGGCGTTATCGGGATAATCTAGTCCCTGCTCCTGGTAAAGCCCCTCGCGATCGTAGAACCCGTCGTGATCAAGGAGGATGACGCGGACGCCTTCCCTCTGCCCTTCCCAGAGGCGCGCGACCTCCGTCCGATCTCCCAGGGGTACTCGGATCTCCTCCGGGCGACTCGTGAACAGATGTCTCTCGAGATCGATGATCCGGTATTTGGGGAGAAAGGCCGAGACCTGATGCTTGAGCCCCGCCAGGACGGCCGGCAGGGCCCCGGCCACATCGCCCAATCCGCCCGTCTGGGCAAACGGTGTCATTTCCGAAGCGACCCAGGCGACCCGCATGCGCCCCCCCTGAAAACAGGAACGGGGATCAAGCCAATGATCCCCGTTCGCACCTCTTTGGCGCCTTTCATAGCTTATAGCGGCAGCCTCGCCCCTTTGTCAAGGTGAAAGGTCGGATTGCCTACAATATGGGCAACCTCTTGGGACTCGCCCGCCCCCTGCTCTCCTTTTAGGCGATCCGTAGGAAGGCCCTCCTGGGTCCCAAACAACAAGACCAATGACTTACAAGGTCCAGGCCCGCTGGCATGCCGGATGCTTACGCGGGCGAGGACTTTTCGTGTTCAGCACACAGATTTCATGCCTCTAACGGCCAACGAGGTCCGAAAGGAGGGACGATGGTGTCGAGAAACGTACGACTCTGGTTCCTTATTTCTCTCCTTCTTTGGGTTGTGACCCTTTTCGTTCCCTGGGCCGCCTTTGCCCAAGAGGCCCAGCAGGCGGCCCCCCCGCCCCCCAAGATCGATTCGGGCGACACGGCGTGGATGCTGACCTCGTCGGCCCTGGTGCTCATGATGACCATCCCCGGCCTCTTCCTCTTCTACGGGGGGTTGGTGCGGAGGAAGAACGCCCTCGGCACCATCATGCACAGCTTCATCCTCGCGGCCGTGATCAGCATCCAATGGGTCCTCTGGGGCTACAGCCTCGCCTTCGGGCCGGATAAAGCGGGGCTGATCGGCGGGCTGGACTGGATCGGGCTGACTGGGGTGGGGCTGGAACCCTATCCGGACTACTCCGCAACGATTCCTCACCAGGCGTTCATGATCTACCAGCTCATGTTCGCCATCATCACCCCCGCCCTGATCACCGGGGCCTTTGCCGAGCGGATGAAGTTCAGCACCTTCCTGGTCTTCATGCTCTTGTGGGCCACCTTTATCTACGATCCGCTGGCCCATTGGGTGTGGGGCGTGAAGGGCTGGCTCCGGGAGTTGGGGGCGCTCGATTTCGCCGGGGGGACGGTGGTGCACATCAGCTCGGGGATCTCGGCCCTGGCCGCCGCCATCATCATCGGAAAGCGCCGCGGCTATGGGCAAGAACCGATGCCTCCGCATAACCTCCCCTTCTCTGTCATCGGCGCCTCCATGCTGTGGGTCGGGTGGTTTGGCTTCAACGCGGGCAGCGCCTTGGGGGCTGGCAGCTTAGCCACGAGCGCCTTTGTCGTCACCAACACCGCGACGGCGGCGGCGGCGCTGGCCTGGATGTTTGCCGAGTGGATTGCCAAAGGCAAACCGACCGTCCTCGGCGCGGCCTCAGGGGCGGTGGCAGGGCTCGTCGCCATCACCCCGGCCTCCGGCTTCGTCGCGCCGCTCCCCTCGATCATCATTGGGGTTGGGGCCGGGGTCCTCTGCTACACGGCTTGCAATCTGAAGACAAAGCTCGGCTACGACGACTCCCTGGATGTGGTGGGGGTCCACGGCGTCGGCGGGACCTGGGGGGCGTTGGCCACGGGCCTCTTCGCCTCCAAGGCCATCAATGAGGCGGGCGCTGACGGGCTCTTCTACGGCAACCCCGGCCTGATGAAGGCCCAGATCATCGCCGTCGTGGCGACCTGGGTCTTGGCCTTCGTCGGCACCACGATCATCCTGAAGGTCCTCGATGTGACCATGGGACTGCGGGTTTCGGAAGAGGAGGAGATCCAGGGGCTCGACCTCGCCCAGCATAGCGAGAGCGCCTATGCCCTGGACCTTCCCGCCTACGGCGAGTACGCCCGGGTGGGGGGCGCCTCCCTCCAGCAGCCTGTGGAGAAGACCAGGCCCCGCACCACACCGTGAGTCGGAGACTCCGGTATCCTGATCCGTGATTCCGCACAGAGGCGTTTCAACCACCGTGGCCCTTCACGGGCCCAGCCTTCTGAGGAGGGAGAGTATGACACCCAAGGAAGTCATCAAGCTGGCGAAGGAGAAAGGGGCAAAGATCGTCGATCTCCGGTTCATCGACTTGCCCGGGCTTTGGCAGCACTTCTCACTCTCTACCGCAGAGCTGAACGAGGGGCTCTTCGAGGAGGGCATCGGATTCGACGGCTCATCGATCCGGGGCTTCCAGCACATCCACGAATCCGACATGCTCCTGGTGGCCGATCCGGCGACCGCCGCCATGGACCCTTGTCTGTCGGTCCCGACCCTTGTCCTCATTTGTAACGTCAAGGATCCGGTGACGGGCCAGCCCTACAGCCGAGATCCCCGCTACGTCGCCCAGAAGGCCGAGGCCTATCTCAAGCAGACGGGGATCGGCGACACCAGCTACTTTGGGCCTGAGCTCGAGTTTTTCATCTTCGACGACATCCGGTTCGACCAGAGCTACAACCACGGGTCCTACCATATCGACTCCGAGGAGGGTTTTTGGAACTCCGGCAAGGAGGGGACGCCGGAGCGGCCAAACCTGGGCTACAAGCCCCGCTACAAGCAGGGGTACTTCCCGGTGCCCCCCATGGACAAGCAGCAGGACATCCGAAGTGAGATGCTTTTGGCCCTGGAGAGCGTGGGGGTGAAGTGCGAGGTCCACCACCACGAGGTGGGAACCGCCGGGCAGGCGGAGATCGACATGCGCTTCGGCACCCTGACCCGGATGGGTGATAACGTCATGTGGTACAAGTACTGCACCAAGAACGTGGCAAGGAAGTGGGGCAAGACGGTGACCTTCATGCCCAAGCCGATCTTCATGGACAACGGCTCGGGGATGCACGTCCACCAGAGCCTCTGGAAGAAGGGCAAGAACCTCTTCTTCGAGCTTGGAGGCTACGGCGATGTCTCCAAGATGGCCCTCTACTACATCGGAGGGCTCCTCAAGCACGCCGAGGCGCTGTGTGCCTTGATCGCCCCGACCACCAACAGCTACCGGCGGCTGGTGCCCGGCTACGAGGCGCCGATCAATCTCGTCTACAGCCAGCGGAACCGAAGTGCCTGCGCCCGGATCCCCGTCTATAGCCGAAGCGAGAAGGCCAAGCGGGTCGAGTTTCGGACGCCAGATCCCTCCTGTAACCCCTACCTCTGCTTCGCCGCGATGCTGATGGCGGGCCTGGACGGGGTCCAGAACAAGATCGACCCGGGGAAGCCGATTGACAAAGACCTGTACGAGCTGGAGCCGGAGGAGGCAGCCAAGGTGAAGCAGCTCCCGGGAAGCCTGGATCGGGTCCTGGACGCTTTGGAGGAGAATCATAAGTTCCTCCTGAAGGGGGATGTCTTCACCCCGGACCTGATCGAGACCTGGATTGAGTACAAGCGAAAGAATGAGGTCGATGCAATCCGGCTGCGGCCTCATCCGTGGGAGTTCGCGCTGTACTTTGACATCTAAAGTAAACGCACGAAATGCGTTTACTTTGGAGCAATGGAGCAGTGGAACAATAGAGCAATGAATTGGGAATCACCATGCTCCATTGCGGTCTAATGCTCTATTGCTCCATTGTCTGTCACAAGATGAAATGCGCCCCCGACGAGGCCGAAGCGAGAACCGGGCAGGGAACTACACGTGGAGGCAAATGGGAGCACGGCGGGTCCTCATCGTTGACGACAGCAGATCGTCCCGGGTCCTCCTACGGGATGCCCTCAACGGCCTGGAATGCTCCGTGGTGAGTGAAGCCGTAGGGGCTCAAGAGGGATTGGATCTGACCCGGTCCATCCAGCCGGACTTGATCTTCATGGCGGTGGGGCTGCCGGGAGTGGACGGCATCACCGCTGCCCGGCAGATCATGGAGGAGGTCCCGACTCCCATCGTCATTCTCACCAGCCACCGGGACTCGCAGACGATTCGGCGGGCCACCGAGGCAGGGGTGATGGCCTACCTCATCAAGCCCGTCCGGGAAGACGAGCTTCAGCCGGCCATCGAATTGGCCATCGGGCGGTTTCGCGAATTCATGACCCTCCGCACGGAGAATGCGAACCTCAAGAGGTCGCTCGAGGAGCGGAAGGTGATCGAGCGAGCCAAGGGGATCCTGATGGAGCGGGAGGGGCTGGCAGAAGGCGAGGCGTTTACCCGCATCCGCAAGGCCAGCATGAAGAGTCGCAGGCCCATGGTCGATATCGCCCGAGCGCTCCTCACCGCCGAGGAGGTATCGAGGGGCACGACAAACGATCTGGGACGATGACGTTCGCGCTCCCTGAACGTGCTGATAATGACTGGAAGGCGCCCGGGGAAGACGGACACGGATGCCTAGGGATGGTCGGGTCATGGAGGGACGTATGGACCGCATGGAGGCAGCTCACCAGCCGACATCGATAACCTGCACGACCTGCGAGACGCGATTCTGCGTCCTGTGCATGTCATTCTGTCCCCTCTGCGGAGCAGAGACACCGGAGGCGCACGATCCCGGCATACAGCGGAACGGGACCACTACGAATGCCTATCGTGTAGGCATGCCCGATCGGAAATGAGGAAGCATTGAGCAGAACGGAGAAGTCGCTGGGCGACGGGACCCGAGGTCGGAATCCGCGGAAGGCGTTGAGACTTCAATACTTCAAGCTGCCGGGTCGCAGTTAGTCGCTCTTGGCACAATTCCTGAATTAGGTTGCTCCAGATCTCCGGCGCAATGTGACGACCGGAGGAGAGGCAAGGACGCCTCACGCAACGTGGGGCGTCCTTTTCTTTTTTTCCATGAAGGCATGAAGGGAGGTGGTGCCGGTGAAAAAGATCGAATTCATCGTCCGACCCCACAAGCTCGACGACGTAAAAGATGCACTCACCAAGATGGGGATTCAGGGGATGACCGTAACGGAAGTCCGGGGATTCGGACGACAGCGCGGCCGGACAGAGCTGTACCGAGGAAGCGAGTATACGATCAGTTTCCTCCCGAAGGTCAAGATCGAGGTCCTCCTGTCAGACACGATGGCGGATGAGGCAATCAGGGTGGCCATGGAGGCGGCCCGCACCGGAAAGATCGGCGATGGCAAGATCGCCGTCTACGATTTGAAGGAGGTGCTCCGCATCCGCACGGGGGAGACCGGCGAGGCGGCGTTGTAGCAGCCTGTGAGGCCCCTCGACCTCCGGCGAGGCGCCGCGGGCCCGAGGCGTCGACCTCATCAGACGAAAGAGAGGAGGAGATCAAATGCGCAGGCACCTTCCAACAATGTGGCTGTTGGTCGCTTTAGTTCTGGGAGGGACATTGCTCCCGGGACTGCTTTGGGCTGGCGAGGCGGCGAAGGCTCCCGAACTGGTCCCGTTCACCAAGGAGCTAGCCGATAAACTGACTGACTCAAAGGTGGCCATGGACACCATGTGGACGCTTCTCACGGCCTTTCTGGTCTTCTTCATGAACCTGGGCTTCGCCATGGTGGAGTCTGGGTTCTGTCGGGCCAAGAACACCGTGACAGTCCTCGCCAAGAACTTCGTCGTTTTTTGCGCCGCTTCCTTGGCCTTCCTGGTCCTGGGCTTCGGGCTCATGTTCGCCGACGGCACCTCCTTCTTCGGGACGCAGGGGCTGTTCTTCCTGACCGGCCTCGATAACAGCCCGGCCACCGGGGATGCCTATCAAGGGGTGTACGGCTCTCTCAATTGGACGGGGACGCCTCTGTGGGCCAAGTTCTTTTTCCAACTGGTCTTCGCCGGGACCGCCGCCACCATCGTTTCGGGCGCGGTGGCCGAGCGGATCAAGTTCGGTTCATTCTACCTGTTCTCGTTTCTCATGGTCGGGATCATCTACCCGATCATCGGTCACTGGATCTGGGGGGGAGGATGGCTGGCGAAACTGGGGATGTTCGACTTCGCCGGCTCCACCGTGGTCCACTCGGTCGGGGGCTGGGCTGCACTGGCCGGGGCCATCATGCTGGGGGCTCGAATCGGGAAGTATGGGAAGGATGGGAAGATCAACCCGATCCCGGGGCACAGCATCACCTCCGCCACCCTCGGGGTCTTCGTCCTCTGGTTCGGTTGGTTCGGGTTCAATCCGGGGAGCACCATGGCCGCGGACTGGAATGCTATCGCCCGGATCGCCACGACAACGAACACGGCCGCTGCGGCTGCGGCAGTCAGCGCCTCCATCGCGGCCTGGCTGCTGCTGAAGAAGCCGGACCTCACCATGATCCTCAACGGCTCTCTGGCAGGTCTCGTGGCCATCACCGCGCCGTGCGCCTTCGTCAGCGTCGCAGACTCGCTCATCATCGGCCTCGGTGCCGGGGTCCTGGTGGTCCTCTCGGTCCTTTTCTTTGACCGAATCAG
>Ga0209322_10000278_pt1 | contig 28781 bp, 24 predicted proteins | sample Rifsed19ft1_FD_184013 | JGI IMG/M metagenome (GOLD analysis project Ga0209322, IMG submission 184013) | Soil microbial communities from Rifle, Colorado, USA - sediment 19ft 1 (version 2) | ecosystem: Environmental > Terrestrial > Deep subsurface > Rock core/Sediment | place: Rifle, Colorado... | reverse complement strand
CCTCACCCTGCCCTCTCCCCCACCGGGGGAGAGGATAAAGGTGAGGGGGGAGAGGGTCGGGGTGAGGGGAAGAGCCCCGCCAGGCCGCCGGGGAGATAGAGCACCACGACGATCAGGGCGAGCGCGTACGGGAGCTGATGGAACGCCGGGACGTAGGGGTGCAGGAGGAGCTCGCTCACCAGGTAGAGCCCGAGGGCCGCCGCGGCGGGGCCCAGCAGCGTGTGGAGGCCGCCGAAGGTCGCCATGACCAGCGGCAGGATCGAGAAGTAGCGGCTGAAGATCAGGTCGGGCTCCACCACGCGCACCATGTGGACGTAGAGCCCGCCCGCCAGCGCGCTGAAGAAGCCCGAGAGGGCGAACGCCAGGATCTTCCAGGGCAGGGGATGGACCCCGAGCAGGCCCGCCCGCTCTTCCTCCTCCCGGACGGCGGCGAAGGCCAGCCCGAGGCGGGAGCGCAGGATCCCCCAGAAGACCGCGATGACCAGCAGCAGAAACGCCAGCGAGAGGTAGTAGCCGCCCGCCCGGCCGCGGGTGAAGTCGAGGGGAAGCCAGGCGAGCGTGGGGAGGGGAGGGATCCCGATGAGCCCCGCGCCCCCGCCCGAGACCGCGGTCCAGTTGTGAGCCACGCCCCGCCAGATCTCGGCATAGGCGAGCGTGGCGAGGGCCAGGTAGGCGCCCCTGAGTCGTGCCGAGGCAAGCCCGATCCCGGCTGCGCCGACGGCGCCCACCGCTCCCCCGAGGAGAATCGCGAGCCACGGCGACGACCCCGCGAGCGACGCCAGAGCGGCGCCGTAGCCGCCCAGGCCGAAGAACGCGGCGTGACCGAAGGAGATCTGGCCGGCGTAGGCCAGGAGGTTCCAGCTCGTGGCCACGGTGCCGAAGAGGAGCGCCGTCGAGACCAGGTAGAGGTAGTACGGGTGGAAGCCCGTGAGCGGCGGAAGCACGAGCAGCATGACGGCGACGAGGCCGATCCCGATCCATGCCCCGCGCCGCATCAGTGACTCCAGCCGCGGGCCAGCCCGCCCGAGCGGGCGAGCAGCGACCCGAGCAGCATCAGCGCCACGACCAGCTCGCGCCAGCGGGGCCCGCTCCAGGCCAGCGTCAGCGCCTCGATGACCCCCAGGAGGATCCCCGCCGCGAGCACGCTCCTGAGGCGCCCCACCCCCGCCCAGATCGTCAGGACGATCGCGAGCAGCGTCAGCTCGATGCCTCCCGCCGGGTAGAGGTAATGGAGCGTGGCGAACAGCACTCCCGCCGCCCCGCACAGGCCGAAGGCCAGGATGAACGTGGTGCGGGTGGCCTCGTCCACGTTGATGCCGAGGAGCGCCGCGGCGTCGCGGTCCAGGCTCGTGGCGCGGATGGCGCGGCCCCAGCGGGTGCGCGTGAGCCCGACGAAGAGCCCGCCCACCACGAGCAGCGCCGCCACGGCCACGATGAGCCGCCCCTGGTTGAGCCTGAGCCCGCCCAGGCTGAGGCTGCCGGTGAGGGACTCGCTGGCGATCAGCCGGTACTCGCCCCGCCAGAGCGCCAGCATGATGTTCTGGAGCAGGAGCGAGAGGCCGAAGGTGAGGACGAGGCTCGACAGCTCCCGGGGCTCCGGCAGCCGGTGGAAGAGCCAGTGCCAGACGAGCGCCAGCGGGAGCAGCGCGGCGGCGGCGACGGGGACGAGGAAGAGCGGGTGCAGGCCCGAGCCGCTCCAGAGCCAGTAGCCGAGATAGCCGCCGAGGATGATCAGATCGCCGTGGGCGAGGTTGAGCGCGCGGGTGACGCCCAGGATCATGGAGAACGCCAGCGCCATGAGGGTGTAGAAGCACCCCAGCAGGGCTCCGGAGACCAGCGCCTGGGCGAGCGTGTTGAGGGACACGGTTTGACAGGAACGGCCTCCCGATAGTAGCGTTCACCTACCCGAACGTCAATCGGGAGTGGTCTAAGGGCTACTTGGCGGGGTAGCGGGCGGGTGCCGTGGCGCGCTCCTTCGGGTAGACCACCACGTGCCGGCCGTTCTGGATCTGGATCACCACCCGCTCGTAGAAGAGCGGGTCGCCCCCCTCGTCGAACTTCACCCTCCCGAGCGGCGTCGGGACGTCGGCGCGCGCCAGGGCATCCCGGAGGGCCTCACCGCTGATCGCCCTGCCGCTGGCGGCCACCGTCTCCAGCGCTTTCAAAAGGGTCTTGGCGGCGGCGTAACCGTGCATCGTGAGCGGCACCGGCTCCACGCCGAAGCGCCGCCGGAACGCGTCGGTGAAGGCGAGGGATTCCTGTTCGTTGCCTCCCAGGTTCACCCCCGGCTGCCACGAGGTCGTCCCGAAGAGCCCTTCGCTGGCGGGCCCCAGCTCCCGGATCACGCCGGGGAACTCCATGCCGAAGGCGCCGAGGAACGCCTTGAGAGTGATCCCGCCCTGGGCCATCTGGCGGATCAGGAGCAGATGGTCGGCGAAGAAGGTGTCCGAGAGGAGCACCTCGGCGCCCTGGTCGCGCACGCGCGCCAGGAGCGGCGTGAAGTCCGAGAGCCCGGGCGCGAACGGCTCGAACACCGAGACTTTCACCCCGGCGCGCTCCAGCGTCTCCTTCTGGCGCCGCGCGAGCTGGCTGGCGCCAGGGGTGGACGAGTACAGGATGGCCACGTTCTTCGCCCGAAACACGTCGAGGATGATCCCCGTGGTGACCCTGATGTAGGAAGCGAGGCTCGAGACGCGGAAGAAGAAGCGGTTGCCCCGGGTGGTGAGCCTCTCGTCGAGCGACGCGGTGGCCAGGTAGGGGATTCGTGACCGGTCGGCCACCTCGCCGATCGGCCCCACGAGGCTGTCCACGTAGCCGCCGATGAGCGCGACGACCCGGTGGCGGGATGCCAGCTCCTCGGCGGCCGCGATGGCGCGCTCGGGCTTCCCCTCGTCGTCGCGGGAGAGCAGCGTGAGGGGGCGGCCGGCGATCCCGCCCCCGGCGTTGGCCTCCTCCACCGCGAGGACGATGCCCTGATGCACGGCGGTGCCCTGGACGGCCAGGACGCCGGTCCGGGGGTTGATCTCGCCGACGACGATGGGCTCGGCCGCGGCGAGGGGCCCCGCGGCGCCGAGGAGGAGGACGATGGCGAACCCTAGCCGGCGAATCGCCGCTTATCTCCCGAACAGCACCCCAGGGAGCCACAGGGCGATCTGGGGGAAGAAGAAGACGAGCGCCAGCCCGATGACCTGGAGGATCATGAAGTCGAACATCCCGCGGTAGATCTCCCTGAGCTCCCACTTGGGCGCGACGGCCTTGAGGTAGTACGCGGCCATCGCGACGGGGGGCGACAGGAAGGCCGTCTGGAGGTTGACCGCGACGAGCGTGCCGAACCACACGAGGTCGACCTTGAGCCCCTGGACCACGGGGAGGAAGATCGGCAGAAAGATCAGGACGATCGCCGGCCACTCGAGCGGCCAGCCGAGCAGGAAGATCACCCCCATGAGCATGGCCATCAGGACGAGCGGCGGAACGGGGAGCGCCAGCAGGCCATTGGCGATCATCGTCCCGGTCCCCAGGCGCGTGAAGACCGCGCCGTAGACATTGGACGCCACGGCGAGGAACAGGACCATGCTGGACGTCTGGAGGGTCTTGTGGGCCGCCTCGCGCACGACCGGCAGGGTGAGGCGGCCGTAGAGGGCCGTGAGGACGCAGGCCCCGAAGGCCCCCATCGCCGCGGCCTCGGTGGGGGTGGCCAAGCCGAAGATGATGCTCCCGAGGGCGGCGAAGATGATCGCTCCGAGGGGAACGATGCCGCCGACGAACTCCTTCGCGATCTGCCAGAAGGATGTCGCGCGTTCCTCGAGGGGCAGCGGCGGGCCCAGCTTCGGGTTGATGAAGCTCCGGGCCATGGCGTAGACCATGTAGAGGGTGGAGAGGAGGACGCCGGGGATGATCGCCGCGGCGAAGAGTTGGATGACCGAGACCCCCAGCACCGGCCCCATGACGACCAGCATGACGCTCGGCGGGATCAGGATCCCCAGGGTTCCGCCCGCGGCGATCACCCCCGCCGAGAGCTTGGCGTCGTACCCCGCCTTGATCATTACCGGTGCGGCCATGAGGCCCATCACCGTGACCGAGGCGCCGATGATGCCCGTGGCCGTGGCGAAGATGGTGGCGGTCAGGAGCACGCCCAGATACAGCGACCCGCGCACGGGGGCCAGGATGAACTGGAAGGACCTGAACAGGCGCTCCATCAGCCCGGCCCGCTCGAGGACGTGCCCCATGAAGATGAAGAGCGGGACCGCCGCCAGCGTCTCCTCCTTCATCATCCCGATCGTCTGGAAGACCATCAGGTCGAAGACGATCCCGCCGAAGCCGATGTAGCCGAAGACGAGCGCCAGGATGATGAGCGTGAATGCGATGGGAAATCCGACGAAGATGCCGCTGAGGAGCGCGGCGAGGAGGATCAGGCCGAGGTATTCGGGGTTCACAGCCACCGCCCCGTCTTCGCCGCCCAGATGCTCTTGATGAACTCCGAGATTCCCTGGATGAAGAGGAGCGCGGCCGTGACCGGCATGACCGTCTTGAAGGGGTAGAGCGGCGGCCGCCAGGGGCTCGCCTCCGAGGTCTCGCGGAGGAACCAGGAATGGGCCGCGGAGTCCCATCCCGCGAGGAAGAAGAAGAACACGCCGGGGAAGAAGAGGAAGAGGTAGAGCGCGGCGTCGATCAGCCCCTGCCGGCGGGGCGACCACTTCTCATAGAAGAAGTCGGTGCGGATGTGCCCTTTCCTCAGCAGGGTGTACGCGGCGCCCAGCATGAAGTGGCTGCCATAGAGCATGTACCCGACGTCGTACGCCCAGATGGTCGGCGCATCGAAGGCGTAGCGGGCGATCACTTCGTAGGTGAGCCCGAGAACGAGGGGAACGATCAGCCAGGCGAAGACTCTTCCCGACCACTCGCTCAGCGTGTCGATGGCCGTGATGAGTTTTCGCACTCTTGGTGGCAGTTGCTCCATGCGGCGCGCTTTCTCCTCTGGCTCGGGCCGCCCAGGGGATCACACAAGGAGGGGCTAGCAGGATCCGCTAGCCCCTCCCGTCTCGCGAACAGGTCGGGTGAGCTACTTCTTGTCCTTTGCGGGCGCGGCGGGCTTCGCCGGCGCAGGCTTCGCCGCCGGGGCCGCCGCCGGCGCGGCCGCCGCCTTCTTCACGGGCCAGTAGTAGTTTGCGGCGAACTCGTACGGCGGGAACATGAACCGCTTGGTCGGGACCACGCGCTCGGCGTACTGCCGCTGGGAGTCCCACACCTTCTTGAAGAAGGGGTTCTTCTCGGCCTCGCGCGCCGCGATCCGGTCCCAGGCCTTGAGGAACTCGTAGAGGATGTCGTCGGGGGTCTTCAGGACCTGAACCTTGTGCTTCTCCTGGAGCTCCCTGAGCGCCTCGCCGTTCTGGCTCTGCCAGCGCATCCACCAGCGGAAGAAGGTCTCCGTGGCCGCCGACTTGATGATCTCCTGGAGGTCGGGGGCCAGGCCCTTCCAGACGTCGCCGTTGATGATGAGCTCACCGATGGTGACGTTCTCGTGCATCCCCGGGGTGTAGTGGTACTTCCACACGTTGTGGAAGCCCGCCTTCAGGTCCTCGACGCCGCCCACCCACTCGGCGCAGTCGATGAGACCCCGCTCGGCCGCGGGCAGGATCTCGCCGCCGGGCATATTCACGGTCCGCATGCCCATCTCCGTGAAGACCTCCGCCGCCATCCCGGTCTGCCGGCACTTCATCCCCTTGAAGTCGGCGAGGTTCTTGATGGGACGCTTGAACCAGCCGAAGGCCTGGGGGCCGGCCGGCAGAATGGGGAACACCACTACGTTCATCTTCAGGACGTCACGGTAGAACTCCTGGTAGAGCTCGAGGCCGCCCCCCTCGTACATCCAGCCCATGACGTCGATATAGTCCATCCCGAACGTGCCGCCGGGGCCGCCCGTGAAGAGGACGGCCGTCTTGTTCTTGCCGACCCAGTAGGCCGCCCACGCGTGGGCCCCATCGAGGACCTTCTTGTGCGTCGCGTCGAGGACCTCGAAGGCGGGCACGATGGCGCCGGCCGGCAGGGTCTCGATCTTCAGTCTCCCCCCGGACAGCTTGGCCACCCGGTCGGCGAACATCGTGAAGTTGTCGTAGAGGGTCCATCCGGCCGGCCAGGTGGCCTGCATCTTCAGAGTGATGGGCTGCTGGGCCGTGGCCACCGGGGGCGAGGAGGTTCCCGCCACGGCCAGCACGAACCCGGCCAACACCACCAGAGCGATCCATGATCCAAACGAACCGGGTCTTCTCATGAGGGCGCCCTCCTTATGGATAGAGGTCCTGTTCGGGCAGAGGCAGGCGCATTGTAGTGAGGGTGCCCGGCCCTGTCAAGGATTGAAAATCCCGCCGCCTCAGGCGATCGCCTGCTCCGTCTTGTTGTCGAAGAAGTGGATCCGGTCCGGCACGAAGGCGAGCCGGATCTTCTGGTGGTGCTTGGTGCTCACCGTGGGATCGACGCGCGCCACGATCGTCTGGGTCCCGACCTTGGTATCCAGCAGGATCTCCGAGCCCAGGGGCTCCACCACCTCCACCAGGGCCTCGAAGACGAGGTCCTGGGGATCGCCCCCCGTCGCCTCTTGGAGATCCTCCGGGCGGATGCCCAGGGTCACGGCCTGCCCTTTGTAGGGAGCCAGGCGAGAGGTGCGCTCGGCCGGCACTCTCACCCTCAATCCCGCGGTCTCGGCGTAGAGGGCGCCGCTCGCGTCGGAGATGGTCGTTTCGATGAAGTTCATAGCCGGCGAGCCGATGAAGCCCGCCACGAACTTGTTGCGCGGCTTCGAGTACAGCTCCATCGGCTCGCCCACCTGCTGGACCAGCCCGTCCTTCATCACCACGACCCGGTCGCCCAGGGTCATGGCCTCGACCTGATCGTGAGTGACGTAGATGACGGTCGTCTCAAGCCGGTCGTGAAGGCGCTTCAGCTCCACCCGCATCTGGACGCGGAGCTTGGCGTCCAGGTTCGAGAGCGGCTCGTCGAAGAGGAAGACCTGGGGGTGGCGGACGATGGCGCGGCCGACCGCCACGCGCTGGCGCTGGCCGCCCGAGAGTTGCCGCGGCTTCCGCTTGAGCAGCTCCTGGATCCCCAGCAGAGTTGCCGCCTCCCTCACCCGCGTCTCGATCTCGGGCTTGGGGAACTTCCGCATCTTGAGCCCGAACGCCATGTTGTCGTAGACGGTCATGTGCGGGTAGAGGGCGTAGTTCTGGAAGACCATGGCAATGTCGCGGTCCTTGGGGGGCAGGTCGTTCACGAGGCGCTCGCCGATGTGGACCTCCCCCGACGTGATCTCCTCGAGGCCGGCGACCATCCGGAGGGGGGTGGACTTCCCGCACCCCGACGGGCCGACGAGGACCATGAACTCCTTGTCCCGGATGTGGAGGTTCACGTCCTTGACCGCGTACACCTCATCGAACTTCTTGTTCAGATCCTTCAACACGACCTGTGCCATCGTCAAGCCTCCTGGGCGGGTCGGGGACTCAGGCCTTGGTGCTTCCGGAGGTCAGCCCCGAAATGTAGTAATCCATCAGGAATGCGTAGAGCAGGACCGGGGGGAGGCACGCGAGGAGCGCCCCGGCCATCAGCCCGCCCCAGTGGTACACGTCGCCTTTGATCAGCGTCGTCACGGTGCCGACCGTCAGCAGCTGTTCCTCGTTCGAGAAGATGAACGCCATCGGGTAGAGAAATCCGGCCCAGGAGATCGTAAAGGCGAACATCGTGGCGGCGACGAGACCCGGCACCGCGACGGGGAGGAAAATCCGGAGCAGCATCTGGAGGTGGTTGGCGCCGTCCACCAGCGCGGCCTCGTCCAGCTCGCGGGGGATGGAGGCGAAATACCCGATGAGGATCCACGTGCAGAACGGGACGATGGCGGTGGGGAACACGAGCAGCAGGGACCACTTCGAGTTCAGCAGGCCCAGCCAGCCGATGATCTTGAAGAACGGGATGAAGAGAAGGGTATCGGGCACGAGGTACGTCAGAAACACGCCGGTGCCCAGGATGCCGGCTCCGATGAAGCCGAGCCGCGACAGGCTGTACGCCGCGAGGACGCTGATCACCAGCGAGAGGATCGTCACCAGAGTGGTGATGATGGCCGTGTTCTTGAGGTAGATGAGGAAATCAGTCTTCGTGAACAGGTCCTGGTAATGCTTGAGGGTCGCGCCCTGCTGGATGAGGAACGGGATCCCCTTCAGGCTCTCGATCTCCTGGTTGGTCTTGAACGAGGTCAGCGCCATCCAGTAGGGCGGGAACAGGAAAAACACCATGAACACGGCGATCACGCCGTAGCAGACGACGAGCACGGCCTGGCGGCGGGTCTTGATCGACCGGATCACACGACGCTCCGCCGGACGCCGCGCAGGATAAAGAAGGCGGACACGGCCAGGATCGGAAACATCACGAGCGCGACGGCAGCGCCCAGGGGGACGTCGCCCGACTCGATGCCGAGGCGGAACGAGAACGTCCCGAAGAGATGGGTCTCATTGCGGGGACCACCGCGCGTGAGGACCCGCACGATGTCGAAGTTGGCGAAGGTGACGATGGTCGAGAAGAGCATCGTGATCGCGATGATGTTCTTCAGCATGGGGAGGGTGATGAAGCGGAGCCGCTGGAAGGGGCCCGCGCCGTCGATGGAGGCGGAGTCGAACAGCTCCAGCGGGATCGACTTCAGGCCGGCCAGGTACATGATCATGAAGAAGGGCGTGCCGTACCAGACGTTGACGAGGATGATGGAGAAGCGCGCCCAGAAGGGATCGGCGAGCCAGGACTTTGGGGCGAAGCCCAGCTCGACCAGGATCCAGTTCAGGGCGCTGTGGGTCGGCTCGAAGATCCACCACCAGCCGAGAGTGGAGAGCGCCAGGGGCATCACCCAGGGCACGAGGGAGACGCCCCGCCAGACGCGCTGGCCGCGGGTGGGGAGCGTGTTGATCACGAGGGCGAGGATAAAGCCGAGCAGCGCCTTGAAGAAGACGGCCGTGAAGGTGAAGAGAAAGGAGGTGCGGACCACAAGCCAGAACGTGTCCATCGTGAGGAGGAAGCGGAAGTTGTCGAGCCAGACGACCTGGGTCTCGCGCTTGTTCAGCATCGCGAGATAGATGGAGTAGAAGAAGGGATAGATGATCAGGCCGACGATCAGCACGAGAAGCGGCAGGCACATCAGGAACGCGGCGACCGGCTTAGACCGGAGGCGCGCAAGGACAGACGTGCGCCGTCGCACGCGCTGGCGCGCCCACTCTTCCGCCAGAGGCTCCTGTCGGAGCGCCGTCATGGGGAAAGCGGGGTCAGGCCCTTGAGGGGCCTGACCCCGATCATCAGCTTATCCGCGCATGTAGGTGGCGATCTCCTTCGCCGCCCACTTCATCGCTTCCTTCGGGTTGTCTCCCTTCTGGGTGACTCGGGAGACCATATGGGGGATCGGGTAGCGGGTGTAGATCTGGGCCGCAAGGTCCTGCTTGGCGGGCCAGCCGCAGACGATGAGTCGCTCGTCGCCGCGGATCGGATAATTGTACTGTCCGCCCTTGGGGGGCTCGATCTCGACCCAGACGGGGTGGTCGAGGAAGAAGTTCTGCTGGGGCATGTCGTACCCCTGAGAGGCGGTGATGAGCTTCCACTGCTGTTCCTTCTGGCCCAGGTGCAGCAGGAGGTCCTTGGCGGCCGACTTGTTCTTTGAGAACTTCCACACGCCCCAGGTGAACGGCAGGGACCCGCGCCATCGGCCCTTGGGCCCCCGCGGCACGTCGTGGTGCCAGACCTGGGCGGCCACGGCCGGCTGGTCGCGCTTGGCCACCGTCCAGGCGCTCGGCGGATTGATGATGGCCGACCCCCTGCCCGAGATCAGCCAGCGGTTGTTGGAGCCGTCGTCCCAGGCGTAGATGTCGGGCGGCAGGTATTTCGTCAGCTCCTTGAGGTACTCGAGAACCTCCAAGGTGGCGTCGGACTCGATCGTGATATCCCCCTTGGGCGTCACGAACGTCGAGCCGTAGGACGCGAAGAGCGGCCCGAGCCAGTCGTTGGAGTCGGTGTTCTCGGCGATGGACATGCCCGCGGGGGAGCCGGCCGCGTGGACCTTCTTGGCGCCCTCGAGGAACATCTTCCAGTCCCAGGCGTCCACCTTCTTCTTGTCGCGCTTTTTCACGTCGGGGGGGAAGATGTCCTGGACGTCGATGCCGGCGTGCTGCTTCCAGAGATCCATCCGGGTCTCGAGCGGATAGGTGTGGGACCCGATGGGGGAGGGGAGCGTCACCCACTTGCCGTCCTGGAAATTCAGGTAGGTGGCGTTCTCGTTGTAGGGGCCGTACTTCTTGATCAACGCCTCGGCGACGTCGTTCATCGGCTCCAGCTTGTCCTTGTACTTGGTCCCGTCCCAGGTCACGAAAGCGAAGATGTCGTGACCGGTCCCGGCCCTCGACTCGGCGGCCGCCGTGGCCTGGAGCTTCTCGCCGATGGAGGTGATGAAGTCGATCGTGATCTCGACCTTGTTCGCCTTCCCCCAGGCTTCGATGATCTCCTTGAGGACGGCGTTCTCGCCGGGCACCCAGTGGTCCCAGAGCCCGAGGGCCAGCTTGGTCTGGGCCCGCGAGACGTTCGGGAAGCCGACGACCGAGGCGGCGGCGGTCCCCACCGTGACGGTCTTCAGGAACTCGCGCCGGTCAACCGATGACTTTTGTTTCATGGTGATGCACCTCCTCGATGGGTTAGAGGTTGCGGGAATCGCGGACCCTGGAACGAACGGATGGCTCACCTCCCCAGTCCTGCCCCGGGCCGGCGCCGGATGGGCAGGATTATAGCACTGCCTATCCCTTGACGGAACCGGTGAGGCCGGTCACGTAGTACTCGACGAAGAACGAATACACGAGCGCGACGGGGATCGAGCCGAGCAGGGCTCCCGCCATGAGCTGGCCCCAGAAGTAGATGTCGCCGCGGATGAGCTCAGATACGACGCCGACCGGCACGGTCTTCCGCTCGGGGGAGGACAGGAAGATGAGGGCGTAGATGAACTCGTTCCAGGAGAGCGTGAAGGCGAAGATCCCCGCCGACAGGATTCCGGGAATGGCGATCGGGAAGATGATGCGAACCATGGCGCCGAACCGCGTCGCCCCGTCGATCCGGGCGCACTCTTCCAGCTCTTTCGGGATGGTCTTGAAGTAGCCCATCATGAGCCAGGTGCAGAACGGGATGAGGAAGGTCGGGTAGGTGAGAATGAGGGCCCAGGGGGTGTTCCCGAGGTGGAAGTCCCTGATGATGTCCGCGAGCGGAATGAACAGGAGCGTGGGAGGAACGAGGTACGTCACGAAGATGGAGGTGCCGAGGGCCCCCGCCATTGGGAAGCGGAGCCGCGCCAGGGCGTAGCCGGCCAGTAGGCCGCAGACCAGCGAAATGCCGGTGGAGACGATTGCGATGAAGAAGGTGTTCCAGAGCCACCGGGGGAACGTCGTCCGGGCCAGGAGGTCCTGGAAGTGCGCCAGCGTCGGGTGCAGGGTCCAGAACGGGGTATTAGTCGCGGCGCGCCAGGAGCGGTACAGCTCGGCGTCGGGGCGGATGGCCGTGATCAGCATCCAGTAGAAGGGGAAGAGGGTCCCGATGATGAACAGGGTGAGCGGGATGTAGAAGAACACCCACTTCTTCCACCGGCGCTCGATGACCATCAGGCGCCCTCAAGCCGGCGCAGGTACCGGAGCTGGATCCAGACGACGAAAAAGAGCACCGGGAACATGAAGAGCGAGATGGCGGCGCCCTCGCCCAGCAGTCCGGCCGCGACACCGATCTGGTACGCGTACGTGGCGACGAGGTGGGTCGAGTTCGCGGGCCCACCGCCGGTCAGGACGTAGATCAGCTGGAAGTCGGAGAAGGTCTGGATGACGGAGAAGACCACGACGACGATGGTGACCGGCTTCAGCAGCGGCCAGGTGACGTGCCAGAAGCGCCGCCAGGCATTCGCGCCGTCCAGGGAGGCGGCTTCGTGGAGGTCGGGGTTGATCGTCTGGAGGCCCGCCAGGAGCGTGATCGCAAAGAACGGCATCCCGCGCCACGTGTTCACAACGATCGCGCACCACAGCGCCCACGTGCCATCCGAGAGGAACGGCAGCTTCGTGACGATGAGCCCGGTCTTGTACAGGAGCCAGTTGAGCACGCTGAACGTGGGATCGAACATCCAGCGCCAGGCGAACGTCGAGAGCACCGTGGGAATGATGAACGGGAGCAGCATGGAGGCCCGCACGATGCGCTTGCCGCGGAAGTGGCGGTTGAGCAGCAGCGCCAGCCACATGCCGAGGGCCAGCTTGAAGATCGTGGCCCAGAACGTGTAGAAGAACGTGTTCCCGAACGCGGTACGGAAAATGGAATCGTCCCAGGCCTTGAGGAAATTCTTGAGCCCGACGAATTCTCCCGGGTTGCCCACGCTCGTGCTGGATAGCGAGAGCCAGACCCCCATGACGAACGGGTAGGCGATGAAGACGGCGAGGATGAGGACGGCAGGGGCGAGCAGGAGGGCGGCGAGGAGCCGCTCGTTGTCCAGGAAGCGCGTGAGGAAGGGTTCGCGGACTGCACGAGGACGGGAAAGCGCCACCTCCACTCCGGCGGCGCTCCCCGAACCCCCTGCGATGGGCTTAGTCACATCCAGCTATCCCTCGTAGATCTTCTTCAGCTCGCCCTCGGCCCACTTCACGGCGTCCTCAGCCTTCCCGCCCTGGACCGCCTTGGCAAACATGTCCACGATGACGTACTTGGAGTACACCTCCGTGGACTTCGCCGTGGATGGCCCGGCAAAACCGAAGATGCGCGTGTCGCGCGCCGCCGTCCGGAAGATCTGCAGGGGCTTGTCGATCTTGTCCCACATGGCATGCTTCTCCCACGACTTGGTGGGCGCGACGCTGTAGCCCGACGCCGTCTCGAACCACTTCTCGAAGTTTTCCGGCTTGTGCAGCCAGCGGAGGAGGTCCCCGGCGAGCTTCTGGTTCTTCGAGTACTTCATGATGCCGTGGCCGTTGGAGAAGTAGAGGGGGAACTGGCCTGCGCCGCCCTTGAACGGGAAGAAGGCGTGATCGATGTCCTGAACCATGGGCTCGCCACGCTCGTCCTTGATCCTGTCTTTCTGGCGCTTGGCCACGATGTAGATGCTGGCCCCGTTGAGGGAAGCGGAGATCTCCCCGGCGAGGAAGGCCCGGTTGTTGTTCGAGTCGTCCCACGCCAGCCCGCCCTCGTCGCAGGCCTCCTTCCAGAAGGCCTGCATCCACTTCACCGACTCGATAGTGCCCTTGGAGTTGATGACCACCTTCTTGCCGCTCCGGTCGGTCTCGGCGCCGCCGAAGGACCACAGCACGGGGTAGGCCCAGGTCGGGGCGTCGCCGAAGGTATGGCCGAGGGTCTGCCCCCAGGGCTTGCCCTTCTTCTTGAGCGCCGCCCCGGCCTTCCGCACCTCATCCCAGGTGTCGGGGAACTTCTCGTAGCCGACCTCCTTGAACCAGGATCTGCGGTAGGCGATAGTGTTGCCGACGATGGAGTGGGGCATACCCAGCCACTTCCCGCCCACCTGGAACGACGGCTTGAACACGTCGTAGAAGCCGCCCTGCTCCTTGGCCACCGCCTCGGCCAGGTCGCTCACGTCCACCAGGGCGCTGGCGTAGAGCTGGGGCCAGTTGTAATACAGCATGAAGATGTCGGCCCCCGCTCGCGACTGGATGGCTGCGGTGATGCGGGGCTGGAGGTCGTTGAAGCCGATGGTCTCCAGCGTGATCTTCGCCCCCAGCGCCTTCGAGGCCTCCGGGACCTGCTGGGTCTTCAGCAGCGTGTCGCATTCGGGGATGAAGTCGTTCCACCGGACCCAGTGCAGCTCCATCCCCTGGGCGTAGGCGGGGGCCCTCCTGGCGGCCAGGACCCCTTCCAGCCCACCGGCGGCCGCGGCGATACCGGCTGCCCCGCCGACCTTGATGAAGGTCCTGCGATCAACGCCGGGGATTGGGGTCTTCCGAGAATCGGGTGTGTCCATCCGCGTCCCTCCTTGGGGGTTGGGTGGTTTAAGCAGGGGAGAATTCTAGGCCGTTTGGTGTGGCGACTCTATAGCACCGAAGCCCAGGCGTGTCAATGGAGTACCGGGGCCATGGCGGGCGCGGGAACGGATTGCGGACGCCTCAGCGTGGAGGCCAGCAGGACGCCCGCGAGGCCGATGGCGAAGGAGCCCAGGTAGAGCCAGCGGTAGCTCCCCAGGAGGTCGAAGATGTAGCCGCCCGCGTAGGAGCCGAATCCCATCCCGATGGAGGAGATGAAGAAGACCCCGCCGTAGGCGGTTCCCATGACCCGCTCGCCGAAGTGCTCGCGGGTGAGGAGGGCGTAGAGGGGCATGACGCCGCCATAGGCCATCCCGAAGACCAGCGCGAGACCGTAGAAGCTGGCCAGGTCGCCCGCGGAGAGGAAGAGCAGGATCATGAACGCCTGGAGGCTGAGCCCGACGACCAGTATTTGCCGGGCGCCGAAGCGATCGGCCAGGAGGCCCGTCCCCAGCCTGCCGAAGATGGATGAGAAGCCCGACACGCCGAGAACGGTCGCCGCCGCCATCTTCGCCACGCCCTGGTCCATGGCGTGGGCGACCATGTGGAAGATGGGCCCCGAGTGGGCCGCGCAGCAGGCGAAGTGGGTCAGCGCGATCGTCCAGAACGGGCCGCTCCGGAGCACCGAGCCTGCGGTGCGCGAACCCGCCGGGCTCGCGGGCACGGCCGCAACCGCTTCCCCGTGGGCGACGGCACCCACGTCCTGCGGGCTGTTGCGGATCAAGAGAGCGGCCGGGATGACGACGAGCCACGCCAGATCGCCCAGGACCAGCATGGCGGTTCGCCAGTCGAACGCGCTGATCAGGAAGCGGGAGAGCGGGGACAGGAGGAAGACGCCCAGGCCGTTTCCCGCCGAGACGATGGCCACGGCAAGCCCGCGCCGCGCGCTGAACCACTTGGTCGCGGTGGCGGTGAGGGGGACGTAGAAGGCGCTGACGCCGGCGCCCACCAGGAGACCGAAGGTAAGATAGAACTGCCAGAGCGTCGAGACCTGGCTGCCGAGGACGAGCCCCAGCCCCAGGAGGAGACCGCCGGCCAGCACCACCGTCCGCGTGCCCACGCGATCGGAGACGAACCCCGAGACGAAGGAGCCGAGACCGACGATCAGCCAGTTCAGGAGCGCCGCGCTGGAGATGGCGCCGCGGCTCCAGCCCATTCCCTCCTCGATCGGCTTGAGGAACACGCCGAGGGCGAAGAGCGTGCCGATCGCCATGGTGATGATGAGGAAGGCCGCGCCCAGCACCACCCAGCCGTAGAAGAGTTTCTGCGCGCGCACGGGGCCGATTGTCTCCGTTCGGGGCGGGGCTGTCAACGGTCGGCCCGCCGCCCCTCACGGACGAAGCCCAGGAGGACCAGGGCGAGCCCCATGGAGGCGGCGAGGGACACCCACGGCAGGCGGTAGCCGCCGACCCGCTCGACGAGCCAGCCGAAGGCGGGAGGGCCGAGCGTGACGCCGAGGGAGGAGACGGCCAATCCGAGGCCCACGGCGGTGCCGGCGGTGCGCGCGCCCGCCAGTTCGGCCATGAGGGTGTGCTGGACGCCGTTCCACCCGATCCCGACGAAGCCGAAGGTCAGGGCCAGCGCGGCGAGGAGCCAGGGCGAGCTCCCGGGGCCGATTCCAGCCATTGCCAGGGAGCAGAGGGCCGAGCCGATGCCCGCGATGAACAGAACGATGCGCCGGCCGCCCGCGAAGGCGCGGTCCGAGAGGAGGCCAAAGGCCACGCGCCCTGCCATGCCCGTGACCTGGGCCGTGGCGAGGTACCCGGCCGCGGCCAGGACCGGCAGCCCGACGACGTCCGTGAGATAGAGGACGAGGAAGCTCATCCAGACCGTCTGCATCGCTGCGAAGATCAGCGTCGCGGACGCCACCATCCAGAGATCGCGGTTCCGGAGGACCGACCACATCGATGAGGACGGCGCGCCCGGCGCCGGGCGCGGCAAATCGGGCGGGTCCTGGTACAGAAAGAGTGTGGCGGCCCCCAGGAGCGCGACGCCGGCCGCCGACACGATCAGTGCATTCCGCCACCCCACGGCGAGCGCGATGAGCGGGAGCACTGCGGCCCCCACCGCTCCGCCGAAGGGTAAACCGGTCTGCTTCAACCCTACGGCGGTGGCGCGCTGGCTCGGGGGGAACCACGCGATGACGGCTTTCGTCGAAGTCGGGTTCAGCAGCCCGTAGCCGGTGCCGGCGAACACCATGAGCGCGATCAGGATGGGAAACGAGCCGGCCCAGCCGGCCGCCGCGAGCCCGAGCGCGAGCACGGCCTCTCCCGCCACCATCGTTTTCAAGATACCCCACCGGTCCGCCAGCCAGCCCGCCGGGAGCGAGAGCAGGATGGGTCCCACGTAGTAGGCCGAGAGAAAGGAGCCGGCCTGGATGAGGGAGAGGCCGAGGTCCTCGCGGATGAACGGCGCGATGGCGGGAAGGCCGAGGGGCCCGACGTTGGCGAAGGTCTGGGCCGTCAGGATCAGCGCGAGGATCCTCCAGCGCGCGCTCACCGGGGGCGGGACCGGAGGTAGGCCTCCACGGCGCGGAGGTCCGCCTCGGTGTCCACCCCGATCGTCGCTTCCATCGTTTCCACGACCCGGATGGGGATCCCGTGTTCGAGAAAGCGGAGCTGCTCGAGCCGCTCCGCCGTCTCGAGCGCCGACGGTGGGAACCGGTGAAAGCTCTCCAGCGCCTCCCGGCGGTAGGCGTAGATCCCGAGGTGCTTCCAGTACTCCGGAGCCGCAGCCTGGTCCCGGTCGAAGGGGATCGGGAGCCGGGAGAAGTAGAGCGCGGTCCCCGCGAGCGTGCACGCTACCTTGACGACGTTGGGGTCCCTCGCTTCCTCGACGGTGGCGCGGATCATGAGCGTGGTGACCTGGGTTTCGGGCCGCTGCTGGAACGGCTCGACCAGCGCGGCGATGTGCCCCGGGCTGATCAGCGGCTCGTCTCCCTGGATGTTGACGTACACGTCGGCGGCGCGGCTCCGCGAGACTTCCCAGACGCGGTCGGTTCCGGACGGATGGTCGGCCGAGGTCATGACCGCGGGGATCCCGAGGCCGTGGCAGGCATCCACGATGTCCTGGGCGTCCGTGGCGACGAGCAGGTCGGACAGGAGCGGCGACTGGCGGGCGCGCCTGAAGACGTGGGCGACCATGGGAACGCCGGCGATCTCACGGAGCACCTTCCGGGGAAGACGCGTCGAGTGGAGGCGGGCGGGGATGACGCCGAGGACTCTCAGGCCGGGCATTGGGCGGGGGCGTCAGGCGGCGACCGCCTGGAGGGTGCGGGCGACCGTCGGCTTCGGGTCGGAATCGGCCGAGAACGGGATGACCACGGGCTGGGTGAGGCCGGCCTTGGCGAACTCCGCGAGGCGCTGACGGCAGAACTCCGCCGGCCCTACGACGCCCAGCCCGTCGAGGAAGCGCTCCGAGATCTGCCTGACGGCCCCGGCACGGTCACCGGCCTTCCACGCGTCGTTGACGGCTTCCACCTCAGCGCCGAAGCCGCAGCCGGCGAAGAACCGGGCGTAGGGGTCCACGATCACGTAGCCGGTGATGTCGCGCGCGAGCCAGGCGCGCGCGGGTGCGGGGTCGTCGGTGACGAGCGTCCGGATGAAGGCGGCGATCTCGAGGTCGGCGACATTACGCCCCGCGCGCTTCGCCCCGATCTCGATCTGGCGGAGCGACTGCGGCACTGCCTCGGGCGGAATCCAGTTGAGTAACACGCCGTCGGCGATCTCGCCGGCCAGCTGGAGCATCCGGGGGCCCAGGGCGCCCAGGTAGATCGGCACCGGCTTCGGCGGCGGAGGCTGGAGGAGGCGGAAATTCCGGATTCGGTAGAACTTCCCCTCGAAGTTCACCTTCTCGCCGGTTAGGACCGCTCGGATGATCTGGACGGCTTCCCTGAGCTGCTCCAGAGGGCGCTCATAGGGCAGGCCGTTCCACTGGCCGACGATGATCGGGCTCGAGACCCCGAGGCCCAGCCGGATCCGCCCGGGGGCCATGTGGCCGAGGGAGGCGGCAGTCATGCCGAGGACGATGGGCGTGCGCGTCTGGACCGGGAGAATGCCCGAGGCGATGTTGACCCGCGTGGTGTGGCTGGCGAGGACGGCCATCGTCGTGATGGCGTCGCCGCCGCCCACCTCGCCGGTCCAGAGCGTGTCGTAGCCCACCGCCTCGGCCTGGGCCACCAGCGCCAGGTACTGGGGCATGGAGAACGCGTGGGTGAAGGGCAGGGCCAGGCCGAGCTTCATACCGGCGCTCGAACGTGCCCGGAGTGAGTCATCGTGCTATTCGGTCCGGATGGCGTCGCGCGCGGCTTTGGCGCCGGCGGTCAGGAAGCGCACGTCGCCCAGGATCCCCATGAAGCGCCAGCCCTCCGCGATCCGCCGGTTCACGGTCTCGGGGGTCGCGCAGTGGATGCCGGGCGGCACCCCGTGCTTGAGCGCCGAGCGCTTGATGGTCTGGATCGCCTCCTCGAACTCGCGGTGCGGCGGCTCGAGCGACGGGGCGAGCCCCATGGACGCGCAGAGGTCGTTGGGGCCGATGAAGCAGGCGTCCGCGCCGGGGACGGAGAGGATGTCGTCGATCTTCCTCACGGCGTCGATGTGCTCGATCTGGAGCACCACCACGATCTCGTCGTTGGCCCGCTCGTAGTACGTGGTCGGGTCCGTCTTGAACGAGAGGTGGTGCCGCCCGCCGCCCAGGCTCCGGATCCCCCGCGGGGGATACTTGGCCGCGGCGACGACCAGCTCGGCCTCCTCGCGGCTCCTGACGTTCGGCGCGACGAAGCCCCACGCCCCCGCGTCCAGCACCCGCTTGATGTTCTCCTCGTTGTTCCACGGGATGCGGACCAAGGGGGCGGTCGGGAAGCGGCCGATGGCCTGGAACATGTGGGCCATGGCGGCCAGGTCGATCGGGCTGTGCTCGGTGTCCACCACCAGCCAGTCGAAGCCGAGGGCGGCAAGGGCCTCGGCCGCGAACGGATCGGGCAGGTTCAGCCACGTCCCAATCACGGCCTTGCCTTCCTTGAGCTTCCGCTTCACGGGATTCGGCGTCATCGGAGCCTCCTTGGGGACCGACAAAAAACGCCCCCATCCTACACGGAGGGAGCGGGGTCTGGCAACGGGACGCCGGCGAAGCTAGAACGAGCGGATGAGGCGCTCGACGCGCTCGTCGTGGGACTGGAAGGGGTCCTTGCAGAGGATGGTCTCGCGCTCCGGATCGTTGAGCTTCAGGTAGACCCAGTCCACGCGGTAGTCCTTGCCCTTGAGATTCGCCTGGCGGATGAACTCGCCCCGGAGCCGCGCGCGGGTGGTCTGGGGGGGCACGTGCTTGGCGCGCTCGATGGTGTCGTCGTCGGTGATGCGGTCCACCTGGTCCCGGCGCACGAGGCGGTAGTAGATGCCGCGGTCGGGCCGGATGTCGTGGTACTGGAGGTCCATCAGCGAGACCTTGGGGTCCCGCCACGAGAGGCGGTTCCGCACCATGTAGGCCTCGATCAGCTCCTTCTTGATGACCCAGTCCACCTCGCGGTTGAGCTGCATCGGGTCGTCCTCGAGCTTCTCGATCACGTCCGTCCACCGGGCCAGGACGTCCTTGGTGGCGGGATCCGGGTCGATGCTCTCGACGTAGCGCGTGGCGTGCTCCAGGTACTCGCGCTGGAGCTGGAGCGGCGTGATGGTCCGCCCGTCCTTCAGCTTGACCGTCTCGCGCAGCGTCGGGTCGTGCGAGATGTCCCGGATGGCCTGGACGGGGGACTGGAGGCTGTAGTCCTTGTCGAAGTGGCCGTCCTCGATCATGTCGAGCACAAGCGCTGTGGTCCCAACCTTCAGATAGGTCGCCACCTCAGACATGTTCGAGTCGCCGACGATGACGTGTAGGCGGCGGAACTTCTCGGCGTCGGCGTGCGGCTCGTCCCGCGTGTTGATGATCGAGCGCGAGGACGTGGTGGCCCCCGAGATCTCCTGGCAGATGTGCTGGGCCCGCTGGGAGAGGCAGTAGTGGAAGCCCCGCGGGGTCTGGAGCACCTTGCCGGCGCCGGCGAAGATCTGCCGGGTCACGAAGAAGGGGATCAGCGACTCGGCCAGCCGCTGGAACGAGACGTCCCGGGAGACCAGGTAGTTCTCGTGGCACCCGTAGGAGTTCCCGGCGGAGTCGGTGTTGTTCTTGAAGAGCAGGATGTTGCCGGAGATGCCGTCTTCCCGGAGCCGCTTCTCCGCCTGGTGGAGCAGGTCCTCGACGATCCGCTCCCCGGCCTTGTCGTGGATCACCAGCTCCTCGACGTTGTCGCACTCCGGGGTCGCGTATTCCGGGTGGAAGCCGGTGTCCAGGTAGAGGCGCGCGCCGTTCTCGAGGAAGACGTTGGCGTTGCGGGCGCCGGGGATGACCTTCTCGAACAGGTACCGGGCGACGTTGTCGGGCGACAGCCGGCGCTGCCCGTTGAGGGTGCAGGTCAGGCCGTACTCGTTCTCGATCCCGAAGATCCGGCGCTTCATTCTGGTTCCAGCTTACCGGCAGCCGGGGCCGGCGCGCAAGCTCTACTTGCTCCCTTCCAGGAGCTGGCGCAGCGCCTCGGGGGGGATGCGGCGGAACCTCCGGCGTTCCTTGGTTCGGTCCAGCACCGCCACCTCCAGATCGCGCTCGGTCAGCGCTTTGTTCTGGGTCACCATGAGCGCCCGAACCCCGAGCTGGAGGGCCTCCTGGAGGGACAACCCCTCCCGGTAGTTGTCCTTGAGGAAACGCCGGATCTCGTCGGCCTGGCCACCCATGGCCGCGTAGTTGTGCTCGTCCTCGATCGTCCCGTCGTAGAGGATGTGGAAGATCTCGTTCTTGGCGCCGTTCGCCTCCGCCACCTCCACCACCAGCACCTCCACCTCGAAGGGCTTGATGTCCTGGGTGAAGATGTTCCCCAGGGCCTGCGAATAGGCGTTGGCGAGGGCCTTCCCCGTCACGTCTCCGCGGCTGTAGCTGTACCCCTTCAGGTCCGCGTGGCGCACGCCGGCGACGCGGAGGTTCTCGAACTCGTTGTACTTGCCCACCCCCGCGAAGGCGATCCGGTCGTAGATCTCCGAGATCTTGTGGAGCAGCGTGGAGGGGTTCTCGGCCACCAGGAGCACGCCGTCCAGGTACTCGAGCGCCACGATGGACTTCCCCCGGGCGATGCCCTTCCGGGCGTACTCCGCCTTGTCCTTCATCATCTGCTCGGGGGAGACGTAATAGGGCAGGGGCATCAGTGTCCTCGCTCGTCGCTCACAGCCGGCCTTTGCGCTCGACCAGCAGCGCCTCGCAGGCGCGGCGCACCTCGTCGTCGGGCACCTCGCCGAAGCCGGAGCGCGTGATGGTCTTGACCGTGGGGAAGATCCCGCGGATCAGGTCGGGGCCGCCGGTCCCGATGTCCTCCTCGGCGGCGTCCAGCAGCGCCTCCAGGGTCGCGCGGAGGGCCTCCTCCTTGTTCATGTCCTTCCGGTAGCGCTTCTTGAGGCTGTCCCGCGCGTCCTTGCCCCCGGAGCCCTGGGCGAAATACTCGGCCTCCTCGTAACGGCCGCCGGTGATGTCGTATTTGAAGATCCGGCCGACCCCGGCCTTCTCGTCGAACCCGGCGAAGATGGGGATCACGATCAGGCCCTGCATCGCCGCGGGCAGGTTCATCCTGATCATCTGGGCGAGGCGGTTCGCCTTGCCCTCTAGAGACAGGCCGTCACCCTCGACCTTCTCGTAGTGCTCCACCTCGGTCTGGAAAAGCCGGGCCATCTCCATGCTCGGCCCGGCGGCGCCCGCGATCCCGATGCCGGAGAGGTCGTCGGCCTTGTAGATCTTGTCGATGGTCCGGTGCGCAACCTGGAAGCCTTCGGTGGCCTGCCGGTCCCCGGCCATGAGCACGCCGTCGCGATATCTCACGGCGAGGACCGTCGTCCCATGGGGAGCGGCGGAGACCATGGGATCCTCGGGCGAGCTGGCGCCGAGCGCGGGGAGCAGATGGGGCGAGGTGCCCCGCAGCAGCTCGACGAAGCTGGCGTTGGAATAGTTGGCGAAGACCGCCTGCCACTGCTCGTCTGTCATGGTCTCGCTCGTACCGGGCCGCCGGGGGCGGCCGCTACACGCCGAAGTTGGGGCGCGAGATGTTTTGCAGCAGGTCGGCGGCCGTGGGGGATTCGTTCAGGAGCTGGCGCACGTGGGCCTCCGTGCCCCGGAGCGGCTCCAGCATGAAGATCTTCTTGAGCGGCCCCTCCTTCAGGTCGAAGATCACCGAATCCCAGGACGCCGAGACGATCTCCTGCGAGTATTTCTGCAGGCACAATCCCCTGAAATAGGCGCGCGTGTCCTTGGGCGGGTCGTAGATGGCCTTGGAGATCTCGTCCTCGGTGGCGATGCGATCCACGGTCTCCGTCTCCTCGAGCTTCCCGTAGAGGCCCTTGCCGGGGCGGATGTCGTGGTACTGGAGGTCGATCATCGCCACCCGCGAGTCCGTCCAGCCGAGCCCGTGCTTGGCGATGTAATTCTCGATGAGCTCCCGCTTGATGACCCAGTCCAGCTCCCGGGAGAGCGTCATGGGGTCCGCGGCGAGGCGGTCGAGGACGGAACCCCACCGGCTCAACACCTCGCCGACCCACGCCTCGGCCTCACGGTCCCGGTAGTAGCGGTGGGCGAGCTCGAGGAACTGGCGCTGCAGGTCCACCGCGGTCAGGGTGCGGCCGTCCTTCAGCCGGATCGGCTCCCGGCAGGCCAGGTCCCGCGAGACCCGCCGGTAGGCGAGCACGGGGCTTTCGAGGGAAAGGTCGCGGTCGATGAAGTCGTCCTCGATCATGCTGAGCGCGATGGCCATGGTGCCCACCTTGAGGAAGTTGGCCACCTCACTCATGTTGGCGTCCCCCACGATGACGTGCAGGCGCCGGTACTTCTCCGGGTCGGCGTGCGGCTCGTCCCGCGTGTTGATGATGGGCCGGCTGTGCATCGTCTCGAGCCCGACCTCGGTCTCGAGGAAATCCGCCCGCTGGGAGAGCTGATACTCGCACGGCTCCGTGTTGTTCTCGGCGCCGACCTTCCCCGAGCCGGTGAAGATCTGCCGGGTCACGAGGAACGGCATCAGATGCTGGACGATCCGCGCGAAGGGCACCCGGCGGTCCATGAGGTAGTTCTCGTGCGTGCCGTAGGAATTGCCCTTCGAGTCGGTGTTGTTCTTGTAGATGAGGATCCGCTGCTCGGGCGGGGAGATCGCCTCGGCGCGGCTCCGGGAGAGATTCAGGATCCGCTCGCCGGCCTTGTCCCAGATGACGAGGTCGCGGGGGTTCGTGCACTCGGGGGAGGAGTACTCCGGGTGGGCGTGGTCCACGTAGAAGCGGGCCCCGTTGGAAAGGATGAGGTTGATGAGGCGGGACTCCTCCTTCGAGGGGACGTCTTTCTCCTCCATGTACTCGAAGCCCCGGGCGTCGCGCAGCGGGCTCTCCGCCTCGTAGTCCCAGCGGATGCGGGAGATGTGGGTCTCGTAGCTGTTGATGAGGAGCAGCGAGGACAGGATCGGGTTGAAGTCGGGCTGGTTCTTGACCGTGATGCCGTACTCGGTTTCGATCCCCATCACCTTCGGAATGGCCATGCGCGCCTCGTCGCTACAGACGGAAAAGGGGTAGGGAGACATCCAGCCTTCCCCCCACCCCGGAGAGGTTACAGATACTGGCCGGTATTGATCACCTGTTCCACGGTCCGCTGCTTGTCCTTGGACTCGCCCATCAGCGGCTTGACGTAGACGATCCGCTCGCCCTTCTTGCCGGCGATCTTCGCCCAGTCGTCCGGGTTCGTGGTGTTGGGCAGGTCCTCGTTCTCCTTGAACTCCTCGCGGACCGCGGTCCGGAGGTCGTCGAGCGTGATCCCCTTCTGGCTCGTCGCGATGTAGCGCTTGAGCGCCAGCTTCTTTGCCCGCCGCACGATGGACTCGATCATGGCTCCGGACGAGAAGTCCTTGAAGTAGAGGATTTCCTTGTCCCCGTTGGCGTAGGTCACCTCGAGGAACCGGTTCTCCTCGGTGAGCGCGTACATCTCCTCGATCGTCGAGGCGATGAGGCGCTCGAGGGTCGGCTGGATGTCCCCGCCGTGCTGCCGGCTCTCCGACTCGTGGATCGGGACGTCGGCGGTGAGATACTTCTGGAAGATGTCGACCGCCGCGCCCTTGTCCGGCCGCTCGATCTTGATCTTCACGTCGAGGCGGCCGGGGCGGAGGATGGCCGGATCGATCAGGTCCTGCCGGTTGGAGGCCCCGATCACGATGACGTTCTTCAAGCCCTCGACGCCGTCGATCTCCGCCAGGAGCTGGGGCACGATGGTCGTCTCCACGTCGGAGGAGATCCCGGAGCCCCGCGTGCGGAAGAGGGCGTCCATCTCGTCGAAGAAGACGATGACCGGCACGTCCTCGGCGGCCTTCTCCTTGGCCTTCATGAAAATCTCTCGGATCTTCCGTTCGGTCTCGCCCACGTACTTGTTCAGCAGCTCGGGGCCTTTGATGTTCAGGAAGTACCCCTTGATCTTCTCGCCGCGCTGCTCGGAGATTTTTTCCGCCAGGTTGTTGGCCACCGCCTTGGCGATCATGGTCTTGCCGCAGCCGGGCGGCCCGTACAGCAGCACGCCCTTCGGCGGGGCGAGCTTGTGCTCCTTGTAATAGTCGGCGTAGAGGTAGGGAAGCTCCACGGCGTCGCGGATCGCCTCGATCTGGGTCGTGAGCCCGCCGATGTCTTCGTAGGAGATGTCGGGCACCTCCTCCAGCGTCAGGTCCTCGACCTCGCTCTTCGGGAGCTTCTCGAGCAGGTAGCCGGACTTCGCGTCCATCAGGATGTGGTCGCCGACCTTCAGCTTCTGCGGCCGCAGCGGGTCGGCGATGATCCCCACCTTGTCCTCGTCCGCCCGCAGGGTGACCACCGCCCGCTCGGAGTCGAGCACCTCCTTCAGCACGACGACGTCGCCCTGGATCTCGTAGCCCGCCGCCTCGACGACGTTCAGGCCCTCGTTCAGGATGAGCTCCTGCCCGGGCTTCAGCGACTCCGGCTTGATGGAGGGGTGCAGGTTGACCTTGACCTTCCGGCCCTGGGCGAGGATGTTCAGGGTGCCGTCCTCGTTGACCGACAGGTACACGCCGTAGGTGGAGGGCGGCGCGCAGAGCTTGTCCACCTCTTCCTTGAGGGACTGGATCTGCTCGCGGGACTCGTAGAGGGCGTTGACCAGCTTCTCGTTCTGGTTGAACGCCTGGACGAGCTGCCGGTTGGCCTCCCGCAGCTTGTTCTCCAGCACCATGAACTCCTTGGGAGCGTCCTCGAGCTTCTTGCGGAGGTGGACGGTCTCCGCCTCCAACGAGCGGATGTAGGCCTGCAGGTCCTGGACCTGGATCTCGTACTCGGTCAGACGGCGCCGGTAGGTCGAGTCGGTCATCGGCAGGAACTTCGAGAGCCCCTTCGTCTCGGACGTGGGCTCCCGATTCGGATTCCCCTTCTTCTCGAACTCCTTCATGGCCTCCCGTCCCTTTGCCTGTCGCCGTCCCTTTGGCTTTTACGACGCGTTGCCAGACTCTGTCAGAGAGAGTGCCGAAGATTGTGCCTCAGTATAGGGGTCGCCCGGAAAAAAAGTCAAGATATAATCGGCCCCAAAGGGCTTCTGACCCCCTGAAATTGCGCACCTTTCTCCCATTTCAGCTATCGCCGCACCCGATGCGGCGCCCCGAAGGGCTCACCCTTCGGTGGTGCATCATGAATGCCACGTTCACCCGTGAAACACCGCGCGGCGGGGGCCGGTTCCAACCGACTTGCCCTTCGCGCGGCCGCCCCGTATAACAGCATTATGCTTCTCGTCCTCCCGCTCCTCCTCCTGCTCGCCGCGACGTCGCCGGCCTGGGGGCAGCCCGCGCGCGAACTGCGCGTCGGCGTGACGGGAATCCCGGCGATCCCCGACCCCGCCAGTGCGATGGACGGGACGACGCCGCTCATCGCCAGGCAGGTGTTCGACACGCTGGTGCAGTACCGCGACGGCTCGAGCGACATCGAGCCCGGGCTGGCGCTTCGCTGGTCGCCCTCAAAGGACGGGCTCAGCTGGACCTTCACCCTGCGGGACGGCGTGAAATTCCACGACGGCACGGCACTCACCGCCCAGCACGTGGTCGCGAGCCTGGAGCGCCAGCTGTCCCCGGATCACCCGCTGTACCCGAACCCGGTCGCCGTCTGGCCGCGCGTGCTGCGCGGGGTCCCGGGCGTGGTGAAGGAGATCCGCGCGCTGGACGCGAAGACCCTCCAGATTTCCCTCGTGCTCCCGTATGCGCCGCTCCTCACCGTGCTGGCCCATCCGGCCTTCTCGGTGGTCAACGTGGTCCCGGGCGACGCGGGGACCACCCGGTGGCTCGGCACCGGCCCCCTTCGCATCGCCGAGGTCACGCCCACGCGGGTCGTCCTCGATGCCAATCCCGCGTACTGGGGGGGACCGCCGCGCCTGGATCGCATCGTCTTCCTGGAGGCGGCGGAGGAGCAGGCCGAGGCCGATCTCGAGAGCCGCCGGCTCGACGTCTGGATCCCGCCGACGGCTCCCCGCAAGCTGGAGGGGGCCCTCTCGATTCCCGGGTGGAAAGTGGGATTGCTGGCGCTCCAGACGGAGAGGGAGCCGTTCTCGCGAAAGAAGGTGCGCCAGGCCGTGGCCGCGGGGATCGATCCCGCGCTGATCGCGGCGGCCGTGGAGCGCGTGGCGGTGCCGCTCCAGTCGTTCCTGCCCCCGGGAGTCTGGGGGCGTCGGGAGGGCTCGCCGATCATGACCGCCGACCCCAGCGGCGCCCAGCGCCTCCTCGCCGAGGCCAGGGTGCCCGCGGATCTTAGCGCCACCCTGCTGGTGAGCGACGCTCCGGGGGCCGTCGATCAGGCGCGCCTGGCGGAGGCGCTCCGCATCTCGCTCTCGGCGGCGGGGATCTCCCTCCAGGTCAGGACGGAGAACCCTCAGCTGGCCGCCCAGATCTCCCAGGCCGGCGATCACGAGATGCTGCTGACGGAGGCCCAGGTCATGGGCGGGGACCCGCACCTGTTCCTCTATCCCCTGTCTACCAGTGAGGGTGCCACGAAGGGGCCGGCCGCTCTGAACTTCTCCTTCTACCGCAATGCCCGCCTGGACGATCTCCTGATCCGGGGGAGCCAGCTCGCCTTCAGGCCGGAGCGCCTCCGCCTCTACCAGCGCGCCCAGGCGATCCTGGCCGACGATCTGCCGTGGATCCCGCTCTACGTGCGCCTCCACTGGGCGGTAGTGCGGCCCGAGGTGCGGAACCTTCGGCTTCACCCGAGCGGCTTTCATCGCCTCGACCGCGTCGGCTTCGAGGCGGACGCGCGGGGGCTTCCCCGGTGAGCGCCCGGCGGATCGCGGTCCTGCTCGCCCTCGCCCTGCTGGTCGCGCTGCCGGCGGCGGCTCAGGGCCCGAAGAAGGGGGGGACGCTGCGCGCCGCCTTCAACAGCGATCCGCCCACGCTGGATCCGGCCCAGGCCACCGACACCACCTCGTCGGCCGTCATCCGCCAGATCTTCGACACCCTGGTGGAGCTGGACGCCACGCTCAAGCCCGTGCCGGCGCTGGCGGAGCGCTGGAGTATCTCGAAGGATCAGCGGGTGTACACTTTCGCGCTGCGCAGGGGTGTCAGGTTCCACCACGGTCGCGAGCTGAAGTCGGCCGACGTCAAGTTCTCCTTCGAGCGGGCCGCGAAGGGGAAGCGCCCGTGGGTATTCGAGAAGATCGTGGGGGCGAAGGCGTTCCTCAACGGCCAGGCCTCCGAGATCGGCGGCATTCGCGCCCTGGACGATCTCACCGTGGAGATCACTCTGGACCGCCCCTTCGCGCCCTTTCTCTCGCTCATCGCCTATGACGCCGCCTCCATCGTGCCGCGGGAGGAAGCGCAGCGCCGCGGCGCCGAGTTCGCCAGCCACCCGGTGGGCACCGGCGCCTTCCGTTTCGTCTCCTGGCGGCGGGACGACCAGGTGGTGCTGGAGGCGTTCCTGGGCCACTTCAGGGGAGCGCCCTACCTGGATCGGGTCGTCTTCCGGATCATCCCCGCCGAAATCACGCGCTTCAACGAGTACAAGGCCGGGCAGCTGGAGTGGAGCGATATCCCCACGGGGCACTGCCGGGCCGTTCAGCGCGACCCGGGCCTCAAGCAGGAGGTGGCGATCTGGTCCATCCTGGGGACTCACGCGGTGCGCTTCAACGTCGAGCGCCCCCCGTTCGGCGACCGGCGGGTGCGGCAGGCCGTGGCGCACGCCATAGAGCCTCAGGCGATTGTCAGCGGCCTCCTCGAAGGCTGCGTGGACGAGCGGAAGGGAATCCTCCCGCCCGCGATGCCGGGGTTCAACCGGGCGGTCGCGGCCCTGCGCACGGATCGCGCCGAGGCGCGGCGGCTTCTCGCCGCGGCCGGTTTCCCCGGAGGCAAGGGACTGGGCCCCCTCACGTTCAACTACAACACGGGGGACTTGAACCAGCGGATCGCCGAGCTGCTACAGTCCCAGCTGAAGGAGATCGGCCTGACCCTGGAGCTGCGCCGCCTGGACTGGGCCGCCCACATCAAGCTCGTGGACGAGGGCCGGGCGCCGTTCTTCCGTCAGGGGTGGATCGCCGACTATCCCGATCCGGAGAATTTCCTCACGGTGCTCTTTCACTCGCGGAACATCGGGGCGGCGGGCAATACGTCCCGCTACCGGAATCCCGCGCTCGACCGTCTCCTCGACGAGGCCGACGGAATGGCGCCCG
>Ga0209322_10000277_pt1 | contig 28791 bp, 27 predicted proteins | sample Rifsed19ft1_FD_184013 | JGI IMG/M metagenome (GOLD analysis project Ga0209322, IMG submission 184013) | Soil microbial communities from Rifle, Colorado, USA - sediment 19ft 1 (version 2) | ecosystem: Environmental > Terrestrial > Deep subsurface > Rock core/Sediment | place: Rifle, Colorado... | reverse complement strand
ATCCAGGCCTCCGCGGTCTCGGCCTTCCTGAAGGCCTTCCGCATCTCGAGGATCCGGTCCAGGTCCTCGGCGTAGCCCTCGAGCTCCGGGATGTTCATCCCGTACATGCCTCCCGGATGCGCGCCGAGCGGCGCCTCCACGACGGCCGCCACGTACTGCCCCGGCAGCTTCACCAGCGGCGCGTGGCGGCGGATGAACTCCGAGGAGACGATCTTCTCGACGGTGACGACGGCGCCGTGCCGGGCGGCCATGGCGCCGTAGAGGTTCTCGTTCATCGGCGGCGCGAGGATCGTGTTGCCGGCGCGGTCCGCCGCCCAGGCGTGGAGGAGCGAGACATCCGGCACGAGGGCTTTCGCGTAGCCGATCCGCCCCTCGGCGCCGAACGGGTCGTCGGCCGCCTGGAAGTCGCCCTGCCGGGTGTTGTCTTCCTCCATGGTGGAGCCCAGGAGCGATCGCGTCGGGAGGAACGGCACCCCCATGGCCCCCGCCAGGAGGCGCAGGGGAAAGGTGAGCATGGACCAGTTCTGGACCTCCAGGCGTCCCTCCAGCACCGCCTTCGAGATCAGCGGGCTCGGCACCGGGAACGGGTAGCCCTCCCCCAGAAACGTGGTGATCATCCGCTTGACGAGCCCCCCGTGGATCAGCGCCGTCCACGGCGAGCCGAGCCCCACGGTGGCGATCGTGAAGGCCGGCTGCTTTCCCCACCACTGGCGGACGAGCTCGCGGACGTGGACGTTAGCGCGCGCATGGGCCGTCCCGAGGTGGAGCACTGACCCAGGCTTCACGAGGCGGCGCAGCGCCTCCTCCAGCGTGGTCACCTTGTCGGGCCCCTCGCTGAGCGGGACCTCCAGCCTCCGTCTGATCACGTCCGCGTACGTCTCGTTCAGCATCGCGACTCCCCGCCCCCTCACCCTACCTCTCCCCGCTGGGGAGAGGAGAAGAGGTGAGGGGCGTATTATCTGATCGCCAGGGGGTTGATCGGCGAGCCGAGGCCGCCACTAATGCGAAGCGGCTGGCTGACGAAGAGAAACTCGTACGACCGGTCCTCCGCGCACGCCTTGGCGAGATCCTCCAGCCAGAACAGCTCCCCGAGGGTGAGGCCGAGGTCGCGGATCAGGACGGGGTGGAGCGGCAGCATCGACTTTCCGTCTTCCGCGGGCTTGACCTCGACGGCGACGTTGTCCACGCCAATACACGCGACCTCCCGCGCGTGGAGCCACTCGGCGGCGCTCATTCCGAGCCCCGGCGCCAGGTCGTAGAAGCTCTCGCGCTCCTTGGCCGTCGCGCGGTTCCAGAAGGCGAGCCAGCCCGTGCGGATCAGGAGCGCGTCCCCTCGGCGCACCTCCACCCCCTGGGCAGCCGCGGCTTCCTCCAGATCCCGTGGGGTGATCGCGAATCCGCCTGGAAGATTTCCCAGGCCCTTGTGCTTCGCGATGTCCAGGAGCACGCCCCGGGTGACGAAATAGGTGGCGAGGCGGTCGATGGAGCACTTCCGCGCCCCGACGTGAGGGTTGATGGCCTGGCCGGCGTCGTACCCGTTGTAGATCCGTCCCTCCCTGAACGCGTGGCAGAGGCCGTCCCACTGGGTCCCCGTCTGGGGCGACATGGAGATCCAGTCGTCGGCGAACTCGCTATCGCCCCCCCAGCCGTGATCGGCCACCCGGAGGCGCGCGCTCCGGACGAAGTGCTGCATCGGCGGACGGCTCGGGTCCGTCGGCGTGCGCGGGTTCAGGGGGATCGCGAGGCTCAGCACCTGCCCTTTCTTCACGAGCCGGGCGGCCTGGACGATGGTCTCGGGCGTGACGAAGTTGGCGGTCCCGATCTCATCGTCGGCTCCCCACCGCCCCCAGTTCGACAGTGCTGTCACGCGGCCTCCTTCCGCCTGCCGAAGACTTTCGCTTTGATGCGCGCGGGGACCCAGGCGGAGAGGCGCCGGGCCACGGCAGCGCTCTTTTCGAGTGTCTTCGGATCCCCGGGCCAGTGCCTGAGCAGGAGGTCCCGGTCCAGATGGTTCAGGAGTCCATCCAGGATGATCGCGACCAGGATCACGTCGTCCAGGTAGCCCACGAACGGGATGAAGTCGGGGATCAGATCCACGGGATTCGCCAGGTACGCCGCCGTGGCACCCAGCACCACTTTTGCACGCGTGGGCACGGCCGGGTCGGCGAGAAGGCGCCCGATGAGCACGGCCATGTGGGGCAGGAGGAGCATGAGCCCTTTCACTTGAGGCTGTCGGCGACCAGCTCGGCGATGTCCCGGGTCTTGATCTTGTCGGCGACCTCCTTGCCCTTCACCCCGTCCTCGAACATCGTCAGGCAGAACGGGCAGGCGGAGGCCAGCACGTCGGGGTTCACCTCCATGGCGTGCTCCACGCGGATCTGGTTCACCCGGCGGCCCTCGTTCTCCTCCATCCAGACGCGACCGCCACCCCCGCCGCAGCAGAACCCCTTCGACTTGCACTGGTGCATCTCGACCAGCTCGCCCCGGCAGACCGAGCGGAGCACCCGGCGCGGTGGCTCGTAGATGTCGTTGTAGCGGCCGAGGTAGCACGGGTCGTGATAGGTCACCCGCCCCTCCCCCGCGCGCGCCACTCGGAGACGGCCCGAACGGACCAGCTCGTCCAGCAGCTCGGTGTGGTGGACCACGCTGAAGTGGCCGTCGAAATTCGGGTACTCGTTCCGGATGGTGTTGAAGCAGTGGGGGCACGCGGTGATGATCTTCTGGAACCGGTAGCGCTTCAGGGTCTCGATGTTCCCCTGGGCCAGCGTCTGGAAGAGGTACTCGTGCCCCACCCGCCGGGCCGGCTCGCCGGTACATTTCTCCTCGTTGCCGAGGATGGCGAAGTCCACCCCGGCGGCCTGGAGCAGCTTCACGAACGCCCGCGCGACCTTCTTGTTGCGCTCGTCGAAGGAGCCGTAGCACCCCACCCAGTAGAGGTACTCGGCCTGGCTCACGTCGCTCATGACCCTGACGCCCAGGTCCTTCGCCCAGTCCGCCCGCGTCTGCCACGCCATCTGCCACGGGTTTCCGTTGTTCTCGAGGTTGCGGAAGGTCGGCTGCAGCTCCGCCGGGAAGCGCGACTCGGTCAGGACGAGCCAGCGCCGCATGTCCACGATCTTCGGCACGTGCTCGATGAAGACCGGGCAGGCGTCCACGCACCAGCGGCAGGTGGTGCACGCCCAGAGGACGTTATCGGTGATCACCTCGCCCACCACGGCCTTCTCGGCGCGGCCGTTGCCGCCCTTGCCGAGGAGCCTGGGGCCGCTCTCCAGGAGATGCTCCTGGAGGTCCAGGATCAGCATCTTCGGGTCCAGCTGCTTGCCGCTGACGGTCGCGGGGCAGCCGGAGGTGCAGCGCCCGCACTCGGTGCAGTTGTAGAGGTCGAAGAGATCCTTCCAGGTGAACTCGGTCAGGGTGCCGACGCCGAAGGTCTCGGCGTGTTCGAGGTCTGCGCTCGGAAACTGCCCCTTGGGCGTCAGCGGAGCGAAGAAGACATTGAACGGGGCCGCCATGATGTGCAGATGCTTCGAGTACGGAAGCCACACCAGGAACCCCAGGAGGATCGCGGCGTGGATCCACCAGGAGAGGTGGAAGAGCGTCTGGACGGCGCCGCCGGGGAGGCCCGCGAGGAGGTCCGCCAGCGCGTCCCCGGCGAAGGACCAGCGGTCGGTCGCCGCCGGCGCCAGGATGATCCGCGTGGCATCCGCGGCGAGATCCGTCACCATCAGGCCGAAGATCAGGAGCAGGATCACCAGCCCCTCGGGGGAGAACGTGAGGCGCTTCGGCTTCGTCACGAGACGGCGGAACGCTGCGTACGCCACCGCCGCGATGACCAACAGGCTGAAGACATCCTGGAGGACCAGGTAGGCCGGGGTGTCCGACAGGAACGGTAGGAAAAACCGCTCCGTGAATCCCTTCCCGAAGAACTCGAGCGTGCCGAGGGTCAGAATGAGAAAGCCCCAGAAGATCGTCGCGTGCATGAGCCCGGGCCAGAAGTCGCCCCGCAGAAGCCTCAGCTGGCCCAGGACGAAGACGAGGACCGCGCGAAGGCGAGCCGGCACGTGGTCCCACCGGGCGGCCGCCTTGCCCTTCAGCATGATCCGGAGGAGGTACGTCACGCGGTGGACGAGGAGTGCGAGCGCGATGACGATCAGCGCGTAGAAGAACAGCCAGCCGGGGATGACGCCGTACCACTGGTGAGAGGGTGACATTCAGGGTTCCATAGTGCGTTCGGGCCCGGCGTCTGTCAAGGCGTCCCCCCTCACCCCGCCCAACCCGATGCCCCTCACCTCTTCTCCTCTCCCCTGTGGGGAGAGGCAGGGTGAGGGGGGAGAGGATTAAGGTGAGGGGGAGCGGCGGCCCAGATGCGCCGAGTCCAAGATTTCCTCGACCGCGGAGTAGGGATCCTTGCGCCCGTCGGCGACGGCCTCGAACGTGGCCGCGAGGTCGCCCTCGGCGCCGAGACGGTGGCGCACCTGCTCCGTGAACTCCTCGATTAGCAGCGCCTGGAGCTCGGCCCGGCGCCGCGCCTGGCGGCGTTTTTCGAGCGCGCCCGACGCCTCCAGTAGCCCCCGATGGCGCCGGATCTCGGCCAAGAGCTCGGCGATGCCCACGTCGTTCTGGGCCTGGGTGGCGAGCACCGGGATCTCCCACTCGATGTCCTTCGGGACCTGGGGGCTCGCCCGATGGAGGTGCGCCATGAAGCGCAGCTCCCCCATCAGCGGATTGGCGCCCTCGCGATCGGCCTTGTTGACGATCAGAATGTCCGCGACCTCCATAAGCCCGGCCTTCATCGTCTGGATCGCGTCGCCGGACTCGGGGACCAGGATCACCACCGTGGTGTCGGCCTGCTTGATGATGTCCAGCTCGGTCTGCCCCACCCCGACGGTCTCGATCAGGATCCACTGCTTGCCGAAGGCGTCGAGGAGCTTGATCACGTCGCTGGTCGCCCGCGCGAGGCCGCCCAGGCTCCCGCGCGTGGCCATGCTCCGGATGAAGACGTCGGGATCCAGCGTGTGCGACTGCATCCGGATCCGGTCCCCCAGCACCGCCCCACCCGAAAACGGGCTCGACGGGTCCACGGCGACGATCCCGACCGAGGCGCCTTCAGCGCGGAGGAGAACCGTTAGGCGGTCCACCACCGTGCTCTTGCCGGCCCCGGGCGGGCCGGTGATCCCGAGGATGTAGCCCCGCCCCGTGCGCCCATGGACCCGGCGCATGATCTCCGCGACGGGCCCCGAGCGGTTCTCCACCCGGGTGATCAGCCGGGCGAGCGCCAGCCGGTCTCCCGCCAGCATCTTGTCGATCAGAGCGGCGGTCTTGGCGTCGGTCATGGCCATCGAGTGTAGCACGCCCGCCCCTTACCTCTTCTCCTCCCTTCACGCAAGATGCGAGCGAAGGCGAGTCACCTCTGCGGGCACCCACCCCTTGTGGGTGGGTCGGGGTGAGGGGGAGAGGATGAAGGTGAGGGGGCCAGGTCGGCCTGCATGAGCAGTGCGTCCTCGCCGGTGTCGAAGTAGTAGCCCTTCCGCCGGCCGACGATCTGGAAACCCAACCCCTCGTAGAGGCCCACGGCCTCCGCGTTCGTGGGACGCACCTCGAGGAGGGCCAGGGTGATCCCGCGGCGGCGGGCGTCCTCCAGGAGCGCTGCCAGGAGCGCGCGGGCAATCCCCTGGCGCCGCCACTCGGGATGCACCGCGAGGTTCGTGATGTGGATCTCCGGTGGGATCTCCCAGAGGCAGAGATAGGCCAGGACCGACGGCGACGGCGGGGCGCCGCGCGCGACCCAGCAGCGGGCGGCTGGGTTCTGCCTCATCTCGTAGAGGAACGCTCCCCGAGACCAGGGCGTGGGAAACGAGATGCGCTCGATGGCCAGCACCTCGTCCAGGTCGGCCGGCGTCAGCGGCTCAAGAGACCAGGGGGGCACGGCGGCGCTTGAGCTCGGCTTCGGAGGGCCGGAGGTAGAGCGGCGTCAACGCGGAAGCGTCCACCGTCTGCCCCGCGAGGAGGAGCGCGTGGCCGAGGGCCCCCACGCAGCCCGGCGACGGCTGGCGCCGGCCGGCCGGGGCGAAGCGCGCGTTGTCCCCAAGCCGCGCTCGGAGCAGCCCGCCGAGAGTCTCCACAGCGTCCCCGACGAAAATGACCGGCCCCCTGAGCCGGTCGCACAGCGCTTCGGGGGCCACCGCCAGATACTCCCAGTCGCGACTCATCGCGTCGCCCGACCAATGATAGAGGCTGGCGTAGACTTCCCCTTTTTTTGCGTCGAGGACGGGGCAGACGGGGTGAGCGGCGAAGGGCAGTGTGGCGGCCAGGGCGTCGAGGGTCGGGACGGCGGCGACGGGAATCCCGAGCCCCAGGGCGAGGCCCTTCACCGCGCTGATCCCGATCCGGAGGCCGGTGAAGGAGCCGGGGCCGATCGCCACCGCCAGCCCCTCCAGCTGCCCGAGCTCCCAGCCGGAGAGGTGAAGCAGGTGATCTACCGCCGCCATCAGGCGCTCGGAGTGGGTGGCCCTGATGTTCAGGACGTACTCCCCTACCAGCCGATCACCGTCGAGGAGCGCGGCCCCGCCCGCCAGCGTGGAGGTTTCCACGGCGAGAATTCGCATAACACGGCCAGTCTACATCTTCCACTTTCGGGTTGACAAGGCGCGCACCCCACGCCAACATGGTCGCAAATTCGAAGGGTTGCGCGCGCGTGACGAGAAGGTGGCTGGGGGGAGTGGCGCTGGGTCTGGGCTTTCTGTCAGGGCCCGCCTCAGCGCTGGCCGGGCCCGCGGTCGTGTCGGCCATCTTTGTGGGCTCGTACGAGGGGCGCTTCCAGCTTGAGATCCGGGGCTCCGAGCCGCTTGACTATGTCGTGATCGAAGGGGCTGAACCGTTCAGCGTGAGCCTGCTACTCCTCAACGCAACCTTCGACTTCCCGCCGGAGGGGCGCCAGCTGCCGGGCCCTGGTCTCACCAGGATCCGGACGGTGGTCCTCGAGCGCGAGGGAAGCCGCCTCGGCCGCCTCGATCTCACGTTCGCCAAAAGCGCCCCCTTCCGCGTCATCAAGGAGGGAACCCGGCTCCTCGTCCGCGTGGATACCCCGCCTCCGCCGGGCGGCCTCGTTCTCGCCGCGCCCGGCATCGCGGCAGCGCGACCCGCCCCGGCAGAACCCCCGGCCCGACGGACGCCGCCACCGCTGCCGGCGCCCCCCGCCCTCTCCGCCCCGCCCGTCCCCCTGATCCTGGAGCTCAGGCCCGAGGTCGTGGGAGACGAGGTCCAGGTGATCATCCAGGCCGACGGACCCTTGGCCTACAAGAGCTTCGCCCTGGACAAGCCGTCCCGGGTCGTGGTGGACTTCGAGCGGGCGCAGCTCGCCATGGCGGACGACGATACGATCGAGGTCGGCAACGCCATCCTGAGGCGGATCCGCTCGTCCCAGTCGAGCCCGACATCGGTGCGCGTGGTCCTGGACCTGGCGCGCCCCAAGCCCTTCTGGATCGAGCCCCAGGCCGAGGGCGTGGTGATCCACCTGGGCGCGGCTCGACGGCCATGAAGCTCGACCGCTTCTGCAACAATCCGGCGTGCGAGGGGTGCGACGTGCTGCTCTCGCCGCGCCAGGTGCTGAGAAAAGGCGGGCAGGAGATGTGCCCGACGTGTCTCGAGCCGCTGGTCGTCCGGTCCGCGCGGCCCCGGCCGCACCTGAGGAAGACCCCGCCCCCCTCCCACCATCTTCAGGAGAGTGTCGAATGACGCCACCCCCAAAGAAACAGGACGCGGTGCTGGACGACGAGGCGCGCGAGAAGATCCATCTCGACATTCTCAAACGCACCGGGGCCTATCACGCCAACGACCACATCCTCCTGCCCTCCGGCCACCACACGGGGGAGTTCATCGAGAAGACTCTCGTCACCACCGAGCCGTCCTTCACCGAGGGGCTCGGCGCCGTCATCGCCAAGCACTTCGCCCAGTGGCCCATCGACGTCGTGCTCTCGACGGGGCCGGGCGCCATCATCCTCTCCCACTGCGTCGCGCGCGCCCACCCGTCCCGCCCGCTCCTGCTGTACGGCCTCAAGGGAATGACCGGGGGAAAGCGGAAGGTCACCCTGCCGGCCGAGTTCCACCGCGTCATCCGGGAGGGGACGAAGGTCCTGCTGGTGGAAGACCTGGTCAGCACGGGAAGCACGCTGAAGCTCCTGATCGAGCTCGTGGAGCGCCACGGCGCCCAGGTGGTGGGGATCGGCGCCCTCTGGCGCCGGACCAAGAGGGCGGAGGTGGCGGGCAAGCCCGTCTTCAGCCTCGTGGCCCGCGACTTCCCCACCTACCCGCCCGAGGCCTGCCCCCTCTGCAAGAAGGGCATGCCGCTCAACGAAGAGTTCGTCAAGCGGCGCGAGCACCGCAAGCCCTCCTCCACCCAGGAAAAAGAAGAAAAATAAACCCCCTCACCTGAGTCCTCTCCCCCCCTCACCCTACCTCTCCCCAGCGGGGAGAGGAGAAGAGGTGAGGGGCGTCTAAGTGGGGAGGGGTGAGGGGGTCGAAGCAGCCTTTAGGCGACTAGGCGGTTTCCCAGAGCCCTTCGGTGACGCCGGCCTTCCGGTAGGCCTTCCGGATCTTCTCCAGGTTGTCGGTCACCAGGAGCCCGATCTGGGCGAAGGGCTCGAAGATCGGCCCCTGGTCCCCCAGCACCGGGAACGAGACCTTGGGGAGCTTCTCCAGCCGGGCCTGGAGGGCCTCGGCGGCAGCGGTGAGCTGGGCGTACACCTCTTCCTTCCCCTGCTCCACGCGCTTGACGACCGGCATGACCAAGCAGTCCACCGACTCCCACGCGCGGGCCAGCGCGTCCTCCGCCTGCTCGACCAGCCGCTCGGCCAGCGGGACCACCTTCACCCCGAGCTCGGTCAGAAACGTGTTGAGCAGCTGGCCAATCTTCTCCTTCAGGAGCGCCTCGGGAACGCCGATGGTCTGAAGCGCGCGCTGCCTGAGAGTCGGCGTCTGGCCGTAGAGCCGCTCCTTGAGCCACTGGACGTGGGCGCGGTTCTCCTCGTCCTTCCACCAGTCCCGGATCATCTTCTTGCCCCAGTACCGGATGACCGCGTAGTACACGTCGCGCTTCAGGAGGCGCTGGGTGATGCCGCCCCAGGAGTAGAACTTCTGCATGGCCTTGATCGCCCCTATCTGGAGCTCGTAGGGGGAAAGCCGCCGCGGCTGGTGCACGACGTGGTGGCCGTCGTAGAGGGACCAGTTCCGGCTGATCACGTACTTGTCGCCCTTGGCGTAGAGGGTGTCCCAGTCGGGGGAACCGGGGATCGGGGTGAGGATCATGAACTGGATCGAGTCGATGTCGTGCTTCCGGGCGAAGGCCGTGGTGGCGTAGAGGGTCTCGAGGTCGTCCTCGTCCGAGCCCACCACGAACATCCCGTGGATCCTGATCTTGTGGCTGTGGAAGCGCTCGATGGAGCGCTCGATCTTGGCCAGGTCCTGCTTCTTCTGGAAGAGCTTGAGCGTCCGCGGGTTGATGGACTCGAAGCCGACGTACACGTTGAAGCAGTTGGAGTCGCGCATGAGCTGGAGCAGCTCGGGGTCGTCCACGGTCTCCGTCCGGACCTGGGCCCCCCACTCCGTCGTCAGGCCGGCCTGGATCATCCGGGCCAGCAGCTCCTTCACCCGCTTTTTGTTGGCGGTAAAGATGTCGTCGGCGAAGAAGGTGTAGGCGTCGTCCCGGTGGATCCTGAGCTCCTCGAGCACGCGATCCAGCGAGTGGGTCCTGAACGCGTGGCCGTACATCCCAGGGACCGAGCAGAACGTGCAGGAGAAGGGGCACCCGCGCGAGGTGGCGATGGAAACGACCCCGCCCGGCTTCCAGCCGGTGATCAGGTGGTAGTCGGGGATGGGGTTCACATCCAGGTTGGGGATCTTCGGCCTCTCCGGGTTATGCACCGCTTTGCCATCTCGCATGAACGACAGGTTCTGGATCTTCTCGAACCCCTCCCCGCACTGGATCGCGTCCACGAGCTCCTGGAAGGGGAACTCCCCCTCCCCCTTCACGACATAGTCGGCGTGCTCGAGGCCCTCGTCGGGGAGGAAGCTCACGTGGGTCCCGCCGAGGACGGTGAGGATCCCGGCCTCCCTGACCTTGTCGGCCAGCCGGTAGGACTGGGGCGCGGTCGACGTGATGGCCGAGATCGCCACCAGATCGGCGCTCAGCACCTCGTTCATGTCGACGGGGTGGATGTCCTCGATGTACACGCGCACGTCGTAGCCCTTGGCCCGCATGATCGTGGCCAGCAGGACCGACCCGAGCCGGGGAATGGGGACGCGGCTGTACACGTGAAGATGCGTGGACTTGGGCTCCACGAAGACCAGTTTCTTGAGCGTTCGGCGCATGCAGGGGCCCTCCATGGAGGCACGGTTCACGGTAGGCAAGTCGCTCAACCGTACCACCCGGCCGGGGGGGTTGTCAACGGGGGGTTTTCTCCCTCATCTGGGGGGTGGTGGCGCAGGTACCCCCTCTATCTTGTATTTTCCCCTTGACACGTTTTCCCGCCTCTTCTACGATCCGGCTAACACACCCTGGATCGGCGCCGGGCGCGCGCGAGTCTGACGCGAGATCCAGAGGTCTGAGGGGAGGTGACAGGGTGGCCAGGAAAAAGGCGACCAAGAAAAAGAAGAAGTAAGCGCACCTTGGCGCTCGGCCCTGTCGGCCCCATCCCGGCAGGGCCGCACCATCTTGGGGTCAGGCATGCGTATTTGCGTAATGGGGCGCCGCAAACGAATAACGCAAATACGCATGCCTGACCCCTTACTTCTTGACGATGGGCTTGGCGGCAGCGACGGCGGCGGGCTTCGCGCCACCCTTGGGCTTCTCCCCTTCCTTCAGGAGTCCCTTCACCTCGTCCATGAACTGGCTGATGTCCTTGAACTGCCGGTACACGGAGGCGAAGCGGACGTAAGCCACCTGGTCGAGCTTCTGGAGGTGCTCCATCACCAGGTCCCCGAGCTCCAGGCTCGAGATCTCCTTCTCGGCCCGGTCGTGGAGGCGCTGCTCGATATCGGCGACCACATCGTCCACGGCCTGCACCCCCACCGACCGCTTCTCGCACGCCTTGAGGATCGAGGAGCGCAGCTTCTGGCGGTCGAAGGGCTCGCGCCGGCCATCCCGCTTGACCACCATGGGGAGCACGTCCTCGATGTACTCGTAGGTCGTGTAGCGGCGGCGGCACTTGAGGCACTCCCGGCGGCGGCGGATGAACTCTCCCTCCCGCCCCACGCGGGAGTCCACCACGCGGTCCTCCGGATGGCCGCAGAACGGGCACTTCATCGGAGGCGCTCCGGGTAGAGGGGAAACTTCGACGTCAGCTCCTGGACCTCTCCGCGCACCGCCGCCTCCACCGAGGCGTTCCCCAGGTTGGTGAGCACCCGGTCGATCAGGGCGGCGATCCGCACCATCTCGGGCTCCTTCATCCCGCGCGTCGTGACGGCGGGCGTGCCGATCCGGATGCCGCTCGTCACCATGGGGCTCCGCGTCTCGAAGGGGATCGTGTTCTTGTTGACCGTGATCCAGGCCCGGTCGAGGGCCTCCTGGGCGTCCTTCCCCGTGATCCCGCGGTTGGTCAGGTCCACCAGCATCAGGTGGGTGTCCGTGCCGCCGGAGACCAGGCGGTACTCCCGGGCGATCAGCGCCTCGGCCAAGGCCCGCGAGTTCTTGACGACCTGGTGCTGGTACTCCCGCCACTGGGGGTTCAGCGCCTCTTTGAAGGCCACCGCCTTGGCCGCGATGATGTGCATCAGCGGCCCGCCCTGCACCCCCGGCATCACCACCTTGTCGAGCGCCTGGGCGTGAGCGCCCCGGCACATGACCATGCCCCCGCGCGGGCCGCGGAGCGTCTTGTGGGTCGTGGTCGTGGTGAAGTCGGCGTACGGGATCGGGGATGGATGGAGGTTGGCGGCGACGAGCCCCGCCGGGTGGGCGATGTCCGCCATGAGCGCCGCGCCCACCTCGTCGGCGATCTCCCTGAACGGCTTGAACTCGATCGCGCGCGGGAAGGCCGAACCCCCGGCGATGATCAGCTTGGGCCGGTGCTGGCGGGCCAGGTCGCGGACCTGGTCGAAGTCGATCAGCTCGGTGTCCTTTCGGACCCCGTAGGGGACGATCGTGTAGAACTTCCCCGAGAAGTTGACCGGGCTCCCCATGGTGAGGTGGCCGCCGTGGGAGAGGTTCGGCCCCAGGACGGTGTCCCCGGGCTTCAGCAGCGTGAAATAGACCGCCATGTTGGCCTGGGAGCCCGAGTGGGGCTGGACGTTGGCGTGCTCGCAGCCGAAGAGCTCCTTGGCGCGCGCGATGGCCAGCTCCTCGGCGATGTCCACCACCTCGCAGCCGCCGTAGTAGCGCCGCCCCGGGTAGCCCTCGGCGTACTTGTTGGTCATCACCGAGCCCATGGCCTCCAGCACCGCCTCGGAAACGAAGTTCTCCGACGCGATCAGCTCGAGGTTCCGGGCCTGGCGCTCGGTCTCGGCGCGGAGGGCCTTGGCGATCTCGGGGTCCACCTGCTCGAGGCGCACCATGTCCCTACTCTTCCCTGCCCTGGAGGAAGCGGCTCTCGATCTGGGCGATCTTGCCAAGCCGCCGCTCGTGGCGGCCGCCGGCGAACTCGGTGCCGAGCCACATCTGGAGAATTTCGAGCCCCAGTTCCCCGTCCATGAACCGGCCGCCCAGGGCGAGGACGTTGGCGTCGTTGTGCTCGCGGCTCATCCGGGCCATGAAGGGGTCCGAGCAGAGGGCTGCCCGGATGCCCGGGACCTTGTTGGCGGTCATGGCCATCCCGATGCCGGTCCCGCAGACCAGGAGGCCGCGTTCGGCCTTGCCCGAGGCCACGGATTCCGCGACCTGGAGGGCGTAGTCCGGGTAATCCACCGATTCCGGCGAGTGGGTGCCGAAGTCCAGGATCTGGTGGCCATTCTCGATGAGCCAGGCCTTCAGGGCTTCCTTGAGTTCCCAGCCGGCGTGGTCGGCGCCCAGGGCGATCACCAGCATGACGTTCCCACGTTAGAACCGGGCTCACCACAAAGTCAAGTGGAAAGCCTGGCAACCCCCCCAAGGGGTGGAGGTTATCCTCGGAGGGGGCCTCGACGGCCCCCTCCGAGGAGAGGGACGGTGGCGCCGGCCTCCGCCACCGTCGCGGGCCAGCCGAGGTCCTGGCCGATCTTCTCCTTGAGAGCCTGAGCGGCCTCGGGCTCGCCGTGGACGATGTAGGTCATCCGGGGCGGGCGGTTGAACCCCTTGAGCCAGCGGAGGATCTCCCCCTGATCGGCGTGGGCGGAGTAGGCGTCGCTCACCCTGATGGATGCCCGGACCGGGATGTCCGCCCCGAAGATCCTGACCCCCTTGGCGCCGTCCCTGAGGAGCCGCCCCCGGGTGCCCGCCGCCTGATAGCCGACGAAGAGGACGGTGGTCCGCGGATCGGGGAGGCGGTGGCTCAAGTGGTGCAGCACCCGGCCGCCCGTGGCCATCCCGCTCCCCGAGATCACGATCACCGGGCCGTCCACGTCGTTCAGGGCCTTGGAGTCCTGGACGCTCCTGGCCAGGTGAAAGCGCCGAGGGACAAACGGGCGCTTCCCCGCGCTCACCGCCTTCGCCAGGTCGGGGTCCTCCTCCTCGGGGTGCTGGGCGTAGATCGCCGTGGCCTCGATCGCCATGGGGCTATCCAGATAGACGGCCAGCGATGGGATCCGCCCGGCCTCCTCCAGCTCCCGGAGCGTGTAGAGAATCTCCTGAGAGCGCCCCACGGCGAAGGCGGGGATCAGGAGCCACCCCTTCTGGTCCACCGCGCGATTGACCGCCGCGACCAGCACGGCAGCTGGATCCTCCCTGGGGTGGAGCCGGTTGCCGTAGGTGGATTCGACGAGGAGGATGTCGGCCTCCGGGACAGGCTCGGGGTCGGGCATGATCGGAACGTTGTAGCGGCCCAGGTCGCCCGAGTGCACGACCTTGAGCCTCCCGACTCCGACCTCCATGATGGCGGCGCCCAGAATGTGCCCCGACCTGATGAAGCGCGTGCTCACCTGTCGCCCCACGCTCACCGGCGTATTGATCTTCACGGGCCGCACCAGACCCAGCGCCTTCCCGGCATCCTCCACGCTGAAGAGTGGGAGCGCCGGTGTGTGCGTGGAGGTGCCGTGGCGGTTGGCGTACTCCGCCTCCTCCTCCTGGAGGTGAGCCGCGTCGGGGAGCATGATCCTGAGCAGATCCGCCGTGCCGTTCGTGCAGTAGATCGGCCCCGTGAAGCCCGCCTTCGCCAGGCGCGGGAGATAGCCCGAGTGGTCGATGTGGGCGTGGCTCAGGAGCACGGCGCTGAGCGAGGCCGGATCGAAGGGGGGCGGCGCCCAGTTCTGGAGCCGGAGCTCCTTCAGCCCCTGGAAGAGCCCGCACTCGAGGAGCAGGCGGCTCCGGCCCGTGTCGAGAAGGAACTTGGAGCCGGTGACGGTGCCAGCGGCGCCGAGGAAGGAGAGGGTCGGCGTCACTTTGAGAGCGGCTCCTCCTCAGTGGCTCGCGCTCGATGGGCCGGGAAGGGCCCCGCGCCCTTGGGGAACTCGAAGGTCTCGAGCTGCGCGCCCTCCACCCCCGCCTTCACCAGCGCGGGGAGATTCAGGCGCTCCTCAAGGCCCTGGACCTCCTCCGGAGCCATCCGTGTCGCGGGGTGCTTCGGAACGAAAAGGGTGCAGCAGTCCTGGTCGGGCTCGACCGAAATCTCGAAGGTCCCGAGCGCCTGGGCCTGGGCCGTGATCTCATGCTTGTCCATGCCGATCAGGGGGCGGAGGATGACGAGCGTCGCCGCCTCGTCGATGCGCGCGAGGTTCTGCAGAGTCTGGGAGGCGACCTGACCCAGGCTCTCCCCCGTCACCAAAGCGTGGGCGCCCGTCTGCCGGGCCAGGGCCTCGGCGATCCTCACCATCAGCCGCCGGTACACCACCACGCGCGCCCGCGGGGGAACGGAGAGCACGACTTCGCGCTGGATTTCACCGAAGGGGACCAGGTAGAGGCGCGAGAAGAACTGCCACTGGGTGAGCCTGTCCACCAAGGCTCTCGCCTTCTGCTGCGACGTCACGGGCAAATAGGGGACGCTGTGGAAGTGGACGAACTCGACGCGGCAGCCGCGTTTCATCATCCGCCACGCCGCCACGGGCGAGTCGATCCCGCCGGAGAGCAGGCTCACCACCGTCCCGCTCGACCCCACCGGCAGCCCGCCCGGCCCCGGTTCGCGGTCGGAGTAGATGAAGGTCTCGCCGGGCAGCACCTCCACGTGGATGATGAGCGCGGGATTGTCGAGATCCACCCGCGTCTTCACGCGCTCGAGGACGAACGTCCCCAGCTCGCGGTTGATCTCCACGGAGGTCAGGGGGTACGTCTGGAAGGCCCGCCGCGCCGTGATCCTGAAGGACTCGAACTGCCGCCCCTCGATCATCCGGCCGACCGCCGCCTTGATCGCATCCATCTGGGACGTCACGCGCTGGGCCAGCGCAAGGTTCGCCACCCCGCAGATGCGCGTCACGCGCTCCCGGACAGCCTCAGGGGCGGGGTTGCCTTCCAGGTCCAGCATGAGGCGGCCCGGCAGCTGAATCACCTTCACCGGCGGGAGGTCCACCGTTGCCCGCTCCAGATTCTGGCGGAGGTGGCGGAGGAACATCGGCCGGTGGCCGGCTTTCAGGCTGATCTCGTGGTAGTGGACGAGGAGGCAGGGTCGGAGCCGCGGCGTCATTCCTCGGCCTCCGCCGGCCTGGGATGCTTCGGCCGTCGCTGGTACTCGGTCTTCGGCACCTCCACCTTGGGCGGCTTCCGCGGCATCGGCTTCCTCACTTTGGCGTGCACGGGTTTCTTCTTCCTCACCCGGTCAGTATACGCCCGGCTTCACGTTTTTCCTGCGAGGGTCTGTCCAAGAGTTGACACCGAGGCGTCCCCTGGGGTACCAAGAATATAAGGACTTGAGGAGCGTCCAATATGGCACGGGGGTTGCTGATGGACGTGGGAAAGAACTTACAGATGGAGGCAGAACACATGAGCGACGCGAAACGCTGGCCGGGAATCACCCTGGCCATCCTGGCGATCCTGGCCTTCGGTCTCACTCCGGCCCGGGCCGCGGACACCACGAAGGTAGACGCCGCCACCAAGCAAGTCGAAACCGGCGCCAAGAAGATCGGCGACGGCAAGATCGGCGAGGGGGTCGAGGAAACCGCGAAGGGCATCGGAAACACGGTGGTGGAAGGCGCCAAGTTCACCGGCGAGAAGCTCAAGGAAGCGGGAAAGGCCGCGAAGCCTCCCGCTAAGAGCCCTGCCGAACCTCCCGCCAAGAGCACCTGGGAGAAGGTCAAGGACGGGGCTGACTCTTTCGGCACCAGCGTGAAGAACTTCTTCTCGAAGCTCTTCAGCAACTAAGCGCGGCGCTGGGAAAGAAAGCGGAGGAACTCGACCCCCTCCCTGAGCCGGCGCTTGAGGACCTGACGGTCGCGGACCATCTCGCCCCCAAGCGCAAGAATCTTGCGCGGCCGGAAATAAAAGCGCCGATAAAAAGTTTCCACTGAGTCGAAGATCTCCGTGTAGGCGAGATGCGGGTAGTGTAAAGCGCTCACCTGGACCCCTCGGTCATCCACAAGCCCCCGCCCGTCAAGCCAGCCGTGGTCTAGGGCTTCCCGGTACAGCGCGGTGCCGGGATAGGGTGCCGCGATCGAGACCTGAATCGTTTCTGGATCAAGCTCGCAGGCGAACCGGATCGTCGCGTCGATGGTCTCCTCTGTCTCGCCAGGGAGCCCGACGATGAACGTGCCGTGGATCTTGATCCCGAGCGCCTTGGCATTTTTCGTGAACTGACGCGCAACATCCAGCCGGACACCCTTCTTGATGTGATTCAGGATCTTCTGGTCTCCAGACTCATAGCCCACGAGGAGGAGCCGGAGACCGTTGTCCTTGAGCACCCTGAGGGTCTCGTAAGGAACGTTGGCTTTGGCGTTGCAGGACCAGGTCACGCCGAGCTTTCCAAGGCGCCGGGCGAGGGCCTCGGCCCGTGGCAAGTCATCGGTCAACGTATCATCGTCAAAGAAGTACTCCTTGACCTGAGGGAAGTGGCGAGTGGCCAGTGAGATTTCACTCACCACATGCTCCACCGACCGGGTTCGGTACCGATGCCCTCCGACGGTCTGGGGCCAGAGGCAGAACGTGCATTTCGAGCGGCAGCCTCGGCCCGTGTAGAGCGAGACGTAGGGATGCAGCAGATAGCCAATGAAGTAGTTGCCGATGGTAAGGTCGCGCTTATAGACGTCCACGACAAAGGGCAAGGCGTTCATGTCCTCGAGGGTTGGCCGGTCGGGCGTATGGCCAATATGTCCATTGTCTCGGTAGCTGAGGCCGAGGATCGTGCGGAGAGGCCGGCCATGCGCCACCTCCCGGATGGTGAAGTCGAATTCATTGCGGGCGACGAACTCGATAGCCTCCGACGCACGCAGGGCACCCTCCGGATCCACCGCCACGTGAGCTCCGATGAAGCCAATGCGGAGGTTCGGGTTGTCGGCCTTCAAAGCCTCGGCAACCCCGACGTCATAGGGAAAGGACGGGGTGCTCGTGTGGAGGACGGCAAGCTCGTACTGAGCGGCGAGCGGGCGGATGTCCTTGAGGGTGAGCCCGTCGGGCGGCGCATCGACCAGCCGAGAGCCCGGGACCAGCGCCGCCGGTTGGGCGAGCCACGTCGGATACCAGAACGATCGAATCTCGCGGCGCGCCTGATAGCGGGAGCCCGCGCCCCCGTCGAACCCCTCGTAGGATGGCGGGTGGAGGAAAAGGGTCCGGAGGTACGCGCCCGGAGCGTCAGTCATGAGATGTCATTATACCTGGCCGCTAGGGCCTGTTGGAGTAGAGCACACGACCGCCCTGGGCGGCCAGCCGGTAGACCGCCGACGGCGGCAGGTCGCCGACCGCGCTCTTGGTCGGAGCGCGGGTGGTCAGGAGGAACACTCGCTGAGGGCCCCGCCACGCTTCGGCCAGCCGCGGGCGTTCCCAGAACGTGTCCCGCGCTTCAGGAAACGTCGCGCCAAACCCGAGGACGCTCACCCGGCCGTCCAGGATCGCCGGCCGACGGCCGGTGTAGAATTCAAGGGCGCCGGAGTTCTCGATGGGTCCCTCGTGGACGACGACATCCGTCGGGCCCGCGCGGCGGCTCACCTCGAGTGCGATCCGGCGAACCGAGCGCGATTCTGCCATCAGCGACCCCGCGCTCCCAACGAGCGGCATCCAAACCAGGACCGTCGCGAGGATCACGCCGAGGCCGAGTGTCCGGGCGCCACGCGCTATGGCCAGGAGAAGAGCCAGGCTCCCCGCGCCAAAGACCAGCGCCGTGCCCCCGACCAGACTCCTGAGATCGTCCCAGGGGGGAAACGACGCAGCCTGGCCGAGAGCCATCTCTTTGCGCGTGTACACGTCCGTCGCGCCGAGGACCCACCCGATGAAGGCCCGACCGTCGCTCCAATAGACCCAGCCGAAGCCAAGGGCAACCGCCGAGAAGGCGACCAGGTGGAGCGCCAGGACGAAGCGGATGGCGCGATCCCCTTCCCACCAGCGTGCGGCCAGGAGAGCCAGGGCGGGGTACGCGGGGAGCCCGTAGTGGGGAAGCTTGAACGGTGCCAACGCGAAGAAGACGAAGACCCCCGCCGCCCAGAGAGCGAGCGCGACCCACGGAGCCTCGCTGGGCTCGCGCCAGGCGCGCCGCCTGATGAGCCCTGCCAGGGTCAGGGCGGCGGGCAGGACCCACGGAAAGGCGCCGAGCCCGGCTACCGCAAGGAACTCGGGGCCGCTGAGCGGGACATCCTCATCGGGGAAATGGCGGGCGCGGACGACGTTCAGCAGGTGGTTGTCTACGAGGACGTACCAGAGGAAGCCGGGGTTTCGAAGCTCTACCAGGAAGTACCAGGCACCACCGATCGCGATGAGGAGCCCCAGCCCGCCCGCCGGCAACCACCGGGAGATCGGGTGAAGCCGACCGGCGAGGGCCAGCGACACCGCCACGGCAGCCAGCGGACCCAGGGCCCCCAGCGGGTCCTTGACGAGCGCCGCAAGCCCGAGGGCGGCACACCCCAGCGTCGCCAGACGCCCAGGCCCAGCGGGAGCGAGCAGGAGCAGCACGAACCCCCACTGGATCGCCGCGACGAAGAGGGTCTCCGGGCGCAGGTAGCGCCCGTAGGCGAAGAACCCCGGACTGGTCAGAAGCGCCAGCCCCGCCACGACGCCGGCCCGCGGGGAGAGGAGGCGAGTCCCCAGAAGCGCGGTCCCCCCCACCGCCGCCAAGACCCCGAAGACCGGCCAGAGACGAAGCGCGCGCTCCGTCGGACCCCACGCCGCCAGATTGAGGGCGCTCAACCAGTAGAGCAGCGGGGGTTTATCGAAGTATCGGATGCCGTTCAGGTGGAGTGTGATCCAATCGCCGGTCAGCAGAACCTCGCGGGCAATCTCCGCGTGCATCCCTTCGCCGGGGTCGTCGAACGGGGCGCGGCCGAGTCCGGGAAGGAGGAGCACGAGGGCGGCCACGACAACGAGGCCGACGGCGCCCCAGGCGGAGCGATTGAGGTTCACGTCACCCTGGTGGAGACCCCTCAGAGGGCCCGGCCGATGGCGTCAACGACGGCGGTCTCCACGCTCCGGTCCTTGGTCTGGATGGGCTTCCGTTCCCTCATCCAGAGAATCCGCTCCTCCTTGTAGAGCTGCCGCTCCACCGAAACGGAGGTCCTCCCCTCCCCCGCCGCCTTGACCGTGACCCGCAGCTTGTGGCGCGTCCCTTCCCCGTAGACCCCGAAGTCCTTGAACTCCACCCCGCGGGAGTCCGTGACAATCCAGCCGACGGACCGGTCGCTCTCGTCAACGTCCCAGCCGAGGCTCTTCAGCACTGACTCGGTCACCGCCCAGACCCGGTCCAGCGGGGCATTGAAGGTCCGGGTGACGGGCTCACCCGTCTGGCCGGAGAGCGTCGCGGCGGAAATCCCCAGCAGGGCCAGCACGAGCAACAGCGTGGCGATCCGCTTCATGGCGCGTGTCCTTTCTTCATGGCTCGGCCAAACGGCCGTCGACCAAAGCGAGTACGCGATCAGCCTCCCCGAACGCCTCCGGATGATGGGTCACCAGGAGCACGGTCGTCCCCCGTTCGCGGGCCCGGGCTCTGAGCTCCTCCCTGATCACCCGCGCGTGATCCTCGTCCAGGTTGCCGGTCGGCTCATCGGCCAGGATGAGCGGCGGGTCGTTGAGGACTGCCCGGCAGAACGCCACCCGCTGCTGCTCACCACCGGAAAGCTGCGCAGGATAGTGGCGCGTCCGATGCGCCACCCCCAGCCGCGCCAGCAGTGCCTGCGCCCGGCGTTTGGCGTCCGCCCTGTCGCCGCCGACGTAACGGGCGGCCAGGGCCACGTTCTCCAGGGCGGTCAGCGAAGCGATGAGGTGAAAGGCCTGGAAGATGAACCCGACCTGACTCCCCCGAATCAAGGCCTGCCGGCGGCGTCCCACGCTGCTCACGCGTTCTTCGCCGAACCAGATCCCTCCAGAATCGGCCCCATCCAACAACCCCAGGAGATTCAGGAGCGTGCTCTTGCCCGACCCGGACGGCCCCGTCACCGCCAGGTACTCGCCGGCCTTGACCTCGAGGTCGAGGCCCTTGAGCACCACGACCGGAGCGCCGACCCCGGTCGAAAATGTCTTGGTGAGCCCGATGGCCCTGATCATCGCCGCCGCCCTCACGATCCCCGGCGGATCGCCTCGGCCGGGGGAACGCGCGCGATACGGAACGTGGCGTGCGCCGCCGCCAGGGCGCCGAGAACGAGCGAAAAGACAACGGCTCCGGCCAGAAGGCGGGGCGAGAAGAGGAAGAGCTGCTGACCCTGGCGAGCGACCCAGCCGTGGATCCCCCAGCCGAGGGCAAGAGCCAGAGCAATCCCCGCGCCGCCGCCCGCCAGGCTCACGACGAGGCTCTCCCGCAGAACCTCGGCCAGGAGCTGAAGGTCCGTGGCCCCCAGCGCACGCTTGATCCCGAAGTCGCGGATCCGCTCGAACAGGGCCGCCGTCACCGTGTTGGCCAGCGAGAGCGCGCCGATCAGAAGCCCCAGCGTGCCGATCCCGACGATGAGCGCGGAGAAGAACGCCGTGGAATTGCGGAGGAGCCGGCTCACCTCGCTGGGGATGGCGATGTTGACGCCGGCCACCCGTTGGGCGATCCGCCGGGCCACCGCGTCCGGGTCCTCGCCATCGACCCAGCCCACCGCCGCCCCCGTGTTCAGATCCTGGAGGGACAGGCTCGCACCGGCGCCGAACACTTGACGCAGCAGCGGATCCTTGGCGAGCCAGAGGTCCCGCGCGGCTTCGATGCCGACGATGGCGAAGCGATCCGGAGCCGTGAGCGTCCGCTCCAGGACCCCGACGACGACAAAGTCCCGGCCGTCCAGCGCGAGGCGAGACCCAGGCCCGAGACCCCTCGCGGCGGCGAAGTCGGCCCCCACGACCACCTCCCGCCGATCCCCGCTCCTGAGAAACCGTCCGGCGCGGACGGGAAGCTCACGGTAGTGGCGGTTGGGCATCGGCACGCTCAAGTCGAGCCCCAAGATCAGCTCCTGGGTCAGGGTCAGGAACTGGGAGGTGACCGGATTGAGCGGGAGCATCACCTGGGCCTGGACTGCCGCCACCCCCGGGACGGTCAGGATCTCCTGGAGCTTCCCGCGTGGCAGCAGGCCGCCGCCGGTGAAGCCCGCGCCCATTCCCAGCCCCTGCCCCGCCACCGAGATCTGCCCGAGGACGAAGCGGTCGCCGCCCTCGATGAAGCGCGTGATGCGTTCCGCCATCCCTCCCAGCGCCACCAGCCCCGCCATCCCCACCGCGATCCCCAGGACGGTGAACAGGTAGCCGCGGGGAACGAGACGCGCGATCACCATTCGAGCCTGGACTGGACGGGCCGGCCCTGCCACCGGCGGATCCAGGCGTTCACCCGCGCAACCGCGAACACGAGCGCCAGGCGCGCGCGGAGCCCCAGGGGGCGCGAGAGGAAGGCACCTCCGGCCAGGATCGTGGTGACGGCGTCCACCATCCCGAATCGGTGTTGGGGGCGGAGAAACATGTCGAGGAAGGCAGGCTGGTAGTACTTCTTGATGAAGGTAAAGAAGGGGGCAACCCCCCGCTCGTACTGGCGCGCGTAGCGGCGGAAGCGGCGGGCGCTGAATTTGCCGTCCCGGAAGGCCTCGCTGATCGCGCGGGCCGCCAGCTCGCCGGACTGCATGGCAATGAAGACCCCCGCGGAGAAGATGGGGTCGACGAAGCTCACGGCGTCGCCCACGCTGAGGAAGCGGTCCCCCACCACCGGCCGGACGCGGTACGAGAAGTTGGCCGACCGATAGACCGGTGACACCCGGCGGGCGCGCTCCAGGCCCTCCGCCACGTGGCGGCACCGGGCGATCATGGCGTCCAGAAGCGCCTCGACGGAGCCGTCACGTCCCCGGACGGCCCGCGCATGGAGCACGCACCCCACGCTGGTCACCTCCCCGGCGAAGGGGATCCACCAGAACCAGCCGTCCTCGAACACATAGATGCGGATGTTTCCCTCTTCGAGCCCCGCGAACCGCCGGGCGCCGGCGAAGTGGGCGTACAGCGCCACCTTCCCCAGATTCGGGATCCGCTCCCGCCGCCCGAGCACCCCGGCCAGGAATGCCTCGCGCCCGCTGGCGTCGACCAGGAAGGCGCCCGTCACCTGCCGGCCTTCGCCGGCGCCCGAACGAACCGTGACCGTGACGCCCTCCCGCGAGACCGCGGCGGCCTCGACCGAGGTCTCCTCGAAGACCAGGGTGCCCGCCTCGGCAGCGTGACGGAGGAGGATCGCGTCGAACTCGGAGCGGATGACCTGGTATCCGAAGCGCGGCCAGGGCTTGTCCTTGGCGAAGTAGAAGGTGTACGCGTTTCCCTCCTGCTCGTCCACGAAGCTCGCCCCGTACTTCACAAGGAAGCCCGCCTTCTTGATCGCCTCGTGCACCCCGAGCCGGTCCAAGATCGGCAGGTTCGCCGGTAGCAGGGATTCCCCGACGTGGAACCTGGGGAAGCGTTCGCGCTCGAAGCACGCCACCCGGAGCCCGGCCTGCGCCAGGCACGTGGCCACCGTGGATCCGCCCGGGCCGCCGCCGACGACGAGAACGTCGAAATCGGTCATCACGTCGCTTGACCCGCTTCTACCGCGGCCGGGGTGGCTGCGCGGCTCTGGGTTTGGGCCAGGCGAGCCTGGGAATAGAAGCGCCGGACGAAGGGAGTCAGGAGATCCACGGACCCCCGGGCCGCCAGGGGGTGAAGCAGCGTGAGCAGAAGGAAGATGGGGAAGACGAGCGTGGCCGCGCCGATCAGGCGGCACTGCCTTGCCCGCGGATCACTCCACCAAGCGCGGAGCGCCGTCGCGACACGCCTGAGGGTGAACCCGCCCACCCCGAGGCCCCATTGGGCCGGCGAGGCGCGATACGGGAGGGTCTCCAGGGCAAGGTCGGCGTGCCGGCGGCGAGCCACGGCGGGGTACAGCGGCCGAGCGAGTCCCATCAGGAACCACCGCGCCTCGGTTCCCAGGCGCACCAGTGCGTGACGCGCGAGAAAGAGGCCGATGGCGCAGCCGTCCCGGACGGGGTGGAAGCGGCTCCGGCGGCCGGTGTGATGGATCGCGGTGACCGGCACTTCGCGGAGGTCGTACCCGGCTCGCCGCGCCGCCAGGAGGATCTCGCTTTCCAGAACAAACCCGCCTCGGCGGAGCGTGACCTCACCGAACAGCTCGGCCGGGTAGAGGCGGAACCCCGACTGGGTGTCCTGGACGTGGGTCCCGGTCAGCCAATTGATGAAGAACCCGGACACCCTGAGGGCGTTCAGCCTCCCGGAAGGAATCACGCCGGAGGGGTGGAGCCGGCCCCCGATCACGATGGCGCGAGGGTTGCGGCCGGCATCCTCAAGAAGCCGCGGAATCTCGTCGGGGTCATGCTGGCCGTCGCCGTCCAGGGTGAGGATCTCGGCAGCGCCACGCCCGATCGCCGCCGCAACGCCCGTCCTGAGGGCGGCGCCCTTTCCTCGCCGTCGGCCGTGCCTCAGGACTTTTGCTCCTGCTGACAGGCCCACCGCTCCGCTCCCGTCCGTCGAGCCATCATCCACCACGATCACCGGACCGTGGCGACGAGCCTTCGCCACGACGGCGCCGACGGATGTCGCTTCGTTGAAGACCGGAACGACGATCCACACCCCCTCACCTTTATCCTCTCCCCCGGTGGGGGAGAGGGGAGGGGGAGGGGGTAGAATGCGGTGGTTCATTGCGATTCGGCGTCGAAGGGGGAAACCACGAGGGCCACTTGGGTGCCGCCCCTGGCGACCCCCTGAATCACTCCGGCGCCCTCGCCGGCCGGTGTCCCCCCACCGGTCGCGAAGGCGCAGTCCTTGCGCACTGGCTCGCTCAGCGAGGGAAGCCCCGGCAGGTGGCGAGTCCCCGCCGTCCAGGCGGCGGCCGCGACCCGGAGCGCCCCCAGGCCAGCGTGGTCGCCGGCCAGAGGCGTGAGGGATGTCAGCCTCGGTCGATGGTCGCCGAAGGCCCGCCGCACGAGCTCGAGCTGCCAGTCATCCAGGGGTGGGTCACCCGTGCCCGAGAGATACGCCCACCCGACCGAGTCAGGGGCCAATCCCGCCCGAGCCAAAGCGCGAGTGATCACCGAAGCGTCGCCGTCAGACCGAGGGGCACGGTCCCGCCCGACGGGAGAGTTTCCCCAGGCCGCTCCGCGAAGTTCGGCACGGATGGCGGCCCCGCGCCGGAGCGCTCCCTCTAACGTCTCGAGGAGGACGAAGGTGGCCCCCTCCCCCCGGACCGGCCCGTTATGCCGGCGGTCGAACGGCCAGCACCCCTCGGGTCCGCCCGCCATGGGCGAGAGGCCTCCCAGAGCGGACAGCATCCGATAGAGAATGGGACAGATCTCGTCCACACCGCCCACAAGGACGGCGGACATACGCGCGTTCGCCACCATGGAAGCCCCGTGGGCCACCGCCAGCTCGCCCGCCACGGTCGCCTGATTCAGCGTGACAGACGGCCCTTTGGCGCCGAGGGCGATGGCGGCCGTGGCGGCCATGGTGTTCATGACCGTGTGGGGGAAGATCATCGCGGAAAGCCCCACCGGCCCTTTCTTGAGATAGCCGTCGGCGAACTCCTGGGAGGAGCGGAGGTCGCCGAACTCGGTGCCGACGATGAGCCCTAGTTCGGTGCCGTCAACGCCGGGATCCATCCTCGCATCCCGCAACGCCAGACGGCAGGCGGCCACCGTGAGCTGGCAAATCCGCGAGAGCCGGCGCGCCTCGTCCCGGCCCACCAGGTCAGCCAGCGCCCCGTCGGGCACCTCCCCGGCTAACCGGCTCCCGAAACCGTCTACGGGAAACGCGCGAACCGCGTCGATGGCGGGGCGCGCCGCCTCCAGCGCGTGCCCCAGGGCCGTGAAGCCGCCTGCGCCCAGGGCGCTGAGGCTCCCGACGCCGGTCAGCACCACGCGCTGTTTCGGCGAGGAGACCATTACTCCCACCGTCGGAAGATGAGGCTCACGTTCTGACCTCCGAAACCGAACGAGTTGGACATCGCCACCCGGACGCTCGCGGGGCGCGCGGTGTGGGGTACACAGTCGAACGGAATCTCCGGATCCGGGTGATCGAGATTGGCAGTGGGCGGGATCACCCCGTGCCGGAGGGTCAGCACGGTGGCGACAGCCTCGAGGGCCCCGGCAGCGGCCATGGCGTGACCGATGAGCGACTTGTTGGCGCTCATCAAAAGGCCGGCGGTACCGAAGACCTTGCCAAGCGCCAGAGCTTCCGTGCGATCGTTCTGGGCAGTCCCGGTGCCGTGCGCGTTGACATACCCCACGTCGCCGGCAGGGAGCCCGGCTCGGGCGAGGGAGTCGGTGATGGCTCGGATCACTCCGTCCGCGCCGGGATGAGGCGACGTGACGTGAAAGGCGTCTGTACTCAACCCCGAGGACAGCAGCTCCGCGTATGGCCGGGCCCCGCGCCCCCGCGCGTGCTCCCAGTCCTCCAGCACGATGAAGGCCGCGCCCTCGCCCAGCGACATCCCCCGGCGATCGCGATCGAACGGCCGACACGGGTCGGGATCCAAAAGCTTCAGGGCATTGAATCCCATGAAGCAGATCCGGGTCAGCGCGTCCACGCCGCCAGCCAGCATCAGGGGAGCTATCCCGTCCACGATCAGGTCCGCCGCGAGCGCGACCGAGGCCGCGCCGGAGCTGCACGCCATCACCACGGTCTCCTTCGGGCCACCGAGCCCGAGGCAGTGGGCCACCACCTCAGCGTGAGAGGACGGCAGAATCGATCTGAGGGCCGGACGCCTCCGAGGATCTTCGCCCGACCTCGCCATCTCCCAGTACCAGGTCTCCGCCTCCAGCATGCCCCCACCTACCCCACCGACGATCACGCCGGCCATCGCTTGCTCCGCGCGGGAGAGCCCGGCGTCGACGACGGCTTCCCGGGCCGCCGCGAGGCCAAATCGATCGGCCCGGGAGCGCCGGCGCGAGGCGGCGAGCGCGTCCAGAGCGGGTGCCGGGACCTCGCCCGCGATCCGCGACCTGAACCCGCCCGTCTCGAACAGCGTGATGGGCCGGATCGCGCACCGCCCCGAGGAGAGCCCCTCCCAGAACGGCCGGACGCCGACCCCGTAGGGGCTGACCACGCCAAGCCCCGTCACGACCACGCGGCTCACGGGCCAGCGCCCTTCAGGGAGATAAAGCGGGTCAGGGCGTCCATGGACTGAAAGTGCGGGGCCAGGTCCTCGGACTCGTCAATGACGATGCCGAACCGCTCCTCGATCGCGATGGAGAGCTCGATAAAATCCAGCGAGTCGAGTCCGAGCGATCCTTCGAGCCCCTTCGGGAGGGTCGTCTCCATGGTGATGTCGGCGGTCCGCGCCGGGTCGAACTTGAGGCGCGTGACGAGAATCGCTCTCAGCGCGTCTAGAACTTCCTTGCGTTCCATGCCGTTACATCTCAACCCAGCGCAGGACAGCCTCGGATCCGCGCCATACACCCCTCAGACGGACGTCCAACGGCGCGGTCCCCGCGGCCCGCGCCACTCCCAGCTCGACCAGGGGCGTGCACGCGAAGGCCTCGCCGAGCCTCCGCTCGATTCCCGTGGCCGCTGGTCCAGCGGGACGCCTGCCGCGTTGTTCAGCGTAGGAAAGCGCCCCCGTGCCGGGCTCCAGGAGGGCGCAGGCAGCGGCCTCCACGAGGGGGCGCCCCACGAGCCAACGCCCGCGGGCGTAGAGATCGGCGCACTCGTCGAAGGTCTCGACGGCCAACACCAGCGCCCGATCGCACGCGGAGGAGGCGAGCAGGGTGGCCGCGTACCAGAGGGCGGAGAGGGCGGCCGGTGCCCCACCCAGGAAGATCGCGTAGGGACCCGTGATCCCGAACTCGATGGCGACCTCGGCCGGCACCGCGCTGGGGGCCGTGTACGGGAAGTGGAGCGTCGTGGACCCGGTCCCCTCGATGAACGCCCGGTTCGCGGCGCCGTAGGCCGAGGCGGTGGCGTAGAGGAGCGCCGTTCGGCTGCCGGCCAGCAGGGCGCGCGGGACTCCCGGCTCCTGGAGTGCTTCTTCTACCGCGGCCACACCGAGGAGGCATTCACGGGTCACCCGCCGGAATCGGTCGCCGCCAAGCACGGGGCGTCCCGCGGAAACGACGGCCCGCCCGGCCGCCGCCGTCCCCGCATCCTCCGGAAGCGCTCCCAGCCCGCGCCCCCACCCTGAGAGGAGGCCGGTTGAGCGAAGCCGCGGGGCCGTGACGGCGCTGGATCTCACTGGACTACCTTTCGTGTCCGGGTTGTCTCATGCGCCCTCGAGCACGAGCGCCGCGTTGCAGCCGCCGAACCCCAGCGATGTGCTGAGGCTGATCCGCGGGCGGGCGGGCCGCGGTCCCGTGGCAACGAAATCGAGATCGCAGTCGGGGTCGGGTTGCTCCAGATTGAGGGTGTGGGGGATCTGGCCGTGACGCCAAGCCAGAAGACACATGATCGCTTCCAGCGTTGCCGCGGCCCCCATGGTGTGGCCGGTGTGGGCCTTTATCGAGTTCACCGGGACGGCGTAGGCCCTCCGACCCAGAACGCGCTTGAGCACCGCGGCCTCGATCTTGTCATTCAGGGGCGTCCCGGTGCCGTGGGCGCTGACAAACTCGATCTCGTCGGGTGAGATCCCGGCCTGACTCATGGCGCCGCGGATCGAGGTCTCGAGCCCTCGCCCGTTGGGATCCGGCGCGGAGATGTGGAAGCCGTCGCTCGCACCGGCGTGGCCGAGGAGGTACCCGAGGGGTTTCCCCCCTCGGGCGGCGGCGTCCCGCTCGCGCTCCATCAGGACCAGGCCGGCCCCCTCCCCCAGTAACAGCCCGCTTCGCCGCCGATCGAAGGGACGGACCTCGTCGCGCGTCAGCGAGCGGAGCGCGTCAAACCCTTTCATCACGAACCGGCAGAGGACGTCATAGCCCCCCGCCACCGCGACGTCGGCCGCGCCGTTCCGCAGGAGATCAGCCGCGAGCCCGAGCGCTGTGGCTCCCGAGGCGCAGGCCGTCGAGATCGTCAGCAGCGGTCCCTCCGCTCCCAGCCACTGCCCCAGGGCCCGCGTGGGACTGTCGTAGAGGGCTCTCGCGAGGCGCGATGGCCGCCGCTTGCCGCTGAGCGCACGCTCGCCCTCTTCGACCCCTCCCAACGCCGTGCCCAGCACGAGGGCGACGCGGCGCGAGTCGGGAGCGAGCGGCCGG